>Ga0233423_10001024_pt1 | contig 14100 bp, 10 predicted proteins | sample Watercolumn_Mata_FD_180713 | JGI IMG/M metagenome (GOLD analysis project Ga0233423, IMG submission 180713) | Freshwater microbial communities from Lake Matano, South Sulawesi, Indonesia - Watercolumn_Matano_2014_112_MG | ecosystem: Environmental > Aquatic > Freshwater > Lake | place: Indonesia...
CGGACGCACTACGCCATCGGCAAGGCGGCGGGTGTGGCGCCCGAGGTCATCGACCGATTCGTCAGCGGCGAGCGTGACATTCGCCTAGCCACGGCAAGCAAGCTGGCGTCTGCCCTGCGTCTGAAGCTGAAGTCAGAGTCGCCCGAAAGCGGCGAGGAGGGCTGAAGCATGGTCAAAGTCCATGTTGTGAGAAACGGTTCCAAGCCGAACTGGCAGATGTATTACGTCGATCCGATATCCCGGCGACGGGTCTGGCGATCGTCCGAGACACCCCGCAAGAGCGAAGCGGAGCGGGCGGCGGCGAGGTGGGAAGCCGAGATCGAAGCCGGCTGCGGCAAGCGACTGAACACGACCTGGGAGGAATTCCGCGATCGGGTCGAGAAGGAGAAGCTGGCGGGGCTTGCCGAACGCAGCGCGGGTGCCTACGCCACTGTGCTCAACGCGGTCGAAGAGAAGCTGAATCCGGCCCGTCTGTCGAGCCTGAACGCCTCAGCCGTCAGCAAATTCGCAGCCGCGCTGCGCGACGGAGGGATTGCCGAATCGACGATCAAGAGCTACCTGACCCATTTGCTGGCCGCCCTGAACTGGGCGGTGGGCGTCGGGTTGCTTCGCGAGGCGCCGAAAATGCCGAAAACGAAGCCCGCGAAGAAAGACAAGTTGATGCGCGGACGCCCCCTCGTCGCGGAGGAATTCGAGCGGATGCTTGCCAAAGTTGCGAAGGTTCGCCCGCACGACGTGGCCGCGTGGCAGTTCTACCTGAAAGGACTGTGGTGGTCCGGGCTTCGTCTGTCCGAGTCGTTGGAGCTTTCCTGGGACCAGGACGCCCCGTTCTGCGTGGATTTCAGCGGGCACCGTCCCATGTTCCGCATCTACGCCGAAAGTCAAAAGAGCCGGCGAGATCAGTTGTTGCCGATGGCACCCGAGTTCGCCGAGCTTCTGGGGACAGTGCCCGTCGAGCAACGGCATGGCCGAGTGTTCGTGTTGCATCCGAAACGCGACAAGCGCGGGGAGCGCGGGATCAAGCTGGCGAATTCTGTGGGCCGGGTTGTGTCGCAGATCGGCGAAGCCGCTGGGGTCATCACCGATGCCGTGGAAGGCCGCCATGCGACGGCGCACGACCTGCGACGCTCATTCGGGACACGGTGGTCGAGGCGAGTTCGTCCCGAGGTGCTCCAGAAGATGATGCGGCATCGCGACATCAAGACGACGCTGGATTACTACGTCCGCCAGACCACCGATGAAATCGCGTCCGAGATTTGGGCTTCCGTCAACCGAAACGTCAACCCATGCGAAATTCGGCACCAGCCCAGCGCAGAAGAAAAGGCCGCAACCCATTACGGGGAAGGGCCTTTAGCAGGGGTGGCTGATGGGAATTGAACCCACAACCCTCAGAGCCACAATCTGATGCTCTATCCAATTGAGCTACAGCCACCGTGTGCCGAAGCGGTTAATCTACCCGGCACAGGCTCGGAGGTCAACGGAGCGGAGACCAGCGAGACCAGCGAGCCTGCAGGTGCGGCCCAGCCTGCAGCAACGGCGTCTGGCCGCTGTGGGTCAATCACGGCGACGTGGGCACGGGGGTGGGCGATGGGACGGGTCGTGTTTCCAGGGTGCAAGGAAGCCCACGCGGTTCCTGTCCTGCTCCCAGTGCCGGCCGGGGCCAAGAAACATGTCGGCGTCGGTCCACCGCGTGCCGTAGTGCTCCATCTCCAGCAACGCCGCGTAGGCAGTCTGCTGGAGTCTCCGGAACATCCCGTCGTGCAGCAATGCTTGAAACACCGAGGGCATGACGGCAATGACGGTAACTTGTTTCGTGGCAAGTCCGCGGAACACCGGATTGGTACGGAGGATGTCTCTGACCAGGTAGGCCGTGTCTAGGAGCATTCCCGACCCTGCCCCGCCGCAGAGCGAAGTCATGACTACAACCTTGACCGCATTCATCTGGACGGGCGCTCCGTGCGCGTCTGCCGGCCCCAAACGCCGGACGTCGTCCAGCATGTCCTGCAACTGGTGGTGGATCCGCTGGCGGATCTCTCTGAAATTGAGTATGAACGCCAAGCGGCGGAACTGGCGCTGGGTCCCGGCGCCGTTAACCACACACGCAGCCCCGAGTCCTTGCAGCGCCGGCCTCAACCAGCCCACAAGACGCCCGTCGCGTACGTTTCATTCTCAGCCCGTCGAAGGCGGCATGGAACTGGCTCTCACTGATTCGGCAGTCAATCCACTCTTCCGGCTGTGGCCTGACGGGCTCGTACTCCTCCTGGCTCGCTCCGGACGGCGACCACTGGAAAGAGTCCATATCGGCCATGAAGTAGCGGAGGTAAGGCCGCCGCCCCGGGCCGTCTTGGTCGTGCCAGCGCTTGCGCAACCGCATCAACACATCCCTGCCGGTGCCCCCCAACCCGATATACAGCGTAGGAACGAAAGGGCCCTGTCGGGCCTGTTGCTTGGCACCGATGAGATGCAGGATTTCATGGGGCATAATGATGGCCTGTTTCAGTGTCCGGCAGCCAGCCGGCGCGCCGTGTTTCCTTTCTTCCTTAGTGCCGTCAGCAACTCGTCGAGGCGCTTCACAATATCCGGATGCTCGTTGTAGAGATTGGTCGTCTCGTTCGGGTCTCTCTCCAGATCGTAGAGCTGGCCGGGCGGCGCGTCGGGCTTGAGTTGGCCGTCAGCGGTGTAGTCGCTGTTCTTGCGGCCGATCTTCCACGGCGGCATCCACGGCGATTTTTCGTCAGTGGAGAAACCGCCGGAGCCGTGCTTGGGGAACAGCAACCACTTGCCATCGCGGACGCCGAGTCCTGCCGTCCCGATGAACGTCGCCAACGTCCGCACGGGTTTCCGTCCCGGCGTGCCGAGCAGCGCAGGCAGCGCGTTGAAACTGTCTGGGCCGTCCTCCGGGCCAAGCTCGCGTCCCAGCACGGCGGCGAACGTTGCCAACATGTCGGTCAGCACGATGAAATCGCCCGCGCGCGTGCCTGCCGGGATGCGGCCCGGCCAGCGCACGATAAACGGCACGCGGTGACCGCCTTCCCACACGTCGGTTTTCTGGCCGAGCAGGTCAGCGTTCGCAAAATGGCCGGCCCTGACCGCGTCGCGGTGCAGCACGCCGCCGTTGTCGCTGGTGAAGATAACGAGCGTCTTCTCCGTGAGGCCGAGCCGGTCGAGCGTGACGAGCACTTCGCCGACGGCCCAGTCCAACTCCTGGATGTAATCGCCATACGCGCCGATGCCGCTGCTGCCTTGGAAGCGTTTGCCAGGCGAGATCGGCACGTGGACGTTCATCGTGCCGTAGTAGAGGAAGAACGGTCGGTCCTTGTTCTGCTCGATGAACGCGACGGCCTTTTTCGTGTGCAGTTCGCAAAGCTCGTCGTGCTTCACCAGAGCGGACTTGCCGCCTTGCAGGACACCGTGCGGGAACTTCGGCGGCTGCGCCGGCAAAATCTTGATCGGGTCATTCGGGTCGAGGCCGACGACGCGATGGTTGTCCACGAGCACCTGTGGCGGCTCGTTGTGCGTCATCGCCGTGCCGAAGAACGAATCGAACCCGCACTCCAGCGGCCCCGGCTTGAGTTCGCCGTTCCAGTCCGGCTCCTTCACACCGTAGCCGAGGTGCCACTTGCCCACGAGCGCCGTCGCGTAGCCCGCCTCTTTGCAGAGCGACGCGAGCGTCGTTTGTCCCGGCGCGACGAGACAATCACGGTTCCACTTCCGGCCGATGCGGTAGTACTCGCGTCCCGTGATGAGCGCGTAGCGCGTTGGCGTGCAGACCGCGCAGGGCGAGTGCGCGTCGGTGAAGAGCCGACCTTGTTGCGCGAGCCGGTCAATGGCCGGCGTCTTCACCTTCGTCGCGCCGTAGCAACCCACGTCGCCGTAGCCGAGGTCATCCGCGAGGATGACGACGATGTTGGGCCGGTCGGCAGCGAAGCAGAACCGCGCGGACATCCAGGCGACGATTGCGAGGATGACGATTCGTTTCATGACGGCTCTCGATGTTGCACGAGAGTGTTGGGAAATTCAATTCTCGCCACGGGGAGCAGCCTAACCGGGCGAATCTGGTCAATCAACGGTGTCAGGCCTCTCGGGGAGTTGTCCAAGAGTGCTCGCCATCCGATCGGGTGGCGAATCCAGGGTGGATTCCGCCGCGGGCGCCAGACAGACGGCCGGAGTGCCGCTGCTACGTCATTGGGAATGCTTGCTGGTCGTTTTCGGCCCGCCTATACTGCCCGCTGTCCGGTCGTTGCGTGTCCAGCCTGGGCAGCGAGCAAGGGCCGCGAGTTGCCAGATCCCTCGGCATCGCGTGTGACTGCGATCGCGGTGATTGGCGTGGCATGAAACCAGGGGGCTGATACGCCCCGCTTGCCGATTCTGGGGTGGAACGCGTCGTCCCGAGCGTTCATGATCAGCTTACCAGACGGGAGATACACCAGCATGCCCCTTCGTCACCCGCGTCGCCAGTTTGTCCAAGCCGTTGCGGCGGCGGTTTCGGCCCCGGCGATCATCTCCGCCACGGCGCTGGGTGCCGACCAACGGCCGCCGGCCAGTGACCGGATCACGGTTGCGATCATCGGTTGCGGCAAAATGGCCAACGACTACCACATTCCGTCGCTGCTCGGCTTGCCCGACGTGCAGGTGGTCGCCGTGTGCGAGGTTGATCGGTCCCGGCGTTTGCACGCGAAGGATCGTGTCGACAAGCACTACAGCAAGAAGGGCACGAAGGCCAACTGCGATGCGACCGACGATTTCCGGCAGATCGTCGCTCGGCGGGATATCGACGCGGTCTGCATCGCCACGCCCGATCATTGGCACGCCCTGCCGAGCATCGAAGCCTGCAAGGCCGGCAAGGACGTGTACTGCGAGAAACCGCTGACCAGGACCATCCTGGAAGCACAGCGATGCGTGGAAGCGGTCACCAAACACAAGCGGGTCTTCCAGACCGGCAGCCAACAACGGTCGAGTGTGTTCGGCTCATTCCGGCAGGCTTGTGAACTGATCCGTAGCGGACGCATCGGCGACGTGCAGCGTATCACGGTCGGCGTCGGCGGTCCGAGCCGTTGGTGCGACTTGCCCGAAGAGCCTCGATCCAGCCGTGACACGCGAGGGAAGCTGATCGTGACAAGGCGCGAGCAGTATAGGTGCCGCTGGACCTGCTGTATACTGGGGCTGCTGTCGGAACTGCGGGGCAGTTGCTGACGCACGGGGACACGATTTCGCTGGGGCGGTCAAACGTCAGCACGTACATCTTCGTCGTGGCGGGGGACGATTGGACAGGCTGATGCATGATGGCGAGACTGTCCGCAGACGGGCACCCAGATGGTGCGACGACGACATGGCGGCCGTTGCGAATGCGGGAGACAAACCATGGATCGAGACAGTGTGAAGACCGTTGTCCGGGCAACGCTGGCGCTGATGGCGCGGATCGCCAAACGGACGAGGACGCAGGCCGATGATCTGCTGACGTCCATCCTACAAGCGAACGAAGAACGCCTTGTCGATGCCGCGTTGGCGTTGCTGTCGGATACCGTGGGACGTCCACCGACGGAGGAGCAGGTAGCCCAGGCACTGGAACGCGTTGGTATCCGGGTCTGTGTCGGGGACCGGCGAGGAACGCGGGCTCGACTCGGCGCCGGTACTGCCACCGCGGCGAGCAGCGCGTCGTCGCCAAGAGCGCGACCCAAGCGGCGGCGCGGAGCGAGGCGGTGCGGACGGGTCGATGCGCGGTGCGTCCGCCAGGAAGGCCCACGGACGCGTCGCCAGTCCGGACGGCGGGACGGTCAGCACAACGAAAAGGCCTGTCATGACCACTGACAGCGGGAACAGCAAGGGCACTGCGGCCCCCATTCCGGAGAGTGCATCAGCATCCTACCACGAGGTGGGGCACGCTGTGGCCAATCTTCGGCTGCGTTTCGACTCCCACGGCGCCCGGCACACCGGGCAGACGGCGGCGCCGCGCCACCCTGGGAACGCGGCCCACCACAATCGGTTGCACCCTGAAAGGCTGAAAGGGTGCCACAGGGTCGCGCCGGGGTGTGCCACGCTTTCAGCGTTGTCGGGTATCATTGCTCCATGACCCAGGGTGGCGCTCCGCGGCTGCGCCGCCGTGCTGACCCTGGGCTGCGTTGTATAACCGCTTCGCGGTTCCGGTAATGCGCAACTGCAAGAGGCGCAAGTCGGGCTCGTGAGAGGCCGTGAGTATTCCGGGCTTAGGGCATTTGCGGGCCGGATTCAATCAGCCAACTGCGAGAGGGAGACCTGCCCCGCGTCTACTGGGCGGGCGCGGCCGCGATCTTCAGCGTCACCGTGGTCGTGGCGGTCACGGCGACCGTCTTTTTCCGATAGGTGGCTTGGGATTTCAGCGTCTGGGACAGGTCACTCTGGGCGAGGCGGCCGGCCGTCGCGTCGAACAACAGCACGCCCTGAATCCGCGGCGGCGGCGGTTGCTCCAACTCGTAGGAGGGCTCGCCGTCGGGCACGTGGACGGCCGTGCTGACCCGAATCCGTTCCAGTTCGCGAGCCGCTACGGTGACCGGTCCGTCGTCGGTGTACGTACTGACGAGTCGGACTCGGCCCCGCGGCGTTTCCACTTCCCGCGTGTGAGTCCACGTGTCGCCCGGCCGGACAGCTCGCTCAGGCAAGAAGCCCAGCGCCGGGCGCAACGTCTGGTTCAAGCCTTCCTTGTTCAGCAGACGCACCAGGCCGGTTCCCGCGGGGACGGCGGCCAGCAGGCTGTCCGTCTCGGCGCTGCGCGTCACATCGGCGATCTCCCCGCGCGGCGTCAGCGTCACCTGGAAGCGGGCGTGCAGCAGCGACGAGACGGCGTCGGCCAGCGTCTTCAGTTCCTTGGCGGGCGAACCGCCCGCGGCGGAATCGAAGACCACGGGCGGGGCGCCGGGCGCCACGGTCTTGGCGGTCAAACGGCGAAATGCCTGTGTGGTCTGCGCCGTTCCGTCGGCGTCCACCCGATCCACCCGCCAAGCCATCTGGAGCGTCATCTCGACGGTCATGCGTTCCGGCTTGTCGCGCGTACCGGCCTCGGTGACCGTAGTCTGCGCGATGTCCACGACGAGTTGCTCGCCCTGGGCGAACTTCCAGCGGAGCAGCTTCTCGGCGGCGGCAAGTTGCGACGGCGCCCAAGCGGCGCAGCACACGAGCAGGAGTCCCGCCGCGGCGGCGGCCGCCCGCCGAACAGAGCCTGCTGAAATACTGGCACGTGGGGGAGTGGGATAGGCTTCCAGCCTGTCAAATGCGTAGTCCGGGCAAGCGTCGAAGCTCGAAGTGCACGGAACTCGACAGGCTGGAAGCCTATCCCACGACTTCTTCAGCAGGCTCCGAACGCGCCTGGGGCGGCCGGCGGGAACGGACTTACCAGCGAGAATGTGCATCGCATGTCCTCCTTCGGTGTGCCCCTGATTCTCTGATCATACCGCGGTCGCCCCGGTGTTGTCCGCGGGGGTTTCCCATTACCATGATTTCATGGCCTGGTTATCCGCCCTGCTCAAGTCGCTTCCCTTTGCGAACAGCGCCATGCTGCTGTGGGGGCTGGCGGCTGCGCTGCCGATCCTGATCCATCTGCTCAGCAAGCGGCACTACCGCGAAATGCCGTGGGCGGCGATGCATTTCCTGTTGGAGGCGGTCCGCAAGAATGCCCGGCGGATCCGCATCGAGCAACTGCTGCTGCTGCTGATTCGGGTGGCGATCCTGCTGCTGTTGGCGTTGGCGCTGGCCGATCCCATCTGGTCGCTTTTCCCGGCGTTGGGTTCGGCGCTGGGGAGCCGCGACCGCACGCACTTCGTTCTGGTGATCGACGGCTCGTACTCCATGGACTGCCGGACGGGAGAGCAGAGCCGGTTTGACGTCGCGCGGCAACTGGCGGCCCAGTTATTGGAGGACAGCCGCCAGGGCGACGGCTTCACGTTGGTGCTGATGGCCGACCCGCCGCAGACGGTGATTGCCGAGCCGGCCTTCGATCCGAAAGACGTCCTCGAGGAGATCGATCATCTGCGCATTCAGCACGGCGGGGCCGGCTTGTCGGCGGCGCTGGCCGAGGTCGAAGGCGTGTTGCAGAAGGCGCGGGAACAGCGCAGCCGGCTGACGGACTGCCGCGTCTGTTTCTTCACGGACTTGGGGCGGACGACGTGGGATGACGTGCTGACCGAGGAATGCCGGGACCGCATCGGGCGGCTGGCGGAGCAGGCCACGCTGCTGCTGTTCGACGTCGGCCAGGGCGACGCCGAGAACCTGGCCGTGACGGCGCTGGACCTGCGCGAGTCGCTGGCGACGGTGGCCCGCGAACTGACGATCGAAGCGGAAGTGCAGCATTTCGGTGTCGAGACACCGCCGCCGGGGCGCGTCCAGCTGTTCGTGGACGGACAGCCGGCCCAAACACAGCCGCTGGAAGTGCCGGTGAGCGGGCGCGCGAGCGTGTCGTTCACCCACCGGTTCGAGACGCCTGGCGAGCACCACGTCGCGGTCCGCCTGTCCGACGACCCCCTGCCTCTCGACAATCAACGCTGGCTGAGCATTCCCGTTCGCGAAGCGATCCGGGTGCTGTGCGTGCAGGGCCAGGAAGGTGCTGCGCGGCACGTGGCGTGGGCGCTCGAGCCGGCACGCGGAGAGCGGCTGCGGGTCCGGCCCGACATCCGTTTCGAGAGCGCCCTGCTGGAAGCGGACCTGCAGCCGTACGACTGCATCTTCCTCTGCAACGTGGCCCGTTTCGGCCGGGAGGAGGCGGAGGCGTTGCACGAGTATCTCGCCCGCGGCGGGGGGCTGGTCGTCACGCTGGGCGATCAGGTGCAGGCCGACAGCTACAACCAGCAACTGGGCGGCACTGCTTCCGGCAAGCGCGTGCTGCCGGCCCGGCTGGAAGGGCCTGCGCCCGACGCCCAGTATGCGCTGAATCCGCTCGACTACCGGCATCCGATCGTCGCACCGTTTGCCCGCCACGAGCGGAGCGGCCTGCTGACTACGCCCGTCTGGCGGTACTTCAAGCTGACGCCGTACGACAAGACGACGGCGCGTGTGGCCCTGGCCTTCCAGAATGGCGATCCAGCGCTGATCGAGGAGCGGATTCAGCGCGGCTGCAGCATCCTGCTGGCGACCGCGGCCGGTCCGGATTCACTGGACCGCACGACGAAGCCGCCCACGCCGTGGACGGCCATCGCCAGCTGGCCCAGTTTCCCGCCCTTGATTCACGAGATGCTGTCGTTGGCGGTCCGCAGCCGCAGCGCGGGACGCAACGTGCTGGTCGGTGAACCGCTGGAGGGGACCGCCGCCGTAACCGCACCCGATGCCGCCGTGACCGTTACGGCGCCGGGCGAGGCCGGCGGGGAGCGGGTACCGCTGACACGCGAAGGTGAGACGGGGCAGTGGGTCTATGCTGCCACGGCGACCAGCGGCTTATACGCGGTGCAGAGCGGTGACGGAGCGGACGACAGACACTGGTACGCGGTGAACGTGAATCCGCGGGAAAGCAACCTCGAACGGTTCGACAGCGAACAGCTGCCCAGCCAATTCCGCCAGGACCTCGGCCCGGTCGGCCAGCCGGGCACGCCGTTGCCTGCCACGCGGACCGCGCAGTACTTCCGCTGGTTCCTGGGCGGCCTATTCGGGTTGTTGCTGCTGGAGACCTTCCTGGCCTGGTATTTCGGGAACGCATCCGGATGATCGAGCAAGTGGGACAAGCGTTCCGCCAGATGTGGCGGGACGCCTGGGATTTCCTGTCTGCCGAAAGCGGCCCCGGCATCGAGACGGCGCGCAGCCACAGTTGGCCGTGGCCACCGTCCGCGACCGTCCTGTTGCTGGTGGCGGTGGTCGTGTTTGTCGCGGCGATCTACTACCGTGAGCGGGGTCACGCCGGCCGGTTCCGCAAGGCCGTGCTGACCGCGCTGCGCGTTGGCCTGTTGGGCCTGGTGCTGTTCATGTGGTACGGCTGGATGCTGCACCGCTACCGTACTGACCTGCCGGACGTGGTGGTGATGCTCGACGACTCGACCAGCATGAATACGGTTGATCGCGGCGACGACGAGACGGCGCAGAAGGACCTCGCGCGACGGCTGCAGCCGGTGGGGCTGGATGGCGGCTCGCGGTGGAACCAGGCAAAACTGGTGTTGCTCGAGAACGACGGGCGGTTGCTCGACGAGCTGCAGCGGAAGTACCGGTTGAAGCTGTATTGCGTCGGCGGATCCGCCCGCCTGCAGGAAGTGGGGCCGGAGTCCGATGTGGAAGAGGCCAGTCCACCGCCCCCCCTGGCCGACCGCGTCCGTGCGCTCGCGGCGCGGGAGACCGCCAGCCGGCTGGGGAAGGGAGTCCGCGACGTGCTGACCGCCCAGCGGGGACGCCCGACGGCGGCGATCATCGTGCTGACGGACGGCGTGACGACCGAGGGCAAGACGATCGGCGAAGTGGCGGAAGTGGCGCGACGGAAGGCCGTGCCCCTGTTCCTGGTTGGGCTCGGAAGCGACCGGCCGCCACGCGATGTGCGGCTGAGCGACGTGCTGGTGGAGGAAGTCGTGTTCGTCGGCGACCAGGTGAATTTTGACTTCAAGGTCACCGCCTCCGGCTTTGCCGGCCAGCGGGCGGCCGTCCGGCTGCGCGCCAAGGACCGCCCGGGTGAGCCGCTCGCGGCAGAGACGGTCACCCTGAGGGCGGACGGCGAGCCGCAGTCGGTACGGTTGTCGTACCGCCCGCCGGAAAAGGGCGACTTCCAGTACGTGGTGGAAGTGGAGCCGTTGGCCGGCGAAGTCACCAGCGAGAACAACCGCGAAAGCCGCCTGGTCCGCGTCCGCGACGAAACGTTGCGGGTGCTGCTGGTGCAGGAATACCCGAGCTACGAGTTCCGGTTTCTAAAGAACGCGCTCAGCCGGGGCTTGAAGGTCGAAGGACGCGAGAAGTCTGTCTTGCTGCATACCGTGCTCCAGGAGGCGGACCTGGAGTACGCGCAGCAGGACGAAACCGCCCTCCGCGTGTTTCCGGTGAGCCGCGAGGAACTGTTCGCCTACGACGTGCTGATCTTCGGCGACGTGAGCCCGGCGTTTCTCAGCCGGTCCGTCCTGGAGAACATCGCGGCGTTCGTAGCCGAACGCGGCGGCGGGATGGTGGTCATCGCGGGCCCGCGGCACACGCCGCTGGCGTATCGCGACACGCCGCTGGCCAAGCTGTTGCCAGTCAATCTGGACACCGCCGTCGTGCCGCCGCCGGGCTCGGTCGCGGAGCGGCCGTATCCTGTGCAGCCGACGCGGCTGGGTCTCTCCAGCCCGCAGATGCAGCTGGAGACGACCGCCGCCGGGAACCTGCGGGTCTGGAAGGAACTGCCGCCCCTGTACTGGCTGCTGGAGGCGGCGGACCTGCGGCCCGGCACCCGGGTCCTGGCGGTCGATCCCCAACGCACGCGCGTCGGCGGGGAGAACCTGCCGGTCATCTCCATGCAGTTCGTCGGCGCCGGCAAGGTGATTCTCCAGGCGACGGACGAGACCTACCGCTGGGCCAGGCACCCGGACGGGGACGCGTACTACGTCCGCTACTGGGTCCAGACCGTGCGGTACTTGAGTCACGCGAAGCTGTTGGCCGGTAGCCGCACCGCCGAACTGCGGACCGACCGGCAACAGTACCGCTGCGGCGAGCCGGTGCGGTTGCGGTTGCGCTTCTTCGACGACCGGCAGGCCCCCGCCGCCGACGATGGTGTCACCGTGGTGCTGGAGCATGAGGGCAGCCGGCGCCGGCAACTGACGCTGCGCCGCGACGCGGCCGAACGCGGCATCTTCGAAGGCTCGGCGGTGAACCTGCCGGATGGGGCCTACCGCGCGTGGCTCGCCGCGCCGACGCTGGAGGGCCAGCCGCCCGCGCAGCAGTTCTCCGTGTTGGCTCCTCCAGGTGAAGAAGCCCGGTTGCAGATGGACGCCGCCGACCTGCGGCAGGCGGCGAAGACCTCGGAAGGCAAGTTCTACACGATCGAGACGGCCGGCCGGCTGGCAGACGACCTGCCGCGCGGCCGTCAGGTCCGGCTGGCATCCCTGCCCCCCACGCCGATCTGGAACTCCCCGTTGCTGGCCGCCTTGTTCGTGGGACTCATCGCGGCCGAGTGGATCATCCGCAAGCGCGGCGGGCTGTTGTGAGAGGCCGTGGGCAGCCCCGTCGCGGCCAATTCGGCAACGCACGTCAGGAGGTTGGTTGTCTATGTTCTTGCAGAGTTCGCTGCTCAAGTTGTGTCCAGTCCTGATCGCGACGTCCCTGGCGGTTCGGCCGGCTGTGGCCGGGGAACTGCCGGCGTTGAGAGTCAGCGCGAACGGGCGGTTTCTGATGACGGCGGATGGCCAGCCGTTCTTCTACCTCGGCGACACGGCATGGGAGTTGTTCCATCGGCTGAACCGGGAAGAGGCGGCGCTGTACCTGGAGCACCGCGCCGCCCAAGGATTCACCGTGATTCAAGCCGTCGTTTTGGCGGAGTTGGACGGTCTCAACACTCCTAACGCGTACGGGCAGCGGCCGCTGGTGAACGATGATCCCGCGCGGCCGGATGTGAAAGACGGACCGGACAACGATTACTGGGACCACGTCGACTGGATCGTCGACAAGGCCGCGGGCCTGGGACTGTACATTGGGATGTTGCCGACCTGGGGCGACAAGTGGAACAAGAAATGGGGTGTCGGGCCGGAGGTGTTCACACCGGAGAACGCGGCGGTCTACGGTCTCTGGTTGGGCCGCCGTTACCGGGACAAGCCGCTGTTGTGGATCCTGGGCGGCGACCGGCCAGTGGAAACGGACCGCCACCGGGAGATTCTGCGGGCCATGGCCCGCGGGCTAAAGGAAGGCGACGGCGGCCGGCATCTGCTGACGCTCCATCCCTCCGGCGGCCAGACTTCTGCACAGTGGTTCCACGAGGAGGCGTGGCTGGACTTCAACATGCACCAGACGGGCCACCGCGATCGCGGCCCGACCGCGGAACGGATCGCCGCGGACTACGCCCGCAGCCCGGTAAAACCGGTGCTCGACGGGGAACCGCTGTATGAGGACCATCCGATCAATTTCGATCCGCTGAAATTCGGCTTCTCCAGCGACTGGCAGGTGCGGCGGCTGGCGTATTGGCACGTCTTCGCCGGGAGTTGCGGCCACACGTACGGCTGTCACAACGTCTGGCAGATGCTCGCTCCGGGCCGCCAGCCGATCTCCTGGGCCCATCGCTACTGGTATGAATCGCTGGACCTGTGGGGGGCGGCCGATATGCAGCATGTGAAGCACCTGCTGTTGTCGCGCCCGTATTTCACGCGTATCCCCGACCAGTCGCTGGTGGCGTCCGACGCCGGCACGGATGACGCGCACGTGCGGGCGACCCGCGACCGCGCCGGCGCGTACGCCTTCGTCTACGTACCGTTGGGACAGAAGGTCTCGGTGCGGTTGGACGCGCTATCCGGCACGGAGGTGCGTGCCTGGTGGTACGATCCGCGGCATGGCACGGCGGAGGAAATCGGGCGGTTTCCTCGGAAGGGCGTGCGCGACTTCGTGCCGCCGATCCAGGGCAAGGGCAACGATTGGGTGCTGGTGCTGGACGATGCCGCCCAACGCTTCCCTGTGCCGGGGAAACCCGGCGCGGGCGGAGGAAGTCGGCCGAGATAGTTGACGCAAGTACATAACCTGTTATAATGTTCACTAGAACGGAGGCAGGAGATGTACACGGCTGACTCTTCACCGGCCCTGTCCGACCGGCTGGCTCTGCGGTCTGAGACCATCCGCCACATCGGCGATCTGCTGGACGAGTTGTTCGAGCGCTACGAGATTGGCGCCCAGGAGTTCGGCGCCGAGGCCGCGATGGCCAGCCACGACCGTGGGGCCTCGGCCTCGGACGGGATTTCGTGCCCGGAGCGCGTCATCCCCCCGGTTCACGTGCCGCTTGGCGGCCAGGACCGACAGCGTGTCACCCGCCCCGTCATGGAGGAGCAACCATGCTTGTGCTATCCCGCCGGACTGGCCAACGTCTTGTGATCGACGACAAGATCACGGTGACGCTGCTGGAGGTGCGCAAAGGACGCGTGCAGTTGGGGATCGAAGCTCCGCGCGAGATCGCCGTGCGCCGCGCGGAACTGGCGGCGAAGAAAAAGCCTGTCGCCG
>Ga0233423_10001025_pt1 | contig 14095 bp, 18 predicted proteins | sample Watercolumn_Mata_FD_180713 | JGI IMG/M metagenome (GOLD analysis project Ga0233423, IMG submission 180713) | Freshwater microbial communities from Lake Matano, South Sulawesi, Indonesia - Watercolumn_Matano_2014_112_MG | ecosystem: Environmental > Aquatic > Freshwater > Lake | place: Indonesia...
GTGTTATTATGACCGTGAGGGTAAGGGCGTTTCTGTTTCCCTCACGGCGGTAGGTAACATCATCCATGAGCTTCCGTATCAAGAGGATACCGAGACCACCGATTTGACGATCCTCAAGAGCGAGCGACAGGTCCGGCTCCGCTACGGAGAAGATGTCAAAGGGAATTCCCGCATCTGAAATTTCAATGATGAACTTTCTTCCCTCATCGATCCGGCAGGATATCTCCACCTCTCCACCGCCTTCCGGATATGCATACTGGAATATATTGACAAGAGCCTCCTCGAGACAAAGTTCAATATCTGACATCCGCTTACCCGGAAGCTTCTCTGCCCTTGCATGGGAGAGAACAAACTGTGTTGCCTCCTGAAGGGATTCCATGCGTGCAGGGAGTGTGATTTTCATGATACGGGTTTACGAAATATCAGCCAGGGCTTTATCCCTGGTCTCATAGATATCGAAGATGGCACCAAAGCCGGAGATGCGAAAAACATCCTTGACGGGTCCATGTAATGCGGCGAAGGCAATCTTTCCCTCTATGGTATTGAGCCTCTTCGCCGCAGCCAGGATGATGCGAAGACCGGCGCTGCTGATATACTCCACCCCTTCAAAATCGAAGAGGAAGACCTTTTCCCCGCTGTCCATTACACCGGCAAATGCTCTCTCGAACTCCGGCGCCGTTGTGGCGTCGAGCCGACCCTTCACGGAAGCTACCGTGATCTCCTTCTCTCTTGAAAATCGAATATCCATTATCTTCTCTTCACAATATGTTTTCAAAAACTCCCCTTCCGGGCAAGGGCAGTATAAGGGAAGCAGTCCTGTATGTCAACGAATGATCATCCCCTTATTGGCGATTGGGGACGTCCCAACTCTCGCAAGAAGAACGGATGCTCATCCCAATCAGGCTTGGGGATCCGGTCTTTCCCGGTCATATGACAGCGCCTGTTTGAGGGGTCTGAGGACCGTGAAGATCCCGAGTCCGGCAATGAGTGCGATCATTGCCAGCATGATGAAAAAGCTGTCTCTGGACATCTTTTCCCAGAACGTGCCTAAAAAGCCTGCGAGATAGTTACCAAAAAAACTGGAAAGGAACCATATACCCATGATCATGGAAACCATCTGTCCCGGGGCAAGTTTGGTCACGAGGGAAAGCCCCACAGGAGAAAGATACAACTCACCGACAGTGAGAAACAACGAATTGGCCACCAGCCACCACATGCTTACGGGGGTACCATCGACCGCATAGTCCTTGGCCGGGAGAACCATGATGAGATAGGAAATGCACAGGAAGATGCAACCGAAACCCATCTTTGCAGCCGATGACGGTTCTCTGTTCCTTTTCGCCTGCCAGGACCAGAATGTGGTGACGAGAGGTGTCAAAATGATGATCAGCATCGGATTGAGCGACTGGAACCAGGATGCGGGAATCTCCCAGCCTAAAAAGTGCCTGTCCGTATCTTCATCGGCCCAGAGCGCCAGTGTATTCCCCTGCTGTTCATAGGCCGACCAGAAAATGATGTTGAACAGACAGAGCACGACTAATGCCCAAATCCTGCTCCGTTCATCGAGGGTCAGCGGGAGATTCTCCTTTTCCGGCATGGCCCTCTTCAACATGAGGTAATCCGAAGCGAGGTACCGCTGACCGGTCAGATAAATTACTAACCCAACGACCATCCCCACTCCGGCCAGACTGAATCCATAATGCCATCCGTATAGTTCTCCGAGGGTTCCGCAGACCAGGGGGGAGAGGAAGGCCCCCAGATTAATCCCTACGTAGAAGATGCTGAAAGCCCTGTCGCGACGGCTGTCTCCCGGGGCATAAAGATAACCAACCTGGGTGGAGATATTGGGCTTGAACGCCCCGTTCCCGCAAATAAGGAAGATAAGAGCAGGAAAGAACATCGCTTCAAAGGCCATGAGAAAATGGCCCACAGCCATGAGGATACCCCCTAAAATGACGGTTTTCCTCTGTCCCAGGTAACGATCGGCGATCAGCCCTCCGAATAAGGGAGTGAAATAGACCAAGCCGGTGTAAAGGCCATAGATCTGGGAAGACATTTCCTGGGTGAAGAGCAGGTGCTTGGTCATATAGTAGATCAGCAGCGCCCGCATCCCGTAATAGGAAAACCTCTCCCACATCTCCGTGAAGAAAAGGATGTAGAGCCCTTTAGGGTGACCCCAGAGCAGGTCATCTCCTACGGATTGATTCGCTGTCACGACTCTTTCCTGTGCCGTTGTGTTCCGCCTACTACCTGTTTTGATTTAATGTATTTTCTTTGGAAAATTACTTCGTAAATTGGGGCTGGAAGATGTCACAATGAGAAAATTTATTTCGTATTCTTTACTTTTTTCTTTGCTTCCTCTTCGGCAAGCCGTTTTTTTGTTTCCTGGATGAAGTAACTCACCTTGTAATCCAGACCTAAATTCGCGTAATCTTTTGCAACCGTTTCAAATCTCCTCAGGGCGGCCTTGTATTGTTTTCTCTTGAAATAAAAATGACCCACGTAAAATTCATACTCCCCGAGTCTTTTCTTGCATTCAAGGAGCCTCTTTTCCCCCATGAACGAGAATTTACTGCCGGGAAACCGGGCAATTAAACGTTCAAACTCCTTTCGCGCTTTGATGGTTTCGGTTTGATCCCTGTCGATACTGTACATCTGTTGATAGTGGCACATGCCAAGTTGATACATCGCATAGGGGAGATTCTCATTTACGGGATGGAGATTGATAAAATCGTTATAGGTGATCTCAGCGTCGATGTAATCCCCATTGCTGTAGTAAGAGTCGGCAATACCTATCTCCGCGAGGATGGCAAACTCGCTCAGCGGGTACTCATCTTTCAGACGCTGAAATATCTCAATAGCTTTTTTGTAGCGCCCGTCATTATAGGCATCGGACCCCCTCTGATAAAGACCTCCCGGTGTCCCCTTTGCCCTGTCGGCACGTTCCCAGAGGTCTCTCCACCATCCACATCCGGATAGACCCAGAACCACGACAATAAATAATGCGATAACCCTTTTTTTGTCCGCGAACATTGTTCTCAGATCAATTACAGTCCTTTCCTTATTAATTCCTCAAGACGTCCCTTCGGCACCAGACCCACGAGTTTTTCAAGAACATTGCCATCTTTGAAGAGGACGATGGTCGGTATACTCATCACCCCGTAAATAGTGGCTGTCTTAGGATTGTCATCGACGTTGATTTTGGCAACCTTCATGCTGTCTTTATAACTCTCCGCCAGTTCCTCTATAATCGGACCAATCGCCCTGCAGGGCCCGCACCAGGGCGCCCAGAAATCAACTAAGACAGGCTTATCCGACTTGATCACCTCCTGTTCAAAATTGTCATCACCTAAGTGAACAAGGAATTCTTCTTTCGCCACAATGCATCCTCCCTGAAAACAGTTGCGGTACTATGACATACTAAAACGAACGATGTCAAACGCTAATTGGTTGCCGTCTGTTCTTTTGACAGACACCCATGAATCTGGTATAAGCACTGGCATTACATTGAAGGATTTCATTGAGCAGCCTTCAAGGAGCGCCTTGTGGAACCCCTGGGTATTATATCAGGTACCATCATTCTTCAGCGCAAATCCATCTTCAAGAACCTGAAAGAAAAAACCGTAGAAAATGAGTTCGGCAAAATACATGTTTTCCATTCGGAAACGATTGTCTATGTGCCGAGGCATGGTAAGGACCACCGACATTACATACTCCCTCATTTGATCAATCACCAGGCAAACTTCAAGGCCTTAAAAGACCTGGGTGTGAAGGAAGTCATAGGAATTAACTCCACCGGATCTCTGAAGAGAAAGCTGAGGCCGGGAACTATCGTTGTTCCCAATGATTTCATCGGGTTCACGGCAACATCAACGACTGCGTATGGAAAACCCATACACATCACACCAGTAATCAGCGAAGAAATCAGGAAGAAACTGATCAAAGCGGCAAATGAGTGCGGCGTCAAAGCGGTAAACGGAGGAGTATACTGGCAAACGCCCGGTCCCCGCTTGGAAACCAAAGCCGAAATTGCCATGATGTCCCGATTTGCAGACCTCGTCGGGATGACCATGGCGAGTGAAGCGGCTGTTGCGCAGGAACTCGATCTGGCCTATGCCGCACTATGTTCCGTGGATAATTACGGGCATGGTCTCGGGGAAAAAGAACTGACCATAGATGAGATAGTGACACACGCTCGAAAGAATGCAAATATTATTGTGAAAGTTGTGGCGAGATACCTTGAAAGGAGAAGATAATGAAGTTTTCCAAAAAGGGAGACGGCGGGGAAACCAGCTTACTGGGCGGTCAAAGGGTCCCCAAATATGATATGAGACCGGACACATACGGAACACTGGATGAGGCGAGCTCTGTCCTGGGAGTCGCCAAGGCCATGACGGCAAACGGAAAGATCAGAGAAATCATCCTGGGCGTACAGAAAGACCTCCTCATTATGGGGGCGGAACTTTCCAGTTTCCCCGAAGACGTTCAAAAACTCTCCCGGAGGATCGGTGAAGAAGATGTGAGGCGTCTGGAGGTTCTTATCGATGAACTTCAAGAAGATGTGACGTTGAAAAACGAATTCATCTATCCCGGTGAAGCCCCCGTCTCAGCTCAAATCGACGTGGGGAGGACCATCATACGAAGGGCAGAGAGAAAAGCGGCCAGGCTGAAAGACGACGGACTGATCAGCAACGCCGAGATTAACAGGTATCTCAACAGGCTCGGGGACATGCTCTTTGTCTTAGCCAGATACGAAGAGCAAAAAGGGAAAAGTTAAAAAGCGCCTAACTGGCAAGGCTTGACCTTGATCTGCAAAGCCTCACAGGCAGATGATACGTCCATTCTGGGAATGTCGAGCCTATCTGCGATCTCCCAGGCAGACGCACAGGGAAGCCTCCCACCCGCCAGGGATTCTCTTATTGCTTTCTCAAGACCTGCAGCGACGATCCTGGCAGGTTTCACAATCACTTTTTCAGGGCTGTACCCGAAGAGTCCGAGCTGACACTCAATGATATGCATTTCCATTACATCAACTGCGGTACCTATCTCCTTCATCGACACCCCTAATGACCGGGCGACCTTGCTCGCGCCGGCACATGAAATCTTCCCGCCGGTAGCTTTCTTTCTCACCGCCTCAGCGACCTTCTCATCCACTCTCACGTCAGAAGAATGTTTCGCCCTGTAATTTCCTTTATTTTTTCGAGTCATTGTATTTCCGCCCCCCAACAACGTCTAATACTTCATATAGTGAAATGGCTCAATCGCCGAGAGTGCCTCCGTATCAAGGGTTTTGAATCCACCCCGTTCGATGAGCTTCTGTGCCCTTTCCATCTGATCGACGTCAACCACAAAGACCGCCTTTTTATGGCCCTCAAGAACGAATCCATAGGCGTTATTGATATTGATGTTCTCCTTCGCCAGCATCTGGGTCAATTTATCGAGGCCGCCGGGCTTATCCTCGATAAGGACCGCCAGTACCTCCCGCAGGTTGACCGTCATCCCCGCCTTTGATAGGGCGAGCTGAGCCCGCTGTGGATCATCCACGATGAGATTAATAACCCCGAACGTATCGGACGTGGCTATGGTCGTCGCCCTGATATTGATCTTCTCTTTTGCAAGAATACCTGTTACCGCAGCAAGCCTTCCCGGCTTATTTTCCGCAAATACGGAAAGCTGGTAAGCTGTCATGTTGTTTCCCTCCATATGTTCATCCCGAAGAGGGTGAACTATTTTCTTCTATGATACTTCTATTCTTTCCTGTTGTCGATAACCCTGACCGCTTTTCCTTCCGTGCTGGGGAGACCTCCCGGTTCAATGAGACTCACCTTCGGGGTAATCAGGATGTCCGACCTCAATTCCTCCACAATCCTCTTTCTCAGGTTCTCAAGCTGTTTAAGATCACCGGCAAAGTACTCCTTCTGCACTTCCACCTTGACGACCATGGAATCTTCATACCCTTCCCTTTCCAGGATGATGACAAAATTTGTTCCCACCCCGGGAATCTCCATCAGCTTCTTTTCAATCTGAAGGGGAAAGATATTGACTCCCTTGAGGATCATCATGTCATCCGTTCTTCCCTTGATCCTGTCGATTCTCCTGTGCGTCCTGCCGCATTCACACTGCCCCGATATAATCCGCGTGAGGTCCTTCGTGCGGTACCTGAGGACAGGCATGCCTTCCCTCATCAGGGTGGTCAGAACAAGCTCCCCTTCCTCACCATCGGGTACGGGTGTGTGAGATTCGGGATCGATCACTTCCACTAAATAATGATCCTCCCAGATATGCATGCCGCTCTGAGCGGGACACTCAAAAGAGACTCCCGGCCCGTTCATCTCGGAAAGCCCATAGGAATTGTATGCCTTGATACCGTAAAATTCCTCGATCTTTTTCCTCATTTTCTCCGAATGCGGCTCCGCACCGATAAAGGCCATCTTCAGCCTTGTATCCTTTTTCGGATCAACCTTCAATTCCTCAAAAACAGTAAAAAGATGTATGGCATAACTCGGAATGATGTGGATCACCGTTGTTTCAAAATCGCGCATGAGCTGAACCTGACGTTTGCTGTTGCCGGCGCCGGCCGGGATCACCAGAGCTCCCACCTTCTCGGCAGCATAGTGAAAACCGAGCCCCCCTGTAAAAAGACCATACGACATCATGTTCTGGAACACATCATCTTTTCTCATACCCGCCATATAGATAGAGCGAGCAAGCACATCCGTCCAGCCTGCGATATCAGAGGCGGTATGAAAGACCACAACGGATCTACCAGTTGTTCCCGAAGACGCATGCATCCTGATCACTTCATCCTTCATCACGGCAAGAAAGCCGTAAGGCCAGTGTGCCCGCAGATCATCCTTGCTGGTAAAGGGAATCGCCTTTATCATATCAACGGAATTTACCTGTTCCGGTTCAACCCCTGCGTCCTTGAAGAGTTTGCCATAGTAAGGAGACTTTCTCGCTCTCCGGAGAGTCTCCCTGAGTCTCTCCACCTGGATAGACTCCAGTTTTCCCCGGTCCATCGTTTCTGCTTCTCTGTCCCAGTACATGTAATTCCTCCATCTTTAGATGCCGTGGTCACTCCTACAACTCGTTTACGATTTTATCAAGACAAATTTATCAGATAATGAGGGACTCTATTCAATTGTGTTGCGACTATCCCGGATCGAAAAAGGCTTGCTTTAAGAAAGGCAGTAAAGTAAAAATCCAATGAACAGCGACAGAAATAGGTCATGAAAATATTATCGTTACACAATAAATGGTGAGTGCACATAAGAAACCAGCAAGGAGGGGAATTGCCAAAATGGAAAAGTCAGTAAAAGGAACACAGACTGAGAAGAATTTGCTCGCTGCATTCGCCGGTGAGTCCCAGGCTCGGAACAGGTATACCTATTTCGCAAGCGCGGCGAGACAAGAGGGGTACGGACGCGCCAAAGGAATGCCCTGCTTGCAAACATCCCCAGTCGTTCTATGAGGTGCTGGCGGAGAATTATTAAAATACGTGAGGGATAATGACCGGGATTATTTTAGCGGGTGGGAAAAACACCCGTATGGGAACGAATAAGGCCTTCCTTAACATCAGCGGAGAGCGGTTGCTCGACAGAACGATCAGGATATTCAAAGATATTTTTGAGGAAGTGATACTATCCACAAACTCCCCCCTGGATTATCTCGACCACGACGGGGTAATCGTGAGCGATATCATCAAAGAAAAGGGAGCCCTGGGGGGGATCTACACAGGGCTCTTTTACACAATCAGTTCTCATGCCTTCGTTTCCGCCTGCGACATGCCATTTCTGAACAGGGGATTTATCGAGTACATGGTTGAGCGCGCCGCCGGATACGACATCGTGGTGCCAAAACCCGCCGACGGATTTCAGCCCCTCCACGCCATATACTCGAAGCGATGCCTTCCCTTTATAAAAAAAGTCCTCCTGACGGATAATCTGAAGGTCACATCTTTTTATCGGGGATTGAAAACCCTGACCATCCCGGAGGATGTTATCAGATCCTATGACCCCGAGGGGAGAATGTTTTTTAATATCAACACCCGTGAGGACTTGGAACGAATTTCATCACTCTGATATCTGTGGAAACCCTGCGATAGCTCTCATTGAAGAGTTGTAAAAATGGAAAAGTTCGACGTGATCATCGTGGGAGCCGGCCTTGCCGGACTCGGTGCTGCCTACACGCTGGCAGACCACGGACTGGAGGTGCTCGTCCTGGAGCGGGGGGATTACCCCGGCGCCAAGAACGTGACGGGAGGACGTCTTTACGTAAACCCGATCAGAGATTTTTTCCCGGGATTATGGGAACAGGCACCTCTGGAGCGCTTTATCACCCACGAAGTCCTCACCCTCATGGCAAAGGAGCGGTCGGTGACCCTGGATTACTCCGGCAACGAACTGCGGGAAGAACCCCACCAGGGCTACAGCGTCCTCCGCTCGAAGTTCGACCGCTGGCTTGCCGAACAGGTCGAGAATAAAGGCATCATGGTGCTCTCTAAAACCAGAGTTGACGACGTGATAAAGGAAAACGGAAATGTCGCCGGTGTCCTGGCGGGAGGTGACGAACTGCGAGCCGACGTGGTGATCGCCTGCGACGGCGTCATCTCACTCCTGTCGGAGAAGGCGGGCCTCAGGTCGCCCGGTTCTCCCCATAACTTCGCCGTGGGAGTAAAAGAGGTAATCAGCCTGGAGTCCAGCGTGATTAACGACCGTTTCCATCTGGAAGGGGATGAAGGAGCGGCACGCCTCTTTGTAGGAGAAGTTACAAAGGGAAAATTCGGCGGCGGATTCCTCTACACCAACAGGGAGAGCCTCAGCCTAGGTATCGTCATCGGCATCGGGGATGCCATGGATCATACTCTCCCCGTGGAAGTACCATTGCTCCTGGAATTGTTCAAAGGCCGTCCCGAACTCGCCCCGCTCATTAAGGGGGGAAGTACGGTCGAGTATTCGGCCCATGTCATACCGGAAGGCGGGTTTAATGCCCTGGGGAATCTCTGCGGTAACGGAATCCTCGTCGCGGGAGACGCCGCGGGGCTCGCACTGAACGCCGGTTTCACCGTGAGGGGTATGGAATACGCCCTCGCATCGGGATACTTCGCCGCCCGGGCCGTACTGAAAGCGAAAGAGGCGGGAAATTTCCGCGCCGAAACCTTAGGTGTGTACAAAAAATTCCTGGAAGAAAGTTTCGTTCTCCAGGATTTCAGGAAATTCCGGGAATCCCCCGCAGTGGTGAGCAATCCCCGGCTTTTCACCCACTATCCGGAGCTCACGGGGAATCTCATGAAGGATATCTATTCAATCCCGGCGGGCCCCAAAGACAGGCTGTTTTCGACTCTCAGGAAACATATCACTCCGGGTGAGCTGTGGGCGATCTTGAAGGATCTGAGGAGCTTTTCAAAGTTATGAGTGAACAAATGGATTTAAAGGTCAAGTTAGGGCTTGACGTGTTCAAGCCGGTCCGGGAACCCCACATCAAAATAAGGCCGGGCATGGAGAGGGATCCCCGCCTGAGACCGGCCCTAAGGTTGTGCCCCGCCGGCCTTTACAGTGAAAACGAAAAAGGGGAGATCGCTCTCACCATCGACGGCTGCCTGGAGTGCGGCACCTGCCGGTTAGCCTGCGGCACCGAGGTCCTTGATTGGAATTACCCCGAGGGGGGAACGGGTGTCCAGTTCCGCTTCGGCTGAACAGGAACCATCAATCTGAGCAAAAAGGATTTATGAAAATGTGAGTTGAAACTAATCCTTGTTATTGTTACAAATTACGGGGCAATCATGTATTGGTAACGGAATTGCTAATCCGGTCTCACATCATATAAAAACGGTCATTTGACCAATCTGATCGAGGGAGGGGCGACATGGATTTTAAACTGACGGAGGAACAGGAACTGATTCGCAACAACATGCGGGAATTCTGCGAGAAATACGTGAATCCCATAGCCGCAGAAATCGACGAGAACAGCCGTCACCCGGCGGAACTGTTTCAGAAACTTGCCGAGGGGGACTGGATGGGTATGCCCATCCCCCAGGAATACGGGGGGGCCGGAGCGGACTATCTCACCCACATCATCGCCGTGGAGGAACTTTCCCGGGCATGTGCATCAACAGGATTCACCGTTTCGATCCACGTGGGCATCGCGTGCATGCTCATTCTCCTCTTCGGAACAGAGGAGCAGAAGAAGAAGTACCTGGTTCCCATGGCAAAAGGGAAGCACTTAGGGGCTTTCGTGCTCACCGAACCGGGAGCAGGAACCGATGTAATGGCGGCTACCACTACTGCTGTCCTGGATGGCAACGACTATGTTATCAATGGAACCAAGACATTCACTTCCAATGGCCCCACGGGAGATACATACCTGCTCTTCGCCTGGACGGATAAGGCAGCAGGGCGGAAAGGTATGAGCGGCTTCATTGTCTCCAGGGGAACGCCCGGAATGAAAGTGGGGGAACATTTCAAGAAGATGGGACTCCGGTCATCCCAGACGTCGGAGATGGTTTTCAAAGACTGCCGCGTGCCAAAAGAAAATCTGATAGGTAAAGAAGGAATGGGCCTCCAGATGGCAATGACCGGCTTCGACCACGGCAGGGTGGGAATCGCTGCCCAATGCGTCGGCATTCTCCAGGCGGCCCTGGACGAATCTGTCCGGTACTCCAAGGACCGGGTTCAATTCGGCAGCCCCATAGCCCGTCACCAGGCCATTGCCTGGATGATCGCCGATATGGCGACGGATCTTGCCGCCACCCGGTACCTCACGTACCACGCCGCATGGCTCAAAGACCAGAAGCAGCCTTTCAGCAAGGAAGCCGCCATGGCCAAGCTTTTTGCATCCGAGGCGGCGATGAAACATACCATAAAGGCGGTGCAGATCCACGGTGGATACGGATACTGCAAGGGCGCCAAGGTGGAGCGGCTGATGCGCGACGCCAAGATCACCGAAATCTACGAGGGTACCTCGGAAGCTCAACGGATGGTTATTTCCGGAAACGTGCTCCGCTGAGAGCAAAAGGGGTCAGGTCTTGTTTTTTGCTATTACTGCTTAATTCCGTCAGGGATTAACAAAATTAGTAAGTAGCTCAATACGAAATGGCAAAAAACAAGACCTGACCCCCTGAAAGATTTGGGTGAAAGATTATGCCGACCATCATTGCCTGCTTCAAATGGGTTGTTGATGAAGCCTATATCCGTAAGGGACCTTCCGGGGAACTGGATTTCTCATCGGTAGACTACAAGATCGGTGAGTATGACCGCAACGCCATAGAAGAGGCTGTCCGGTTAAAAGAGGCCTCCGGGGGGAGTGCGATCGCTGCCACCGTCGGCCTCCCCGAAGCAACGAAGGGTATCAAAGACGCCCTTTCCCGGGGGACCGACCAGGCTTACTTCATTGCCGATCCATCCTTCAGCAACCTGGAATCTTCCCAGACCGCTGCAATACTCGCGGAGGTTATCCGTTCAAGAATTCAGTCTTATGATCTGATCATCTGCGGTGAGGGTTCCAGCGACCTTTATGCCCAGCAGGTCGGACCCCGCCTGGCCGAAAATCTGGGGATACCCTGCATCTCATTCGTACGGAAAATCGCGCTCGAAGGGAAACAGGTCATCCTCGAACGCAGGGTGGAAGAAGGCATCGAGATTATCGCCGCTCCCACACCCGCCCTGGTGACGGTTCTTCCCGATATAAATATTCCCCGGATACCGGGGGTCAGGGACACCCTGACAGCATCAAAAAAACCTGTCGTGACAATCAAAAAGGACGAACTTCCCCCCATAAGTGAGGCCCGCCTGCAGACCATCAAACTTACGGCGTCGCGGATGGAGCGGACCTGCGAGAAGTTCGGGACAGACGCAGCGGAGATCGGCCGGTTCGTGGGATCGCTGCGGAAGAAAGGCGTCATCAGATAACGGGAGGTCATATGGCTGGAGTCTGGATTTTCGCAGAAAACGGTGAACAGATCAGAGAGCTTCTGCATATCGGCAGACAATTGGCCGCCATGATGGGAACAACGGTTTCCGTTCTTACCTCTCAGGACCGGGATCGAGCCCGGGATTACATCGACCATGGCGCGGACGAAATCATGCTCCTTGTCCCACTTGCAGAGGACCAGTCGCCGGACGTCTACATCCCGCTCATCACCGAAGAGGCCCAAAAAAGAGACCCCGATCTGATCCTGGTTTCCGCCACATTTAGAGGAAAGGACATGGCCGCCCGCATCGCGGCCCGCCTGGACACGGGACTCTGCAGCGGCTGTATGGCGCTCAATTTCGACGAAGAGAGCAAAACACTGGTGATGGAACGCTTAGTCTACGGAGGCGCAGGTGTGCAGACAGTCACCTGTACCACCCGGCCCGCGACGGTCACCGTTCTCCCGGGCACCTATGAGCCGGCCATACCTGAAGCGGGACGACGGGGACAGGTAAGGGAGCTTCCGGCACCAGCACCTTCAGCGGTAAAGGTCATGGAGAAACGGGCGAAAGAGCGGGAAGCCAGGGATATCTCTGAGGCCCGCGTGGTGGTCTGCGTCGGTAGAGGTGTCTCGAAGAGAGAGGATATCGCCCTCGCCCGGCAGCTGGCCGAGGTATTAGAGGGGGAAATCGCCTGTACCAGGCCCATTTCCGAAGAGTACCACTGGCTGCCGGAAGAACTCTGCATCGGGCTCTCCGGCGCCCAGGTGAAACCGGACCTCTACATGGGCCTTGGTGTTTCCGGCCAGGTGCAGCATGTCACCGGCATCCGCAACGCCAGGGTAATTGCCGTCGTGAACAAGGACGAGAAGGCCCCTATTTTCGAGGCAGCCGATTTCGGCATCGTCGGCGATCTCTACGACGTGGTGCCGAAACTCATTGCCGAGTTAGAGAAGTAGCGTCATTCATATCTCTTCATTTTCCTTCCCGATTGACCCCCGGCATGGTGGGAAATAAAAGGGACAAAAATCGACCAAAAGGATAGAAAATAAAAGGAGACCGACCGGTCTGTCTGTTTCAGGGAACTACTTCAGACGATGTCAATCAGAGAGAGTATCATTCACGAAACGTTGAGGCTGTTTTCCCTCAAGGGGTTTTCCAGCACCTCCATTACCGACATTTTAGAGGCTACCGGAGCGTCCAAAGGCGGCTTTTACAATCATTTCAAGAGTAAGGAAGAATTGTTTTACGCCGTCCTCAAGCATGCAAGGCAGATCTGGCGTGAGAAGGTACTCACCGGTCTTGATCAGGTGGAACCTCCCCTCGAAAAAATCTGCAAGCTCCTGGAAAACCATCGTGATCTGTATCTCATCGATTCGGAAAACATCCCCGGAGGACGCATCTTTATCAATCTCGCCGTGGAGCTTGCCGACAAGTATCCCCACCTGGCCCATGAGGTGGACCAGGGATTTGCCGGATTCAAAAACATGGTAAACAACCTTTTGAACGACGCGAAGAAACAGGACACCTTAAGAGAGAACACATCAACAGAGGCCATGACCGAGATGGTGTTTGCCGGCATGTTAGGGGCTTCCCTGATGTACAGCGTGAATGAATCCATGGAAAATTTACAGCGTACCATCGGCGCCATCATCCGGTACCTGCGCGGTTAGGATATCTTCCGGACAGCGCTGTTTTCATAACCAATGAGACAAACCGCTCTGTTATAATCTAAGAAAAGGAGGTTTTCGTCATGGATTTTACCTTTTCGGAAGAACAAGAAATGTTCAGAAAGGCGGCCCGGGAATTTGCCGAGGTGAAGCTATCCCCCTGGGTGGCTGAGATGGAAGCCACCGGCAAGGTTTGTCCGGCGGTGGTGAAGGCCCTGGCGGAGGCTGGACATAAAAGGGGACAGGCTACTTTTTCTTAGAAAGAGATAGATGGGGCCCTTCGCCTCCATGTATCTGTGGAAAGAATGTCCCGTCCATCGGGGAGTGAGAAAAAGTAGCCTGTCCCCTTTTATGCATCGCGGAATTAAAAAAGTGAAAGAGATGAGTTTTGCCATGTTAGAAGCAAATAAACTGTCCGGAGTTGTAGCACATAATCTGTCCGGTTTAAAAGTCATCGTGGAGGTGACAGATGAGACGGACAGAATTGATGCAGGAGATTCGGAGGATGCGATTTGCAGA
>Ga0233423_10001029_pt1 | contig 14050 bp, 8 predicted proteins | sample Watercolumn_Mata_FD_180713 | JGI IMG/M metagenome (GOLD analysis project Ga0233423, IMG submission 180713) | Freshwater microbial communities from Lake Matano, South Sulawesi, Indonesia - Watercolumn_Matano_2014_112_MG | ecosystem: Environmental > Aquatic > Freshwater > Lake | place: Indonesia...
ATGTCAAGGCTGCACTCTACGAAGTCCTCAAAAACAAACCCGTGAGCGTAGCTTCGACCAAGGCTTATGGCTGCTCGGTCAAATACTAAATAGATGAAGCAGAGAGCCGCTACGATATTTTGTCTGGCGGCTCTCTTGCTCTTTATCGTCTATGCCGGTTACGTCTTTGCCGCTCTGGCTCTCGGCGATCCTGACACAGCCTTTATCGTGGCCATCGGGCAATGGATTCTCGACCGCGGGCGTTTGCCTGCGGCAGACACATTTAGCTGGACCATCGCCCCTGATACTCCGTACATATGCTATCAATGGCTCTCCGCGGTCGTGTATGCGGGCGCCTACAATATCGCCGGCCCGGCGGGTGTCATCGCATGTGGTGGCAGCCTCGTCTTTGTCGCTCTGGTCGCCGCTCCATTACTAGCGTGCATGTACTTGAGGCTACCCGCCTGGATGGTGACTGCGATCATCTATCTTTTGTTTAGTGCTTGTAGTTTTAGATTGCCTGCAAGGCCCGAGTTGTTTAGCTATGCTTTTATCTCTTGCGGCTTGAGTGCTTATTTGTGTTATACCGCCTGGCTTTCGCGCACAAAGCAGACTCCTCTATTTACGATTAGATCATGGGCGATTGCCTGGCTAGGCATTTTTAGCGCCTTTGTTTTCTGGGCCAATTTCCATACCGGTTTTGTCATTGGCTTTTCACTGCTGGCTCTATTATTTCTGTCCACCCTCTGCATCACCAGCTTGGACGCTGTCATCAAACGCAATGTCCTGGCAATTTTTACCGGCATTTCTTTTGTGTTGATCCATCTTGCAGTGCTCATCAATGCAAATGGTCTTGGGCTATTTTTGTATCTCCTCCGACTTTTTTTTATGCGGAGCAATCGCTTAAACGTAGAGCAGATGCCGATTGCTCTCGGGCAATTGCTCGATGATCAATTTTGGGCTTTTACGATTTTGGTCCTTTTAATGGTCGGATGCCTTATTGCTGCGGGGCTTGCAGTCTGGAGAGCTCGGAAAGAAAAAGTAGATGCTCCTGAGACTACTGTGTTCTGGCCGGCGCTGCTGGGCCTTTATCTGCATGCTTGCTTGATGATTGCCGCAGCGGTATTTTGCCGCCGTCTAGTTCCTTTCGCTGCCTTGGAGGCGGTTTTTTGTATGATCGGGTCGCTGTGGGTCATCCATGGTGGCAGGCCAATCTTGCAGGACAAGGAGGGAGGCGAAAGAAAGGCTGCGCGCAGTGCAGGGATTTTGACTTGTCTTGCTGGAGTCGCCTTTATGGTAGGCATCGCTCTGGAGTGTGGAACGTCAAGGCTAGCTCTGCCCAATACCTCGATGACCCTGGGGGATCTGGAGCCTGCCTTGAATTTTATCCAAAAAGAAAGACCTATGCATGATGCCATGCAGGGGCGCTTATATAATGATGCGCAATTTGGCGATCTGGTCATGCTTAGATTTAAGGGGGCAATCCCTGTCGCCATGGATACTCGATTTGATCTCTATGGTGATGATCTGGTCATGCATTACTGGCAGATAGCGAATGCCAGAGGTCGTTTTAGGGAAGATCTAGATAAGGAAAAAATACAATGGTTATTCTTTCCTCCTCAGGCCCCTATCGTCTCCAAACTGGTTCTCGATCCGGACTTTGAGGTTGTCTTCAGGGATGCGGGTGCCGTGATATTGCTCAGGAAACACTAAAATCCATCAAGCCCTCCTCCAGGCCCTTGCGTCACGCCTTGCTTGCTGTGGCAATATTTGCCTCGGTCGTGACCTTTTATTATCAGTCTCCGATCTTTCAGGGATGCGTGCTTGCTCCCGAAGATGGCAAGGTGCAAAATTTTCCTGCCTATTTTGCGCCAATGTTCGGGCAGCCGGGCTTCCTCTGGAATCCCTTCAATTTTTGCGGCTTCCCTGTCCTTGCCGACCCGCAAATAGCAATGTTCTATCCAGTCAAAGCCTTCTTTCAGTTGCTGCTCCCTGGATCGATCGACGGCTTTAACCTGTATGTTTTGTCTGGCTTTGTGCTTGCGGCATTTTTTGCCTATCTGTACGTTTATGCAAGGACTGCCAATTTTTTGGCCGCTCTAGTATCAGGCCTCATCTATGGTTTATCTGGTTTTACGATCTCCGAATTGCGGCATCTGCAGATCGTGCATACTATTGCCTGGTTGCCCTTTTTGCTTTTTTGCGCGGACAGGCAGCGGGCTATCGATACAGCTTCCAGTAAGGATGGCAATCGCTCTTGGTGGCGCGATCTTTGCCTTAATATCTGCATCACTGCCCTTGGTATTGCCATGCTCATTTTTGCAGGGCATCCGCAAACAGCTGTCTACGCTTTTATAGTGTTTGCAACTTATTGCGTCTTTTGTAGCGGGGGCAGCGGGGGCAAAAAAATATCCCTGTTGATCTTGTCGCTGGCAGCGCTTTTTGGCTTTGCCATTGCTTCTGTGCAGATTTTGCCCACTATGCAATTGGCACATGGTTCGATCAGGCCCTCTTTTACCATGCACGACTTTCTCGTAGGAGAGGTCACGCCGACAATGGCGCTAGGCTTTACCATGCCCTACATATTGGGAGGCAATTATTCGATACTGGAGTCATCCATGCTGGAGACGGTGCCCTTCTCTCAGCAGGGGCCGCCCCTTGGTCTACTTTATATGGGTTATCTCCCGCTTCTTCTGGCATTCTATTCATTGACATTCATGCGTCGAAGGCCGATCCTCTGGTTTTTTCTCATCTGGGCTCTCATTGCCATAATCTTCAGCTTGGGTCGATATGGTGGCGTCTCTTCATTCTTTGCCAGCATGCCAGTGATCGGCTCGTTCAGGGGGCTTTACAGAGCACTTTTTATCGTCATTTTGTATTTCGCCGTGGCTTCTGGATTTGCTATCGCCAGGCTCGACGCCGTCCTCGGCTCGGCGAGAGGCATTTGCTCCGGTCTTTTTGCCGGACGAAGCGAACGTGGCCTGCACGGCTGGTTTAATGGGCTGCTCAAGCACTGGAAGCCTCGTAAGCACCTCTTGCTATTAGTGGCAATATTTGTCGCAGTTTTGATACCGCCACTAGTACCAGCCCTCGTCCCCCTGCTGTGTTTTGTTTTTTCGCGCGGTCGTCCCTGGGCTCGGGGCTTGCTTTTTGCTTCGACGGCTCTGGTCTTGCAAGTCTATGCTGCCAATAGCCAGTGGACTGTCGAATGCCCCAAGGCCGCCGATATGGCTCAGCCGCCCTGGGCTTCTGTATTGCGCGAGCGCCTTGCCTCCGGCCGTTTTCGCATCCTGACGGTCAAGGGCATTTATGGTGGCACCGACGAGATCCCGCCCAACCTCAATCGCATCTGGTCGATTTATTCGGCTTCTGGTTATGAGCCTCTCGTATCGGCTCGCTATGCTGAGATCATGCATATGAGCGAAGGCGGATTTTTACAACCGCCCTGGCGCATCGAGGCCGAAAACCGCGCTTTTGATATCATCTCGGCCGTATATCTCATCACGCCGCGCACAGATCTTGAGTCTTTTAACAGCAAAGCCCTCAGCGAGGGAGCTCGCGAATTTTTTCAACCCAATGTCATCGATGATGTTTTTGTCTTTGAGAACACTCGTGCTCTGCCCAGATGCCGCTTTGCTCAGGAGATCATCGAGCTTTCTCCTGCGGCCATCGTACCCACAGTGCGCACTGGCCGACTGCCCAGCGGCAGGGAGTATGATCCCCGCACCATGGTATTGATTGAGGAGCCTTTGCCGGCTGGTCTCAAGCCTCAAGGCAGTGCATCCGCATCAAATGCAGGTTTCAAGCCAGCTACCATTGGTCTGACCGATGAGGTCACTCGTGTCATTGATGGAGGGGAAATGATCGAAGTGGATCTCAAGGTCGAAAAGGCCAGGCCGCTAATCCTTGCAGATACTTATGACCCAGGTTGGCGAGCCTTTGTGGATGGACGAGAGACGCACATTTACAGAGCTAATTATGTGCAGCGCATGATCTATCTGCCGGCAGGAGCCAAGCAGGTGAGGTTTATCTATGAGCCTCAAGCCGTTCGCGTCGGCCTGGGCGTTTCGCTGGTAGCGCTCGCCACATTTTTGGGCTTGCAGCTCTGGGCTTTTGCCTTGATGATACGCAGCAGATTTTTTGTAAAGCGAGAAATGTAGCTCTATGCGCTAGACCAGTCGCACAAATTTGCGCCGCCCCACCTGCAGGATCATACCTTCTCCTTCTCCGCCTTTGATATCCTCTGGCTTGATCTGGTGATTTGGATCCTTGATGACTTGTCCGTCCAGTTTGACTCCGCCTTCCTGAACCAGCCGCTTTGCTTCGCCTGTGCCTGCTATGAGCTTACCATCGACCATGACCCTAAAGATCGCCGTCGGCTCCTGCACCGTATGCGATGGCATGCCCTCGGGCGCTTGACCTTCTGAGTGCACTTTGTTCCAGTCAGCAAGGGCCTTTTGGCCTATTTCTGGGCCGTGGTACTGACTGACGATCTGGGCGGCCAGTTTGAGTTTTGCGTCCTTGGGATTGCCACCTGCCTTCAAGTGGGCCGCCTCGATGGCGTCGATCTCTGGACCTGTCAATGTCGTCGCAAATTCAAAATATTTGAGGATCAATTCGTCTGGAATGCGCATAGCCTTGCCAAACATGTTTTCTGGGGATTCTTTTAGGCCGATGAAATTGTCGTAGGTCTTGGACATCTTTTTGACGCCATCGGTGCCTTCGAGCAAGGGCAGCAGCAAGGCCAACTGCGGGGCTAGATCATAATTGGGCTGCAGCTCTCGCCCCTGCAAGATGTTAAATCTCTGATCGGTACCGCCTAGCTCAATATCGGCCTTGATGGCCACAGAGTCATAGGCCTGCAAGAGCGGGTAAAAGAGCTCATGCAGCGATACTGGTTGCTGCTTTTCCAGGCGGCTGCCAAATTGTTCCTTGGCAATCAATTGGTTGGCTGTCACCGTCGAAGCCAGCCTGATCACATCGTTTAAAGAGAGTGGCGCCAGCCAGTCATGGTTGTTGACGACCTCGGTCTTGGACATATCGAGGATCAAGCCCATCTGATCGAGATAGGTCTGGGCATTGGCATCGACTTGCTCCTTGGTCAGGGCCGGTCGAGTGCTGTTGCGCCCGGTCGGATCGCCGATACGTGCAGTAAAACCGCCGATGATCAGGACGATCTGATGCCCAAATTCTTGAAAGCGGCGGAGCTTGCGAAAGACCACGGCATGGCCGAGGTGTAAATCCGAAGATGTCGGATCGACGCCGAGCTTGACCCGAAGCATGCGTCCAGCCTTTTTGACCTCGGCTAATTTGCGAGATAGTCCGAGTATCCCTTCTGGCAGGACTTCGGCGCCGCGGCACAACTCCTGGGCTTCACTGATGATCTCGGGGGCGATGCCCTCTTTCTGGGCTGCCGCGACTTCTCTGGCAATTTTTTCATTCATATCCTAGATACCTGGCTTTTTATTTCTAAAATTGCCAAAAATCTTAGCATGGGGGAGGTTTTGCTTGTTGCCTCCGGGGCGAACCGGTAAGATTTTAGGCTCTGAGTACATATGATGTGAGGACCCCTTTGCGATGGTGAGCCAGTACAGTCCGCAAGAATTTGAGAATAAATGGCAAGAGCATTGGGAGACCCTGGGTATTTACAAAGCTAAAGACCAGGATGTCAAACCTAAGTTCTATTCGCTCGTCATGTTTCCATATCCTTCGGGCGACCTGCATATGGGGCACATGCGCGTCTACACCATCTCAGACGTGATCAGTCGTCACCGCCGGATGCTCGGCTATAACGTCCTCAATCCCATGGGCTGGGATGCTTTTGGCTTGCCAGCCGAGAATGCTGCTGCCAAAAACAAATTGCATCCAGATAGCTGGACCAAAAAAAATATCCAATTTATGCGTGACAGCCAGCTTAAAAAGCTGGGCACCAGCTATGACTGGGAGCGGGAAGTCACCACATGTGATGTCGACTACTACCACTGGACCCAGTGGCTCTTTCTCAAGTTTTACGAGGCAGGCCTGGCCGAGCGCAAGTCGGCGCCGGTCAACTGGTGCCCGCAATGCATGACGGTGCTGGCTAACGAACAGGTCGAAAATGGTGCCTGCTGGCGCCATCCGGAAACGCCGGTCGAGCAAAAAGAGATGCATCAGTGGTTTTTGCGTATCACCAAATATGGTGACGAACTGCTCAAGAGTCTGGACGAACTCAAAGGCTGGCCCGAAAGAGTCCGCGTCATGCAAGCCAATTGGATCGGCAAGTCGACAGGCGCCGAACTGCACTTTACCGTGGAGTCCAAGCCCAACGTACAAATCAAGGTTTTTACAACCAGGCCTGATACCGTATTTGGTGTGAGTTATGTCGTTCTCGCTCCCGAAAACCCACTTGTTTCAGAGTTGACTACCCAAGAAAACAAGGCCGCCGTAGAGGCCTACGTAGCCGAGGCCAAGCGCAAGACCGAATTGGATCGCATGGCTGCCGAAAAGAACAAAACCGGCGTCAGGACTGGATCTTATGTTATCAATCCTTTTAACGGCGAAGTCGTGCCGATTTTGGTCAGCGATTATGTTTTGATGAGCTATGGTACTGGTGCTGTCATGGGCGTACCGGCTCATGACGAACGCGATTTTGCTTTTGCTAAAGCCCTCGATCTGCCTGTGACCGAGGTCATATCTAAAGACGGACAGCCCAGCTGCGCGCCTGGCGAGATGAAGGCAGCCTATTGCGATGAGGGCATCCTGCTCAATTCAGGCTCTTTCAATGGCCTCAAGTCCACCGATGCCATCGGCAAGATCACCGAGTGGGCTGCCGCCAATCAAGCTGGTCTTGCTCGAACCCAGTACAGATTGCGTGATTGGCTGATCTCGAGGCAGCGTTATTGGGGATGCCCGATCCCTTTGATCCACTGTCAAAAATGCGGTATCAGTCCGGTGCCCGCCAATGCACTACCCGTAGTGCTACCGGTCGAAGGCGTCGAGTTTACCGGTGAAGGCGGCTCTCCGCTGGCCCGGATGAATGAATGGCTTGATGTCGACTGCCCGACCTGCGGTGGGAAGGCTAGACGCGAGACCGATACGATGGATACATTCATCGACTCTTCCTGGTACTTTTTGCGTTATTGTGACGCCAATAACCCGCAAGAAGCCTTTAGCCAGGCCAAGGTGGATTACTGGATGCCAGTCGATCAGTATGTCGGCGGTGTCGAGCATGCCATCTTGCACCTCCTCTACTCTCGATTTTTCACCCGTGCCCTAAAAGACATCGGGCTGGTCAAATGTGTCGAACCTTTCACCAATCTGCTTTCTCAAGGCATGGTGACGATGTACTCGCCTAATACAGGCCGTATCGAAAAAATGTCCAAGTCGCGTGGCAATGTCGTCGGCACCACAGCCTTTTTTGAAAAATACGGTGCTGATGCAGCCAGGCTCTTTACACTCTTTGCCTCTCCTCCCGAATCGGAGCTCGAATGGAACGAAGATGGTGCGGTCGGTCAGTATAGATTTCTCAGTCGGATCTGGCGTTTTTGCGATGATATAAACTCTCGCGGTGCCATCATCAAAAACCAGGACCTGACTGCGCTTGGGGACAAGCTCAAATCGAGCGAGCTCAATGCTCTAGACAAAGGGCTCTTGCGACTGGTGCACAAGACGATCAAGGCTGTTTCCAATGATCTGGCTCAAGAACGTTATATCTTTAACACGGCCATTGCTCGCTGCATGGAACTCGTCAACGGGCTTTACAAATACCTCCAGGATGCAGAGGCCGCCTCTATCTCTCTCAAGGACAGTGGCGTGCTCACTTTTGCTATCGGCAATCTCTTGCTCTTGATGGCTCCTATGGCACCGCACCTGACTGAGGAGCTCTATCACCAATTGGGATATGTAGAGGACCTGCAAAAGAGCATCCATGTGGCTGCCTGGCCGGTCTTTGACGAAGCTCTGACCATCGATGACGAGGTAGAGCTTGTCCTGCAAGTCAACGGCAAAATCGTAAACAAATTGGCGACTCAACGTGGGACGTCCAAGGACAAGCTCGAGGCTCTGGCTATGGCTGACGAAAAAGTGCAGGCCAAACTCAACGGTGCTTCGACCAAGCGGATCATCGTAGTGCCTGATAAATTGGTAAACGTGGTTATATAAGATCCAGTATTTGGCTTTTAGTCGGATTAGTTTTTGACTAACCGGGAACGTCTATGTATAGTTGCCGTTGACCCTAAATACAGGCCGATAATGACCAGTTCAATACAAAAGCAGATCAAGCTGCAGCAAGAGCAGACGGTGCCCTTTGGGACATTTGTCCTGATCTTTATCTTTGGTGGCATGTATGTTAATGCTGCATCCAAGGGCGGCACCCGCATAGTCGATTGGCTTAGTTCTAATTGCTATGTCTCGCTCCATATGCACAAATTGATCGGCGATATGATCACTGCTTTTACCGGTGTGATGACAGGCAAGATGGCCATGATGCCGGTGCTCACCGACAATTTTTCTAAATACTGCGCTATCGCCTTTACCAGTACCTTTGCCAATCTCGATCTGATACAAGTAGCAGGTAGCTGCTATTTTGTCTGGGTCTTTGGCGCTAGTCTCGAGCAAAGGATAGGCGTAGGACGCTATCTAATGTTGGCCGCGCTCTCGACTATCCTGCCCTGGTTGGTTTTGTATTTTGAGTTGGGAGTCCATGACCCGGCGGCTTGCTTCTATGGCCCTTTCTATATGCTTGCTTGCTTTATCGGTGCGACTTTTGTCTTTCCTCCCGAAAAAAAGATCAACGCCGAGTGGTTTCGATCGAGTCGGGGCAATATCTTTGCTCCACCAACCGAGCTTGATCTGACCAGCAAATACAAATTTAAGCCCAATCTATTTCTATTTCTCTTTATCGCCTACAACGCGGCCATTTGGTACTTTTATCACACAAGCTATCCGAGTCTAAAAACCATGAGCCCTATGGCCGGCTTTTTTGCCCTCGGTATCGGCTATGTCATCGTTGCCATCCTTGTCTTTAGCGCCACCGGTTCATTTACTGACGGACCGATCCGCTTGATGACCGTTAAGATGTACAACGACATCCTCAAGCTCGATGTGGGCCATGAGGTCGCGATCAGAGGTACCAGCCAGGCCATGGGATTGCCGCCGGAGCGGGTTCGCGAGTGGGTCATGGCGCAAAAAGGCAAGATGCAAGTATCTTAGCGGGGCTTAAACTTAAGCGCGCCTAAAGCCTTACCTCCTGACTAGTGGTAGTATCTTGAGGTAATCAGAGCTAAGTCGAGGCGTCCTTGAGATCTTTTAGCCCCTACATCAGCTGGATGCGCATCCTGCAGATCGTGCTGGACGCCGGTCTCGTCACCATCGGTTTGTTTGCGGCCTATATGCTGCGCTTCGAAGGTCATGTAGAGAGCACTTATCTCAAGCAATTTGCCGAGATCCTACCAATCTTTGTATTGCCACGCTTGTTGGCCTTTTGGGGCTTTGGCGTCTATCGCCGCCTGTGGCGCTATACCGGTTTGACCGAGGTCATGGAGCTTTGTGCCGCCACTCTTTCGGTCACTGCCATCATCCTGACTGCTCGCGCTCTTTCTCTGCCTCTAGTCAAAGTACAGGGGCATTTCCTCTCCTATAGCATCATCCTCATCGAGGCCGGGCTTACCTTTTTGATCCTGACTGCCAGTCGTGTCCTGCGCCGCCTCCAGACCGAGCACAAGCAGAGGCGGCACTGGCGTCAACCGGTGCGCCGCCGCGCCCTTCTGGTCGGAGCCGGAGATGCTGGATTGATGGTCCTCAAAGAGCTCAATCAACGTAGCGACCTGGGCGTCGACGTGGTCGGCCTGATCGATGACGATCCGTCCAAGATCAAAAAGCGCATCGGCAATCTCACAGTTTTTGGCAATTCTAGCCAACTCGGCCAATTGATCGAAAACCTCTTTATCGATCAAGTCATCATCGCCATGCCCAGCGCACCGGCTCAAGAGATCCGTCGGATCGTCGATATTTGCCGCACTGCCGAAGTCGAAACCCGCATCTTGCCTGGACTCTTTGAGCTTATCAACGGTCGTGTATCGGTCAATCAGTTGCGCGAGGTCTCACTCGAGGATCTGCTCGGACGGGATCCAGTGCAACTCGACAGCCAGAGCATCTCGAGCTATATACAGGGGCGCGTGGTACTTGTCACCGGTGCTGGTGGCTCCATCGGTAGTGAGTTGTGCCGGCAGATCGCTAGATTTGAGCCAAAGCAGATAGTCTTGCTGGGCAAGGGCGAAAACTCGATCTTTAGTATCCAACAAGAGTTATCCAGGTTGCCTGAGCCGGTCAATTTTAGTCCGGTTATAGCCGACATCCGCGATCCCTTGGCGATGGGCAGGGTCTTCGATAAGTTTAAACCCGAAGTAGTCTTTCATGCTGCCGCTCACAAGCATGTGCCTTTGATGGAGCTCAATGTCTTTGAGGCCATCAATAACAATGTCTTTGGCACACAGGTGGTGGCAGAACTCTCCAATCAATTTAATGTCCAAAAGTTTGTCCTGGTATCCAGCGATAAGGCTGTCAACCCTACATCGGTCATGGGCGCCACCAAGCGCATGGCGGAGCTGATCATCCAGGATCTCTCTCTGCGCAGCAAGACACAGTATGTTGCCGTGCGCTTTGGTAATGTGCTTGCCAGCCGTGGGTCGGTGATCCCTCTCTGGAAGCAGCAAATAGCTAACGGTGGCCCCATCACTGTCACTCACCCCGATGTGACCCGGTATTTTATGCTGATACCAGAGGCGGTGCAGCTCATCCTCCAGGCCGGTGCCTTTGGCTCTGGTGGCGAGATTTTTGTCCTGGACATGGGCAAGCCAGTCAAGATTGTCGACCTGGCCAACGACCTGATCCGGTTTTCGGGGCTGCGTCCAGGTCAAGACATCAAAATCGAGTTTGTCGGACTCAGGCCCGGAGAAAAGCTCTATGAAGAACTGCTCGCTGCAGCCGAAGGCCTCGACCGGACTGCCAACGAAAAGATCTTTGTCGGTCGTCCCCAGCCGCTTGAGCCCGAACAATTGTGCAGTGCTCTGATCGATTTTAGACTCTTTGTACAGCAAGGCGACGAGTCAGCCATTCGCAAGAGCCTCGATGCGCTGGCTTCGGGCACGACAGTAGCTGCCTTCACCGTCGAAGGCATGGGAGCGGATATCAAAAATCTAGAAGGAGCCGATGCCATCGCGGCCGTCGGTATAGGTAGATCGACGTTGTAGACGAGACTATCCGCAAGGCCGCAAGACTCGATCAATATCTATCGGGTTTCGATGGCCTGATTGTCGCGTACTCTGGTGGCGTCGACTCTTCGGTGCTTGCCTTTCATGCCCGCAAGGTCTTGGGGAAAAAGGCCCTGGTGGTGATTGCGGTGTCTGAGAGTCTGGCCCGCCACGAATTATTGGATGCAAGGAAACAAGCTCTAGATTTTGGTTTTGATCTAGAGGAGATCGCCACCGATGAATTGCTGAATCCGCTCTATCGCGCCAATACCGGCAATCGGTGCTTTTTTTGCAAGGCCACTCTCTTTGATCATCTGCTCAGGCTGAAGATAGAAAAATCGATGCCTGATGCCGGTATCGTATACGGTGCGAATCTCGATGATCTCGATGATGTCCGTCCCGGCCATCAAGCAGCCAAAGCCGCTGGTGCCCTGGCGCCCTTTGTCGAGGTCGGGCTCTACAAGTCTGAGATACGTCGATTGGCCGCGGTCGCCGGTCTCCCCTCCAAAGATCGGCCGCAAGCGGCTTGTCTTTCATCGAGGTTTCCCGTCAATGTGACAGTCGATGCCGACCGTCTAAAAATGGTCGAACAAGCAGAGGCTATTGTGCGAGCCGCTGGATTTGAGCAGATAAGAGTGCGGTATAGGCTAGACGAGCATAAAGCGGCATTTGCTGCCATCGAGATTGGACAGCAAGAGCTATCGCGTATGGTGCCGGATGTGGTGGCGGCTCTGCACGAGCCCATCGTTGCTCTTGGATTTAGTCGGATCTATATCGATCCTCGAGGGTACAGACAGGGAGGAGCGCAGCTTGGATAAAAAGGCCGTCGAAAATCTTTTGCATCTCGTTCAGCAAGGGCGAGTCAATGTCGATGAAGCCGTCGCCAAGCTAGCTGTTTTGCCCTATGAAGATCTTGGTTTTGCAAAACCCGATTATCATCGCGCTATCCGTCAGGGCTTTCCCGAAGTCATTTTGGGCGAAGGCAAGACTGCCGCACAGATAGTCGGCATTGCTCGCAAATTGCGCTCTCAGCATGCACTGGTGGTAGCGACGAGGGTCGACCAGATCAAGGCCCAAGAAGCTCTGGCTATGATAAAGGAAGGCGAGAGCCAGGCAACAGAAATGATTGAGGTCGAATATCTGAGCCAGCCTCGCTGTCTGATCTTTGGCAAATTGCCGACACCGCAATCTAGTTCTAGTTCTAGTCCCGGAGACGATAAGCCTCAAGTCTCCATTATCACTGCTGGCACGGCCGACATCGCCGTGGCCGAGGAGGCCGCACTGCTATTGGTGGCATCCGGGGTCTCCGTTACCTGTATATATGATGTCGGCGTCGCTGGTATCAAGCGACTTTTTGACGCGCTCGAGCTATTGCGAGAGACACGGGTTACCATTGTTATCGCCGGCATGGATGGAGCACTGGCTAGTTTTGTTGCCGGCCTCATCGAAAAGCCAGTCATCGCCGTCCCTACTTCTGTCGGTTATGGCGCTAGCTTTGGCGGAGTGGCCCCTCTTTTGACTATGCTCAACAGTTGCGCCGCGGGGCTTTGCGTCGTCAATATCGATAATGGCTTTGGGGCCGCCATGGCAGCAGTCCGCATGCTTAAGACCTAGCTATTTTTTTGGTGCCGGAGTTGCGTTGAGACCATCATCCGATGACTCTTGGACTTTGCGGATCGATAGATCGGGGTAACGTCCGACATTGATCGGCAGATCGATGGTTGAATTGCCGCGCAAGACCTGAAAAATCAATCGATCATTGACCCGGTGGCTTTTTACTATCTCTTGAACACCTTTGGGATCAGAGACTGCTTTACCATCGATCTTTTGGATCACATCGTCCACTTCTAGGTTGGCCGTGTGCGCAGGGCTGTTTTCAAAAATGCGCAAGACCAGGACGCCCTTTGTCTTGGCCGGCAGGTTGAGCGTTTTGGTGTGCGCCTCGGTCAGCTCGCTCATGCCGATGCCGATCCACTGGCGTTCGATTGGACGATGGTTGATGAGTTCTTCGGAGACCGAGCGCGCGACATCCACGGGGATGCTAAAGCCAATATTTTGGGCATTTCGTTGGATTGCCGTATTGACTCCTATGACTTCGCCGTTGAGATTGAGCAGTGGACCGCCGGAGTTGCCCGGATTGATAGCTGCATCGGTCTGGATGAAATTGATGTTGCCGTTGACGTCGGTGAGGTTGCGACCCACGGCAGAAATGATGCCCATGGTGACTGTATGATCGAAGCCGAGCGGCGAGCCTATGGCAATGGCAAAGTCGCCTGGACGGAGGTTGGCCGAAGACCCAAAATGCAAGACAGGTAGATCGTGAGCCTCGATCTTGAGTACTGCAAGATCCGAAAAGGCGTCGGTGCCGATGACCCGCGCGACAAATGATCTGTTGTCGTTGAGTCTGACCTGGATATCATCGGCCTTGCTGATTACATGAGCATTGGTGAGGATGTAGCCGTCAGGGCGTATGATCATGCCTGAGCCGGTGTCTGCTATGCGCTTGTTTTGCGGCATCTGCTTAGGGAGGATAAGGCCATGGGTATTGGGATTTATTTCCCGACCGTTGTAAAAAAATTTGGTGCCATTACCAAAAGGCAAATCAAAGAGGTCGGTGATCCCCAGCCCAGACAGCGCATGCTCTGATTTGCGCCGCACCTCGATATTGACCACCGAAGGTGCCGCTCCCTCGGCAATGTCGGCAATTGTGTTTGGCTTGAGGCTATCCGCGCTGCCTGGTAGGCCGAGAGCCAGCATGGATGAGGCTTTTAAAGGTGATTTAACCAGGGGCACGGGAGAGTGAGGAGCCACAGGCATGCCACCATCAGCAGTACTGCTGATGG
>Ga0233423_10001030_pt1 | contig 14049 bp, 10 predicted proteins | sample Watercolumn_Mata_FD_180713 | JGI IMG/M metagenome (GOLD analysis project Ga0233423, IMG submission 180713) | Freshwater microbial communities from Lake Matano, South Sulawesi, Indonesia - Watercolumn_Matano_2014_112_MG | ecosystem: Environmental > Aquatic > Freshwater > Lake | place: Indonesia...
CGGACGCGCCTTCCTTGACACTCACGGCTTTTTCTCTATCCTCAAGGACACGCTATGAGACGAAAACAACCCATTCGACGCAAGAGGACTTGCTACTTCTGTGACCGGAGTGTCACCGAGGTGGACTACCGGGACCCGCACCTGCGCGACTTCCTGACCGAGAAGGGCAAGATCGTGTCTGGCAAGATGTCGGGCGTCTGCGCCCGTCACCAGCGCCGCCTGGCCCGCGCGGTCAAGACCGCCCGCAGCATGGCGCTGCTTCCGTTCAACCCCTGATGAAAGTCATTCTGCTGGCCGACATCGACCGCGTCGGTTCCCGGGGCTCGGTCGTCAACGTCAAACCTGGATACGCGCGCAACTACCTCTTCCCTCGCAAGTTAGGACTGGAGGCGACGAAGGCGCAACTCGAGCAGCTTGAATCCATCAAGCAGCAGCTCGCCTCCAAGCAGGCCAAGATTACCAAACGGCTCACTGACTTCGCCAGCCGCCTCGGCTTGGTCTCGGTGAAGACGACCATCAAGATGGGCCAGGAAGGCGCGTTCGGCTCTATCACGAACGCCGACATAGCCGCCCTGCTGGCCGCGGAAGGTCACGAGATAGACAAGCACTCCATCGTTCTCACCGAGCCGATCAAGGCTCCCGGAGTATACGACATCCCGATCAAGCTCGGTCACGAGGTCTCGGCGACAGTGAAGCTCTGGGTCGCCGAAGAACCTGCGTGATCGAAGTCCGCGTCGAAGGCATACTTCTCGACAATGTGAACAACTCGCCGGTCGTGCTCCTGCGTGAGCGCGACGGCGATCGGGTCCTGCCGATTTTCGTCGGCCCGCTTGAGGCCTCGGCCATCGCCTACGCCCTCGAAAAGACGAAGTTCCCCCGTCCGCTAACGCTCGATCTCATGCGGCTGATGGTCGAAGGACTGCGGGGACGTGTCCGCCGCGTGATTGTCAGCAAGATTGAAAACGAAACCTTCTTCGCCGAGGTGGTTCTGGAAGCGGGTGACCGGGTCATAACGATAGACGCTCGGCCGTCGGACTCGGTCGGCCTCGCCCTGCGCTGCGAGGCACCGATCTACGTCGCCGAACCGGTGATGGCAAAGGCCGGACAGTGGATCACGGCCCAGGACGAGGACCGACTCAAAGAACTGCGCGAGAAGATGCGGACCATGGCCCCGGAGAACTTCGGCAACTACAGGATGTAGCCGATGCCAACACCAAACGCCAAACGCCAAACGCCGAACGACCAGACCGATTCCCACCCTCTAGCCCCTAGCACCTCGCCCCTCGCCCCTCTCCTCCGCGGCATTGACCGCCTCGAAACCGAGGCCGAGCTGGTCGCCAAGCTCGAAAAGTCGCAGAAGACCGGCAAGCCGCTGCGCGTCAAGTTGGGCATCGACCCCACCGGTCCGGAAATCCACATCGGGTTCGCCGTACCCCTGCGCCTGCTTCGCCGTTTCCAGGACGCCGGCCACCTCGCCGTGCTCATCATCGGCGATTTCACCGGCAGCATCGGCGACCCATCCGGCCGGTCCAAGACCCGGCCCCAGCTCACCGATGAACAGATTCAGGCCAACATGGAACGGTACAAAGAGCAATTGTTCCGCATCCTCGACCCGGAGAAGTGCGAGTTTCGCTACAACTCCGAGTGGTCCAAGCCGATGGGCGGGGTCGAAATCATCAAGCTCGCCTCCAAGTACACGGTAGCCCGGCTCATCGAGCGAGAGGACTTCAAGAACCGGCTGCAAACCGGCGTGCCCATCCACATGCACGAGCTCCTCTACCCGCTCTTCCAGGGCTATGACTCGGTCGCGGTGAAAGCCGACGTCGAGCTCGGCGGCGCGGACCAGTACTGGAACCTGCTCGTCGGCCGCGAACTGCAGCGAGAGTTCGGTCAGGAACCGCAAGTCGTTATGACGATGCCCCTGCTCGTCGGACTCGACGGCGTACAGAAGATGTCCAAGTCCTACGGCAACTACGTTGGCATCACCGAAGCCCCGCGCGAGATGTTCGGCAAGCTGATGTCCATTCCGGACAGTCTCATCCTCAACTACTTCGAACTCTGCACCGATCGACCGGAAACCGCGGTGGCCGCGGTCAGGCAGCAACTCGCGTCCGGCGCCAACCCGCGCGACATCAAGGTGGCGCTGGCCAAAGACGTAATCGCTCTCTATCACTCCAGCGCTGCGGCAGACGAAGCCGCGGCCGAGTTTGACCGGATCTTCCGGGACAAACAGGTGCCGGACGAGATGCCCGAGTTCAAGGTTCCTGCCGCCGGGATCAACATCATAGACCTCGTCGTCACCGCCGGGCTCCTCCCCTCCAAGACCGAGGCCCGCCGCAAGCTGGTCGAGGGTGCCTTCTACCTCGACAACCAGCGTCTCTCCGACGCCGCCCTGCTCGTCAAAGTCACCGCGCCTGCCGTCCTCAAATTCGGCAAGCGCCGCTTCCTCCGCCTGATTCCGTAGACCGCTTCAGCCCGCCCGTAGCCAGCTTTCCAACTGCAGATTTCGGACGGCTACCGACCGAAGACCGAGTTCGCGGCCAGGACACGCCGCCGCGAAAAGTCAGTCGCCGCCCACAGCCGTGGCGAATCAGTTGGTCAGGAAGCAGGAAACGATGTTGATGCCGACGCGAAAGGCCTGCTCGCGCACTTCCGGCGGGTCTTTGTGGGCCGCGGTCCAGCCGTCCGAGATGTTGGTGTTGAAGGTATAGAACACGACCATCCGGCCGCCGACATACAGGCCGTAGCCGCGTGGCGGGCCCTCGGCGTGCTCGTGGACTTTAGGAAGACCTGCCGGGAAATCAAAAACCTGGTGGTAGATCGCGTGATCGAATCCGAGTTCCACAAGCTGGCTGTTCGGGAACACGCGCGCCATCTCACGCCGGAATGACGCGTCCATCCCGTAGTCGTCATCCGCATACAGGAAGCCGCCGGTCTCGAGGAAATGGCGCAGCCGCTTCACCTCGTCGTCCGTGAAGCTGATGTTGCCGTGCCCGGTGATGAACAGGAAAGGGTACTGGTAGAGTTTCTCGTCGAGCAGGCTGACCTGTGCCTCATCGGTTGACACCCGCATGTTGGTTCGGGAGTTGATCTCCCTGGCCAGATTCGGAACCGCATCGGGGTCATTATACCAGTCTCCCCCGCCCCCGTACTTCAGCCGGGCTATCTGAAGCTGCGCAAGACTGACGCTACAGAGCAGCGCAGCCGCGAGAAGCATCCTTCTTGCGCGGCAAGTACAAAGGACAAAGTGCAAAGGACGAAGCAAGTAACAAGCATCAAGGCCGGACCTCCCGTGCTTTGTCCTTTCCCTTTTGCTTTGTCCTTTGCCCTTGATACCTCGTCCTTTGTCCTAGCTCTGGCGGTTGTCGCGCAGGTTCTTGACATCCTGCAGACAGGAGTACGGGACAGTCACCGAACCCAGGTAGACCTTGCCGAGTTTGCGGCCACCGTGGCAGTCCGAGCCGCCGGTCATCAGCAGGCCGTTCTTGGTCGCCACCTCGCGGTAGTGGTCGATGTTGCGCGGAGCGTGGTCCGGGTGCCAGACCTCGAGGCCGTCGGCCCCGGCTGCAATCGCCGCGTAGACCGCGGCATCATTGTGGTACGTACCCGGGTGCGCCACGACGGCCACGCCATCATGTCGATGTATGAAGTCCATCGCCGCTTTGGGTGTCATCTGCATCTTGGGGAAGTAGGCCGGGCCTTCGTATCCGATGTATCGCTGGAATGCCTCGTCGATGGTGCGGACCGCGGCTGCCTCGACTAGAGCCTGGGCTACGTGCGGCCGGCCGGTCGCCGCGCCTTGTGCCTGCGCGCGCACCTGCTCGATCGTGATGTTGACGCCCAATTCTCTCATCTTCGCCACCATCTTCTCGGCCCGCTCAGCCCGCTTCTGCCGGACCATCTTGAAGAACTCCTGCACTTCCGGCTTCTGGCAGTCGACGTAGTAACCAAGGACGTGCACGTCGACGCCACTGGTGTTGCAGCTCATCTCGACCCCAGGCACGACTTCCAGCTGGTGCTGCCTGCCCGCGGCGATGGCGCGGTCGACGCCGCCGACCGAATCGTGATCGGTGATGGCCACGGCGGTCAGCTTCAGCCGCGTTGCTTCCGCGACCAGTTCCTCGGGCGTGAACAGCCCGTCGGAGAAGACGGTGTGGGCGTGAAGGTCGACGCGACCAGGCCTCTCCTCGCCCGCCTGTCCACGGTACGCCATCAGCGTTGTCTCAACTCAGGTGCGAAGCCGACGCTGGCCGATTCCTCGGTCCCAATTCCTAACGACCAGTCATACCCCGACGACAGAACGCCGAACTCGTCTGCCTTGGTGCCTGGTCATTCGTCATTCCGCTTCAGTCGGCCATGCGTTTGGCGACCGTGGCGCTGTACTCCTTGACCAGCGAGTCCATCTCCGACGCCATCTCATCCATCGTCTCGCGCTTCGCCGCCACCCAGGCCTCGTCCTTGATGCCGGAGAGATTGGTCAGGACGTTGAGACGCGCACCCCGGAAACAGGAATCCAGATTCATCGTCCCGACGCCGGCGTCGGTGATCGAGTTCTTGTTGCCGTACTCGACGATGGGCCGGCACTGTTTGAGCACGTCGAGCGCGAGCTTCATGGTCTTGAAGGGAATCTCGGCCGCGACCTTGAGGGCCTCGCTGACCGCTTTGGCTCTTTCCTGCTTCTCCACCTCAGTCATCTTCGGCAGCCGGTACGCGCTCATCACCTTCTTGAACGACTCCGCGTCCTCGTCAATCAGCGTCACGAACCGCTCGCGCAGCGGCAGCAGCCGGTCGCGCACCGCCGACAGCTCGTCGGAGAACTCCTCGTAGCCCTTCTTGCCCGCTGTCAGGTTGGCGACCATCGTCAGAAGGGCCACGCCGATTGCTCCGTTCAACGCGGCGGCCGAACCGCCGCCAGGGGTGGGCGCCGATGACGCGAGGTCGTTCAGGAAGTCGGGCAGACCCTTGGCCGGCACCAGCCGGTTCTCGAGAATCTGGTCCTTCTTGAAGCCGTTAAGCTGCAGGAAGTAGCGCGCGCTCGCGTTCAACGCTCCCTGCGGCACGAGACCGACTATCTCCGACTCGATGACGTTCACGCCCCACCGTGCTGCCTCACGCTTCACGGTCTCGAAGACCCGATACAGCGGCGTCTTCGTGTAGTCGGTCATGTTGATGGAGACCTGAACGCAGCCCTTTTCCTTGACCTCGAACCCAAGCGCCTTGGCATAGCGGAACCCGCCGTCGCGGAACCGGATAGCCTTGGCGACGCGCTCGGCCACCTTAAGGTCTGTCGTGGCCAGGTTGACATTGTAGGCGACGAGCGGCGCACGGACGCCGACCACCGTGGCCCCGGCGGTCGAATGCAGTTCCGGTCGGCCGAAATCCGGCGCCCGGTCCGGATCGGTGCGAATCGCCTCGCGCAGGCCCTCGAACTCACCGCGCCGTATCTGGGCAAGGTCTACCCGGTCCGGCCGGGTAGCTGCCAGTTCGTAGAGGTACGTTGGGATCAACAACTCGTCGGCAATCCTCTTGGCCAGGCGCTTGGCCATTTCGATGCACTCCTCGACGGTCGCGCCCGAAATCGGCACGAACGGCACGACGTCGGTCGCGCCCATGCGCGGGTGCTCGCCCTGATGCTGGTTCAGGTCAATCAATTCGGCCGCGGTCTTCACCGCCTTGAAAGCGGCATCGAGCACCGACTCGGGCTCGCCGACGAAACTGATGACCGCCCGGTTGTGGTCCGAGTCCATCTCCTGGTCGAGCATGGAAACGCCGTTGACCGACTTGATAACGTTGACAATCTTCTCGATTACCTCAGGCCGGCGTCCCTCGCTGAAATTGGGAACGCACTCGACTATCTTGCGCATCGCGGAGGCTCCTCTCTAGGTGGTGATAATGCCCTGCCGGAAGGGGAATCTTACCGGCCCGGCCCGCCAAGTCAAACCAGCGCCCCGAACAGCGCCGCGCCGCCTGAGGCGGCGCGGCAATCCTGCGGCGATCGGCTACTTCTCGGACCAGAGCCCGATCAGACAGCCCAACGGGTCAACCAGCGAACCGGTGAAGCCCAGCCCGTCGCGCACGACCTCGCCCGCGCCGGCCAGGTCGTCAACCCCGACGTAGACCCGGATACCCGTCCCCGGCATCTTGTCGACCTTCGACAGGGCGCCCCCCCCGTCTTGTCGCCGGAATCGAACAGCGTGTAGTCACCGCCTTCGCCCCACGACTGGAACTTCTACCCGAAGAGCTTCTCGTAGAACTCCTGTGCTCTCTTCATATCGGTAACCGGAATCTCCCAGTGTACAAGTTCCGGCATTGCTTCCTCCTTTTCAGTCGTTGAGCACAACTTTGACCAGTTGCGGCGTCGCGCCGGTTCGAGCCTCGATGAAGTATGCCCCGGCCGGCAGCCGCCGCCCGGACTGATCGCGCCCGTCCCAGGCGGCGCGACCGGACGCCGACAGCAGGACGTCGCGGACCCACCTGCCGGCAACGTCACGGATCCGCAGCTCGGCTGACGAAGTCCCGTGCTTCATACAGAGAGTTACCGTGCGTCGGAATGGGTTTGGAGAGACCTCGAGCCGCGGCAGGTCGACCGGCCTGACCTCGGCAATGCCGACCTTGCCGTCGATACGCAGCCGGGCCATAACGTCGCCGCTGTTGTAGGCGAACCAGCGCACGGTCGGAGAACCGAAGTACGACCGCCGGTCAATCGGCGTTTCCCGGTCCTCCCCGATCTGCGGACTGACGGCCCTCGCCTGCCAGAATGCCACCAGCCAGAGATCCGCATCCGTATTCAGAAGCGTGTCGGCCATGACATCAATCCAGGATTGCGGCTGGCTGGCCCCCACCGATTCCGCCAGCAGATAGGGGCTGCTGACCTGGGGGGCGTCGCCAGAATCCGGGCAGACGACGACCCGGCTGAAACGGGTCGTGTCATCGACGAAGACCCGGGCTCCAAGCAAATGGAACTGACCGTAGGGAACCGAGAATCTCACCGCCCCGGCCCACTCGTTCGTGGGCGAGCCGTTCTTCATGTACCACGCGTCCGGCTCGCCGTCATCATACCTGAGCTCGCCGGCGTACGAACCTACCAGCTCGGTTCGCAGCGTGTCGTTCGCGGGGAACTCATCGCCGCTCAGAGTCGTGACGAGTTCAAGCTCGCAGCTTTCCTCTGCCGGCACCCAGGCCGGGAACAGGAGCAGTTTCTCGGCCAACGGAGCCAGGTCGGTCACCGTGGTCTCCGCCTCGTAGCCTGCGCCGATGCTCAGCGTCACCGGGAAGGTCGCCGTGCTCCGCCCGGGATTCCACAACTTCACCAGCGGGGCAACGCTGTCTCCGACAAAAGCCTGTCCCACGGGCCGCAGGACCAGTGACGGGCAGACGTCTTTCTGCAGACGGTAGAACCTCACGGCCAGGCTGTCGTGCAGCAGGTTCTGCCCCGGGGTGCCGTCGCGCAGGTACTCAAGACCGATCAACCCGGAGTCGTCCTCGATGCCGACTGAACAGGAATCCGACCCCAGCCGTGCTGCCGGGGGCAACCGCAGATACTGGAAGAGCGCGCTGCCACTCGTATCCAGCACGACCTGGAACGTGCAGCTGTCGCCGGAGCTGCGGAAAGGAACGTCTAGCCAGGTGACTACGAATCGGCCTTGCGCGGTGTCCGCAAGGTAGTAGACCGATCCGCCCTGCGCCGGGTCGAGGTCAGCCCACAGCGGGGCCAGCAGGCTGTTGGGGTCGCGTGTGTCCGGCAACGGGAAGTGGTGAAACTGGTGGCTTTCCGACGTGAAGCTCAGCCAGCCATTGGAGCAGACCCGCACCGAGTCGCATAGCCTGCCGTAGAAATCAATGCTGAACCCGAGGGCAAACGGCCCCTGGTTGTCGTCGTCGCCAAGGGTTATCTTCATACCCGTGCCGGATATGTCTACCCAGTTGAACGTCGGCCCGCCGGGCGCGTCCGAATCAATCCACCGATAGCCACCGCGGTCCGGCCCGTTGCCCATCACCAACGCCGGTAGAATCAGGAGGAGAAAGCAGCGGCTCATCTTGCCCCCAGATACACCACTGACCTGGTCAATGACCGGCCTCCGCCCGTGAACCGGCAGAAGTAGACACCGGGACTCAGGCTCCTGCCTGACTGGTCGGTCCCGTCCCAGAAGACTCGGCACTGCCCGGAGCCCGGAGCCTCCAATCGCTGCACGACTCTGCCTGCGCGGTCCAGTACGACCACGACTGCGTCTGCCGGCCGGTTTGCCGCCAGGCGCACGGCCAGGCGGCCGCGGAACGGGCTGGAGCCGATTGCCGCCCAGCGCTCGGGCAGAGCGCCGCCCGGCGTCTCGGCCACCCCCAGGTCCCAACCATACAGACGCACGGTGGCGTCGACGAGCACCATCAGGTTGCCCTGCTCTTCGTTCGAGAAGACCGCGTAGTGATTGCCCGGCTCGGACAGAACCAGGCTGTGATTCGCCGCCGTCAGGTTCTCGTCGTTCACGAATGCACGGAATGGCTGGCCGCCGAGATAGCCCAGGAACTCGGGTTGAGAAGCAATGAAGAAGTCGGCTGCACCCGGCGTACCGACAAGAGCGTATTCGTTGTAGCCGCCGGAGTTGAAGCAGTCATAGCCATAGACGACTTCCCGGGCCGCGGCATAGCTCACGTCCATCCGGTATCGGTCGAGTGGTGTCCCGCTGTCGGACGTAATCGCCAGCGAGTCGAGCCGGCCCGACAGCGTGCAGGCGTAGAAGAAGCTGCTGCCGGGCGACGCCGCAGCCGAGTCGATGACCTTACCCGCTGCGATGTCGCCGAGCGGACCGCTGAGAGTCAGGTAGTAGTTCTGGTTGTCCCCAAGGACCGTGGTGTAGCGCCCGCTGCGGTCGGTGACACCAAAGAAGCAGTTGATCGTGCCCCCGCCCCAGGCCTCGCTCGAGAGCTTGACGATCTCGCCGTCCACCGGCCTCAGGCACGAATCGTACACCTGCACGGACAGAGTACAGACGTCGCTGTAGGTGCCGATGACGCTTCGCTGCCAGCCGTCGTTGCGCCAGTCCCAGATGGCCGAGCAGTCTTTGCCGCCGCCGTACTTCTTCTCGTACGCGCACCCCGAATCGGCGATGTGCGTGGTCGGGTCATTCGCGTAGGGTATGAACAGGCTATCCCACCATATCTCGTTCCAGACGTGGTCTTCGTTGATATCGTTCACCCCGCCGCAGGGAATCAATGCGGTGCGGGCCGCCGCCTGCAGCAGGTCCTGCATCTCCCCGCAGTTGCCGTTGTGCTCGTGGGCGATGGTCACCGGCTGAATCGGCCGGTTGCCTTCGGCGCCGCGCGGCATGGTCAGCGCAGCCCAGCGCCCGACCACGGCCACCGCCTGCATCGTATCCTCGAACCCGCCGCCCCACGCGTGCTTCTGGCCGTCCCAGAACAACTGCGTCGGGGCGAGCTTCTCGCGCAGCAGCGGGTAGCCGGAGTCATTGCAGTAGAACAGGTACTCTCGCCAGAAATAGTCCATCACGTACTGCGGCAGCTCGTCGGTGCCCTTAGGCATGATAACCCACCAGTAGTAGATGTCGCGTGGAATCTCCACCCAGGTCGTCTCGTTCTGCACGCGGACGCGGTACCTGGTGGTTGAGTAGTAGTTGCCACCCTGCATGGCGTCACCGTAGTCTACTATGTCGACGTATTGCAGCTCGGGGTCGACCTGATACGCCTGCTGGACGTTGTCCGCTAGAATCTGCGCGTTCATCGAAGAGAGCGTTCCCGGCGCCAGGTGCGCGACCTGAAAACAGACTTCGTCATAGTACCGTTTGTCCGGGCAGTTCAGAATTGCCTCGGCGTAGCGGCTCTGCTGAGCGGCACCGAGCCGGCGGAAGTTGTCGGCAAGGTCGTCCTGCAGCCAGTCGGGAGCAATCGCCACCGCCATCGTGGCTGAGTCGTTGAGAAACTGCGGCAGGAGGGTGTCGCGCAGAGACTCGGTGGCGCTGTCGAACACGACTGCCAACCGCTGGCCGGCCGGTATCATCGCGTGCAGCACCAGCGAGTCGAGAAGAGTCCAGCCGGAATCGGGAAGCAGTGGCCGTGGATCAGAAACCGGAGAAGCCGGAACCGGAGGTCGCCCCGGTACGGCCAGGCGCGTGGCCCCGCCCGCCTCTGCCGGCTCGACCTTGACGGTTGCCCCGGGCTCGACCGCCAGGGCCAGGGTAATCGAGCATAAGAGGATGGATAGAATAGCCTGTTTCATGCCCAATCATCTCCCGAAACCTTCCCTTGTCAAGCCCGTGATTTCCGCAACAAACCAGACGCGCTGTCCTACAGGGGCCGCCGAGGCCAGGCTGGAAGCCGGCGGCAGGATGCGAGAAGCTAGAGCGGCCGGACGCTCTGCCTTCTGCACCCTAGCTTCTAGGTTCTAGCTTCGACCGGGTCGCGTCCTACCGCGCCAGGAGGACCTTGGCCATTCGGCGCTCGGACTGGATTCGGGCCGCGATGAAGTACGCACCGGCAGGCAGTCGACGACCGCGCTCGTCTCGGCCATCCCAGGCAGCGATCCGTGCGGCCGGGAGCCGCCGGACGATTCGGCCTGCCACATCGTAGACCTCCAACCGCGGCGGCGAGCCGGCTGCACCATAGCGGATCTGGGCAAGATAGTGAAACGGGTTTGGCCATACGCTGAGACCCGGAGGCAACCCGGGCGCCGCTTCCACTCCGGCGACCGTGACGGGAGGGCCGCGACCGGTCACGCTGACGTCATCCATGTAGAACCCCTCGTCAACCGTGTCGCCGTCGCTCACGAACGCGAATCTCAGTCCGATCTGCTCGCCCACACCAAGCCACGACAGGTCGTACTTCTCCTCGACCCAGCCGCTCTCGTTCACGAGTGGTCTAGTGGTCAAGTGGTCTAGCGGTCGAGTGCTCGGACTTCCGGGCGCCCCGTCCTCACTGGAGCACTGGAACACTGGGCCACTGGACCACTTCCTTCCGAGTGCTCCGCCGGTGCCGAGGAAGTCCAGAGTCTCCTCCGCGCCCTCCCGCATGACGATGACTCGGATGCCGTCGACTCCGTAGTTCGGAGTTTTGAACCAGCGCCAGAAACGGAGCGAGCAGCCTTGTGGCGCGAAGAATGGAGCCGTCATCAAAGACGCATCCATCAAGTTATTGTACTGCCGCGACCCCTCGTTGCCGCAGTACCACGCGCTTGCGCCGGAGTGCGCTCGGAACGAAGTCAGGTGCCACAGGTCGCCGGCGCCGGCGTGAGTCCACTTCGACTCCCCGGATTCCATATCGTCGGAGAACCCGCAGTCGCCGACAAGTAACTCGAACGTATCGAGCTGTTTGTATCCGTCCGCGTTCACCTCCAGCTCCATCATCGCCACGTGGCCGGGCGGGCACGCGCTCGACGCCGCCAGCTCGAAGTTCTCACTGCTGCCGGCGAAAGAGCGGGGCTCGACTTCCCCATACCAGACACTGTCCTTCACAACCGTGACAAGCTCGTCGAGGGAAATCAACCTGCACCATGTGGAATGGCCGTACCCGTACCCGTGGTTCTCGACCCTCACTCCGAGACCGCGGCTCGCGCCCGGCAGCAGCGGCGGCGCGCTGAGCCACTCGCGGTCGAGACTGATGGCGGGAACGCCGACCTGGATCACAGGGACGAACGTCCTCACCACGTAGCACCCAAACAGGTCGAGCCTCAGCTTCAGTGCTGCACCGTCCTGGGCACCTGCAGCCACGGCCACGCGGAAACCGGAATCCACTCGCACGGAGTCACCTGGTGCAATCGCCGGCGCGGTTGCCTCCGAATCGAGCAGAGCGACGAGAGAATCAACGGTGTTCATCCTGATGAGCACCGGGCACGATACGGCGTTGCCGCTGTTCTTGAGCAGCAGCGACAGCGCCAGCGTCTCTCCCGGGTTGGCGACGCCATCGCCATTGCCGGCCCGGTCGTCGATGTGCCAGTCGACGAGGTCAACGTAGTCTCCGCTGTCGCAGCCAATCCTGCCTTCGTAGGGCGCGAAGTTGTGTGCGGTTGCGGTCAGGTCGAGCCGACCGGGCGTTCGGGGCTCTGCTTCAAGCCAGACCCGCCCTGCGCCATCAGTCAGACCCCGGCTGTAGACCTCGCCCGGCTTGGCCAGGCACACGAGCGCGCCGGAAACCGGCGCACCTGCACTCGTCAGCCAGAACTGGTATCGCCCCGGCCCGACACCTACTGCAGTCGGCCCGGTCAGCTCCAGGTGCTGCGGCTGCGCGGTCCAGATCGGCATTTCCGGGTCTCCCATCAGGTTGATCTGGTACTGGTGCCAGCGATAGACGTTCTCGTCGCGCGAGAAGGGGGCGTAGTACTCTTTGGACGCCGCCAGAGCGTCGCCAACGCGGTAGATACCATCGCCGGTGATTGCGTGCCAGAAGCGGCTGTCGAACTTGTCCGAGTAGCCGAAGCCTGGGTTACCGGGCGAGCCCCAGCCGTACGACGAGTTGCCGATGGTTGCGACGGTTCCGCCGTTCGGGTTGGTCACAAGTGCTTCGCCGATGCTCGTGAAGTCGAACGCGGTCGTCCAGCAGCCGATGGAATAGAGCACGCCCAGTCCGACATTCGTGATCGTGTCGGCGTCGGCCGTTCGCATCCGGTTGGACGACCCGCCGCACTCCATCACGTCAATCCAGCCGTGGCCGTCATGGTTCATGAAGTTCTGATTCTCGCGCATCGCCTGCATCACCGCCGGGCGCGTCTCGTTACCGAGGCTCTGGTACAGCTTGGTCAGACCGTAGCCCGAGGCGAACGACTGCCGTTCCATCTTGTTCTTGTGAACGCCCATATCGGTGTAGGGGTCCTGCCACAGTACTTCGGCGAAGAACAGGCCCTTGTTCTGATAGCCCGGCACCGAGGCGTGCTCGTAATCAACTACCTTCCGCACAAACGTCGACGCCTGCGGAACGTCGTTCACCGGCGCCCGGCCGACGCAGATGTCTGCGTACAGATCGATTGAGTCATCCACCTCGCCGAACACGTTGTTGCTGTTCGCATCCCACGAGCCGTCGAGGTCGGCGAAGTACAAGTCGCAGGGCAGCGAGTCTTCACGTGGGTCAGCTCCCCATTCCGCTGCCATCGCAAACGCCTTGCGGAATGGAACCACGCCTACGTCCCCGCCGAGAAGCACGTACTTCACGCCCGAATCCGGCAGAGTCTTGAGGTAGTTCCGCAACTGCTCGGCCTGGTCGCGGCCGGGGTAATTCGCGTAGACCCAGTCCATCGTGCGGACCACCGCCGGCACGCCCTTTGCCGTCTTCCAGTCCGCCAGCCGCTGGAACGCAGTAGCCATCCCCGCGCCCGTCACAATCACATACTCGACAGGGCCGCCGGCCAACGTCTCCCGGCTCGAGGCTTCGGACCCTCTGGCTTCTAGCTTCTGGCCTCTAGCTTCTGCCTTCGCCTGATACTCAGCCTCGACCCTAACCTGAACCTTCCTGCACACCTCCAGCCGTCGCTCCGCCCCGACATACCTCACCGGATACACCAGCACCTGCACGTAGGTGGACTCGGAAAACGGTGACTGTACCGCGCTTCCCGGCGCTCCGAGGGACTGTCCCCGTTTTCCCCCGTAGCTCACACCCGTCCAGCGCACAGGCACGGGCGGATAGGCCGAATACGACTCATAGATGGCCGGGTTGGGCTGCGTGAATCCGCTCTCATCCTCGCCCGCCATTTTGACCTTTGCATTTTGCAGTTTGAATTCTGGCTTGCGTCCGAGGTCCGTTCCCGCCACCAGCACCTGCTGCTTCTGGCAAGGCAGCACGAGATGTTGTCCTCTAATGGACTTCCACTCACCAGCCTGGAATGTGACGTTGGTGACCTGCTGATGCCCCGCGAGCGCAATCACCACGGGCTCCACCGGTAGCTGCGGCGCGCCCGGCTCATCGCTCACATCCATCCCCTCGCCCAGCACGACCTCGTAGCGCGGGTTGGAGTCGGCGAAAACGGGAACTGTACCGCGCGTCCTCGCGCTCCGAGGGACTGTCCCCGCTTTCGCGCCCGCGTCCCAAGCGGCAGTTGCAGTCTCCATGCGAAAC
>Ga0233423_10001031_pt1 | contig 14044 bp, 12 predicted proteins | sample Watercolumn_Mata_FD_180713 | JGI IMG/M metagenome (GOLD analysis project Ga0233423, IMG submission 180713) | Freshwater microbial communities from Lake Matano, South Sulawesi, Indonesia - Watercolumn_Matano_2014_112_MG | ecosystem: Environmental > Aquatic > Freshwater > Lake | place: Indonesia...
AGAAGCGGAAGGCCTTCCGCCAAACCTTCTACTCCGTGTTCGGGAAGGAGGTCCGCAAGAGCGGGGCCAGGTTCCTCGTCCAGGGGACGATCAAGGCCGACATTATCGAGACCAAGGGCGGAGTCAAGACCCAGCACAACATCCTCGAGCAGATCGGGATCGACCCGGAGAAAGGGTTCGGCTTCAAGGTCATCGAGCCGATCAAGGACCTCTTCAAGCCCGAGGTCAGGGTCGTGGCCAAGGCCGTCGGGCTTCCGGAGAGCGTCTATGCCCGGATGCCCTTTCCCGGCCCCGGCCTGATGGCCAGGGTCCTGGGCGAGGTGACGCCCTCCCGGGTGGCCGTCGTCCGGAAAGCGACCCGAGTCGTCGAGGACGGAATCAAGGGCCTCAAACCCTTCCAGGCGTTCGCCGTCCTCCTGTCCGACATGGGGACGGGCATCGAGGCCGGCCGCCGGAAGTTCGGGGAGATCGTCATCATTCGTTCGGTCGAAAGCCGCGACGCCATGACCGCCAAGCCGACCCCCATCCCCTGGGACATCCTGATGAAAATGTCCCGGCGAATCGTCAAGGAGATCCCGACCGTCACCCGGGTGGCCTACGAGCTCACCCCCAAGCCTCCGGCGACGATCGAGTACATCTGAGCCGTCCGTTCACCCGTTTGACGGATTCGGGGCGGGGGGGATATAGTGTCCCCGAGACAAGGAGCCCCGATGCCCAAGAAAACGACCCGCCCGTTTCTGCCCTTCGGCGACCAGCAGACCGCGCCCTGGTACGGAAAAGCCATCCTCTCGGTCAAGCAGTTCAACCGGACCGACCTCGAGTCCATCATCGGCGTGGCCCACGAGATGAGGGTCATGGTCGAGCGGGTCGGGACGTTCGACCTCCTCAAGGGCAAGATCCTGGCGAACCTGTTTTACGAGCCGTCCACCCGGACGTCCTCGTCCTTCATGGCGGCCATGCAGCGGCTGGGCGGGGCGGTCATCCCGATCAGCGAGGTCCGCTACTCCTCGGTGGCCAAGGGCGAAACCCTGCCCGACACCGTCCGGACGCTGGGCTGCTACGCCGACGTCATCGTCATCCGCCATCCCGAAATCGGCTCGGCCGCCCTGGCCGCCAAGCACGCCGGCAAGCCCGTCATCAACGCCGGGGACGGGGCGGGAGAGCATCCCACCCAAGCCCTCCTCGACATGTTCACCATCCGCGAGGAGCTGGGCCGCCTCGACAACCTGACCGTGACGATGCTCGGTGACCTGAAATACGGCCGGACCGTCCACTCCCTCTCCCGCCTCCTGACTCAGTTCGACGGGATCAGGCTGAATTACGTCTCCCCGGACATTCTCCGGATGCCGAAGGACGTCATGGACGAAGTCGCGGCCAAAGGCGTCTCCCAGGCCGAGCACTCGACCCTCGACAAGGTCCTGCCCGAGACCGACGTCCTCTACGTCACCCGGGTCCAGCAGGAGCGCTTCGAGGACCCGGCCGTCTACGAAAAGGTCAAGAGCGCCTTCGTCATCACCCCCGAAGTCATGAGGCCGGCCAAGGCCGAGATGATCGTCATGCACCCGCTTCCCAGGGTCACCGAAATCAGCATGGATTTCGACGCCGACCCTCGGGCGGCCTATTTCCGGCAGATGGAGTACGGCCTCTTCGTCCGGATGGCCCTCCTGGCCATGGTCCTGGGGAAGGCCTAGGCTCGCTGACCGGACGGGACGACGCCTCAGAGGGCGTCGATAATCTCGTTCAGGGTCGGGCAGGGCCTCATGGCCGCCTCGACCTTCTTTTTGTCGGGCCGGTAGTAGCCGCCCATGTCCACGGGCCTGTTCTGGACCGCGATCAGGCAGGCCGCGATCTTGGCCTCGTTCTCGCCCAGGGCCTTGGCCACGGGCGCGAAGCGGGCCTTGAGCTCCTTGTCCTTGTCCTGAGCGGCCAGGGCCTCGGCCCAGTAGAGGGCCAGGTAGAAGTGGCTCCCGCGGTTGTCGATCTGACCGACCTTCCGGGCGGGCGACTTGTTGTTGTCCAGGAACTTGGCGATGGCCGCGTCGAGCGTTTCGGCCAGGACCTGGGCTTTGGCGTTCTTGAAGGTCGAGGCGAGGTGTTCGAGGGCGGCGCCGAAGGCGGAGAACTCCCCGAGCGAGTCCCAGCGGAGGTAGTTTTCCTTCTCGAACTGCTGGACGTGCTTGGGGGCCGAGCCTCCCGCCCCCGTCTCGAAGAGCCCGCCGCCGGCGAGGAGGGGGACGATGGACAGCATCTTGGCGCTCGTCCCGATCTCCAGGATGGGGAAGAGGTCGGTCAGGTAATCACGGAGGACGTTCCCCGTGACCGAAATCGTGTCCAGACCCTTCCGGATCCGGTCGAGCGAATACTTCATCGCCTCGACCGGAGCCAGGATCTTGATCGTCAGGCCGGACACGTCGTGGGTTTTGAGGTATTTCTCGACCTTGGCGATGACTTGGACGTGGTGGGCGCGGTTCCGGTCGAGCCAGAAGACGGCGTGGGCTCCGGTGGCTTTGGCCCGGCGGACGGCCAGCTTGACCCAATCCTGGATGGGGATGTCGAGGACCCGGGACAGGCGCCAGACGTCGCCGCGTTCGACCCGGTGCTCCATAAGGACCCGGCCGTCGGCCGTGACCACCCGGACCGTCCCGTCGAACGGGACCTCGAACGTCGTCGGGTGGGAGCCGTACTCCTCGGCTTTCTGGGCCATCAGGCCGACGTTGGGGACGCTGCCCATGGTCGCCGGGTCGAAGGCCCCGTGCTGTTGGCAGTCCTCGATGATCGTCTTGTAGGTCGTGGCGTACGAGCGGTCGGGGATCATGGCCTTGGTCTCGTGGAGCTTTCCGTCCGGGCCCCACATCTGTCCGGACTCGCGGACGACGACGGGCATCGAGGCGTCGACGATGATGTCGCTCGGGACGTGAAGGTTGGTGATCCCGAGGTCGGAGTCGACCATGGCCAGGGGGGGGCGCTTGGCGTAGACGGCTTGGATGTCGGCCTCGACCTCGGCCCGCTTGGCCTCGGGCAGGGCCTTGATCTTGGCGTACAGGTCGCCCAGCCCGTTGTTCGGGTTGAACCCAACCTCCTTGAGGACTCCGGCGTGCTTGGTCAGGGCCTCCGCGTAGAAGACCGAGACGGCATGGCCGAACAGGATGGGGTCGGAGACTTTCATCATCGTCGCCTTGAGATGGAGGGAGAGGAGGAGCCCCTGGGCCTTGGCCTCCTCGATTTGCGAGGCGTAGAAGGCCCGGAGGGCCTTGACGCTCATGAACGTCCCGCTCATGATCTCGCCCGCCTGGGCGGTCAGTTTGTCCTTGAGGACTTTCGTCGCCCCGTCCGCGCCCCGGAGCTCGATCCTGAAGCCGGCCCCCGACTCCATGGTCACCGACTTCTCGTTGCCGTAGAAATCGCCGGCCGTCATGTGGACGACGTGGGCCTTGTTGCCGGGCTTCCAGGTGCCCAGCTTGTGAGGGTGGCGCTTGGAGAAATTCTTGACCGAAAGAGGGGCCCGGCGGTCGGAGTTCCCCTCGCGGAGGACGGGATTGACGGCGCTGCCCAGGGCCTTGGAATAGCGGGCCTGGACCTCTTTTTCGGCCTCGGTCTTGGGATTTTCCGGGTAGTCGGGGAGCTTGTAGCCCTTGGACTGAAGCTCGGTGATGGCCTCCTGGAGCTGCGGCACCGAGGCGCTGATGTTCGGCAGCTTGATGATGTTGGCCTCGGGCGTCAGGGCCAGCTGGCCGAGCATGGCCAGGTTGTCGGGGACGCGCTGGGCCTCGGTCAGGTATTCGGGAAAGTTGGCCAGGATGCGGCCGGCGAGGGAGATGTCGCTCACCTCGACCTCGACGCCCGTCCCTTTGGTGAAGCCGCGGATGATGGGGAAGAAGGAGAAGGTGGCCAGGTAGGGCGCCTCGTCGGTCTCGGTCCAGTAGATTTTGTGGTGGGTCATGAAATGTCCTCGGATATAATAAGATGATTCCCCCGCCGGATGGCTCGATGACTCGGCCCCGGAGGGAGATAGAAAGTAACCGAAAAGGCGGGGAGTGTCAAGAAAACGACGGGCCGCCCGGGCCGCTACCGGAGGTTGAGGGCCAGGAGCTTGAGCTCGGTCATCTCCTCGATGGCGTAGCGGACGCCTTCGCGGCCGAGGCCGCTTTGCTTCACCCCGCCGTAGGGCATGTGGTCGACCCGGAAGGTCGGGATGTCGTTGACGATGACCCCTCCGACGTCGAGGGTTTCGTACGCCTCGAAGGCCTTTTTCAGGTCGTTCGAGAACACCCCCGCCTGGAGGCCGTAAATCGAGTCGTTGGCCGCGGCCAGGGCCCGGCCGAAGTCTTCGTAGGGAGCGACGACGACGACCGGGGCGAAGGCCTCGAGCCGGGAGATCCGGAGCTTCGGGTCGACGTTCTCGAGGATCGTCGGCTCGACCATCGGCCCCTCGCGCTTTCCGCCGCAGGCGAGCCGCGCGCCGTGGCCGAGCGCCTCGCCGACCCATTCCTCGGTCTCCAGGGCGGCGTCGAGGGTGATCATCGGGCCGAGGTCGGCCGTCTCGTCGAGCGGGTCGCCCACTTTGAGCTTCCGGGTCCGGGCGATGAACTCGGCCATGAACCGATCGTAAATTTTCTCGTGGAGGAAAACCCTCTGGATGGAAATGCAAATCTGGCCCGAATAGGAGAATGAGCCGGTGACGACCCGGGCCAGGGCGAAATCCAGGTCGGCGTCGGGTTCGACGACGACGGCCGCGTTGCCGCCGAGTTCGAGGGTGACCTTCTTGTCAAAGGCTTTCTTCTTGACCTCCCAGCCGACGGCCGGGCTGCCGGTGAACGTCACCTTCTTGACCGCTTCGTCGGTCAGGAGAATTTCCGATTCCTTGTATCCGGCCGGGACGACGTTCAGCCCGCCCGAGGGATAGGAGGTTCCGCCGATGATTTCCCCCAGGAGAAGCGAGGTGATCGGGACCTGGGAGGCGGGCCGGAGGACGACGCTGTTCCCAACGGCCAGGGCCGGGGCGACCTTGTGGGCGACGAGGTTGAGCGGAAAATTGAACGGGGTGATGGCCGTGACGACGCCCAAGGGGAAGCGCCGGACGAGGCCCCAACGGCCGGCGGTCTGGGGGATGAGGTCTAGCGGAATCATTTCTCCGCCCTGCCGCTTGGCCTCCTCCGCGGCGATCTCGAAAGTCATGGCCGCGCGGTCGGTCTCGGTCCGGGAGTCGCGGATGACCTTTCCCGCTTGGAGGGCGATCGAGCGGGCGAGCTCTTCTTTCCGGGCTTTGATGGCTTGCGAGGTTTGGGCGAGGACGGCGGCCCGCTCGCCGCTCGAAAGCCTCCGCGTCTGGCCGAAGGCGTTTTTGGCCGCGGTCACGGCCTCTTCGACTTGGGCCCGGGTGGCGAAATGGACCCGCCCGATGAGGGCCTGGTCGTACGGGGACCGGACCTCCTTGACGTTCGGGGATTCCCGCCATGTCCCGCCGATGAGAAGCTTGTGTTCGTTCATCGCTTTTCCTCCCGGGAAGACCCAGCATAATCCCGAAGCCGATTTTTTTCAAAGTTGACTTCTCCCGACCGGCCCGGATATATATTTTCCCCAGGCGGAGACGCGATGGCCTCTTTTCTCGGGGGACGGGTCGAGATCGTCGAAGGCGACCTCACTCGCTTGGCCGTCGAGGCCATCGTCAACGCGGCCAACGACAGCTTGTTGGGCGGGGGAGGGGTCGACGGAGCCATCCACCGGGCCGCCGGCCCCGAGCTCCTCGCCGAGACGCGCACTCTGGGAGGATGCGAGACCGGCTGGGCGAAAATTTCGGGCGGCTACCGGCTGCCGGCCAAGCACGTCATCCATACCGTGGGCCCCGTCTGGCACGGCGGGACGAAAGGTGAGCCCGAGCTCCTGGCCGCCTGTTACCGCAACAGCCTCGACCTGGCCGTGAAGCACGGCTTGAAGACGGTCGCTTTTCCGTCCATCTCGACCGGGGTCTACGGATATCCGGTCGAGCTGGCCGCGCCCCTGGCCCTCCGGACGGTCAAGGCCTTTCTGGACGAGAATCTCTCCTTGGCCAAAGTCGTCTTCTGCGCCTTCGGGCGGAGAGATTATGAGGTCTACCTCGAACAAGCGGGCCGGGTTTTTGGCGAGGCCCTCAGAGTTCGAACCGGTAGGTGAATTTCAAGAGGAAGATGTTGTCGCCCGGGGCCCGGAAGAGGTCGACCATATCCCGGCCGAAATCGAAATCACCGGGATGGCTGGTGTCGGCCCGTCTCTGGGTCCAGACGAGGTAGAGCATGGACCCCGGGCGGTATTCCCAGCGGAAGACGACCGTTCCCCGGAGCGATTTGAGGCTGAAATCGGGGTCGGGGAAGGAGACCGGTCCAGCCGGCCCGGCCGGGCCGTCGGGGTCGGCCGTGTAGCGGCCGCCGGCGAAATCGAGGGTCGACCCGCCCTGGCCGAAGACGTCGAAATCGAAAGTATTGGCGGCCCTCAATTCTTTGAAAAGGTCGTAGTCGCCCGTCCCGATGTAGGGCTGTAGATAGGCCTGCAGGCTGAGCCGGGGGGTGAAGGTCCAGTTGAGCCGGACCTCGACCGGCAGGGTCTTCTGGATGATGTCGGACAGGATGTACCGGACGCCATAGGTCGCCGTCTTGAGGGGGTCGGGGACCTGGGTGATCCACTGCCCTTCGGAGTAGCGCCAGGCGTAGCTCGGGCTGACCGATAGGCTGAAGTTCGGGCTGGGTTTCCAGGTCAACCCGCCGCCCAGCGACCAGTTGTAGCCGCCGCTCGGGTGGTAGCGGTAATAGGCGCTGAAGCGCAGGACGAGCGCTTTCCGGTTGTCGCTCGTCGCCCCCCAGCGGACGGTCGAGCCGGAAGGGTAGAAGGCCATCGGCCCGCCCCGGGTCAGGTAGTGGCTGTATTTCGGCGGCTCGTAGTCGAGGTGAAGGGTCGTCGTCCAGTAGTTCAGGAACTGGCCCTCGCCGTCGAGGTACCAGTACTCCCCGATTCTATTCCCCCCGAAATCGTAGTTGAGGTAGTACGTGGCCGTGACCTCCCAGCGCCGGAAGAGGCGGCCGGGATGGAAGGTTTGGTAGCCGAATTCGAGGTGGCCGTTCCATATGTCCCCCCGGGTGTGGTAGCCCAGGTCGTTGGCTTCGAAGCCGGGGGAGATGGCGCCCAGGGCGGCGTTGAAGACGATGTTGCCCTTCTGCTTGTTGAGGAAGAGGCGGCCCGCCCAGCCGGCGAGCGAGGTGGCGTTCTCGTAGACCCGGACATAATCGACGTCGGGCCGCTGGAAGTAGTGGAGGGACGACCTCTGGAGGCGGGTGAGGTAAGCCCGACTTCCCTGGACGAGCGTCCCGCCTGCCCAGCCGGAGAGAACCCAGGCCTTGTCCCGGTCGAGGAACGTCCAACCGTCGGCGGCCAGGCCGAACGACCGGCCGGCGAGGGCGGACTCGAGGGCCCCGCCCCTCAGGTCGCGGAGGACGGAGGTGGCGATGAAGCCCAGTCCGCTCCGGCCTTCGCCCGACTCCTTGAGCCCGCGGACGACGCTGTAGGAGGTGAGCGGCTCGACTTCGGCTTTGGACCGGACCCCGGCCAGCTCGACCTGGGCGAATTCCCGGCTGGTCAGGGCGCTGAGGAGGCCGAGGTTGAAGCCTTTCCCGACCTTGCCGGTCACCTTGGCCGCGGCCAGGATCGTCGTCCAATCTGGAATGTCGGCGTATCCCGGCCCGCCGACCCGTCCCTGGGGAGGCCTCCCGACCCGGCGGGTGTAGAAGAAGGCGGGGTCGGTCCAGCCGTACGCCTTGGTGACGTTCGGTCCGCCCCGGCCGAAGGCGAAGATCGACGAACCCTCTATGAAAAAGGGCCTTTTCTCCTGGTAATACGTCTCTTGGTCGGTGATGTTGATGACCGCCGGGTCGACCTCGACTTGGCCGAAATCCGGGTTGAGAGAGGCGTCGAGGATGAGGTTGCTCCGAAGGCGGGCCTTGAGGTCGAGGCCGGCTCCGGCCGAGGCTTCGGACCCCGTCCGGAAGGGGTTGCCGGGAACGGCCGGGCTGAAGGCCGCCCGAGAGGCGGCGTACGGCCAGAGTTCAAGCCGGTGGCCGGGGTCGATGTCCCGGAGGCCGACGAGGTCGGCAAACCGGGAGACGAACCCGCTTTCCTCCTTGGGTTTCCAGGAGAAATAGTCGGTCTCGTTCTTTCGTTTGATGTCGCGCTGGAAATTCACCCCCCAGACATACGCGTCCTTGCTCTTGAAGCGCAGCTGCCCGAAAGGGACCCGGATCTCGACGGCCCAGCCGCGGTCGTCGACCCGGGCGGCGCTCTCCCAGACTCCGTCCCAGGTCGGGTCTTTGGTCTCATCGTTCGAAAGCGTCCCGTCGAGGATGGACCCGGACGGGTTGACGGCGAAATAGAATCCGCTCCGCCGGTCGTAATAGGGGTCGAGGCCGAAATAGAACCAGTCCGAATCCACGAATTCGTCGCGCCGGCCCAAGCGGCCGACGATGAGGTCGGGCCGGGAGTCGAGAAGGCGGGCGGCGACGTACAGGTTGTCCTTGTCGTAGGCGACCCAGACCATGGTCCTTTCGGTCGGAGGCCGGCCGTCCAGAGGGTCGGACTGGGTGAACTCGTCCCGGCCGGGTGTTTTCCAGGGCGGCTCGTCGAGGAGGCCGTCGATCGTGACCGGGCCGCCGGCCGGGACGGCGGTCATCGCCTTGCGGGGCGAGGCGTCCGATTGTGTGGAGGCGGGAAGATGGAGAAGGAGCGAAAGGAGGATGAGGTTGAGCATGGGCTTTCCGGTTCGTCCGTGAAGGAGCGTTTATAGCCCAGGACCGGGGCGAAGTCAACGCGGGCGGATTGATATTTTCCAAGAGCGGCGCTATCTTAGGACCGGGGAGGTGACGAGATGAAGGATTTAAAGGTCGAAGTTGTCGCGGTCAAGAAACGCTGCGGGGCCAAGCACAAGCCCGGCGATCATTTCTTCGTCCGCGGGGCCGGAATGGTCGAGATCCCGAAAGGGAGGAAGGTCTGCCTCTTCGCCCTCAACAGCCTGTTTCCCTTCCTGACGGCCAAACAGCGGGAGGACGAGCTCCCGGCCGACGACTGGATCGGCGAGACCGAGGTCCTGGCCTGCCCCGACCCCGGCGGCGTTTCGTTCAAAATCACCCGCCTCTGAAGGATCGCCTCGCGGCCTCGGCCATGGCTCTCCACAAAAAGCCCGTCGGCCGAGACGGACATCCCTGTCCGAGATGGCTGTGTTTCACCTTCGACAATGCCTTCCGGCGACTCATCCATCGTCCGGCCAGAGTCTTAGGGCCCTGGGTGTCCGAGGGCCAAACCGCCCTCGACCTCGGGCCGGGCCTCGGATTCTTCACTATCCCCCTGGCCCGGCTGGTCGGCCGGGGGGGGCGGGTCATCGCCGCGGACATCCAGCCGAAGATGCTCGAAGGGGTCGTCCGGCGGGCGGAGCGGAGCGGGATGGAGCGCCGGGTCCGGCCCCATCTCTGCGCTCCGGACAAGGTCGGGCTGGACGGCCCGGTGGATTTCGTCCTCATGTTTTGGATGCTCCATGAAGTCCGGAACCAGGCCCGGCTCCTGGGCGAGCTTCGGGGCCTTTTGGGGCCGCGAGGCCGGATGATGATCGTCGAGCCGAAGCTTCACGTGAAGGCCGAAGCGTTCGAGTCCAGCCTCAAGACGGCGGAGGAGGCGGGGTTTTCTCTCCTCTCCCGGCCGCGAGTCTCCTTGAGCCGGGCGGCCGTCTTGGGCCCGGTTCCGAGGGAAGGGTCAGGGCCGTTCGGCGGCGGCCCGGCCGGCGACAAGGCCTGAAGCCCAGGCCCAGGCAAGGTTGAATCCCCCCCGCGGACCCTGGACGTCCAGAATTTCGCCGGCGAGATAGAGGCCCGGGAACAGCTTCGATTCGAGGTTCGAGGCCGAGACCTCGGACGCGGCCACTCCTCCGGCCGTGAATTCGGCCTCGTTCCAGCCTCGCGTTCCGTGGACGGGAAAGCGCTTGTCCTTCAGGAGGGCGGCCAGAAACGAGGCCGCCGTCCCGGATTCGGGGTGGCGGGAGGCCAGCCATCCGGACAGCCAGGGGTTGAATTTCTCGGGAAGAATCCCCGTCGCCAGGCTGTTTTGGGGCCAGCCTCCCCGCTCCCTTCGCTCGAGCTCGACCCGCAGCGCGTCGGCCGAGAGAAAAGGGACGAGGTCCGCGGCCAAGACGACGTCTTTCCGGCCCTCCCGGTTGAGGGCCACGGAGACGGGCTCGCTGACGTCCAGGACGGCCGTTCCGGAAAGTCCGTAGGAGGCGAACAGTATCTCGCCGCCCGCCTCTCCCCGCATCAGGCCGTCGACCCAGGCCGACGCCCGGGCCTTGATTCTCTGTCCCTGAAGGGCTTGGCAGAGGGGGTCCTTGACGAGGAGGGGGACCGCGGCCGGGACGGGCGGAATGAGCCGGTGGCCGAGCCGCCGGGCGAGCTCATGGCCGCTGCCGTTCGACCCCAGGGCGGGATAGGATTTTCCGCCGGCCGAAAGGACGACCCTTTTCGCGGATAAACGGCGGCCGTCCGCGGCCTCGAGGGCGAAGGCCCGGCCGCGCCGGTTGAGGGACTGGACCTCGAACCCGAGCTCGACCCGGACGCCGGCCCTCGAGATTTCGAGCTCGAGGGCCTTGACCACGGTCGCGGCCTGCTGGGTTGCCGGATAGAGGCGGCCTTCTTCCGAGGTCAGGACGAGGCCCAGGCCTTGGAAAAAAACGCGGAGGTCGTCTCCCCCGACGAGGCCGAAGACCGAATCGACGAGGCCCGGCGAGGTCGAGGAAAACACGGCCGGGGAGAGGTTTTCGTTCGACAGATTGCAGCGTCCTCCGCCGGTCGCCAGGATCTTCTTTCCCAGGCGGGGGAGGCGGTCGAGGAGGACGACCGAAGACCCGCCGCCCGCGGCGGCGACGGCGGCGGCGAGCCCGGCCGCCCCCCCGCCGACGACGGCCACGTCCCAGGCTTTCTCCACCCGGCCAGAATATCAAAAGATGGGGGACACTTTAAAGTGTCCCCCATCTTTTCCTATAATGGGGGTATGGAACCGACCCTTCGGGTCACCCTCCTGCCCCGGGACACGAACAAGCACGGGACGATTTTCGGCGGGATTATCTTGAGCCACCTCGACCTGGCCGGAGCGATCGCCGCTCGTCAAACCTGCGGGCCTCATAATTTCGTCACCGTGGCCATGGACGAGGTCGTCTTCCACAAGCCGGTCTTCGTCGGCGACGTGGTCAGCTTTTATGCCAAGACCGTCCGCGTCGGCCGGACCTCGGTCACGACGAAGGTCCTGGTCGAGGCCGCCCGGGCCGAATCGGGGGAAAAAGTCCGGGTCACCCAAGCCGAAGTCGTGTTCGTGGCCGTCGACTCCGCCTGGAAGCCCGTTCCGGTCAGGCCCGGCAAACGCTAGACTCCGCCGCCCCAGAAAGGAAGGGACCATGCTCCTTTTGACTCTCGCCCTCATCGTCGGCTCGCTCGCCCCGGCCGCGGGCCAGGGGCCGCCGCCCGTTCCGAAAGACCTCGAAATCGTCTACGGCTTCGGAGCGACCCACGCCGAGTGGGGCCGGACGACGTACCGGGTCACGGCCGACGGGGTGATGACGGTCGAAAAAACGCAGGGCTTCGGCGACGGGGCCAAGATTGAAAAGGCGTCCTATGCCCTGACCCCGGAGGAGCTCGGTCAGGTCGTCCGGAAGGTCGAGGAGGCGAGATTTTTCAGGCTCAAGGAGTCCTACGCCAACAACCGGATCATGGACGGATACTCGAGTTTTCTCCGCATCCAGATGAACGGGAAGGCCCACAGCGTGAGCGTCGTCAACACGAGCGTCAAGAGGTTCAACCTGGTGGCGGACTGTCTCGAAAAGCTCGTCGCGGCCAAAGCGCCGCCGAAGAAAGACAAGACCTAGATTATTTTTTCTTGGGGATCGTCCCGTCGTCGCAGGGCTCGTCGGCCGCGTAATTGCGGGCCATCTCGGGATTCGGGGCGGTCGTGCAATAGGGGAGAGGCTCGGGCTCCATTTTCTGGCCGCAGCAGGCGGGGACGGGCTTTCCGACGGGAATCTTGACCTGCTTCCCGCAAGTTGGGCAGCCGTAGACGGTTTCGCTCATGTGTTTCTCCCGGCTCGCTTCAAGTCCACCTTACCACGCCTTCCGGCCGGCATCAAGCCCGACGGGGCGTTTGACAGTCGGGCGAGGCGGGAGATATCTTAGGCCCACCCTTCTCGCTAAGGAGACCGAGCCATGGCCGACGGCCGCCAGATCACCCTCCTCGGAGCCGGACTCATTGGGACGTTCTACGCGATGACCATTCACGGAAAGCGAAGCCGCGACCGGATTCGGACCGTTTGCGCTAAAACCGAGGAGGAAGCCCGGGCCTTCGCCCAAAAATGGGGGGTCCCCTCCTCGACGGGCGATATGGATCGGGCGGTGAACGACCCGGCTACCGACCTCGTCATCGTCGGCTTGCCGAACGACCTCCACAAACAGGCCTGCCTTCTCGCCGCTCGAGCGGGCAAATCCGTCCTCTGCACGAAGCCCCTGGCCCGGACCGCCGCCGAAGCCCTCGAGATCCTCGAAGCGGTCGACAAGGCGGGAATCTTCTCCGGCTATCTCGAGGACCTCGTCTACACGCCGAAGACCCTCAAGGCGCTGTCCGCTGTCCGGAGCGGCGCGCTGGGCCGGGTCCTTTGGGTCCGGTCGCGCGAAACTCACCCCGGGCCGCACAGCGCTTGGTTCTGGGACAAGGAGGTCGCCGGCGGAGGGGCGATCGTCGACATGGGCTGCCACTGCCTCGAAATCATCCGGAGTTTCATCGGCAAGGACGTCCGGCCCGTGGAGGTCGTGGCGACGGCCGACACTCTCGTCCATCCCATCTCGGCCGAGGACTCGGGAGTCGGCCTCATCCGGTTCGAGAACGGCGCCCTGGGCCAGTTCGAGGTGAGCTGGACGTTCCGCGGCGGGATGGACCTCCGGGACGAGGTCGCCGGGACGGAAGGGACGATTTGGCTCGACCATTTCCTTCGGACGGGATTCGAGATGTTCACCGCCGTCGGCCAGGGGGGATACGTCGCCGAGAAGGCCGAAGGCGACAAGGGCTGGCTTTTTCCCGTCGGCGACGAGGCGAACGAGCTCGGCTATGTCGACATGTTCGCCGACATGTTCGACGCCCTCGACGCCGGCCGGCCGCCGCGGGAAACGTTCCTCGACGGCTATATCGTCAACGCCCTCGTCGATGCCTGCTACGCCTCGGCCCGGACGAAGCGCTGGGAGCCCGTGCGTCTCGAACGATGGGCGGCCCGCTCCGAGGCCGAGCCCAGCCTCAAGTCGGCGGCCTCGGCCGACGACCGGCTCGCCGTCCTCAAAGAAGAAATCCTCCCCGACGGGACGACGAAACGTATCCTGAAGGACCTCAAGAGCGGGGCGGTCGTCGAGAAGTAAAATATCCCAGATTCCAGATTTCTTGACATCGGGCGCGACCTTCCTTTATAACTCCCTCCTTTATTCTCAAGACAGCGGATAAATGGCAGGCTTGGACAGGATGGAGCCGCGATGGTTTTTAGCCGCCGTACGTTTCTCAAGATTTCTGGTTTGACCGGGGCCCTGGTCGCCGCTCCGCGACCCGGAGCCGGCGCCCCGTCCGGAGAAGATCCGGAACCCGCGGAAGGGGCGACGGCCGTCGGCTGCCTGGTCGACACGACCCTCTGCATCGGCTGCCGGAAATGCGAGGAGGCCTGCAACCTCCGTAACCAGCTCCGCCGGCCGTCGGTCTCCTTCGCCGACCGGACGGTTTTCCGGCGGGAGCGGCGCCCCGCCGAGTCCGCCTTCACGGTTGTGAACGAATACCCCGGCCCTCCCTCGCCCGACCAGCCCTTTGTCCGGCAGACCTACGTCAAGGTCCAGTGCCTCCACTGCCTGACCCCGGCCTGCGTCTCGGCCTGCATCGTCGGGGCGATGACCCGGGCCAAAGACGGGGCCGTCGTCTACAACCCCCGGGTCTGCATCGGCTGCCGGTATTGCATGATCGCCTGCCCGTT
>Ga0233423_10001032_pt1 | contig 14039 bp, 15 predicted proteins | sample Watercolumn_Mata_FD_180713 | JGI IMG/M metagenome (GOLD analysis project Ga0233423, IMG submission 180713) | Freshwater microbial communities from Lake Matano, South Sulawesi, Indonesia - Watercolumn_Matano_2014_112_MG | ecosystem: Environmental > Aquatic > Freshwater > Lake | place: Indonesia...
CAGTCATTGTCTGTGGGGAGGAGATTCTGGCACGGGCGCACAACATGACATGTTCAATGAATGATCCATCGGCACATGCGGAAATGCTTGTCATCAGGGAGGCCGCGAAGAAAACTGGCAATTACCGCTTGGTCGGGGCAAGTCTGTACGTAACACTTGAACCCTGCATCATGTGCGCAGGTGCGATTATCCAGGCCCGAATCAGGAGGGTCGTGTTTGGCGCATCCGACCCGAAAAGCGGTGCTGTTGTTTCCCTCTACAGGGTGCTCGGCGATGAGAGATTGAATCACTTTGTGGAAGTTACGGGGGGTGTTGAGAGAGACGCCTGCGGGGAAATTTTGAGTAGATTTTTTCAGGGAAAGAGGATAGTATCCTCCCCTGTTTCGTAGTCGACGGAAATGCTGCGGAGAGATACCGAAGTGGTCATAACGGGATCGACTCGAAATCGATTTGGGGGCCAAAAGCTCTCACGGGGGTTCGAATCCCCCTCTCTCCGCCAGCGATAGAATAAGAAAATAGGAGAGATGCCCGAGTGGACGAAGGGGCACGACTGGAAATCGTGTGTATACCCACAAAGGTGTACCGGGGGTTCGAATCCCCCTCTCTCCGCCAGGGACAGGTACCCTGAACAATTTTGATAGCCGGGTCCCGTGCAACGAAGGGTTGTGAACCCCGTCAGGTCCGGAAGGAAGCAGCGGTAGCAATGACCGACGTGTGCTGCGGGTAAACCTGGCTATCTCCGTTAGACTCGGTCTTTCTCAGGGCAAAAATGGAGAGAAAGATCGCAATTATATTGAAAGACTCGGTTTTCAGGTATATCAATTGGAATACTTGGTTCTTGCAAGAAAGTGGAGACCGCAAAGTTTTGAGGATGTGGTAGGGCAGGACCATGTGGTGAGAACCCTGAGGAATGCTATTCATCAGGGTCGAGTCGCCCATGCCTTCATCTTTAGCGGACCCCGTGGGGTGGGGAAAACGTCGGTGGCTCGAATAATGGCCAAGGCGATGAATTGTGAGACCGGACCCACACAGACACCATGTAATGTGTGTACCAATTGCCGGGAGATCACCGAGGGAATCGCCATGGATGTCCGGGAGATCGACGGGGCCTCTCACAGGGGAATCGACGAGATTAGAAATCTCCGGGAGAATATAAAGTTTGCCCCCGTCTCTTCCCGCTATAAGTTGTACATCATTGATGAAGTGCACATGCTCACCCGCGAGGCGTTTAATGCCCTGCTTAAAACTCTTGAAGAACCACCATCACACGTCATTTTTATTTTCGCGACGACAGAGATACATAAAATACCGGCCACTATTCTCTCCCGGTGCCAGTGCTTCGATTTCAGAAGAATTCCGCTTAAAATCATCAGAGACAGCTTAGGACAGATTGCCGAAAAGGAAGGGATTCGCATCAGCAGCAATGGGATCACCTGGATTGCGCAAGCGGGAGACGGGAGCCTGAGAGATGCCCAGAGTATCTTTGACCAGGTGATCTCATATGCGGGTTTTGAAGTCGATGAGAGCAGCATCCAGGAATTGCTTGGTCTCATGGACAGGCATTTTCTTTACAGGGTTTCCGGGGCTGTACTGGAAAGGAACGCGGGCCTCTGCCTCAAGATCATCGAGGAAGGGTATTATGCCGGCCTGGACATGAATTACTTTTACCAGATGCTCCTGGGTCATTTCAGAAACCTGCTCCTTACCAAGATTATCGAAAAGGATTATGACTTGCTGAACCTGGGAAAAGAAGAGGCAGAGATGATGAGAAGGCAGACGGAAAATGTCTCGCGGGAGACACTCCAGCGTCTGCTGGATATATTGATGACAGAAGAAGAGAACGTAAGGAAAAGCCAGAACCCGCGCATAGTCATGGAGTCCATTCTTGTCAGAATGGCGTATCTTGAGCCGATGGTGCCGATCGATACCATCCTGTCAAGGATGGAAGGTCTTGAAAAGAGATTGACCTCAGGGAGGGGAGAGCAGATATCGAAGGAGCGGTACGAGGTGAGAGAGAAAGAGACCGTTACGTCTCAGGAACTGTTTGATCTTACCCATGCGGGAAAGATTGAAGAGTCCATAAAGGGTTACGAGAGTAGTTCCGCTGAGCATTCAGGGGATACCTGGGAAGATTACAAGGCTTATGTGAAAAACCAGAGCTACCCGCTATGGTCTAAAATTGAGGCGGGGAAACTTCTTGGTTATGAAAATAATTGCCTCAGAATAGGCTTCCATAAAGATCGAATTTTTCTTCTTGATGACACTGATAAGAGTCGCCTCACGGAGATATCCAGGGAATTTTTCAAAGAGGAAGCTTCGGTTACAATAGAACTTCTGGAATCCGCCCGAGAAAACGGGCAGCATCAGAATTCCACTGGTTCATCCCACAACAGCAGGAACAATGATGTCAGGCAGGATGCTCTCAAACATCCGCTGTTACAGAAGGTGCTGGATGTGTTTGAAGGTGCCGTGGTGCGTGAGGTCGTCATCAGGAGAAATCAAGATGAGTAATTTTTCATGCAAGAGACTATTCTCACCATGCTTTTTTTATTGAGGTGAAAGCACGGGATTCTAAATCGGGCTTTCGATAAGTGCAGGAAATTCAGAAACGTTTCTTTTTTTTAGGAGGTAAGTCCATTGACACATCATTTCGGGAATATCATGAAACAGGCGAAAAAAATTCAGGAGAGGATAGCCGGAATACAGGCTGAGCTTGAAACAAAGACTGTTGAAGCCACCGCAGGTGGAGGAATGGTTTCCGTTGTGGTAAACGGAAAATTTGAACTCCTGTCTTTGAAGATTGACAGGGAGGTCGTCAATCCGGAGGACGTTGAAATGCTGCAGGATCTCATAACGGCTGCGGTCAATGAAGGAGTTCGCAAGGCACGGGAGATGGTTTCAACGGAGATGTCAAAAATAACGGGCGGTTTCAACATTCCCGGCCTTATGTAGTGAAGGTATATATATGACGGGTTATGCACTTCCGATAAAACGCCTCATCAAAGAGCTCGGGAAACTTCCCGGTATCGGGGAAAAAACGGCCACGAGATTGGCAACGCATATTCTCCGAGCATCTGAAGATGATGCTCGGAGACTTGCGGAATGTGTACTGGACATGAAGGCCAGGATTCGCCTCTGTTCGGTTTGCTTCAATTTAGCTGAAGGTGACCGTTGTGAGATATGCACGGATCAATCGCGGGACAGGAAGATTATTTGTGTCGTGGAAGAACCCGACTCCCTCATTGCCATCGAGGAAAGCGGGAGTTTCAGAGGAGTCTATCATGTACTTCACGGGGCACTTTCGCCTCTTGACGGTGTCGGACCCGAAAATCTGAGAATTCAGGAATTTTTAAAAAGAGTTGGGGATAACAATGTGGAAGAAGTCATTATTGCCACGAACCCGAGCGTCCAAGGCGAGGCGACAGCGCTTCTCATCAATAAATGTGTCAAGGATCTGGGTGTGAAAGTGACCCGGATTGCCCTGGGTGTTCCCGTAGGGGGCGATTTGAGGTACACGGACAGGATGACCCTCGCCAAGTCAATGGAGTTCCGCCGTGGCATATAGCAGCGTTGCGCCGGAAATTTTTTGTCAAAAAAATGCTTGACAGGGGGTGAATTTTGTAATAGGTAGCCGGTCGTCGTTTTGTAAATCGTCTTAAACTTTTCTACATCAATCCATTCTGGGAGAATTTCCAATGATAGAAGTGAGATGGCATGGAAGAGGCGGTCAGGGAGCGGTCACATCAGTTGAATTACTTGCTCTGGCTGCCATCGAAGAGGGGAAGTATGCTCAGGGGTTCCCGAGCTTCGGACCTGAGAGAAGAGGGGCGCCGGTTGCCGCGTTCAACCGGATTGATGACCATCATATTAAGGTGAGGAGCGGCGTCTATACTCCTGACATAGTGGTCGTCCTCGATGAATCTCTTATCGGTCTGGTAAATGTTGCCGACGGGTTGAAATCCGAGGGCATACTGTTGGTGAACACAGCAAAATCAGCCAAAGAAGTTGCGGAACTCACAAAATTTAAAGGGAAGATCGCAACGGTCGACGCCACGTCAATAGCCTGGAAAGAGCTGGGTGTTCCGATCACGAATACGACCATGCTGGGCGCCTTGATCAAGGTGCTTGGAAGGGTCAAACTCGATTCGGCGAAGAGTCCGGTGGAACACAGGTTTGGCAGGATCGCAGGCAAGAACCTGACTGCCATGAAGCGGGCTTACGACGAGGTAAAAATCAACTAAGAAATCAGTGTTGAGGTATTGTGATGGCAGAGAAAAAATGGCCAGAAACCTGGCAGGAGATCAATCCGGGATTAATGGTATTTAAACCCGCAAGTGCGAGGTCGTACCTGACCGGAGGATGGAGGGCTCAGAAGCCCATTTGGGATAACACGAAATGTATTAAGTGTGGAGTCTGCTATTTGTTCTGTCCTGAAGGATGTATTACGGAAGACGCGGAAGGATATTTCATGGCAGATCTGAATTACTGTAAAGGCTGTGGTATTTGCTACCATGAGTGCTGGCCGCGAGCCATAAAGATGGTAGAGGATTGAGGAGGGATGGGCTATGTCGAAACGAATTGGAATGGAAATTGCGCTTGCAGCGGCAGAGGTGGCCGCATTATGCAGGCCTGATGTGATCGCTGCTTATCCCATTACGCCCAACACGCACATACCGGAGCATCTGGCGGAGATCGTTGCGGAGGGGCATTTAGATTGCGAATATCTGCCTGTTGAATCCGAACACTCGGCGCTGAGCGCCTGTGCGGGTGCGTCTGCTGCCGGGGCGCGGGTCTTCACCGCGACGAGCTCGCAGGGACTCTTGTATATGGGGGAGATTGTACCAATCATACCGGCCATGCGACTGCCTATCGTAATGGCCCTTGGCAACAGGGCAATTTCAGGTCCCATCAACATCTGGAATGATCACAGCGACGTCATGGCGGTGAGGGATATGGGTTGGATTTGCCTGTTCGCTGCGAACGGTCAGGAAACGATCGATATGATCGTTCAGGCCTTCAAAATAGCTGAGGATCATAGGGTAATGCTGCCGGTGCTCGTCAATCTCGATGGATTCCAGCTTACCCATGTGGTGGAGTCGATGTTTATGCCGGATCAGGGGGAAGTGGATAAATTCCTCCCGCCCCGCAAACCCTATGGTGCAGTCCATCCGGATAATATTGTTTCCATGGGTACTCTCGGTCTGCCGGAGATATATACGGAGGCCAGAAAGGCGGAGGACGAAGCACTCATTAATTCCAAGGAGGTTATCTTAGAAGTCTGGAAGGAATGGGAGAAGACATTCGGACGGAAGTATGAGCCCATTGAATCCTATAAGACGAAAGATGCAGATGTGATCATGCTCACTATAGGGTCCATGTATGAGACTGCTTCCATAGCTGTTGACCAGTTGCGCAAAGAGGGGTTCAAGGCAGGGTTATTAAATATGAAGCTCTTCAGGCCCTTCCCGGCGGATGAACTGAAGGCGGCGGTAAAAGGCGCCAGGGTGCTGATTGTCGCAGATAGAGCGGTTATGTGCGGAGGCGCTCAGGCTCCTGTCTGCGCAGAGGTCAAGTCCGTGCTGTATGATGAGCCGGTACGTCCTGCAATTGTGAACGAAATCATCGGTCTCGGTGGGCGAGACGTGCGGGTAGATGATTTCGTCAAGATGTTCAAGAAGGCAGCCACGGCCGACAAGGTTAAACCCGAAAGAGCATATGAAATTTATGGAGTGAGGTCATCATGAAGGGTATTGTAGAAAATTTCGATTTGTATGCCCCAAAGCTGGTGGATAAAGAGGAGTACTTCAGCTCAGGTCACCGTGCCTGTCAGGGGTGCGGGGAGGCCCTCGCCATCCGTCTGATGTGTAAGGGTTTGGGTAAAGATACGGTAATTACCAACGCAACAGGGTGTATGGAGGTTATATCCACCCTCTATCCGACAACCGCGTGGAAACTTCCGTGGGTACATGTGGCATTTCCCAACTCCGCGGCGGTGGGAGCCGGTGTTGAATCTGCGCTCAAGGTTCTCCGTCGCAAGGGGAAAATAGCCGATCGTGATGTCAAAACCGTGTCAATCGGTGGTGACGGCGGTTCTGTCGATATCGGTTTCCAGGCCATTTCCGGGTCAATGGAGAGAGGTCATAACATGATCTATGTATGCTTCGATAACGAGGCCTACATGAATACGGGTATTCAGCGCTCCGGTGCAACACCTTTTGGTGCCTCGACAACGACTGCGCCTGCCGGTGCGGCCAGTGTCGGGAATAAGACCTGGAAGAAAAACATGCCTGAAATAATGGTGGCCCACAATGTGCCATATGTTGCCACGGCGTGCCACAGTTATCCTATAGACTTCATCAACAAAGTAAAGAAAGCAAGAAGCGTGAAAGGTCCCGCCTATATCCATTGTCTTGCCGTGTGCCCCACGGGGTGGCGTTCATCCTCCGATACCTGTATAAAATTGGGGCGGCTCGCAGTGGAAACAGGATTTTTCCCGCTCTATGAAGTGGAAAACGGGAAATACAGGCTTACGATGGAGATGCCGAAAAAGCTGAGACCTGTGGAAGATTACCTGAAGCTTCAGGGACGGTTCCGGCATCTTACCCCGGATCAGATGAAACAATTCCAGGATAGGGTAACCTTAGAGTACAAGAAGTTGATGAATAAAGTGAAGTATTCGAAGTCGTGGCTGGAGATGTAATCAGGAAGCCGCGATGTGACCATCAAAATACAGGATAAGGTGAGAGAAGCATGAAAAAAGCGCAAACCATGGACAAAAAGGTGAAAGACATCATAAAGAAGTATGATGGGGATAAAACGGCAATGATAGCCATCCTTCAGGATGTCCAGGAAGAATTCCGATATTTACCCAAGGAAACCCTGTCCTTTATCAGTAAGAAGATGGACGTACCCCTTACCAGGATTTATGAGATTGCAACGTTTTATAACGCATTCAGCCTCAAGCCCCGGGGTAAGCACATGATTGAAGTGTGTCTTGGTACGGCATGCCACGTCCAGGGTGCATCAAGGCTGATAGACAGGTTGGAAAGAGATCTGTCGATTTCGAGTGGCGATACAACAAAAGATAAAATGTTTACCCTTGAGGAGGTCAGGTGTTTAGGATGTTGCAGTCTGGCCCCGGTCATAAGGATAAGCGGTAATGTTCATCCTTACCTGACTCAGGATGAACTTCCCAAGATTTTGAGAAATTACAAATAATAGGGGTGGAAAAGTGAGCACGATAAAGACACTTGAAGATTTGAACAAGGCAGCGAAGAGAGGGCTGGAATCGATCATCCCATCCAAGACGAAAATTATGGTGGGAATGAGCACGAGCGGGCTTGCCTCGGGAGCGCAGGAGGTTTACGATGCCCTGGCGGATGAAATCAAGAAGAAGAAGCTGGATGTCATCCTTTGCAAAACGTCGGCTATGGGGATGGATTGCATAGAACCCCTTGTGGAGGTTATTCAGCCCGGCAGACCACGCCTGGCATACAGCAGGATGACCGCCAAGAAGGTGCCGGAAGTGATCAATCAAGTCGCCAAAGGGGTTGTGGATGGTTCCAAGCCCACGTATAGGATGGATGAAGAGGACTATCTCTGTCTGAATGAGAAGAAACCTTATTTTAAAGGTCCGTTGCCGAATGATGTGAAAGATATTCCCACCATATCGAATGTAGATTTCTACAAGAAGCAGGTGAAGATCGCCACCAGGAACTGTGGGATGATCAATTTTGAGAGTATTGATGAATACATCGCAAAAGGCGGATATTTCGGTCTTTATAAGGCACTTACCCAGATGAAACCTGAGCAGATCATTGATGAGATCATTTCGTCCGGTCTGCGGGGCCGCGGGGGTGGAGGATTCCCCGCCGGTGTGAAGTGGCAGACATGCAGGCGTGCCCATGGCGATATCAAGTATGTGATCTGCAACGGTGACGAAGGGGACCCCGGTGCATATATGGACAGAAGCGTCATGGAAGGTGATCCCCACAGTATTATTGAAGGAATGATCATCGGTGCGTTTGCGATCGGTGCCACTGATGGATTCATCTATGTCAGGAACGAATACCCTCTTGCCGTGGCCAACCTCCAGCGGTCACTCGATCAGGCAAGAGCATACGGGTTCTTAGGGAAGAATATTTTTGGTAGCGGATTTAATTTTGACATTAAGATAGGCAAGGGTGCGGGCGCCTTTGTGTGTGGAGAATCAACTGCCCTGATGACGTCCCTGGAAGGTAAGGCGGGAGAACCGAGGGCAAAATATATTCACACCGTTGAGCACGGTCTGTGGAACAGACCTTCCAATCTGAACAATGTGGAAACGTGGGCGAATGTGCCGGCAATTATCAGCAGGGGGGCAAAGTGGTTCACCAGTATCGGTTGCAAGAACAACTCGGGAACCAAGGTGTTTTCCCTCGTAGGGAAGGTAAACAATATCGGGTTGGTTGAGGTACCAATGGGAATACCTCTGAAGGATATTATTTATGAAATCGGTGGTGGCATTCCCGGTGGAAAGAAATTTAAGGCGGTTCAGACTGGCGGGCCTTCAGGTGGCTGCATACCCAAAAGTTTGGAAGATATTTCAGTCGATTTTGATGCGCTGTGGGAAGCTGGTTCCATGATGGGTTCCGGTGGTATGATTGTCATGGACGAGACCACCTGTATGGTCGATATCGCCAGATATTTCATTGACTTCCTCGAATTCGAATCCTGTGGAAAGTGTGTCCCCTGTCGCGAGGGTGTCCAGAGGATGAACGAAATCCTCCATGATATCTGTAATGGCAAGGGAAAGGAAGGCGACATAGAACTTTTGGAGTCTATGTCCAAGGGGATCGTCGATGGAGCTTTGTGTGCCCTGGGGAGTACGGCACCGAATCCGGTTCTGAGCACCCTTAAATATTTCCGGGATGAGTATACTGCTCACGTCCGGGACAAGAAGTGTCCTGCCGGTGTCTGCAAAGCCCTGATCCGTTTCAGCATCAGCGATGAGAAGTGCACGGGATGTGGTGTCTGCCTCAAGAAATGTCCCACTGAGTGCATAAGCGGCGAAAAGAAAAAGATACACGTAGTTGATCAGACGAAATGTATCAAGTGCGGTGTCTGTAAAGAGAGCTGTAAATTTGACGCAATAATCGTAGAATGAAGGTAGGTAAAATGGTAAGTTTTGTTATAGATGGGAAGAATGTTCAGGCTGAGGGAGGGGCAATGCTCCTTGACGTTGCCCGTCAGAATGGCATAGTGATTCCGACTCTTTGCGCGCATGATACGGTAGCTCGTTCAGGTGCATGCCGGCTCTGTGTGGTGGAAGTGGCAAAAGGCAAGAGAACAAGAATTGTGACTTCATGCCTGTATCCTGTTGATGAAGGTATCGTAGTCAGTACGAAGACCGAAAGAGTCATGAATGTCCGTCGTCTCGTCATGCAGCTTCTTATGGCAAGATGCCCTGAGTCACAGTTACTCAAGGACATGGCGAAAGAGATGGGTATTGAACCACAACCTTCATTTCGTCCCGAGACAGACAAGGGAAAATGCATTCTCTGCCGCCTCTGTGTGAAAACATGTGAAGATGTGGTGGGTGTGAGCGCCATTGGACTCGCCCGAAGGGGCAAAGATAAAATAGTAGGTCCTCCATTCATGGAAGACTCCGTGACATGCGTGGGGTGTGGCGCGTGTGCATATGTGTGCCCGACCGACCATATTGTAATGGAGTCCACGGACGGCAGGAGGAAAATCTGGGGGAGAACCTTCAGAATGAAGGCCTGCGATCAATGCGGTCGGTATTTTGCCCCTGTCGACCAGTTGAAGTGGATCAGCAAAAAGACCGGTACTCCTCTGAGTGAACTCTCGGTCTGCTTAAGCTGCAAATAAGAAGAGACAGTTCAGCAACTGTCACTTGAAACAAGTATAGCGGAAGGCACATACGCGAGATTTTCAGCGCGAAAGATGATCACACGAAGCGCTGTTGCATACAGTGGCAGTCTAATTGATACGGAACCCCGGTGAGATAATTCACCGGGGTTGTTTTATTTCGTATATTGAGACTTTTGTGGGCATATCACATTACGTGTGTATGCTCTCTTTTTCTTTTGACGCCGGGACGACTTTATTCTGTTCTCACAGAAGGATATGGCGGAGCTGGATGCCTTTCAGTGAGTCATGCAAAGGCAAAACATTATAAACCTTTTATACAAACCCGAATCCGGCGATGATACATAGTCATCCTGATTTATTCCTTATTGCTGGATTCAGGATGGATGTTACAGTGGAGGAAGGGAAATGAGGAAGATTTCGATTTGCGGCCTTGCTGTGTTCGCAACAGTTCTTTTATGTGCCTGTGTTATTTCAATGGCGGAGGCACAGCCACCCGTCGGTGGTGTACTGCCGGACTTTAAACTGTCCATGCCCGGTTTTGCGGATAAGAGATATCTCGGGATATCAGGATTCGGTTCCTTCGGGATTCCCGAGATCAATGCGAAGTTGGTCATCATTGAGATATTCAGCATGTATTGTCCGTTCTGTCAGCGGGAGGCGCCCAATGTAAATCAGCTCTATGAGAAAATTCAACAGGATCCGGGACTCAGGGATGCGATCAAGATAATAGGAATAGGCGTGGGGAATTCTCCTTATGAAGTCGATGTATTCAAGAAAAGATATAACGTTCCCTTTCCCCTGTTTGCCGATGGGGACTACAGTATTCATAAAAAGATCGGAGAGGTGAGAACACCCTACTTCATAGGAGTGAAGATAAGTCCTGATGGGTCCCACCAGATTGTGTATTCAAAGCTGGGTGGTTTTGAGGGAGCGGATCAATTTCTGGTGACAATGAGAAGATTGTCCGGTTTATAGGAGGAAGGTGATATGAAGAATCGGATTAAACAGATGTTGTGTGTAATGTTGATCGGGATGATCGGTTTGATGTTTCTTGTCATGCCGGAGGTGTATGGCCTTTCGGATGCATACAAAGATAATATCTTTAATCCCGGGATGCTCAAATCGAGAGACAGTGTTCCCAAACTTAAGGTGGGTAACCGTGCTCCCGATTTCACACTTCCCGCTGTTTCCGGCGAGAATGTTTCCTTGAAGCAGTACAGGGGCAAGAAAAATGTGGTCATCTCCTTTGTCCCCGCAGCATGGACTCCCGTCTGCTCGGATCAGTGGCCCGGTTACAATATCGTGAAGGACATATTCGATCAGCATGACGCGGTGCTCCTTGGAATTACTGTTGATAACCTCCCTACCCTTTTTTCCTGGACGAACCAGATGGGAAAACTGTGGTTCCCGGTGCTTTCCGATTTCTGGCCCCACGGCAAGGTTTCCTCGAAGTACGGTGTCCTGCGGTCCGACGGGGTTTCGGAGCGGGCTCTTTTCATCATCGATAAGAAAGGAATTATCCGTTACATCGATGTCCATGACATTAATAAGAGACCGCCTTTCGAGAACATTGTGAAGGAACTGGAAAAGCTGAAATAAAATTTTCCGCTTTTTTCCCGTGCATTATTATCAACTGCCTCTTTACGAAGGCAAGATTCCGCAACATAAATCATTCGCCATACACTTTTTTCTTTGACAAATGTAACGGTGTGTGCTACGAATGCTGAAAAAATAACACGGATGCAGACAATGTCCCCACTGGTAAGATTCGGCGTTTCCCTGGAAAAGTCGCTGTTAGATAAGTTTGATACACTCATCAAGGGAAGAAAGTATACGAATAGGTCGGAAGCGCTGAGGGATTTAATCAGACAGGAACTCGTGCAAAAGCAATGGAAGGAGGGTCAGGAAGTCGCAGGTGCCATCACGCTCGTCTATGATCACCATAAGAAGGACGTGTTGAGTAAGGTGATCGACATCCAGCATGACTTTCAGAACATCATCATTTCCACCCAGCATATCCATCTGGACCATCATAACTGTCTTGAGATAGTGGCGGTGAAAGGCCGTGCCAGGGATATTCAGAAGTTGGCCGATACGTTGAGAGCAGTGAGAGGTGTGAGGCACGGAACATTGAGCATGTCCGGTTCCGGCAAAGAGATATAGTCAAAAAATTTTTATTCTATGGTAACACGAAATCAAAAATAATGTTACGATGCTCCACTGGAGGGAGATGTGCACATTCCAGACGGTTATTTAAGCCCACAGACATATATTCCCCTCTATGGCGCTTCTGTCGCTTTTTGGGGGATCGCCCTGAAAAAAGTGAAAAGAGAGGTATCTGTAAGGCATGTTCCCTATCTGGCGATGGCGGCGGCATTCTCATTCCTGATTCAGATGTTCAATATTCCCATCCCAGGGGGTACCACCGGTCATGCTGTCGGGGCTGGCGTCATCGCTCTGCTCCTGGGACCGTGGACGGCGGTCATCGCCGTTTCCGTGGTTTTGATTGTTCAGGCTTTCGTTTTTGGTGATGGAGGGATTACCGCCATTGGCGCTAACTGTATCAATATGGCTGTGGTGATGCCTTTTGTGGCTCTTTGGACATTCAATTTGATAAGAGGTTCATCCCAAAGCGGAGCGCGGTTTGTCGCGGCATCTTTCCTCTCGAGTTACCTTGGGCTTACTGCGGCCGCCCTGTGTGCCGCCTTCATGTTCGGCATTCAGCCTGCGATTGCCTCGACTCCTGACGGGAGACCTTTGTATGCACCCTACCCCCTTTCTATTGCCGTTCCCGTCATGGCTGTTGAGCATTTGTTACTGTTCAGCATTGTTGAAGGGATTATGACTGTCATCCTTATGCGGTATTTTATGAAGAACGAACCCTCGCTTATTTATGCGATAAAGGAGGTATCTTATGACAAGATCCATCTGGAAGCGTAACTTTCAGCCCCCGCCGGATGGAGAAAAAAAAGAGCCGAACTCTCAAATGTGTTCCGTTCAAGGGATCTTTTCCGGTGGGATATTTCAAAAAAAGCTCTGGCTCTGGCTTTTTTTGATGGCGTTTTTGTCTCCCCTCGGAATTATTCTGCCGGAACGGTTCAATGCTCAAGATGCCTGGGGTGAGTGGGGAATAGATGCCGTAGATAAACTCTTGGGGTTCATTCCGGAAGGTATGAAGAAAACGGCAGATCTATGGGTGGCCCCAATACCCGATTACTCCTTTGGCGGAGAAAATGCGGCACTTGCCACAAACATTGTTTCGTATATTATATCTGGTCTCGTCGGGATATTTATCACTTCTCTCGTCATGATCATCATCGCAACACTACTATTCAGACATGAGAAATAATATTCCTGAGTTCCTTCTCCGTACACCTTATAGACCGCAGGATTCTCATGAGCGGGGAACCGTGAGATCTTCCTATGTGGAAAAGGGAATGAGCAATCTCAGGGATATGCTGGGGACGGTGTACGTAAATGTGGGAGGGGAATCGACGAACGGTTTTTTTCAGAATCTCGACCCCCGTGTGAAAGTGCTATTTCTCCTCTTCTTTGTGGTCATTGTCAGCCTTATGAAAGATATCTTTCCCGAAGTACTCATCACTGCATTTACGCTGTTGCTCGTCATTCTCTCACGGATAAATCTCTGGCGGTTTTACAGAAAAATCATCAGTTTGACGTTTCTTTTCGGTTTTCTTGTTACTTTTCCGTCTGCATTTAATGTTGTGACACCTGGTGAAATCATGCTGCCCGTTCTTGATCTGAAGTACCCATATACATTCTGGATTTATCACATTCCCCAACATATCGGTATGACGCGGCAGGGGATTGATGGAGTCATCATGCTCTGCTTGAGGGTGATGAATTCCCTCGCCCTATCCCTGTTGGTTCTGTATACGACTCCGTTTGACAGAATCATTAAGGCTCTGCAGGTGTTTCGGGTTCCCGATACCTTTTTGCTCGTTATGACTCTCTCATACAAGTATATCTTTATTTTTGCAAAAACAGTGGAGAGTATGTACATCGCCAGGAAAAGCAGACTGTTGGGCATAACGGGCAAGGGTGAAGTGAAGATGTGGATTGCGGGCAGGATATCCCTCATGTTTAGAAAAACACTTGTACAGTATGAGGGATTGTTCAAGGCGATGACGTCAAGAGGTTTTACC
>Ga0233423_10001033_pt1 | contig 14036 bp, 12 predicted proteins | sample Watercolumn_Mata_FD_180713 | JGI IMG/M metagenome (GOLD analysis project Ga0233423, IMG submission 180713) | Freshwater microbial communities from Lake Matano, South Sulawesi, Indonesia - Watercolumn_Matano_2014_112_MG | ecosystem: Environmental > Aquatic > Freshwater > Lake | place: Indonesia...
TCTTTGACATGCTTGTGATCGTAGTGCTCTTTATGTTGATCGGACCCTAGCTGAAAGTGAAAAAGAAAATACTACGGTATGTAGTTGAAGCGGAAAAAATTTTAGGATGAGAAAGCGGTCGCAGCATCAAAAGATGCAGACAACCAACCGCTTTCTCTTTTTGTTATTTAGACTGGTGCTTACCGATGAGGGCTATTGCAACAGTCGATATGACAAAGACCAAGTGCACCACGACGAGCTTGGTCAATTGTCCGTAATCAGTGTGATTGGCGTTGACAAAGGCCTCGAGCAGATGCACGCTGGACACGCCGATCAGAGCCATGCCCAGTTTGACCTTCAGTGCCGTGGTATCGATGTGGTTGAGCCAGGGCAATTCGCTGCCTGCCTTTGATTCTTGGCTCAATCTCCTGATAAACAGGGTAAAGCCGCCAATCATCGTCATGACGATTAGATTGGCCACCATCACGATATCCAGCAGCTTGAGGATGCCTAGCAAGAGCTCGGTATCCGAGAGCGTCGAGCTATGCCAGATGAGCTCGGCCAGATGCCTGAAAAATTTAAAAACATAGAGGGCAATGGCCGGGATCAAGCCAAGGTACAGCGGTGCCAGGAGCCAGCGTGCCCAGAACACCATGCGCAACATCGACGACTCGATTGTTTCTATGGGATTGAAGCCAGGTTTGAGTTTTAGTTTCATAGGAGACCCTTTGGTCTATTTGCATTTAAAGAGAGGACAGTAGCCAGAGGACGCACGCCCAGGGCGGGCCCGGCGCGTGATTCTGGCTACTGTCTACCTAGCTGACTGTGTTACGCAGCTTAGCGCTGCCACTCACGCACCACGTCGACGAGCGTCGTGCCATCGACCTGGAGAAAAGCCGCGAGCAGGCCGCCCGTTGCAATGGCCAGGGTCCAGACCAGTGCACGTGCCTTTTTGCTCAGCCGATTGGCCTGGCGCCACTCTTTTTCGCGTTTGATCACCGACTCATAAAACAGATCCTGCTCGGTCTTGCCTGCATTGGCCAGGGCGATGCGCTCCGCCTCCTCGCGCTCAAGGCGTTCGGCTTCGATGCGCACCGCCTGCTTGGCTTGGATCTCGGCGATATAGCCATCCGCGCGTGCATTGATAGAAGCCAGGGTGACTGCACTGGCTGCTGCGTGCTCGGCGCGCAGCTGGTCGCAAAATGCGCCCCAATGCTCCTGGAAGGTCGCACGCGCAGAGTCGGCCGCTGCCTTGATCATGCGGCAGGCATTTTGGAAGGCCGGGCTGTTGTCGATCGCCTCTTCCGCAAGCGTGCGCATCAGATAGTCTTGCATGATGCGAGCGTCGATCTCGTAGGCCTTGTGGCTTTCGAGAAAGCGCAGCAGAGCCTGCGGAGAGATCTGCGAGATGACGCCGGCTTCGACCTGGCCGATATCGCCGAGACGACTGGCGACGCCCTCGCCGATAAAGACCGCAAAGGCATGGCGATAATCGGTCTCGGCCACGCGATCGATATCGATACGCAGGGTGTGATAGACGTATTTGCTCGGCCGCGGCGCCTTGAGCTTGCGGATCAGATGACGGCGGTAGCGTGCGTCATCGAGCTTGCTCTGGTCGAGCTCGATCTCCTTGGGCTTAAACTGAGATTCCTGGCGCACCGTCAGGAGGCTGTAACGCTCGAGTACATCTGTAAAGCGCTTGAAGGTCGCGCGATCAACGGACTGCGATTGCAGCAGCGCGTCAAAACGGTTAGCGAAAACATAGGCGAGCTTGGCGGAGAGGTCGGCGTTGCTGGAGAGAGTGATGGTCATGGGATCCTCGTTTGCGTTTTACGAGGTTGCGTTTAGCCGACCGGTAGCGTGGCTCTTGCCATCGCTCCGGCCGACCGGTGGGTCTATATCGACGATGATAAAAAGATGCGGGAGTCGATCATCCTGTCGATCTCCTTACGCAAGAGCGCAGCACATGCCCTTTGACCGGTGAGCTCGTTGAGCCACAGATGATAGAGCAAGTACTCTATGTCTTGCGTACTCGCCCTGGACAGCACGTATGCATGCGTGTCGCTGCAATCGCGCTGCAAGAGGGCAGAGAGCGTGGACGCCACGCACTCGATCACGCGCTCTCGATGCACCGTGTCGGCCAGCATGAGATCGCGATCGAGTGATAGTACGTGACGCCGAAACTTGAATTTGCTCCATCGCTCATAGCTAACTTCGCAGGCCAGATCGAGTCTGGAGATGTGCTTGGTAAGCTCGGCGTAGAGAGCGGCATCCAAAAGTTTCAAATCAATGATTTGTGCGATTATTTCTTTCATTTTTTAGTCCCTCCAACTCGCTTGCGCAAGTGGAATGCAACATGTTTGTCGACGGCTTCGCCTCGCTCTTCGAGCCAGCTGGCAACGGTTTCGACGTCGCGCAGCAAGGACGCTCGATGAGCGGTGCGTGCCCCATATTTGTGGCTGAGCCCGTTGTTGCCGATTTGCAGAGTGCTTTGCACGCGATGCAAGAGCACGAGCATCTTTGCTCGTTTCTCGACCAGGCGAGCATAGTCCCAATCGCCTCTGCGTCGATAAAATGCCGCCAGTCGTTCTAGATCGTGGGCCAGCAAAAAGTGATCCTTTCCAAGTATCGATGTTTGGGCATCGATCGTGGTGAGGATCTCGTAGAGCTCAGTAAAGGCACCACGTGTGGCAGACTCTGCCTCGATGTCTCGCAGCAAGACAAGGGTCTCGATGACCGCAGGTGCATCGTGGCCTCGAGTGCTTTGGACGATGGACAATAACACGCAGCCAAGCTGTAGAGCCTCGTCAAACTTTTGGTCGTAGGCCAGTGCTTGTACTAATAGTGTCAGTGCCACCACTTTTGACTCAGGTGCGTGAGCAAGACCGACTGCCAAGCGCAAGCTAGCGATAGCTGCCTGTCGGTACGTATCGTGCTTGTAGAGCTTGCCTTGCGCGATCCTTGCATCCAGCGCGAGCTCGTTTGTCTTTGCAATCGACTCGCTAGCAGTTTGCGAATCCAAGATGCGGAGTGCATATTCGTTCCATTTGGCTGCTTCTGTTATGCGGGCTTGTGACGCCAAGAAGTCGGCATATTGACGGATATTGCGTACTCTATAGATCGAGGTGTCGCCGTAAAGGTCGCGGTCGCGATAGATAAAACGTAGATGTAGAGCTTCTTCTCGTGCTTCTTTGGACGCGTGCTTGCGATCAATGGGCACAAGGGAGTCTCTTACCATATTGAGGATCTTGCCATGCGAGGGTTCGCGCCACGGGTCGCGATAGCTGCGATAGAGCTCGATCAGGATCAAGATGGCGAGGCCAAATCCGATAGTCATAGTCTGTACCTGAGAGAAATAGTCAATGAAAATGGCTGCATATCAGGGCGTGCTGCTTGGCGACACAAGAGTGAAGCAAGGAGAAACGACGAGAGCTGCAACCGCATTTGGTATTGGTGGTGCGAGACCTTTTTTTGATTGGAACGGCGAAACGAGAACTATTTGGGTATACGCCCTATGAGACATCAGAAGCAATATTTTGCCGTGTCAAGATTGTGTCAAGGCGCTGGATGTCAGTGTTGATGCTGGTATTTGCACTAATTGCCGCATTGGCACATGGCTTGGGCGTTTTGGATCGGGCAGCGTTTTTTGACGGTTTGATGCAAGTTTGTATGTGTCAATTTTGTATCAAGTGTCAGCTATTGAAAGCTCCAAGATGCCCATCGCAGCTGTGATAGCTGGTCCGTGTGAAAGCTTGGCGAAGGCACTACATATGGTTTGCGCATCCTGAAAGATAGACGAAAAATTGCTGGTTTTGCATTAGATATGGTGGCACTGGCAGTGATTGGCATGGCTTAGCTCAAGACGAAATGTTGTTGCAAGCTATTTGTCAAGAAAGGAAAATAGGCAGAGCACTTTATATATAAGGACCGATGCATGGACACTATGACCACAAATAAGACAGCACAACAATTGCTCGATGCTCTCAAATGGCGCTATGCCGTCAAAAAATTTGACCCTAGTCGCAAGGTAGACAATGGTCTCATCGAAAGCCTCGAGCAAGCATTAGTGCTAGCTGCATCCAGCTATGGCATGCAAGCCTGGAGATTTGTCGTAGTCACCGATCAAGCCGTCAAGACTGCTATCACCGAGGCCGCCCATGGTCAGACCCAGCCACGCGATTGTAGTCATCTCGTCGTCCTCTGCCGTAATGCCGAGCTCACCGATGAGCACATAGACAGATATGTCGCGCGTACCGCCGAGGTCCGCCATCAATCCATCGACAATCTTGGCGCTTTCAGCAAGATGCTCAAAGACTTTAATCATGGTCCTATAGACAAGGCTATCTGGATGGGCAATCAGGTCTATATCGCTCTGGGTTATCTATTGACCGCCGCTGCCCTCCTGGAGGTCGATGGCTGCCCTATGGAAGGCTTCGATCGTGATAAATGCGACGAGATACTAGCCAAGGCCTCGCCTGCTTACAAGGGCTACAAGTCCATGGTCCTCTGCCCTCTAGGTTACAGAGCGGCAGACGACAAGTACGCCTCACTGGCCAAAGTGAGATTTGAGCAAGACCAGGTAATATTAAAGGTCTGAGCCCTCGTCTTTTGTCTAGCTGAAAGGTATCAATATGCGTCCATTGCCGGGTCAACCATATCCTCTGGGCGCTACCTGGGATGGCCTCGGGGTCAATTTTGCGATCTTTTCAGAAAATGCCAGCCGCATAGAGCTCTGTCTCTTTGACTCGGTCGATGCCACGACCGAGTCGCGGCGCATCGTTCTGCCTGAGTACAACAACAATGTCTTTCACGTCTATATGCCGCACATATTACCCGGTCAGCTCTACGGCTACCGGGTCTACGGGCCCTATGCCCCCGAAAAAGGCCATCGTTTCAACCACAACAAATTGCTGGTCGACCCTTATGCACGTGCCATCGTACGTGATGTCAAATGGGACGACGCGCTTTATGGATACAATGTAGGCGATAAGGATGAGGATCTCTCCTTTGATGCTCGGGATTCGGCTCCTTATGCCCCTCTCAGCGTCGTCATCGATTCGGCTTTTTCGTGGGGTGATGATTCGTCGCCTGGGACGCCCTGGCACGAAACTGTGATCTATGAGGCCCACCCCAAGGGCCTGACCTTTAAAAATCTTGCCGTTCCCGAGCATCTGCGCGGCACCTATGCGGCTCTCGGCACAGAGCCTGTCATCCGCCACCTCAAGAGCCTGGGTGTTACTGCGGTCGAGTTGATGCCCATCCATCAAAAGCTCAATGACAGTTTTTTGGTGGAGAAAGGCCTGAAAAATTATTGGGGCTACAATACCGTCGGTTACTTTGCACCCGACCACAGTCTGGCTTGCCTCAAGGGACCGACCGATGCTGTAAGAGAATTTAAAATGATGGTGCGCGCCCTGCATGCCGCCAATCTCGAAGTGATACTGGATGTGGTGTACAACCATTCGGCCGAGGGCTCGCATATGGGCCCGACTCTTTCTTTTAGAGGCATCGACAACCTTTCGTATTACCGTGCCAACCTCAAGCATCCGCGCTTTTACGATGACTTTACTGGTTGTGGCAATACCCTCAATGTCACGCATCCGCGCGTCATCCAGATGATCATGGATAGTCTGCGCTATTGGATACAAGAGATGCATGTCGATGGCTTTCGCTTTGATTTGGCGTCCACTCTCGCTCGCGAGCTTTTTGCCGTCAACAAGCTATCCTCATTTTTTGATGTTATCGCTCAAGACCCCGTGATATCAAAGGTCAAGCTCATCGCTGAGCCCTGGGATCTGGGCGAGGGTGGCTATCAGGTCGGCAATTTTCCTGTGGGCTGGACCGAATGGAATGGCAAATACCGTGACACAGTGAGGTCTTTTTGGGCTGGTGGTTCGGGGCTCGCCGGCGAAATGGCTACGCGCCTGGCCGGGTCCAGTGATCTGTATGCGCATTCAGGACGCAGCCCGCATGCTTCGATCAATTTTGTCACCTGCCATGATGGCTTTACCCTGCAGGATCTCGTCAGTTATAACCAAAAACACAACGAGGCCAATCTAGAAGATAACAAAGACGGCGAAAACCACAACAACAGTTGGAATTGCGGTGTCGAAGGACCAAGCAGCGATCCGGCCGTGGTGGCCCTGCGTGAGCGGCAAAAGCGCAATCTCATGGCTTCGCTCATGCTATCGCTAGGCGTGCCGATGATCTCAGGTGGCGACGAACTCAGTCGCACCCAGCGTGGCAATAACAATGCCTACTGCCAGGACTCCGACATCAGTTGGTACGACTGGAGCCTGGACGACAATGGCAAGGAGTTTTTGGCCTTTGTACAAAAGCTCAGCGATATCAGGCGCCAGCAGCCGGTCTTGCGCCGTCGCAAATTTTTGAGCGGCATCAACGATAGTCTCGCCACGTCCAAGGATGTGATGTGGTTTGGGCCTAAGGGACTCGAATTGACCGAAAAAGAATGGGAGAGCCTCGATCTCCGCACTTTTGGCATGCTCGTCGATGGCAATGGCATAACCGAGGTCGACGAATACGGTCAAAAGATAGTCGGGCACACGCTCTTGCTTTTGCTTAACGGGTCTAAGGACAGCACTAGTTTTATCCTGCCTCGACACCTGAGCAGTGTGTGCGTGGTGCCGATGACGCCTACGGCAAGCGATAAGACCAAATCAAAGGGCATGCCCTGGCATCTCTTGCTCGATACATTTGACGAGGGCCAGGAAAACTCCCGCTACGATTTTGGTCAATCCTATCGCATGGCTTCGCGCTCGATGGCTCTATTTGAGTTGCTGGACTGATTTATCTCAGCTTTTTGTAGATCTCATTGGCCTGGTCGATCTTGTTTTGCTTGTAGAGCAGTTTTGCGCGGGCTTCGAGCAGCCTTTTGCAGAGCGCCGGATCGCTGCTCTCGCAGGCATTTGCGGCGGCCTCGAGCATGGGACCGGCCTCGTCGTATTGACCGACGCTATATAGCTCCAGTGCCAGGTCGGCCTGGCAGGCTGTGACTAGTCTTTGCGCATCAGGCGTCCCGCTGGCTGCGGCCTTTTGGGCTATTTGCAAAGCCGCGCGCTCGTGCGCTATGGCGGCCGCTGTGGACTCATCTATTTTTTCGGCCAATGCATAATCGCGATGCATCTGTATCAGGACCGCACTGTCATCTCCATTTTTTTCCCTCTCCGCCTTGATGGCATCATCGAGGGCATACATGCGCAGCCGAGCCTGCGTGCGCTCTTTGGCATTGGTCACATTGCCGCGCGTCTTGTTGTCGTTGTTAAAGACCTTCGAACCGCCCGAGGTCTGGTAGGCCTCGCCTGCACCGTAGGTCTTGCCGTTAAATACTGAAAAGTTTTTGCTGCTCATATCGGTCTGGCCGAGCGTGTAGATGATGGTAAAAGGCGCATCTACACCCGCAGGGAGAGGCGGCAGCGGCGAGGCTTTGCGCACTGCCAATACTGCTAGCTTGTCGGCCGTCTGATCGTTGGATGATTTGTGGACACTTACATCCTTTATAGCGCCATCGACTGCTATGGTCACTTTTAGCTCGACTTTTTTGTAGATGAGATCGGGAGGTACCCACCAGGCATTATTGATGGCCTGGTAAGCTTTTTTGTGATAATCGCCCAGATCGACGCCGTGTGAGGAGTTGCCGCGTTTGAGAGGAAATACCCAACTCAGGACGAGGCCATTGGAACCGGCCGGGAGGGGCGGGAGTTTGCCGAGATTTTTGATGGCATCGACGGCGAGCGCGTCCAGTCGCTCATTGCCGCAGCTCTCAGTCGCCTTGACCTCCGAGACATCGCCATTGGGTGCGATCTTGAACGCGACGCGTATGGAGTCCTTGTCGCCTTCTTTGTAGAGCTCGGCCGCCGGATCCCACTTGATGCGTCCGGATAGTGCCTGGCTATAAGCCTTGTAATCAGGGGTCGCAGAGGCCGGCAAAATGATAACCAGCGTTGCCGCCCCAGCGATGAGGCTCTTGTGCAAAATACCCATTAGACTCTCCTCTTTTGGATCTGCAGGGTCACTCTGGTGCCCTGCTTGATGCTTGATTCGATGGCAAAATGGCATGGATAAAAGCATTTGATGAGCTCGACGCGCTCTTGCATGCCGCCCATGCCAAAGTGATGCAGGCTGTCGGCGCCTGATCCGACTCTGTCCTGCTCCAGTTCAAAGCCTTCGCCATCGTCCTCGACCGTGATCAGCACTCGGTCTAGATCGCCGTCTTGATTTGTAGCTGTCTCGCGATCTACTTTTATCTCTAGATCTATGTGTGCTGCGCGTGCGTGTTTTTCGGCATTGTTGAGCGCTTCCTGGACGATCCTAAAAATATGCAATGTCACCGACTCAGGAAACAAGGGCATCTCGCCTTTGATGATCATGCTAGTGGCTATGCCGGTCCGCCTGCCGAGCCGATCGAGCAGGTCTTGCAAGCCGACGCGCAGGCCCCACTCCTGCAATTGCCTGGGCGAGTAGCTATTGACCAGATCGCGCAGCTGGACCAGAGTCTCGTCGATGATCTCGATGGTTTCCTCGGTCGAAAGCGCCTTGTCTCCTAAAAGATAACGCTTTAGCATCATCAGGTCGGCAATGACGCTGTCGTGCAAATCGCGTGCCAGGCTCATCTTGAGGACTTCTTCCTGGTTGACCAGGCGAAAGAGCAAATTGGCCCGGTCCGGATCAGGAGCCGCCGCGAGGTCCTGCAGACTATTGCCCCCATGGCTGGTTTGCGAATGGCTTTGCGCATGATGCCTGGATTCGGCCACGACGAGCTCGTCAATGAGCGCCTGGATTATATGCTTGGCCTGCTCTGCATCAAGCTCCTGCCCCTTACCAAAGCGCCAGACAAAACCCTCGCCGAGGTCGACATAGTTAAAGCATCCCTTGTACCGAGAGCCGTATTCGTTAGCAAAAGTAGCGATCTGGCTCGGGTCTTGCTTTTGCGTATTTGGCCTTGCTTGTATGGGCAGGGAGAAATATTCGAGAAGGCCGCCTGCGGAGCGAAAGGAGAGCAGATTGTCGCGTCCGATGATTTGAAATCTGAAATAGGTGTGGCTCGTCGATTTTTTTGACTTTTTTGATTGCGCTTGTTTTTCGATGAGAGTGTCCGCGGTGGTGATCTCTAGATGTAGGCTTGGGTGCGCCTTTTGCAAGGACTCTATGTATTGCAGGGCATGCGCGCGGACGGCCATGGCGAGCTGCTGCGAGATCTCGTCGAGACGAGACTTGAGCTCGTCGATATCTTTATCTTGATCCTGATTTATCAGAGTCTGATCCTGGCGATCACGACTCTCGCGCACAAAAAACTGATGTAAAAAATCAGGCATGGCTCTATTTAAAACCCATTTTCGACTGCCCAGGCGATCAGTTGCTCTCGCGAGGCCAGGTTGAGCTTGAGCTCCAATGTCTCGCATTGCTTGCGCACGGTGGCCATCGAGGTCATGCGTTGATCCGCGATCTCTTGATATTTCATCCCCCGGGCCAGCATGCTCAATACTTCCATTTCTGCCCGGGTAATCTTTTTAAATACCTGGGGCACGCTCTCGGAGATGATGCCTTTTTCTCCTGCCATTACTCTCTGGATCGTCTCGATCACCTTGGCGACACGCTCGGACTTGAGCAAGTAGGCCGCCACGCCCATGTCAGTGACTGACTGAATCAGGGCCATCCTGGCCTCGGCGCTAAATATTATCAGTCTGGCTCCTGGAGCCGCTTGCTTAAATGCCTCGATAGTCGCGCGGGGTCCTGTGGCTCCAGGCAGATGAAGGTCGAGCACTATTACATCCGGCTTGCAGCTGGCTGCCTGGGCAAGACCTTCGTCGCTGGTCATGGCCGTCCCGACCACGTCCATATATTGATGCGCGCCGATACCCATCGAAAGGCCATCCATTGTGGCATGATGGTCTTCGACTATGAGTATTTTCGTTTTAGTTTCATTCATAAAATTGTTTAGCGAGCGGTCTCTCAGGGGAAGTATATATGAGAGTGGTCTTGTGCAGTTATCTGCCAAGATCTGGTTTGACGGCTTGCGCTTGACCGAGGGAAACTGTGTCATTTAATTTTCTAAAGAAGAACGCTACGACCCGTAGCTACCCCACCGACATCTTGATTGGTGAGCTCTTCGTCAAAGCGGGCATTATCTCGCAAAAGCAGCTTGATGACACGGCCCGACTGGCAGGCACCAAGCACTTGCATATCGGTCAGATGCTCGTCATGTCCGGCTTTATCAAGCAGCGCGACCTGCAGGCCGCCGTCGATGCGCAGTCGATGATGCGCGACAAGGTCGTGGACATCAATCAGGCGGCTCGCTGCCTCAAGATTGCGGTCAAGACCGGAGCGACATTTGAGGAGCTGGTACGCGAGGAGCTGGCGATCGGACAGCAGGCCAACAGCCAGACCAATAAGCTAGGCGAGATGCTGCTCGAGGCACGCATCATAACAAAGGAAAATTTTAATCAGGCCATGGGCCGCTGCCTTGCAACAGGGCTGCCTCTCGGTCGCATACTCGTACTCAATGGCTCTTTGCCCGATGGTCTCTTGCGTTTTGCGCTCGAGCTGCAGGTGCGAGTACGCGACGGCATGATGACTCGTGCCGAGGCTATCGATGCCTTGCGCGCCGAGGCCGCCAAGCTTGGGTCGGTCAATGCTGCAGGCGACTTCACTACGCCTACGCTCATGCGTTCGCCGTCTCAAAAGCAGCTCAGGCTCGGCGAATTGCTGGTAGTTGCCGGACTGATCACAGAGACCGATGTGATGAGTTGTCTGGAGCTCGGCCTGATGACAGAGCGCCCTATAGGCGAGGTCATGGTCGACCAGGGCTATGTCTCTCCCGACATGCTCAATATTGCTCTGGCCGTGCAGGCCATGGCCGAAGAAGGCAGGCTCAATCGAGATCAAGCAGGTGCAGCTCTCAAAGAGATGCAGTCTACCGGCGTGATCCTCCCCGAGGTCATGGATCGCATCAATGGCACTTATGTGCCCAATAGGGCACCTGCTGCCGGCGATCCTAGCGTCCTCAGCACTGATTCCGCGCCTTCGCTGGAGAGTTTGATGGCTGCCGTTTCTGGCAGCGAGAGCATGCTGTCGCATCAGGATGAAATAGCAGTAAATACCGATCAGGACAAGGCCGGCAATGGAGCCGATCCTCTCGCCGAAGAATTTCGCAAAGCCATGCAGCATGCGAGTCGGTCTGATGCAAGTAGCGCTGGTGTACCGGATGCAAGCGCTGGTGCTGGCGATATCGCTGGTGGTGTCGCTCATCGTGCTTCCCAGACGCGCATGGCTGCGGCCACAAATGCTTCTACCCCAGTCATCACCGATATCGAACGGCTCTTGATCTCCGCCAATGTCGTCTCCACCGAGGACATCGATCGTGCTTTTGCTCTGGCGCGCTCCAATCCTCTGGTACTGACTGATCTTTTGCGCACTACTGGTTTTCTCTCTCAAGTCGGTACACAAGCCGTCATCGACTGCCAGCACCACATCGATCGTGGTGACTTTACACCCGAGCAAGCCGCCCAGGTGCTTGATCATTGCATCAACAAGGGACGGGCGATCAACCTGACTTTTGAGCAAGCTCTCATCGATCTCGGCTGGACCAAGTCCGACAGCCCCGAACAAGGCGAGGCGAGTCCGCCTCTATCTTCTCTCCTGGCTTCATTTGGCGAAAGCGCCGGTGTAGACAGCGGAGATGCTATACAAGATGCTGTACAAGTAGAACTTGCGCCTCAGGCCGATCTTGCTACTCAGCACGAGATTCCTCTTTCCAATTTGTTCCAGCAACTCGAAGGAAGCGATTCTCTTGTCGAGCAAAAGCAGAGTATCGATGCTGCAGCGAGAGCCGAGGTGCTATCGCCTGGCTCCGACTTTGAGCTCAAATACGAAGACCGACCACCAGTCAAAGCAGAAGAACTCGCAGTCGTGGAAGAGCTCGACCTGGGCGTTGTAGTTCAATCTGCTTCTATGCAGATTGACGAGACAATCGCCGACGAACAAAAGCCCAGCGATCTGCTCAGTCTCTTTGGTCTTGCCGAGCACGGCTCCGATAGCGAGGAAGCCGTCGCTCGCAGCTCGCAAACGGCTTCTCAGGCCGAGGCCTTGCTGGCTTCTCTTTCTCAGGGGCCACGCGAAGAAATACAGCGTATCGAACAAGAGGCCGCTGCAGAGCGTCCCGAATCCTTTGAAAATACAGCAGTATTTAAGCGCATCACAGAAAGCGAAGTCGAAGACATAGTGGCCGACTCGATCGCCAAAAAAGCCCAAGCGGCTCAGGCCGCCCAAATGGCGGAGGAGGCAGCACTGCCTGAGCCAGGCGATGCTATACTTTCGAGCCTCCTGGGTAGTATGCAAGCTGCTGAGACTCAAGAGCCGCAAACCGCTCAACCTGTGCAAGCATTGCAAGCAGCACAAACAGAACAAGAAGCACAAGCAGATCAAACTGCTCAAGATAATATTGTTGTTGCACCACCAGCGGTGCCCGCGCCTGAGCCTGTGTTGCCTGTAGCGACTGCTCCCGCTGCTGCAAGTCCCGATCCTATCGTCAACGACGATGTCGATCTACGTTCGCTCTTTTCTGGTCTCGGCTCTGCTTCGCAAGAGACTCCAGCTGCGCCGGCAGCCCCAGCCCCTGAGCTGGCAGCTCCACCTGCGCCGGCAGCTCCAGCTCCCGTAGCTTCAACCACCCCGGCTCCAGTAGCTCCAGCAGCGCCAACTCCCATAGCTCCAGCTGCCCCAGCTCCAGTAGCTCCAGCTGCTTCAGCCGCCCCGGCTCCAGCAGCTCCAGCTCCCGCACCCACCCCAGATCCATTTGATCCAATGGCTCTTGCTCGTCAGATCGAGGCTGCCACAGGTGTTGCCGCAACTCCCCAGGCCACCAGTACTCGTCTCCCTCGACTCAATGATGCAGAGGTCACTCAAGCCAAAGCCGCTCAAATGGCCGCGATGGGTGGGGCTTTGACCAAGATGGCCGAAATGCACTACGAAGCTGAAAACTTTCCTGAAGCACAAAAAGCCTACGAACGAATCCTCTCCTGGAGACAGGGCGAGCTTGGCCCAAACCACGTAGACCTGGTCGATGATCTCAACAATCTTGCTGGAGTCATGTGCGTACAGGGCAATTTTGCTGAGGCTGAGCCAATGATCCAGAGAGCCGTGGACATCCTGGAGGTTGCCGAAAAGCCGGACCCGCTGAAGCTTGCCGAAAACCTCACCAGCCTGGCTGGTCTGCAGTTTCAACAAGGAGTCTTTGATAAGGCCGAGCCCTTGCTGAGCAAGGCATTGCAGCTCCGCGAATCGCATCTGGGACCCAATAGTGTTGAGTTGGCAGATAGTCTGCGTGATTATGCCAAACTCCTTAAAAAGCTTGGGCGCCTCGAAGAAGCCGAGAAGCATTATATGCGGGCCAAAGTCTTGCTCGGCAAGGCCTGAGCCTTAAGCCTAAACAAAACTGAGGAGTATAAGCATGAGTTTAAGTCTCGAGGCCGCCAAATGCGCCTTGATAGTAGTTGACCTGCAAAAAGGCATCATCACCCTTGATACAAAACCGCATTCGACCAGGCAAGTCATAGATAATAGCCTTGCCATGGTCTCTGCCATGCGCAAAGCACAAGGTACGATCGTGCCGGTCCATGTCGATCTGGCCCATATGCTCAGGTTGCCTTGCGATAAGCCATTGCGAGATCCAGATGCTCCGCCACCACCGCCCGAGGCTTCTCAACTGATCCCCGAGCTCTCGCCGCAGCCACAAGATATAGAGATAATAAAAAATCAGTGGGGTGCATTTTTTGGTACCAATCTCGAAGCCAAATTGAAAGAAAAAAATATAGAGACAGTAATTGTTTGCGGTATAGCCACCAATTTTGGAGTAGAGTCTACCGCGCGAGCCGCTGTTGGCCTTGGTTTTGCGACAATAGTCATTGAAGACGCCTGCTCTAGTATCGATCAAGCTGCGCATGAGTTTGCCTTCAATGTGATTTTTCCAAAAATGGGTAGAGTCCGCAAAACCGCTCAGATACTGGCTTGTCTGGGATAAGCATCTGCGGATGGGAGGCATA
>Ga0233423_10001034_pt1 | contig 14030 bp, 9 predicted proteins | sample Watercolumn_Mata_FD_180713 | JGI IMG/M metagenome (GOLD analysis project Ga0233423, IMG submission 180713) | Freshwater microbial communities from Lake Matano, South Sulawesi, Indonesia - Watercolumn_Matano_2014_112_MG | ecosystem: Environmental > Aquatic > Freshwater > Lake | place: Indonesia...
CAAGGTGGTTATCAGGGCTCAGGCACCTCGCTCTTTATAACCGTCACCAGTCTAGGCTCCAGCACCCCGACCGAGTACGGCCCCAATACCGGGTTTAGCGGGACGGTGGATGACACCAACAATATCTACGAATACACTGTCAAATCGACCTTCAACGTCGGCCCCTTTCTCAATTTGGGCGGAGTGCCCGGCCTCGGATCGATACCGATCGTAGGTGGCCCCGTCCTTGTCAATTGCTCGAGTCATCGTGCCATCGAGCACACCAATTCGCTAAACTAGATAGTGCAAATAGATTTAGCAGAGGCACATCTTGGTCGAGTTTAAAGATTACTATCAGACGCTGGGAGTCGATCGCAAGGCGAGCGACAAGGACATCAAGAGCGCTTATCGCACGCTCGCACGCAAATACCACCCTGACACCAATAAGGGCGATCCCGGCGCAGAGACAAAGATCAAAGAGATCAATGAGGCCTATGAGGTGCTCAAAGATCCCGAAAAACGCAAGCGCTACGATCAACTGGGCGCCAACTGGAAGGCCGGTGATGCCTTCCGTCCACCGCCGGACTATGCCGGTCAAGGCGGCAACTTCAAATTTGATTTTGGCAACTTTCAAGACCTTGGTCGTGACGGCCGATTTTCTGATTTTTTTGATGTGCTTTTTAATCAGCATTTTGGAAATTTTGGTGGTCAGGGTGGTGCCTCTCAAAGACGCAACCTGGATCAAGAGGCAGAGATCGATCTCACGGTAGAGGAGTTGGCGACTGGAGCCAAGAGGACCTTGCAAGTGTCTGCAGGTCCTAACGAAAAAGCGCGCACCATCGAGGTCAAGATACCCAAGGGAGTACGTGCAGGCAAAAAAGTACGGGTGCCTGGCGAAGGCGGATCGATGGCTGGTAGCACCACCCGCGGTGACCTGTTCTTGCGCATCAAGGTCAAGCCGCATCCGCATTTTACTGTGGACGGCGACAATCTCATTACAGAGGCGGAGATCTCACCACCCCAGGCGGCATTGGGAGCCGAGATCACGGTCAAAACTGTGGAAGGTGCGGTCAAGATCAAGATACCGGCCGGCACACAAAATGGCCGCATGCTCAGACTCAAGGGCAAGGGATTGCCCATACTCAATAGTTCTGCCAACGGAGATCTTTTGGTCCGTGCGCGCATCATCATACCCAGCAACCTGACGGATAAGCAAAAGGCGCTTTATCAGGAGCTTTTGGACCTGGAGCATTAGGCAGAAAAAATGCATCTGCATAAGGTGCATTTAAAAAATTAGATGCATTCAAGTCAAGATTATTCCATCTGCTACCAGTTCAAATATTTAGATCTAATCTTTCAAATGCCAATTGTTGACAGCAGCTCTAAACTCTTCAAATCCTGACTGCGATTGATTTTGCCTGCACATGACCTCGGACAGGACCTCACGGACCTCCGGATCAAACTCGCGTTTGGTCCTTGCTTTTTCTAGCAGATCACGCGCATCTTTGATCTTGCCTTTACCGATATAGAGTCGCGCCAGCGTGACCATGGTCTTTACGTCATCAGGCATCTTGGCCAGTCTCTTTTCGGTATCGCGGACGGCGGCATCGAGGATGCCGGCATGCTGGTCGACCAGATCCTTGACAGCAACCGGATAACCAAGCAAGTCTTGCTCGCGGGTAAAGCCTTTTTGAAACTCTTCGAAACCTTCTTGTTGTTTGCTGTCCTGAGCCAGGGCCAACCCAAGCATCCTTTGCGTACCCGGTTCGTTAGGATCGGTCTTGAGCAGGTTTTCTAAGACCGTCACGGCATCTGCAGCACGAGAAGTCTTCATATAAAGTTTGGCCAATTCTTTTTTAGGAGGCGACCAGGGACCCTGGTCGTCAAATAGTTTTACTGTCTTTTCTAATTGCTCGATGGCCTCGGCATCTTTTTTGAGATGAGCCAGGCCCATCGCGTAGACATAGCGAATATAACGACTGTACTGCGCATTTTCGACGGCCTTGGCCAGATACTCTAGACCTTTGTTTTGATCGGCCTTGCCTCCGGTAGCGATCATGATCTCGCCAGCACAGAGCATGGTGCGTATATCATCTGGCTTCTTAGCGATCAGATCTTTTGCTGCAGCCAATGCCTTTGCATTTTCACCCTCATTGAACATCTGATAAGGGGGCATCTTTTGTACTTCGGACAGGACTTTTTCGGATGCTAATGACTTGTCCTTGATGTCGTGATAGACAGCATCGGCATCGCGGCCGTAGATCTCGGTCTTGTCCTTGACTTGCTTGATCGACATGATATAGCCGCAACCCATTGTGCCGGCGAGCACCAGAGGCAGGACAAGATCAAAGATGATATTGGTCTTGTACGGATCCTTGACCTTGCCTTCTGCAAGGGCCTTTTGTTGATGCAAGACATCAGCGGAGGGAAGATTGCTGAGTGATGCCCGGAGATTGGGATTGGATGCAGCAGCCGATGAGGCCGAGACATCGGGACCAGGAACCGCAGCAGGCCCAGGGGCACCGGCGCCAGGTGTCTGGATCTCGTTGAGGGCGGCAGAGAGGGCCTTTTGGCTCTCGCTATCAAGCGGTTGGCAATTGCCCTTGTCGTTGCCGGCTCCGTCCTTGTTTTTCTTTTTGATAAACACTTAGACTCCAATCTCCAAACGCATAATCGACGGCTAACGTCTTTCCTATTTTAGATTGTGCCGCAATTCGTGCCACCTTAAAACAAGAGATTCGCAAACCGCTTTTTTGCCCACATATTGATTTATCTGACGGATTGCTTCTTGATTTTGCGCCATGAGACTCGAAAAAAACCTTGAAAACACCGGTGAGACAATGATCTGCTGCAATTGGGCCTTGTCCAATAATGAGAGCTCGGCTTCGATGAGAGCGTCAAATAATATTTCTGCTTCCAATTCTTCGTCAAGAATTGCTACAAGCTTGGCAGCCAGTGCCAGCGCACTTTTGGGGCTCGCTCCGCCTCTTGATTTAAAGGTCAACCGGCCGTTGTCAAAACTATAGGTCCCGGCAAAAAACTCTTCTCTCTTCAGTCCTTCGATCTGCGCCCAGATCTCGCCATCAACCAGGTCCTTCACTTGACTCGAGATTGGTCCACCAGCCATCATCTGCTGCAATAGACCTAGATTTTTTTCTCTGTCATTGACTAGAGGCACCACCTGACAGCGACTGACAATGGTCTGCAAAACACTATCCTGAGACTGCGAAAACAAGAGAAAAAGGCAGGGTGATTTTGGCTCTTCGATGGTCTTGAGCAGCGCGTTTGCGCATGGTCGGTGCAATGCGTACTCATTGGCTTCTTCGACGACTACTACCCTGGTGTAATTGGTTATACGACTCAACTCCTCAGATAGATTGCGAGCAGCCTCGACGGGGATCTTACCGGACTTACCGGCCTCTGCCGAAAGCACATACCAGGCTTTGGGATGTTCGTCGAGATACAGCCAGCGACAGTTTTGACAGGCGGCTTCGATGGCTTCGGCAGGTGCTGTCGAGGTGTCCGATTCGCCGCGATGGACACGCAAAAAATCGGCCAGGCAGGAGCCTCTTGTATGCCTGTCTTCTTTCATGCAATTCATATAATGTGCCAGATGCCTGGCAATGAGCCACTTGTCGTCCAATGCGCGCCCAGTCAAGAGATAGGCATGCGCGAGCTTGTCTCGTTCGACTGCGGCCGTGAGCAATTGCGATACATGAGGCTGCCTCTCGCTCAGAGCAGCAGAAAAGAGTTTGTCCATGTAAGTAATATTAACGTACTTAGAGGGCCAAAAAATTGACAGCTCTTGGCGAGTGTCTTACACTATCGGGGTCAAAAAAGCAGGCCGGGCGTTTTGCGCCGCAGTGCCTATCTCGCGTTTAGAGCCTTTTAATCAGCAGGGCTTGAGACCGTGAGCAACCTTTTTGTGGCCAAAAATCTATAAATAGCTCAATTGGAGATAAGACCTTGGCTAACGTAGTTGTTGTGGGAGCACAATTTGGAGATGAGGGTAAGGCCAAAGTAACCGACCTGCTCGCCAAAAACGCCGACATCGTAGTGAGATATCAGGGTGGCAATAACGCAGGCCATACCGTGGTAGTAGGCGAAGAGACCTACAAATTTCACCTGATCCCGTCCGGCATCCTCTATGAAGGAAAGACTTGCGTACTCGGCCCCGGCATGGTCATCGACGTCAAAGCGTTGCTTGCCGAAGTCGCAGCACTCAAAAAACGAGGCCTCGACGATAGCCGCCTCAAGATCTCCAGCAGCGCGCACGTCACCATGCCTTATCACCTCGCGCTCGATGCAGCCGAAGAAGAATCACGCGGCGCAAGTAAGATCGGTACCACCAAACGTGGTATCGGCCCCACCTATGCCGACAAGTGCGCACGCTCCGGCATCCGCATGGAAGACCTGCTCGACAAAGAAGTCCTCAAAGAAAAGCTCGAGTGGATTGTTCCTCGCAAAAACGTACTGTTAGAGCGCATGTACAACCATCCTCCCTTTGATCCCAATGCGATCCTCCAGGAGTATCTCGGCTATGCCGAAGAAGTCCGCAAATACGTTTGCGACACTAGCGACATGATCTTTACCTCGATCAAAAACAAAAAAAATATTTTGTTCGAAGGAGCGCAAGGCACCCTGCTCGATCTCGATCATGGCTCCTATCCCTACGTAACCTCTAGCAGCCCTTCGGCTGGTGGTGCATGTACCGGTACCGGCCTTGGCCCTACCACCATCGACCGCGTCATCGGCATCTCCAAGGCCTATATGACCCGCGTCGGCGAAGGTCCCTTCCCAACAGAACAAGAAGGCGCCGCAGGCGATATGCTGAGACAGACAGGCAAGCCCTGGGCCGAAGTAGGCGTGACCACTGGCCGCCCACGTCGTTGCGGATGGTTTGATACCGTCATCGGCAGATACTCTGTCCGCATCAACGGACTCGACTGCCTGGCCATCACCAAGCTCGACGTACTGGACGAGTTTGATGAGATACAGATCTGCGTAGCCTATAAGGACAAAGTAGACGGCACCATCCACAAAGAGCTGCCCTCCATCGGTGCCATGTTCAAACGCATGGAGCCTGTCTACAAGACCTTCAAAGGCTGGAAGACACCTACCTACAAGATCACCAAGTTTGAAGATCTACCAGTCGAAGCCAAACGCTATCTGGACTTTATCGCCGAAGAACTCGATTGCCCTGTCGCCATCGTGTCTGTAGGACCGACCCGCGACAAGACCATCATCATCGAGGACCCCATCCACGGACCCAAGCGCATACTGACACACGCAGTACCGCAATAGGCCAGGCCACAAAACAAAGCAAAAAAGGTCACCACTGGTGGCCTTTTTTATTGCTACCTAAAAATACTGTGGACAAAATTTTTAAGACACAAGGCCCAATCGGCCTGACATGCCAGACTGCGCTGCAAGCCAGTCTGAGCCTCCACCGAATCAGGCGCTAGCTCCTGCACCTTTTTGTAGGCGCCGATGGCTTTGACATAGTCATGCATCTTGAGCTCATAGAGTTGCGCGAGTCTCAGATTGGCAGTGAAAGAATCAGGATTGATCGTGAGGATGCGCTGCAGACTCGCCTCAGCAGCGGCATAGTGACCAAGATCGACATTGATCTGCGCCAGTTCCATCAGCCAGTCGGTAGAGATCTCCTTTGTAGCCAGAGCACGGATCAAAAAATCACGGGCTTGCTCGGTCTTGCCTGCAGCTCTCGCTACTTGCGCTTGCAAATGCAAGACCCGCACATCATCTGCAAAATCTCTCGCCAATTTTTGACTCTGCACCTGGGCCGACTGTATCGATTGACAGGCGACCAGGGCTTCGGCGAGCGCCAGCCTCGCGTCGAGAGAACCTGGATCGACGGCAACGGCCTGCCGTGCCAGACCAAGAGCAAGCTCGGTGCTGAGATTGTCCAGATAAAGGCGAGATAGCGCCACCAGAGGTTCACTCAGATCGGGGCGCAGGCGCCTCACTCTTTCATATGTATCTATTGCAAAACTCGTGAGACCCATCTGCCTGTAGATGCGCGCCGCCACCAACCGCGCCCGCCAGTCGTCAGGGTAGCGCGCCACCAGAGGCTCGATCTTTTGCCTGGCCATTATGAGAGCCCCGCTAGCCATCATATTCTCGACCTCGGCAAGCTCCAATTTTATCCCAGTCTTATCGTCCGCTCGGGCGTGAGGCGGTGAGACGATAGGGTAAAAAATGATCATCAACAGTATTATTAAATACATGATTGCATGTTAGCAGACTCAGCAGGATGACCGATCGTTGACCGAACAATCTCGCTCCAATTGGCCGGGCATCATCCTCGCTTCCAGTGCGACCGGGCTTTTTATCAGTCTCTACGTACTCGGCATCTCCTGGATCGACATGCACTCGGCCGACGCTGATCCGCTCGAGAGGACAGCAATCGAGGCTGCGGCCACCCTCGATAAACAGCAGATCTTTGACGAGGACTTTGGCTATCTCGGCCTGCGCAGCAAAAAAAAGCAGCGCGGTCTCTCAACAGTTATCGCCACCAATCAAATCGCCTCTTTGCTCTTTGCGCGCCATCATCTGCCTGCTATCGAGCACCAGGCTCGTCTGGACAGAGAGGCATTGACCAGGCACAGGCATACCATGGCCCTGAGATTGCAAGGGCTGGTCTCCATGGACGGCCAGGTCTATCAAATGGTACGCAATCGATTGCGGCGTACGGTGAGGGGGCAAGAAAGACTCAAGAGTCTGCAGCTCACCCTGGGCAAACGCACGCCAGGGGCGATGGACAAAAAATTTGTGGATGATGAAGACTTCATTGCTATTGCCCCAGGCAGCGACCAGTTACCAGACGTACTCAAGATCGACGCTATATTTTCTGGCACCACCAGTAATGGCAAAGCCGTACCTAGCCTGCCGCGCCGCACCATTATTGCCATCGCCGATAAGGACGAGTCGCAGGACGTGCGTAGCGGATCATCTTGTTTTACAGTGCAGTTCCCTCAGGGTCGACCGGACAAGATAGATAGTCTTGCCAGTCTCTTTGCCCTGACACAGGATGTCGACAGTGCCAGGCATAGCCCTGGGCGCTGGCTGCAAACCGCTGGTGGTGCCGTACCCGGCTCAGGCTCGCTATCTCCTCCGACCGATGCGTCTCTAGCCAGGCTCGGTCTCGGCGAGAGCTGCGCACTGGCCTTTTATCATTGGCTACGCAATCTCGAAGACTGCCCCGATCCGGTCTTATTAGAGTCGCTCTACACTCACGTTTGGTCGCCACCGATACCAAATCCGGAGGCAGTCGACCAGGACAATAGCAATAGCTGCCTGGTGATGAGCAGCGACGTGCGAGACTATGCCTTTCTAAGGCAGAGCGGCCCGGGAGAAGGCGGCCAAAAGGCTCTCCGAGCAGCTTTTTCCGGCAAACCAGTCGATTTTCCCGATACGGCTCTCAGTGCCATAGTATCTAGAGAGGGCCAGCCTTATCTCGGTGGCCGCAACGACTTTGACAGCAATCTGATTAAAGACTTTTTTGAAAAACTCTATCTGACCAATCTGGCAGCTCGTGACACCGCCTCACTCGCAACGCTCAGCAGGTCTTTTGCCGAGCACAGCCTCAACCAGCTCAACGACAGGTCATTTTTGATCGAGACCGAGCTCGCAAGTCTCAAACGGTCTCCCAGATCCAGAAAGATCGACGAAGCCGTCGAGATGCACATCAACCAGTTACAGATGATCAAGCAAAACGAAATCCGCTTGCGCAAACTGATTACGACCACCCAAAAACTCAAAGACGATGCAGAGAGGGTGGCAGCACAAAGCTTTGAGATATCCAGCAAACTCTTTGCCCTCACTGCGCATGGCTTGCATCGTATGGATGGACCTGAGACGCGGTTTCTCTTGGGCAAGCGTTTTATATTTGCACCCATCGTCAAAGCACTGACCGAATCCCAGCTGCTCGATCATATCGATGGAGCCGACAGTAACAATGTCTGGTTAGCGCCGCAATCAGGTCCTAGAGTCTTTGGTCCGATTGCGGAGATGGACTCCAGGCCCAACACACGCATCATGGTCGAAAACATGCCCCTGGCCGAGCTCGAGGCCCAGCAAAACCCCATAGCACCAAGTCCGGCTCAAACAGTAATCTGTGATGCCAGGGCCATCTACAAATCAGGTCTTGGCAAATCTTACGTACTTTCATCCAATCCATTTTCTGCCTACAAAAATGCAGGGCAAAGCCGTATTGCCTCTCTGGCCCGGGATCAGCTCGCCTACTACAATCAAAGCGCAATCAAGACCGGCACGCCAGCAGTGTCCTGGTCGATGCTCATCAAAGACAATGTGCATGTAAAAGACGAAAGTCTCAAGATCGGCATGCCCATACCGAGCGACGATATTGGATGGTGCAAGAGACTGGGACCTTATTACCAATCAAACCTGGATCTTGATTGCCCGGGTGTGGCAGCCGAAGTACAGGTCAGATGCCCGCTGATATTTAAGGCGGATGAGCCCCTGCAAGAACTAACGCTGACCGATCCCAGGACCGGTCAGCGTTTGCCTCAGATTCCGCCTTGCGGCTTAGAACTTTTTTGATTGATCTTTGATCTTTTTAGTGCTTTAGATAAGCGCTTTAGAGTGCTATTCGGCTTTTTTGTTCTTTTTCTTTTTGCCGTTCTCGCCTTCTTCGTGATGCTCTTCTTCGGATGCATCGGAGGCTTCGACGTCAACAGTGTCGACGGGGGCTTCGTATCTAGTGCCGATGTGGTTTTCGATATGATCGAGACGCTTGAGCAATTCTTCGTATTGCTCGTAGGTCACTATGCCTACGCCCTTGGCTGCCTTTTTGAGATTTTTGGATAGCTTGGCGGAGACTTTCTTTTCGATATCGCCGGTGCGCTTGGCAGCTTCGTCTTGGAAGCCGCGCAGGAACGATTGAGTCGATTCGGTCTTGACCTTGCCTTTTTCTTCGAGGTCTTCCATAAGGTCATGTCCGACCTTGACGAGATCCTGCATGGCTTCTTCGAGAGCCTTTTTGACGCGGTCCATATTGCTAGCACCGCCGACGCCAGTCATGACTGCCTTTTTCAAAAGTTTGGTACGGTCGCTCATTTCTCACTCCTGTGTGATTGAAGGCAATGATAGACGCTATTCTAGGCCCATGGTTTCTAAAATAGGCTCAATCACGGTCTTTTCTTCACAAATTCACAGAAATAAGGCTCTGCCAAGTAGATAAAATTACAGTGTCGACAGGGATACTTGAAAAGGAGATCACCTTGGCATTGCGTACAAAATTGTTGACGAGCCTCAGCATGCTCGTAGTCGCTGCACCCTTTGCGCTGACCACAGTCTCGGCTCTCGGCCTCATGGCGCCTCAAGCGGCAAGGGCACAGACAGCCAGCACGATCGCCCGTCCCAAGCTCATCCTCATGGTGGTAGCAGACAAGATGTCTGCATCGACTCTCAGTCGTTTGCAAGATCGTCTCTCCTCGAGCGGCATCCGTTATCTAATAGAACAGGGAGCAGTCTTTAACAGCTGCCGATATCCCCAGGCCACGACTCAGGCAGCTGCTGGCGACGCCGTGATCTCGACCGGCTCTCTGCCCTGGTCCAATGGCATAGTGGGCGATCAATGGCTGGACCGCAAGCGCAACAAGACCATCGACGCAGTCTATGACGAGCAGGCGCAACTAGTCGGTGCCAATGGGCAGGCGGCAGGGCTCAAGTTTTTACAAGGCACCACCATTGGCGATCAGATGAAACTGGCCACCAATGGACGCAGCAAAGTATTTAGTCTGGCAGTGCACTCATCCGATGCGCTCCTGCTTGGTGGCAAACTCATCAACGGCGCGCTCTGGCTCGATCAAAAGACCGGGGGCTTTGTCACTGGCAATCAATACACCAGTGGCTTGCCCAATTTTGCCAAGGCCTATAACGATACGCGTCCAGCCGAAGCATACACCGGCAAGCCGTGGCAGAGGGTAGCACCAGAAGCCCAATATGGTGCTTCTACACGCGATGATGCCAGCTACGAGCGAGCACTGCCTGGCGATGGCAAAGCATTTCCACATATGATCGGCACCGCAGTCCCCGGCGAAGGCGCCTACTCGACCCTCGCCATGTCTCCTATGGCCAACCAGATGGTCATCGACCTGGCCAAAGAAGCCATCACCAAAGAAAACCTCGGCTCGCACACGGATCCAGACATGCTTGTACTTGGATTGACAGCAGGCAAAAATCTGGTCGGCTATTTTGGTCCCAACTCGCAAGAGACTCAGGATATGGTCATGCGTATGGATCAGGGCCTGTCATCTTTGTTTGGACTGATCGATCAGCGCATCGGTCTCAACAACACACTGGTGGTATTCACCGCCAATAGTGGCGCCCAACCCATACCCGAGTTTGCAAAAGAACGTGGTCTCGAAGGTGGTCGTATCGATCCCAAGTCGGTCAAAAATACTATCGATGGCCAGCTCGACAATCGACTCGGTCAGGACGACTGGATCGAAGCAGTCGAATTACCTAATGTCTATCTCAACTTTTCGGCAATCGACAAAAACAAGTACCGCCAACCCGAAGTAGAATCACTAGCAGCCAAGATCGCTCACTCAGTGCCAGGTGTGGCATAGGTCTACACTCAAGCGCAACTCTACACCAATCAGGTGCCTAGCGGTCCTTTCGCTGAAGCAGCCCGCAAGTCATTTTACTGGGGCCGTTCAGGCGAGTTGATCATCGTACCCAAGGCCGGCTATGTGTTTAGCGGGGAGTCGACCGGCACCGCATCTGGTTCACCATTTACTGCCGACAGCCAGGTGCCATTGGTAATGGCCGGATCGGGCATCTCTCCAGGTCGCTACGGTCAGGCAACCAGCCCCGCCGAGATTGCTCCGACCCTGGCTGCCATCCTTGGCATAGACGCACCAGCTATGAGCGAAGGCACACCTCTGTCCTTTAGCATGGGCCAGTTTAGCGGACCTCCTCGTTCGAGACAGGCTGCACCGGTACAAGCCGAATCCGACAAAGACTCAAAAGACAAGTAAACCGATCAAGTCAAGGCCCAATACAATGACAGAAAAAGAAACACTGGTACTGGTAGATGGTAGCTCACTGGCATTTAGGGCTTTTTACGCCTTGATGCGGACGGCCATGCGCACCAAGGATGGTACTCCGAGCTGGGCCATTCATGGTTTCTTTTCCAGCCTCTTTGATCAAATCGAACGTCAGAAGCCCGACATGCTGGTCGTCTGCTTTGATCGCTCAGAGCCGACCTTTCGCCATATCCAGTACGAGCTCTACAAGGCCAACCGCAAGGAAATGCCCGATGAGCTGGCCGTACAATGGCCTATTATCAAGGATGTGGTCGCTACCTTTGGTATCCCAGTGCTAGAGTCGGCAGGTTTTGAAGCCGACGACATCATAGGCACTCTGGCCAAGCAAGGCGAATCACGCGGTTATAAGGTTGTGGTGCTGACCGGGGATCGCGACGCATTTCAACTGGTTGACGCCGACGAGTGCGGCATCGAGATCCATCTGACTACCAAGGATGGCCTGGTCAATTGCGGTCGCAACGAAGTCTTTGAACGCATGGGCATCTGGCCGGAGCAAGTTGTCGATTTTAAAGCTCTTTGCGGCGATGCCTCTGACAATATACCTGGGGTAAAAGGCATAGGAGAGAAAGGTGCTCAGCAATTGCTCGCCGAGTACAAGACTCTCGATGGCATCTATGCCAATCTCGACAATATCAAATCAGCCTCGATGAAAAAGAAGCTCACCGAAGGACGCGAGATCGCATACATCTCGCGAGAGCTTGCGACAATCAAACTGGACGTCCCGCTCGATTTTGACTTTGCTCACGCCAAGCTCACCAAGCCGCCCGAGCAAAAAATCAAAGAATATTTTGAAAGGCTCAATTTTAGACAGCTCACGACTCGTCTCGGTCGGGTGCTAAACAGATTTACAGGCGAATTGACAGCCGAAGAAGCTGAGCGTGTAGGCGCGGTGGTCGCGGCAATCCAATCAGAAATGTCCACCGATGGTCAGGCGACCGATATCGGAGCGGGCGTGCAGCTCTCGCTCTTTGGCGGCAATGCAGCGCCACCGGCCAACCCGTACAATAGCAACGATGCGGCAATGACACCGCCAGCAGTGCAGCTGGCAAACGAGATCGCCCCCTGTCAGCCGATCATAGTGCAAGATGAGGCAGCTCTGGATGAAATGATTGCAGCGATGCAGCAGCAATCGGTGATCTCGGTTGATCTGGAGACTACATCGGTCAATGCACTCGATACTCAGATCGTCGGCTATGCAATTGCCTTTGATGATTCGTTGCGACTCGATACAAAACAGCAGATCGCCCGCAACGAGGATGGCAATGCAGCCGAGTACTATCCTGCTTCGACAAAGGTGTATTACGTACCAGTCAAACACATGGTGGGCACGCAGCTATCACCGGATCTAGTGGCAGCCAAACTCAAGCCGATCTTTGAAGACCGCTCCATCGGCAAGGTGGCGCAAAACGGCAAATTTGAGATGAATGCACTCTCGCGGGTAGGCATCTTATTTGGACCGATGGTTTTTGATCCGATGCTGGCAAGCTATATCGAAAACCCCGATCAAAAGCACGGCCTCAAAGACCAGTGCGATAGAGTTTTTAGATACAAGATGGTGCGCATCGACGAGTTGATCGGTACTGGCCGCAAGCAACTCACCATGGATATGGTGCCGATCGAGCGTGTTGCGCCCTATGCTGGCGACGATGCTCGTGTGGCTCTAGAATTGACGCGATACTATGCCAATAAGCTCGATCAGGAGCAGCTCAACCTGCTCTATGGGATGGAGTTGCCTTTATCCGAAGTCCTGGCAAAGATGGAGCAAACTGGTGTCTGCCTTGATAAAGAATATCTGGCAGCTTATTCGACCGAGCTATCGAGCGAGCTTGCCAGGCTCGAGACCGAGATCTATGCACTCGCCGGGCATGGCTTTAACATAGCCTCGACTCAACAATTGCAAAAAGTCTTGTTCGAAGAATTGGGCCTCAAGACCAAGGGCAAGACCAAGACGGGCTACTCGACTGATGCCAGCGTTCTCGAAGCTCTCAAAGAAGAGCACGAGATCATCGGCAAGATTCTCGAATACAGGCACATAGCCAAATTGCGCTCGACCTATGTAGATGCTCTGCCACAGTCGATCCTCCCGCATGACAATCGACTGCATGGCGAGTTTAATCAGACAGTCGCCGCAACCGGTAGGCTTTCGAGCTCAAATCCAAACTTGCAAAACATACCGATCAGGACTGAGTTGGGCAGGCGCATCCGCAGGGCATTTATCCCGGCCAGACAGGATCATTCGCTGATCTCGGCAGATTATTCGCAGATCGAGCTACGCTTGCTGGCCGATATGAGTCAGGACGAGCTCTTATTGGATGCTTTTGAGAAAGATCAGGATATCCACGCGCGCACAGCGATGGAAATATTTGAAGTACCGTCGATCGAAGAAGTGACATCTGACATGAGGCGTGTCGGCAAGACGATCAACTTTGCCCTGGTTTATCAGCAAGGAGCATTTGCGACTGCTCAGGATCTGGGCATTACCTTAAAAGAAGCGCAAAAGTTTATCGATAAGTACTTTAGTCGCTACCCCAAGGTACAGGGATTTTTGCAAAGCACCATACAGGATGCCCGCGACAAGGGCTACGCTGAGACCCTCTGGCATCGCAAACGGTATTTTAGGCATCTGCATGATCGCAACGAAAACATCAAGCGTGCCGATGAGCGCGCGGCCTGCAATGCACCGATCCAGGGTTCGGCTGCAGATCTGATCAAACTGGCCATGATCAACCTGGACAAAGAGCTGCAGTTTGCCAATCTCAAGGCTAAGCTCATACTGCAGGTGCATGACGAACTTGTGCTCGAAGTGCCCGACGAAGAAGTAGATCGCGTCAAAGAAGTGATAGATAGAGCCATGACGACCGGACACAATCTCAAGGTGCCGCTGAAAGTAGATATGTCGGCTGCTAAAAATTGGATGGATTGCAAATAGGGCTGATCCCGAATAATGATTAATGA
>Ga0233423_10001035_pt1 | contig 14028 bp, 10 predicted proteins | sample Watercolumn_Mata_FD_180713 | JGI IMG/M metagenome (GOLD analysis project Ga0233423, IMG submission 180713) | Freshwater microbial communities from Lake Matano, South Sulawesi, Indonesia - Watercolumn_Matano_2014_112_MG | ecosystem: Environmental > Aquatic > Freshwater > Lake | place: Indonesia...
TCCCGGCCCTGTTCGAACTCATCGAAAAATACGGCTGCGACCCGAGCGTTCCGGACGCGGCCGCCCTGGGGGAGAGGTTTCGCTTCCGGAGTTTCCGCCAATTCATCGACGCCTGGGAGTGGAAGAACTCCTACCTCAGGGAATACGAAGATTTTTCCTTCATCGCCGAGCGGACGGCCCGGGCCATGGCCGGCCAGAACATCCTCTACGCCGAGATGTTCTTTTCGCCCTCGATTTTCGCCCGGCGAGGCCTCGCCGTCCAGGACCTGACTCGGGCCGTCCGGGCCGGCCTGTCTCGCGTCCCCGGCATCGACATCGCCCTCGTCGCCGACCTCGTCCGGGATTACGGCCCCGCGTCGGAGCGGGCGACCCTGGCCGCGCTCGGAGAGGTCAGGGAATTGGGGGTCATCGGCGTGGGGGTCGGCGGGTCGGAGGACGAGTTTCCTCCCGCTCCTTTCGCCGGGGTTTTCGAAGACGCCCGGCGTCTGGGGTTCCGGACGACCGCCCATGCCGGCGAAGCCGCCGGGCCGTCGGGCATCCGGTCGGCGGTCCGCGACCTCAAGGTCGAACGGATCGGCCACGGAACCAGGGCCGGCGAGGACCCGAAGCTTGCGGACGAACTCGTCCGCCGCCGCATCCCCCTGGAGATGTGCCCCGGGTCGAACGTCCGGACCGGCGTCGTCCGCCGCCTGGCCGAGCATCCGGTCCGGGGCTATTTCGAGGCCGGAATGGTCGTCACGGTGAACAGCGACGACCCGTCGATGTTCGAGACGAGCCTGGCCGAGGAGTACCGCGGCCTCGAGCGGGAGTGCGGCTTCAGCCGGGAGGAAATCCGCGGACTCGTCCTTGCCGCCGTCGCCTCCTCCTGGCTCTCCGAGGAGAGGAAGGCTTCCCTGGCCGCGGCGGTTCTCCGCCACCCGGGCTGGAATGGCCCGGCCGGAAGCGAGGCCTGACATGCCGGGCGACGAAAACAGCCGGCTCGAGACCGTCGACGCGTTTTATCGCGGCCGGGTCCGGGTCATCCAATCCCGGAAAGGCTACCGGTTTGCGGTTGACACCCCCCTCCTCGTCGATTTCGTCGAGACGCGGCCGGAGGACGAGCTCTGCGAGCTGGGGGCGGGAAACGGGGCGGCGGCCGTGTTTCTGAGCCTCAAGCCTTTCCGGCGGCTCGTGGCCGTCGAAATTCAGCCGGCGCTAGCGGCTTTGGCCCGCCGCAATGTCGTCCTCAACGGCCTCGGAGGTCGGGTCGAAGTCGTCGAGGCCGATTTGCGGACCTGGCGGCCGGGACGACTGTTCGACGCCGTCCTGTCCAATCCGCCCTATATCAGGAAAAACACGGGCTTATTAAGCCTTTCATCCGAAAAAACGACCGCCAAACACGAGGTCACCGGCGATGTCGGCGACGTCCTCCAGGCCGCGGCCGCCCTTCTCAAGCCCGAGGGAAGGGCCTCCTTCATCTATCCGGCCCGCCGGGAAAAAGACTTCCGGCGGGCGGCAGCCGAGGCCGGCCTTTGTCCACGCCTCATCCGGCGGATCTTGCCGCGGCCGGGAGAGCGGCCGTATCTTTTTCTCGCCCGGCTCGAGTTCGCCCCCGGGTCTGAAGCCGAACTCCCTTCCCTGGCTCTTCACGCCCGGGAAGGAGGCTTCACCCCCGAGGCCGAGGCGGTTTTCGAGGGCCCGCCCAAGGGCGTCGGCGCCTAGAGGCCGGCTTTCTTGATTTTCGTCCCCAGAAGCTCTATGCCCTGGGACTGGAGGCGGCATTTGTCGATGGCGCCCTGCTCGTTGCGGATGAATTCCAGGGCGAAGTACTGGCCGCTCGCCGCGACCGTGACCTCGAATTTGAGGGGGCTGTCCTTGACCGGAAGGATTTCCTCGGGCGTTTCGCCCGGAGGCGAGCCGTAGAGCTTGCCGTCCTTCTCGAAGAAGTTGACGTACAGGGTCTCGGCTCCCATCGAAAATTCATAGTCGCCGGCGATCTCGGCCAGCAGCTTTTTCATGTCGACCGGGGCTTGGGCGGCCTGGCTTTCCTCCCGGGCCGCGGCCGGAAGGCCGGCGGCCAGGGCCAAAACGAGGACGAGCCCGGAAACGAGGGCCTTTTTAAAGCGATTTTTCTTCATCATGCCTCCTTGGGACAGGGGTGTACTCTCCCTTATGATTACGAATAAAGGAGGGAAAAGTTCTAAAAAACTGGCCCGGCCCGGGCGGTCGACGGGGGCGGGGCCGGTCGATTTTGGCCCCGGCCTGGGATATACTAAGGGGCCGATGAAACGCCTGGCCTCGAACCTCCGGGAGCTCTACAAGCACCGGCTCCTCATCCGGACGCTCGTCAGCCGGGAGCTCAAGGCCCGCTACCGGGGGACCGTCCTGGGGTTCCTGTGGTCCTTCATCAACCCTCTCCTCCTGATGATCGTCTACACCGTCGTCTTCGGGCTCATTCTCAGGTCGAGGGGAGACGAGGCCATCGGGGCGACGACCGGCCTCTACGCCCTGTACCTGTTCTGCGGGGTCCTGCCCTGGACGTGGTTTTCGTCCTCGGCCCTCGAGTCGGCCAACGTCCTGATGATCAACGGGAACCTCATCAAGAAAATCCTCTTTCCGGCCGAGGTCCTGCCGGTCGTCACGGTGACGAGCAACCTCCTCCATTTCCTGTTCGGCCTGCCCATCCTCCTCCTCTTCGTCCCGGTCATGGGCAAGAGCTTCACCCCATACGCCCTCTTCCTGCCGGTCGTCATCCTCGTCCAGTATCTTTTTTCCCTCGGCTTCAGCCTCCTCATTTCCGCCCTGACCGTCCACTTCCGGGACATCAAGGACGTCCTCTCGAACCTCATGACCTTCTGGTTCTTCACCACCCCGATCATCTACTCCCTGAAGATGAAGGCCCTGGAAGGGGTCCCGGCCGTCAAGACCCTGCTCGCCCTCAACCCGATGACCCATATCATCGAGGGGTACCATTCCTGCCTCTTCTACGGCGAGCTCATCCATTGGAAGAAGCTGGGGGTGACCCTCCTTGCGTCCCTGCTTCTCTTCTGGGTCGGCTATTCCGTCTTCGACCGCCTGCGCGACTCCTTTCCGGAGGAGGTCTAGGTGTTCGCGATCGAGCTCGACCGAGTCTCGCGGGTCTACCAGAAGTACTCGGCCCAGCACCGTTTCCAGACCTTCAAGAGCGCCATCGTCAAGGGGGACTTCTTCCGCTCTCTCAAGCCAGAGGAACTCGTCACGGCGGTCGACGGCGTCAGCCTCCAGGTCGAGAAGGGGACGACCTTCGGGGTCATCGGCTCGAACGGCTCGGGGAAAAGCACCCTCCTCAAGCTCATCGCCGGGATCGCCAAGCCGACCTCCGGGACGGTCAAGGTCGAGGGGAAGATCTCGGCCCTGATCGAGCTCGGGGCCGGATTCCACCCCGAGATCTCGGGCCGGGAGAACGTCTACATCAACGGGATCATGCTCGGGCTCTCGAAGAAGGAGGTCCAGCGGAAGTTCGACGAGATCGTCCGCTTCGCCGAGCTCGAGGAGTTCATCGACGCCCCGGTCAAGACCTACTCCTCGGGGATGTACATGCGGCTCGGGTTCTCGATCGCGATCAACGTCAACCCCGAAATCCTCCTCGTCGACGAAGTCCTGGCCGTCGGCGACGCGGCCTTCGTCCCCAAGTGCCTCGACCGGATCGACGACTTCCGGCGACGGGCGAAGACGATCCTGTTCGTCAGCCACGACCTGGCCACGGTGGCCAAGGTCTGCGACCGGGTCGCCTGGATGAAGGGCGGCCGGATCCAGATGATCGGCGACCCCAAGCGGGTCGTCGACGCTTACCTCCAGGACGTGGCCGCCGCCCAGGAGGAGGACTTCAAGGCGCGGAAAAAGGCCGCGGGGGCGGCGACGGAGAAAACGGCCGGGGCGGAAGAGCGGGCCGCGGAGGCCGGGACGGCCGAGGCCGAAGCCGGGGGACGCGAAAAACGCTGGGGAAAGCGCGAAGTCGAGATCCGCACGGTCACCCTGCGAGACCTCCGGGGGGAAGAAAAGCACGTCTTCCATCCCGAGGAGGGGATGGCCGTCGAGATGGACGTCGTCGCCCGGGAGCCGCTGAAAGATTTTGTTTTCGGGGTCGGAATCTTCAACTCCCTGGGGACGCTCTGCTACGGGACGAACACCCATCTCGAGGACTTCGAGCCGGTGGCAATCGGCGGCGAGGGGAAAGTCGTTTGCCGGGTCGAGCGCTTGAACCTCGTCAACGGGACGTACTACCTCGACGTGGCTGTCCACCGGCGCGACGGGTATCCCTACGACTACCATCACAACCTCTATTCCTTCCTCGTCTCCTCAACCCTCCGCGACGAGGGGGTCGCCCGGCTTCCTCATACTTGGGAATTCTCCCCCTCCGTCCGGCTGAAGCCCCCGGAGAAATAAAAGGGGACGGTTCTATTTTTTGGGAGATGAACTGAAGACGCGGGAACGGACATGAAGAAAAAGAGAACCGGTCCCTTTTTAAAAATCCGGACGGTCGAAGGCTTGAAGAGGATTCGGGCCCGGCTCCGACGGGAAGGGAAGCGGGTCGTCTTCACCAACGGCTGCTTCGACCTCATCCACGGCGGTCATGTCCACCTCTTCCGTTGGGCGAAGCGGCAAGGCGACGTCCTTATCGTCGCCCTGAACACGGACGCCTCGGTCCGGCGGCTGAAGGGGCCGAGCCGGCCGATTTTTCCCCTGGCCGAGCGGTTCGAGGTCCTGGCGGCCGTCGAGGACATCGATTACCTCGTCTCGTTCGGCGAGGACACGCCTCGCCGCCTCATCGTCGAACTCCTGCCCGACGTGTTGGTCAAGGGCGGAGACTGGGAACCGGGGGAAATCGTCGGGGCCGAGGATGTCGAGGCGGCCGGAGGCCGGGTCGTCCGGGTGCCCTACCGCGAGGGCCATTCGAGCACCAACCTCATCGACAAAATCGTCCGGGATTTCGGTCGAAAAAGGCCCGGCCGAAAACGCGTTTGTTGAGAGAAAAAAATAGAACCGTCCCCTTTTTGGCCTCGGCGGTCGTCCTGGCCGGCCTTCTGACCACAGCCCTTTCCTGCGGCGGCCGGGGGGAGGAAGAGAGGGTCGCGGCGGCGCTCCGCCGGATGGCCGACCTGGCCGAGGAGCGGGACCTCGACGGCCTGATGGACCGATTCGCTTCGGACTATTCCGATTTCGAGGGCCGGGACAAGGCCAAAGCCCGGGAGCTTATCGGCGGATATTTCGAGGGCCGGCCGGGGATTGTGGTCCATCTCCTCGGGACCGAAGTCCGGATCGAATCGCCCGGTAGCGCCCGCGTCCGGGCCGAAGCCGCCCTGAGCTCGGGCGCGGCCGAGGTCTTCCGGAAGCTCTTCCGATCCTTCGGCGAACTCTACCTCTTCGACCTCGAGATGAAGGCGTCGGCCGGGGAGTGGAAGGTCGTCTTCGCCCGCTGGCGGTCCGTCAGTCCCGACGAGCTTTCGCCGGGCGGGCTGTCGATTTTACGGAAACTCTTTCCCGACTGACGGCCATTCCCTATCTTCGGGGGAGGACGAGGAGGAACACTCCGCCGGCGAGGACGTAGCAGACGAGGCCCGCCCAGTAGGTCGCGGCGAGGCCCGTCCCCACGGCGATGATGACCGCCCCGACCGAGGCCAGGACGGAGGCCGCTCCGTTGAGGCCCCACATCCACGAGGTCAGACGGGAATGGCCGGCCGAGGCGGCTTTCATCCCCAGGGGGAAGGCCATCCCCATGAACAGGCCGGCCGGGGCGAGAAGGGCCGCGGCGGCGGCGACCCGGACGGGGGTCACGGCCGCGGCCAGGGCCCGGCCGACGGCTGGAGTGGCGATTCCGCAGGCGGCGACGGCCAGGAGAAGGAGGGCCCACCGCCCCGCAGCCGCCGCCCGTAGGGGCGGGCCGGCGACATTCCTCGTCAGGTAGCTTCCCGTGCCGCTCGACAGAAGCATGACGAACAGGACGACCGCCAGGCTGTAGGATGGGTGCCCCAGGAAGACGGTCAGGCGCTGGATCTGGGCGATTTCGACGAGCATGAACGCCAGCCCGATGAGCCCGAAATAGGCGAAATGAGGAAACGCGCCCCGGAGCGGAACGCGGCGGGCGGAAAGGGCGAGGGGGCCGAGGATAAAGAAGGCGCACAGGCCGGCCACGACGGCCAGGAGGAGGACGAGGACCGGGAGGGGGCCGGTCGACAGGCGGAACGGATGGCGGAAGGCCTGGCCGAGCTTCGTCGTCTGGAAGAAAAACGGCCGGTCGTCGGTCGGGGCGGAGATGGCGAAGGGATAGAGACGGACGAGGCGGCCGAGGTCCGGCGTTTCGGCGATCTCGACGAATTTGTAATCGGAGAACTCGTCCGGGGCCAGGACGACCTCGAACTGAAACTTCCGGGCCGTCTCCTTGAGGAGGCGGAGGTCGTCCTCGCTCCACGGGTCTCGGCTGAGGAGGAGGTTCCCGATGTCCGCGTTCCGGACGATGAGGATGTGCCGCCGCGCCTCTCGGACACCAAACCTGTCCAAGGCCGCCCGGGCCAGGACGGCGAGGCGGTACATCGACACGGTCGGCTTCTCCCGGAACCAGCGGGAGAAGGTGATGACTCCCCGGGGGCGGAGCTTTTCGAGAAAGGTCGTCCAGGCCTCGACCGTGTACAGGGAGTTCTCGGACAGGGCGAAGGCGCCGGCCGCCGTCGCCGCCCAGGTGTCGATGAGCGACGACTCGATGATGTCGAACCGTTCCCCGGTCCGGGTGACGTAGCTTCGGGCCTCGTCATGGACGAACTTCACCCTCGGGTCGCGGGCGAGAAAGCCCGTGAACCGGCCGAAGACGCGGTTGACCGCCCGGAGGATCGAGCCGTTGATCTCGACCGCGGTCACCGACGCCTGGCCGAAGGTCAGGGCCGAGAGGACGTCCCGCCCCCCTCCGGCCCCGATGACGAGAACACTCGCCCCCGGCCGGAGGTAATGGGCGATGTTCGTGACGTCCTGCTTCAAATAATCGAGGTCGTCCGGCCGGGAGGGCGCCCCGGTCAGGACGGTGAACGCGCCGCCGTCGATCGTCAGGCCGAGCTGTCTCGCCGGCCGCTTGGGGACGAAAAGCGGGCTGAAGCCCCAGCCGAAGGGCGTCTCGAGGCTCGGGCTCCGGTAGATGAGGACCCGGGAGAACGAGTTCCATTTTTCGTACAGCGGCACAGCTTCCCGCTCGCCCTTGACCCACAGCGGCCGGAGGAGGGGAGTTCCCCGAGCGGAGAGGAAGACGGACAGGGCGGCGAAGGCCGCCGCGGCCAGGGCCGCAGCCCAGGCCCAGCGCTTCGGTCCCCGTCGCCCCGTCTCGGCGGCGAAGAGGACGGCCGCTCCCGCGGCTATGGCGGCGACGAGGGCCACGGCCGATGGGCCGTCGGTCGCGGCCAGGGCGGCCAGGACGAGGAGGCACCCGGCCGCCGCCCCGCAGAGGTCGGCCGCGTATAGCCGGCTGACGCGCTCCGGAAAACGGGTCAGGGCCAGGCAGACCGAGACGCCGCCGCAGACGAAGGGGACGGCGATCAAGATGTAGGTCACCGACAGTCGGCCGACGCCCCGCCAGGACTCCAGGTCCGGCTGGGGGAGGCGGAGATGGAGGGCGATCGCCGCGGTCATGGTCAGGGCGAACAGCCCGGTGAAGAGGGCCATCCGGTCGTGAGTCCGGTCGGGCGGGAACAAGCGCGGGGCGAGGTAGACGAGGACCGCCCCCGCCGTCAGCCCGAACAGGGCCGTCGAGATGGCCATGAAGGCGAAGTGGTACCAGAGGGTGAGGCTGAAAATCCGGGTCGTCAGGATTTCGAACATGAGGAGCGAGGCCGAAACGAGAAAGACTCCGACGTAGGTCCGTCTGGTCCCCATGAAAGCCGATTGTATCCGAATTACTTGAGGTAGGGAATTCCTTTCTCGGCCAGGAGCTTGTTCAGGGCCGGGACATCCTTGTCGGTGATGTCCTTCATCTTGGCCAGCAGCGGATCGAGGAAGGCTTTGAGGTCGTTGAGCTGGTTGACCGCCGTCTGGGTCGGGGCGCCCATCCCCCCAAAACCGCTCGTGATCCCCTGGACGAGTTCGGCCGCCGTCCCGCCCCGGAAGGCGACCAGGATCGGCTTGCGGTAGCCCGTCTGGCCGGGCGGGCTGACGAAGTAGACGGCCTTGAGGGCGTCGATTTTGCCCTTGACGGACTTGACCTGGTCCCTCAGGGCGGCGTCGGCGGATTTCATCCCCCCGACCGTCGAGGCCAAATCGTCGACCTGTTTGCCCAAAGCTTCGAGCGACTGAAGCAGTCCCCGTCCCTTCTGGGAGAGGTCCTGGGCCTCCCGGAGATATTTTTGGGCGAGTTTGCGGTCGTCTATCGAGATGGCCTGGAGTTCGTCCTCCCGGACGACGACCTTGGCCTCGTACTTGTTCCCGTTGACGTCGAGGACGGCCTTGTATTCACCGGGGAGAGCCCAGGCTCCGCCCCCGCCGAAGCCGCCCATCCCGCCGCCCCCCCGTTGCCCTCCGCCTCCGGCCGCCGCCCCTCCGGCGGCTCCCGCGGCCCCGCCGCGCTGTCCGGCGGCCATGGCCCCGCCGAACCCGCCGGGGCCCATCATCCCGCCCGGGCCGCCCATGGGCATCGCCGGGCCTCCCGCGCCCTCGCGGAGGTTCCACCAGACGCGGTTGACCCCGGGTTCTTTCGTCGTAAACGGCGCGGCGACCTCTTTTCCGGAAGCATCGACGACCGACAGATGGACCTTGGCTTCCTTGGCCGCGGCGGGATTCAGGTAGTAGCTGATGGCCGCTCCGGAGGGCGAATTCTGGCCCGAAAACTCGCCCGTTCCCTCGGCGACGCCCCGGGGAGAGTAGAGGAGGGCGGGTTTGACCTCGAACAGGGCCGTCTCGGCCTTGGCCGTCTCGGCGGTGAGCTTTTCCCAAGGCCGGATGTCGTCGATGATCCAGACCCCGCGGCCGTGGGTCCCGATGATGAGGTCCCGGTCCCGCTTGTGGACCTGGATGTCCCGGACGGCCACGGTCGGGAAATCGCCCTTGTAGGGGTGCCATTTCGTCCCGCCGTCGAAGCTCACGAACAGGCCGAACTCCGACCCGACGAAAAGGAGGTTCCGGTTTTCGTAGTCTTCCCGGATGGTGTGCAGGTAGCCGTAGGCCGGCAGGTCGCCCCTGACCGAGACCCAGGTCCGGCCGAAGTCGTCGCTCCGGAAGGCGTAGGGCTTGTAGTCGGCGACCTGATGCCGGGAGACGGTCAGGTAGACGCCGCCCTCGATGAAGTGGGAGGCTTCGACCCGGGTGATCCAGTTATCGTCCGGCCCCCAACCCTTGACGTTGGCCGTGACATTCGTCCAGGTCGCCCCGTCGTCTCGGGTGACCTGGACCTGGCCGTCGTCGGTCCCGACCCAGATGACGCCCTTCTTCAGAGGCGATTCGCTGAGCGTCAGGATCGTGCAGTGGTTCTCGGCCCCGGTGTTGTCCATGGTCAGGCCGCCCGAGTCGATGATTTTCTTGGGGTTGTTCGTCGTCAGGTCGGGGGAGGCCTTGGTCCAGGACTTGCCCCGGTCGGTCGACCGGAAGAGATAATTGCCGCCGAAGTAGAGGACGTTGCGGTCGTGGGGCGAGAGGTAGATGGGGGAGTTCCAGTTGAACCGGTACGGCGGCTCGGCGAGCGGCGCTTCGGGCCGGATCCGCTGGGACTCGCCCGTTTTCAAATTATGACGCTCGATCCCGCCCATCTGGAGGTTGCGGTAGAGGACCCACCATTCGACCGGGTCGATCTGGGCGTAGTAGCCGTCTCCGCCCCCCGTTCCGAACCAGTGGGAGTTGGAGATCGACCGCTCCCGGACGTTGGACGGGCCGTGCCAGTTGCCGTTGTCCTGGAGGCCGACGTTGACCCAGTAGGGGTCGCGCATGTCGTAGCCGACGTTGTAGATTTCGGCCCAGGCTTGAGAGGCGACGGCGTAGGAGCGCTGGCCGCCGTCCCAGGAGATGTCGATCCCGCCGTCGTTGCCGTCGACGACGTGGTTCGGGTTCCGCGGGTCGACCCAGATCGTGTGGTGGTCGGCGTGCGGCCCGCCCCGGAAGACGTTTTCGAACGTCCGCCCGGCGTCCCGGCTGACGTAGGCCGAGCCCGAATAGACGTAGACGACCAGGTCGTTCGTCGGGTCGACGGTCAGCCGGCTGTAGTAGAACGGCCGGAAATTGATCCGGTCGTAGGTCGCCTCGTCGCAGGCCCGCCGCCAGGTCGCGCCCTTGTCCTCGCTCCGGAACAGGCCGCTGTCTCCGGCCTCGACCAGGGCGTAGACGACGTTGGGCTTCGAGCGGGAGACGCCCAGGCCGACCCGGCCGTAGGGGCCGGCGGGCAGGCCGTCGTGTATTTTAAACCAGGTGTCGCCCCCGTCGGTCGTCTTGAAGACGGCCGACCCGGGCCCGCCGCTCCGGAAGTGGTAGGGAATGCGGCGGTAGTCCCACATCCCGGCGTACAGAATCTTGGAGTTCGACGGGTCCATGGCCATGTCGCAGGCCCCGGTGTCGGGGTTGACGTAGAGGACTTTCGCCCAAGTCTTGCCCCCGTCCTTGGTCCGGTAGACGCCGCGCCCTTCGTTCGCCCCCCAGAGATCCCCCTGGGCGGCGACGAAGACGGTGTCCGGGTCGGCCGGGTCGACCGAAATCCGGCTGATGAAACGGGAGTCGGCGAGGCCCATGTTCTTCCAGGTCCGGCCGGCGTCTTCGGATTTGTAGACCCCGTCGCCCGGGGCGACCGAGTTGCGGGCCGTCGCCTCGCCGCTCCCCACCCAGACGATGTCGGGGTGGCTGGGCGAGACGGCCACGGCTCCGACGGCGACCGTGGCTTCCTTGTGGAAGGACGGAGTCCAGGTGAACCCGGCGTCCTCGGTCTTCCACAGTCCGCTCGGCCCGACGGCGGCGTAGAGGACGGTCGAGCTCCCCTCGGGGGCGGCGAAATCAACCACCCGGCCTCCCATGTTGGCCGGGCCGATGTTCCGGATTCTGAGCTGGTGGAGGGTCCGGGCCGGGTCGAAGGGGGCCGGTCCGGCCGGGGGGGCCTTGGCCGCCGGTTTCTGCTCGGCCGTCGCCGCCGTCAGCCCGACGAGCAGCCCGAAAACGGCGAGAGCCAGAACCGCGGAAAACGACGTCTTCCTCAAAGACATGGGAGCCTCCTTGGTGAAATGACCGGTCGAGAGGAGCCAGGCGAGGGGATAGCCGGATTCCTTTCAGCGGGGGTTTTATACAACAAACGGCGCGGCCGAGGCAAGGAGTCTGGCCGGGCGACGCCCGGAGAGTCGAGGTCGGCCGGGGCGACGGACTTCGGGCTAACGCCAGACTGTGACGATCACCCCCGCGACGGCGAGGTAGACGACTTCGTACCCGGCGACGATGAACCACAGGAAGGCGGGCTTGTGCTCGAAGAGATGGGTCGTCCCGAAAGCCATGGCGACGAAACCGACCCCCGCGGCCAAGCCGAGGACGAGGCCGTCAACCGCGGTCGACGCCCCCACGGCCGGCGAGAAAACCGCCAGGACATAGGCCGAAACCACGGCCGCGAGGAAGGTCAGGACATACGTCATCGCCATTTTGGCGCCGGGGATGGACTTGACTTTTTCCTCCGTCCAGCCGGTATAGCCCGCCCAGGCCCGGCCGAAAAGCGGGCCATACCAAAGGAATCCCAGGACGAGAGAGGCGGCGCCGCAGGCGAGGATCGAAAGGACGTTCAAGCCGCTGAAAAAGTTCAGGCTCATTTTTTTCTCCTTGGATGGGTTTGGTTCAGCGTTTGACGAAGCGCAGGCGGCGGACCCGGTCGGCGAAGACGAGGAACCCGTCGACCGCTCCGGCCGGGTCGCGGGTGAAGCGGAGGATGTTCCCCCGAGCCTGGAACGCCTCCGGGTAGACGGGGACGAGCGTCGTCCGGACGGCCGGCCGGTGACGGAGCTTCAGGAGTCCGTCCTCGACGTAGAGGGTGTACGTCGTGTCGATCTCTTGGCTGTAATACGTCCCCCCAAAGTCCGCCAGCTCCTCGGATTTTGGGGAGAAAACCGGGACCGCCTCCCAGCGCCTGGGTTTCGAGCGCCCGTCCGTTTCGGTCATCCGGACGGGCGCGGACCCCTTCGCCGGCTCGAAGACGACCGTCCTGCCTCCGTCGGCCGAGACAAAGGTGTTTTCGGCGACCGCGGTCACAGCCTGGCCGCCGACCCTGAAGACCTTTCCGTCCTTGCCGAGCTCGACCCGGGTCGAGGCGTCGGTCAGCGGCTCCCGGTAGACGCCGCAGTAGGCCTTCAGAACGTCCGGAGAAACGGGGACCGGGACGGGCTTGGCCGGCTCCTTGAGCTTCCCGGCCAGGAAGATGTCGGCCACGTCATGGGCCAGCCTGGCGGCGCCGGAGGCCGCGACGTTGCTCAGGACGACGACCGAGAGGCGTTCGTCCGGAAACCGGGCCAGGAAGGTCTGGTAGCCGGCCGTCGCCCCGCCGTGGCTGACCTCCCGGACGCCCTTGTACTCCGTGACGAAGAGGCCTTGGGCGTATTCGAGTTCGAAGCCGTCGTTCAGCCGGCCGCGGGCCTGGAGCTGGTCGACCATGGCCCGTCCCCCGACCCGGGGATTGTCGAGGTTCTCGTTCCAGATGAGGAGGTCGCCGACCGTGGTCAGCAGGCCGCCGTTGCCGATGACGTTGGTGAACGGCATGTTGGCCAGGAAGCCGCGGGGGTCCTGGCTGTAGGCGACGGCCCGGTTGGGGACGATTTCCCGGAAATCGTCGCGCCACTCCGTCCGGGTCATCCCCAGCGGCCCGAACAGGCGCTCCTGGCAGAACGCGTCCAGGCTTTTTCCGGAGACGCGCCCGACGATGATCCCGAGGAGGGTGTAGCCGGTGTTGTTGTAGAGGAACTCGTCGCCCGGGTTGAAGTTCAGCTCCTTCAGCCCGGAGACGAGCTCGAGGATCTCGTCCAGGGTGTGGACGGCCTGCCCGGTCGGACGGCCGGCGAGCGACAGGAGGGGCCACTGGCTGCGGAGGCCGCTCGTGTGGTTCAGAAAATGCCGGACGAGGATCGGGGGCCCGAAATCGGGGACTTCGGGGAGGTATTTCCGGACCGGGTCGTCGAGAGAGAGCTTTCCGTCCTGGACGAGGAGGGCGATGGCCGCGGCCGTGAACTGCTTGGCCACCGAGCCGGATTCAAAGACCGTGTCCGGGGTGATCTTCCGGCCGTCCTCCAGGTCGGCCATCCCGTAGGCCCGGACGAGGACGGTCTGGCCGCGGAGGGCCACCCCGATGGCGCAGCCCGGCGTGTCGCTCCGGTTCCAGCGCTCGAAGACCTTGTCGACCTTGGCCAGAACCCCGGGCTCGGCTCCGGGCGCTTGTCCGGCCGCGGCCTGGCCGGCCCGCCCGGCGGCGGCGATGGCCAGGAAGACGAGAAGACCGGCGACCGGGGCGAGGGACCGTTTTCTCGGCCGAAATTCCATGGGCACCTCCCGACGCGGGCGATTCCATCAGCCTCGGCCGGATGGTCAATCCCGGCCGGGCCGGAGGTCGGACGCCTCTCCCAGGAGGCCGCCCGGCCGACCTCAGACTTGGTCGTGGCGGAAGCAGGAGACGAGATGGTCGTTGACCATTCCGGTCGCCTGCATATGGGCGTAGACGATCGTCGGCCCGACGAACTTGAAGCCGCGCTTTTTGAGGTCGGCGCTCACCGCGTCCGCGAGCGGCGTCCGGGCCGGGAGGTCCGTCAGCCGGCGGAATTTGTTCTTGACCGGGTGGCCGTCGACGAACCCCCAGATGTAGCGGTCGAAGCTCCCGAACGCCTTCTGGACTTCGAGGAAACGGCGGGCGTTGTCGATCGCGGCCTGGATTTTCAGCCGGTTGCGGATCGTCCCGGCGTCGGACAGGAGTCGCCGGACGTCCCGGCCGGCGAAGAGGGCGACTTTCTTGGGGTCGAATCCGGCGAAGGCCCGGCGGAAGTTTTCCCGCTTGCGGAGGATCGTCATCCAGCTCAACCCGGCCTGCATGCCCTCGAGGACGAG
>Ga0233423_10001036_pt1 | contig 14025 bp, 12 predicted proteins | sample Watercolumn_Mata_FD_180713 | JGI IMG/M metagenome (GOLD analysis project Ga0233423, IMG submission 180713) | Freshwater microbial communities from Lake Matano, South Sulawesi, Indonesia - Watercolumn_Matano_2014_112_MG | ecosystem: Environmental > Aquatic > Freshwater > Lake | place: Indonesia...
CCCTGTCTCTATTCTTTTAAATAACAAGCGCCTGAACATCAGGATAGTATTTCCTGATATCCTCAAAGAACAAAGGGTTAAGTCTCTGCTTCATTTCCTCTCCTTTTTTCACCAGGATATAAATGGCTTCAATGACATTGCCTGCAGACCTTATTGTATTGTCTGCATCAGCATGTTGCAGGCTCGAGAAATGCTTCATGCCGTCAATGAGCAGTTCGCGCTTGTCGCTGAAGGTTTCATAAAGCGTCCTTTTTGAAATGCCCAGATCATTGGCGATCTGGTCCATGGTGACGCTACGGATCCCGTATTTCGCGAACCTTTCAAAAGCCGTCATTATTATCCTGTTCCTTAACTCCATAGCCGATTTAAAAAAATGAGGGACAAAAATGAAAAAACTTTTTCAGTTTTACAAGTTTTTAAACAAATTTACTCTTCGGATGCCTCAAGTCATCTGAAGAGGATAATATACAAGAATTGAAATATATCCCTATAGGTCAGCCGGCCCAGCTGAGATTCAGGTGGGCGGCAGCAAGGACAGCCCTGGTGGAGACACCGTATGGACAGTTTTGTTCACAATACCCCGGACAATCCTGGCAAAGAATGTGTGGCCTGCCTCCCGGAAGTCGGGCATATTTTTCCATGGCTTCGCGTTCATGCTTTTTTACTTCGAAATAATAGTTATACCGCATGATGGTGCCTACCGGCAGGTGATGCGGACAGGCTGATTCACATGTATTACAGCCTATGCGGCAGGTAAGATGTCCGAAAGCTTCCCTGTAATTTTCCAGTAATGCAGATTCCGGAAGAGTAAGCCTTTGTCCGGAAAAGCCAAGAATGGTTTGCACATCGTTAAAATTATTGAAGTTAAAGCAGATGGTATGGGCTTTGGGATTGTTCAGCACAAACCTGGTGGCCGCAGCCATAAGCTCTTCATCAGTAACAGCACCATATCCCTTGAAAAAGTCACGTGCCTGTTCTGTCATTGTCTTATACTTTTCATAAAATCCCAGGGTATATTCATTAGGTTCCTCACCGGCTTCTTCAGATTTTTTTATCCTGTCGGCAAGCATCATATAAAGCTGTACCGGATTGGCTTTCATGATCGCTGTGCCGATACCTTTCTGCTCACATACGTTCATAACCTTCTCAGCCATATCTGAATTGACAAAATTGTATGCCAGCAGAAATAAATCAAACCGCCCATCCTCAATGGCAGCCATAAGCACTTTTTCAAGATCTTCTTCGGGATTGAGCAGCCAGTTATTTCCATGGCAGGAAGCACCCACATATTTCACCCTTCCTTCCTGTTTCAGTTGAAGGGCTGCAGCATGAAAAGCTTCATCTTTAACAATCCTTGTGTTTTCGACACTGTGTATGCCAAGGCAGTCAATATATTCTGTTTCGAGCCTGTCCAGTGCTTCCCGTACCCTTTTGAGAACATCATCCTTGGTGCCGAAATCTTTTTCTGTATATATCTTATCCAGGATAAAGATTTTCTTACGGTCATAGTCCTTCAGCACTTTTGCTATCAGCCGCTCGTTGTTCCCGTTGCCATATTGTTCACCGGTATCAATAAAATTTACACCAGCATCAAGCAGTACTCTCAGAATGGCTTCATTTGAAGGTGCCCCGCTGCTGATGTCCGACACCCTGAAGCCAGTTCGTCCCAGGGTGCGGTATTCCCTGACACGTGGCTCCTGCTGAACGTTTTCCTGCTTTTCACCAGGATTTATTATAAGCTGACCTGCCAATCCTGCTCCGACAAGACCTGCCGATGAGGATTGGATAAATCTGCGGCGGTTGATTTTTTGTGATGACATACTGTATAAGTTCAAGGTTCATGGTTCATGGTTCAAAAGCCTAAAAGTCTTCAGCCTGATAGCCTGTTTCCCTTCAGCCTAAAAGCCTTCCTTCAGAGTATTTCCGCAACCACAAAGGTGCTTCCTGTAACCAGTATCATATCATCAGGGGCTGCTGTGCTTCTTGCTGCCTGCAATGCCAGGACAGGGGTTTCGAATACCTGTCCTTCAAGTGCTTTCTTTGCAGCAAGGCCTGCCAGCACATACCTGTCCAGTGCCCTGGGTATCCCTGCCTGAGTGAAGTAGTATAAAGCTTCCCTGGGCAGTTGTTTCAGAACTCCTTCTGTATCCTTATCACTTACCATTCCAAATATGATATGCAACTGCCTGTGCCTGGTTTTCCTGGCCTGGCTTATCACCACCGATAATCCGTCTTCATTATGTGCGGTATCACAGACGACAAGGGGATGGTGTCCGATAACTTCCCACCTGCCTTGCAGGCCTGTCAGTTTCTTTACCTGTCCTATCCCCGACCGTATCGTTCCCGGTATGATATTTATTCCCTGTTTTTTTAACACTTCAAGAACAGCCAGAACTGTAACAACATTCCTTTTCTGGTACATTCCCGGCAGTTCACATGACAGGTCAGCAAGTTCCGGTTCACCATGCCTGCTGATATCCAACAACAGCTCCTCATTTAGTCCTGTCCTTACATGATCTGCCGAGAACACCTTGTCTGCAAAGACCAGCGGTGCTTCCATCTCCCGGGCAGTCCGGATAAACACCTCTTCCGGCTCTGCCTGTGACTGACCGACCACTACGGGCACTCCCTCTTTGATTATCCCTGCCTTTTCTCCTGCTATCTGCCGGACAGTATTTCCCAGGAAGCGTGTATGATCAAGTCCGATATTTGTAATCACTGATACCAGGGGTGTCAGTATGTTTGTGGAATCCAGGCGGCCGCCCATTCCTGTTTCAATCACTGCAATATCGACCCTGGCAGCAGCAAAATAATCGAATGCCATAGCCGTGGTGATCTCGAAAAATGAAGGGTGGATCTCTTCAATAATATTCCTGATCCGGCCGGTAAACCCGATGACTGCTTTCTTGCTGATACAGGCTCCATTGATCCTAATGCGTTCCCTGAAATCTTTCAGGTGTGGTGAGGTAAACAGTCCTGTCCTAAAACCTGCTTCCTGAAGTACTGCTGCCAACATATGTGCCACAGAACCTTTCCCGTTAGTCCCGGCAATATGTATGCTTTTAAAGGTACGATGAGGACGACCCAGATGTTTGTCAAGGATTAAAATATTATCCAGATTACTCTTATATGCAGCTGCCCCTACCTGTTCGAACACAGGAAAACGGGAATACAGGTAAGAAAGTGTCCTGTCGTAGTTCAAGGTTTATCAAATATTACCATTTGTTCCAGTGTACCCGTTCTTCATTATACCTTTCAGGCACTGCCTTTTGTTCATCCGGGTAGCCGACTGATACAACAGAGAATGGATGTATATGGTCAGGAAGGTTAAATATTTTCCTGATTCCATCCTGACGCTCCCTGCGCGGATATACACCAAGCCATACCGCTCCAAGTTCCAGAGCATGTGCTGCCAGCAGGATATTCTGTGTTGCCGCTGCACAGTCAACCGGCCAGTATCCTTTGCTTAGCTCCAGCTTTTCATCTCCGCAGACGAGAATGGCAAGAGCTGCTTCCTTCAGCATTGCTGCATACGGATGTACCCTGGGGATAGCTTCAAGCAGCTTCCGGTCGTCAATAATAATAAAATGCCAGGGTTGCTGATTCCTGGCTGATGGTGCATACATGGCTGATGTTAACAACCAGTTTATTTTTGACTTTTCAACAGCCTGCCTGGTATAGTGCCTGATGCTTCTTCGCTCTATCAGTGACTGTATTACCGGATTCCACTGTTTTTCCATAATCAGACAATTAACAGGTTATAAACATAATGCACACAGGTTGTTAAAAGTTAAAACCGTAATTTTAGAGTCCACGGATATTCGTGTGGTTTCTTCAAATAACTGATATTAATGCCCAGGAAAGTAAGGAAAACTTTTGTGCTGGACACTAATGTTCTTTTGCACGATTACAAATGTATCTATAATTTAGAAGAGAACGATATTGTCATTCCGATCACTGTCCTGGAGGAACTCGACAGATTTAAAAAGGGGAATGACCAGATAAACTTTCATGCCCGTGAATTCACCCGCGAGTTGGACAAGCTGTCGGGTGATCAGCTTTTCAACGGTGGAATTTCGCTTGGCAAGGGATTGGGAAAGCTTTCTGTTGAGACAGGCAAGCCTTCTTCGGAGACTCTCAGGCAATCATTTCCTGAAGACACATCCGATCATCGTATCCTTTCCATAGCAGAGCACCTCAGCCTCAGAAATAAAGGTAAAGATACCGTATTAATATCCAAGGACATTAACCTCAGGCTTAAGGCAAAGTCTATCGGGATACTGGCCCAGGATTACAAAAATGACAAGGTTGCCAACATTGATGACCTATATAAAGGGATTACTGAGCTGGAGTCGGTGAATTCAAAGCTCATCAACAAATTATACCAGCAGTATGAGGGCATACCTGTTGCCCAGTTCAAGCTCCCCGAGCTGCCGCAGGCTCATCAGTATTTCATCCTGAAAAACGGAAAATCGAGTGCACTGGCTCATTACGATCCCATCAACAAGGTGATCAACAGGGTCGAGAAGTTAAAAACCTATGGCATTGATCCCAGGAACGCTGAACAAACATTTGCTATTGATGCCCTTATCCGGCCGGAGATACAGCTTGTTTCGCTGACCGGTAAAGCCGGTACAGGGAAAACCCTTCTCGCTCTTGCTGCTGCACTGTACCAGAGGAAGCTTTACACGCAGATTTTCCTTGCACGCCCGGTCATATCACTTGCCAACAGGGATATGGGTTTCCTCCCCGGTGATGTCAAGGAGAAGCTGGAGCCCTATATGCAGCCCTTATTCGATAACCTGTCTGTCATCAAGCACAAATTCAGCCAGCAGAGCCAGGAGTACACAAAAATTGACGAGATGCTTAATGCCGAAAAGCTTGTCATCACTCCGCTTGCATATATAAGGGGACGAAGCCTCTCAAGGGTCTTCTTTATTGTTGACGAAGCCCAGAACCTGACCCCTCATGAGGTAAAGACCATCATCACAAGGGCTGGTGAGGGCACAAAAATGATCTTCACAGGTGATATTGAACAGATCGACTCACCATATCTTGATTCAAGGTCAAACGGACTTTCTTATCTTTCTGATAAAATGAAAGGGCAGGATGTGTTCGCCCACGTGAACCTGGTAAAAGGTGAACGGAGTTACCTGGCTGATCTGGCAAGCAGCCTGCTCTAAATGCTGTTGTACCCTTTTCCTCTTCAACGCATCAACGCTTGTACGCATTAACGCACTAAATTTGTAACCATGAAGCAATTACATATCATCAGGCACGGAAAATCAAGCTGGGACCTGCAGGATATAGCCGATATTGACCGCCCGCTGAATGACCGGGGAGTGGCATCAGCATACCTGATGGCCCAGCGCCTCGTTGACAGAGGGGAAATCCCGGACCTCCTTCTAACCAGTCCGGCAGTACGTGCCCTGTCAACTGCAGTCATATTTATGCGGGTAATGAAACTCTCACCTTCCATTCTTCAGATCAACGAATCAATTTATATGGGATATGTCGAGGAATTGGTTCAGATAGTCCGATCTGTCGACGACCGGTACTCAAATCTGATGCTCTTCGGTCATAATCCTTCTTTCACTATGCTGGCCAACAGGTTCCTTGTCAAAGGTATAGAAAACATCCCTACCGCAGGGATAGTAAGCCTTTCCTTTCCTGCCCCTAAATGGAAGGACGTTGACAGGATCAGGCCGGACAAGGAAATATTTGACTACCCAAAACATCTATAAACAATTATCAATTAACCTGTTGTGCTATAATTGTTGTAAGTTGTTAATTATGAATTTTATACACCTCTCGCCGGGACCCTGGCGAGAGGTGTATAAATTTGACTGCCAACACCATGGTCCATAATAGCACAACACATTATCAATTAATTTAATACATTTGTGAAAACACAGGACAGGCTTCTGTATTGTCCTGTTGTTTATTCTTTACATATGTCCATAGAAAAGAAGATAATCAATCGTGAGATAAGCTGGTTGTCTTTCAATGAGAGAGTGCTCCAGGAGGCAGCTGACCCGAATGTTCCACTTGTTGAACGTTTCCGGTTCCTGGGGATTTTTTCCAACAACCAGGATGAGTTTTTCAAGGTACGGGTGGCCACCATCAAAAGGATGATTGATGTTGAAAAATCAACGGGTTTAAAGAATAAGGAAAAGCCCAAGAAGGTGTTGAACCAGATCCAGCAGAAAGTCATTGACATCCAGGAAAAATTTGAAAAAGTTTATGCCGATCTTATCAAGGAATTGGCCAAACACCAGATCTTTATCATCAACGAGAGCCAGCTGAACTATGAACAGGCAGCATATGTGAGGCAGTTCTTTCACGACAAAGTATTGTCGGTCATCAGCCCGATCATGTTGCACAATCTCAACAGCTTTCCAGCTATCAAGGACAAATCGATATACCTCACCATAAAAATGATCAGCATCCTTAATGAAGAAAGACCTGAGTATGCTATGATAGAGATTCCCAGCGAGGTAATATCAAGGTTTGTTGTCTTGCCGTCAGTACAACGAAAAAGATATATCATCCTCCTTGATGACGTCATCAGGTACTGCCTCGATGATGTTTTTTCCACCTTTCGCTTTGACCGCTACGAAGCATACACAATAAAGCTCACCCGTGATGCTGAACTGGATATTGATAATGACTTATCAAAAAGCTTCCTGGAAAAAATCTCTGAGAGCGTCAGTGATAGAAAGAAAGGACAGCCTGTGCGGTTTGTCTATGACAGCAACATCCCGGCTGACCTGCTGGATTATCTGAAAAAAAACCTCGGCCTGGATGAAGAAGATAACCTTATTCCCGGCGGTCGCTACCATAATTTCAAGGATTACATGCAGTTCCCAAATCTTGGAGGTAAGCGCCTGGTCTACAAAGAAACCCCTCCTGTGCCGCATCCAATCCTGAAGCCTCATGAGAGCAAGGTCGCCAAGATCAGGAAAAAGGATCTGCTGATCCATGTGCCCTATCAGAAGTTTGACCATTACATCAACCTGCTGCGTGAAGCGGCCATAGATCCGAGGGTAACCTCCATTAAGGTCACCCTGTACAGGGTAGCAAGGGATTCCAGGGTGATCAATGCCCTGACAAACGCTGCCATGAACGGGAAAAAAGTCACAGTCATCATTGAACTTCAGGCACGTTTTGATGAGAAAGCAAATATTTACTGGTCCAAGAGGCTTGAAGAAGCAGGCGCCAGGGTAATTTTCGGGATGGCCGGACTGAAGGTTCACAGCAAACTGACCCTCATCAGCCTTACAGAGAACAAGGAGAAAATAAATATAGCTACAGTCGGGACAGGAAATTTTCATGTAGGAACGGCAAATGTTTACTCTGACATGCACCTGCTTACTGCCGATCCCCGGATCACTGATGAGGTTTATAAGATATTTAAATTCTTCGAAGCCACATATAAACCTTCCAAGTACAAACATCTTCCTGTTTCCCCCCTGAACATGAGAAACCGTATCAACTCAATGATCGATAATGAGATCAGGAATGCAAGGGAAGGAAAGGAAGCATATATACTGTTAAAGCTCAATAGCCTGGTTGATACAGACATGATCAAAAAGCTTTACCAGGCAAATAATGCAGGTGTAAAGATCAAAGCAATCATCAGGGGTATCTGCTCACTGATACCCGGTGTCCCTCAGCTTAGTGAAAATATCGAAGTCATAAGTATCGTGGATAAGTTCCTGGAACACGCACGCTTATTTATTTTCTGCAACGGCGGCAATGAGATGTATTATATCTCATCAGCTGACTGGATGCCTAGGAACCTGGACAACCGCATTGAAGTTGCCTGCCCGATTTATGCCAGGGATATCCAGCGGGAAATAAGAAAGATCTTCGAAATACAGTTCAATGATAACGTAAAAGCCCGGATCATCAACCAGGAACAGGATAATCCTTATAAGCTGACAAACTCCGGCCGCAAGCTCCAGTCACAGGTGGAACTCTACAGATTGTACACCAGGTACAGCCAGACAGGGAAATTTTAGTATCAATAATTTTCTTATGAGCTTAGAACGATTGTGTGCAGACGTTCAGGAACTTGCAATCAAAACCGCAAAATTCATAAGTGAAGAACAGCGCAAGCTTTCTTCGATGCCTATCCAATCCAAAGGTTTGCACAATTATGTAACGCATGTCGATACTGGTGCTGAGGAAAGGATTGTTAACGGCCTCCAGGTCCTGCTTCCCGGCTCAGGTTTTATCGCTGAAGAAGGGACGACCAGTATGCGCGGAAAACAGTATAACTGGATCATTGATCCCCTGGACGGCACGACAAATTTCATCCATGGCTTTCCTCCCTATGCTATAAGCATTGCCCTGCTTGACGGTGACCAGACGATACTTGGTGTAATATACGAACTGACAGCCGGTGAATGCTTTTATGCATGGAAAGACAGCCAGGCATACCTTAATGGCAAGGTAATACAGGTCAGCAAAACTAAAACTGTCAGCCAGTCACTTATTGCGACCGGGTTTCCCTATACGAACTTTTCCCGTATCGGACCCTATATGCAGACATTCAAGTATTTCTTAAAACATTCGCATGGCATTCGACGGCTTGGATCGGCAGCTACTGATATCGCATATGTTGCCTGTGGCAGGCTTGAGGCATTTTACGAGTACGGATTACATCCCTGGGATGTAGCTGCCGGAGCAATGATACTTGAACGTGCAGGGGGAAAAACAGGTGATTTCTCAGGAGGCGATAACTGGATGTTCGGCGAGGAGATCATCACCTGCAATAATACTATTTATGATGAATTTCTTGACCTCATAAACAGGATGATGGTGCAGGAACAGATCCTGATACAATAAGAATATTTTCTCCATGGCAGAAACCGGCGTTGTCATACTGAACTGGAACGGGATCCACTTGATGGAGCAATTTCTGCCCGCATTGATCGCACATACCAATCCTCTCCTGGCTGACATCATCGTTGTTGATAATGGTTCTTCTGACGGATCCGCTTCCTGGTTGCGTAATAATTTCCCCGGTATCATCCTCCTGCAGCATGAACAGAACTATGGGTTTGCAGAAGGTTATAACAGGGCTCTGCACCAACTGAACTATCCTTTTTATGTACTGCTGAACTCAGATGTGGAGGTCACTCCACAATGGCTGGAGCCACTGATACAGGTTTTGAAAAATAACCGGGAGATCGCAGCGGTCATGCCCCGCATCAGGGCCTGGCACAATAAAGAATACTTTGAACATGCAGGGGCGGCAGGAGGCTTCCTTGACAGGTTTGGCTATCCTTTCTGCCGTGGCCGCATCTTTAATGTCGTGGAGAAAGATGCCGGCCAGTATGAAACATCCAGGGAGGTTTTCTGGGCTTCAGGAGCCTGTATGCTGGTGAGGGGTGATGTCTATGAGGCAGCAGGTGGATTGGACAATTTCTTTTTTGCCCATATGGAAGAGATTGACCTGTGCTGGAGGATGCATAATATGGGTTACAAAGTTTATTATTGTCATACGTCCACTGTCTTTCATATTGGAGGGGCAACACTTCCAAAGAAGGATCACCGCAAAACCTTCCTTAATTTCAGGAATAATTTTATCCTGTTGTATAAAAACCTCCCTCCCTCAGGTCTTAAAAGGATACTTGCTGTGAGGATACTCCTCGACTGGATATCTGTATTGTTTTTCCTGGTAAAAGGTGAATTCCGTGAATGTTATGCGGTCGTCAGTGCACACTTTTCTTTGATGGGACACCTCATCAGCCTGGGAAAAAAGAGAAAAGAAACACGAAAAATGATAGGGCAGTACAGGACAGCTCTTCTTTTTTCTAAAAGTATTGTTTACCAGTTCTATATAAAGGGTGTACGGTATTTCAGCCAGCTCCCATTATCCTGATACCTTACCCGTACCATAAAGGAAATCACAGGAAGGGAACGACTTTCTCAAGTGCTATCAGCCGTGAGCCTTTTATCAGGACAGATGATCCTGTAACAGAATGTTTTTCAAGATATCCGGCAAGCTCTGTTGAATCATTGAAAATAGTATACGCCGCCGGAGTTTTCAGTTGCATGAATACCTTGCCGACCAGAAATACCTTATTGATATCACAGGTACTGATCAGCTTAAGAACCATTTCATGTTCAGATACTGACTGGGCACCCAGCTCAAGCATTTCTCCCAGAATAATGACTTTACTGCCGGCTTTTTGTTCCCTGAAACTGGAAATAGCTGCCTCCATACTGCTGGGATTAGCATTATAACTGTCCAGAAAAATCAGGTTTGAAGCTGTCCTGATAACCTGCGACCTCATATTGCCTGGATTATAGTTTTCCAGTGCATGTTTAATATTTTCGCAGGGAACATTAAAGCAGGCACTAACGCATGCTGCAGTAAGGAAATTGTCAAGGTTATAGCTTCCTGCGACCTGAGAACTGATGCTCAACTTTTCTTTCCCGGTAAATTCAAGTTCAAAGCCCAAAAAGGGATCCATGCTTAAGGCTCTTCCCGAGACTGTCGCTGCGGGGTGGTTGCCAAAGTACAGCACTTTACCTGCAAATCTTTCAGACATTTGCACCAGGACAGCATCGCTTCCATTAACAAAGATAGTTTTATGGTTCCTGCCAAGGTAATCATAAAGCTCCCCTTTTGCTTTCCTCACTCCCTCATATGAACCAAATCCTTCTATATGAGCCCTTCCGATATTTGTTATTATGCCAAAATCAGGATCAGCAATTTTGCAGAGGCTGGCAATTTCTCCCGGATGGTTAGCCCCCATCTCGATTACTGCCATCTCATGTTCTTTATTCAGACGCAGTAAGGTTAAAGGAACACCGATATGATTATTCAGATTTCCTTCAGTCCCGGAAATAGAATATCTGGTTGAAAGACATGCTTTTATCAGTTCTTTGGTAGTGGTCTTCCCGTTACTGCCTGTGACAGCCAGTACTTGTACCTTCAACTGTTTCCTGTGATAAGCTGCAAGCTGCTGCAAGGTATCCAGCACATTATCAACAAGGAAATACCTGTCATCCTTCCTGATCTCCGGGTCATCGATAACAGCCAGGAGGGAGCCATTATCCAGGGCATCAGCAGCAAACCTGTTTCCATCAAAACGTTCACCTTTCAGGGCAAAGAAAATCGATCCGGGCACTGCTGCACGGGAGTCTGTCACTGCCAGGGGTGATTTCAGAAATGCCTTATAAAGGGAAGTGAAATCCATGTATTAATTTTCAGGTTGCGTACAGGTCAAAAAGAAGTATGAATCGTTGATCAGTATTTTATTCTCCTGGCTTATCTTCATAAAAAAACCTCATTATTGCTAATGAGGTCTTCTTATTATTTTATAGGTATCTGTAATTTCTTCTGATAAAAAAGTAGAATTATCCGAACATTAATTACCTGTGGTACTTCCCACTCTTGTCATGGAGCAGCGGAATCCGAGGTCATCCCTGGCAGCCTGTTCATCAAGGAACCTTCTTGTTCCCGGACTCAGCCAGTAGGCGCGATCCTTCCAGGATCCACCTTTATAAACCCTTGCCCTGTTATTTACAAGTGAAGTAACATCTTTAGCAAACTGTGAATACATCTCCTTGGTCGAATCTCTGGTGGTTTCTTTGTAATAGATGCTGGATGTTATATCACCGTCAATATAATCCTGGTAGTTTGAATACCTGTAGTTCCGGGTATATTCTTTAACATCCTGTTGTCCTAGTTCACGGGTCTTCAGATTGCCCTTTTGATCCTTCTCTACTACTTCGCCGGTGGCTGGATCTCTTTCAAGTGTCTTGAACACATTGCCTCTGAAAGGATTCAGTCCTGTGACATCCTCGTGTGACATTGGTCTGTAAACATCCAAAACCCATTCGTTAACATTACCGGCCATACAGTACAATCCATAATCATTGGGCCAGAAGGAATAAACGGGTGCTGTAATTGCTGCATTATCATTCAGATCACCAGCCATACCCATATAATCACCGTTGCTGCGGACAAAGTTTGCCCTGAACTGACCAAGATATTTCTGTGAATCATTTCTGAGATGATGTCCGTTCCATGGGTAAATCCTCCGTTCCCACAGTCTTTCTTCAAATGTGTTGCCAATAAGTCCGAGGGCTGCAAATTCCCATTCGGCTTCAGTTGGAAGTTTGTATTTCGGCAGGAGAATTCCATCTTCAAGTCTCACCGGGCGTCCCTCACCACTAGGATCGGTACTGGGTGCGTTATCAGGTGTTTCACTTGGATTAGTGGGCCTAAGGCTGGGCAGGTTTTCAAGTACGCGACCTATATATTGGCCGGCCAGATATGCATCAGTGTTAAAATGATCTGCCCCAAGCTGTCCGGCCGTATCAAGCTGAAGGATACCCTCTTCGATCAGGATGCCTTCATTAACACGGTCTGTACGCCATAGTGCATAATCCTGTGCCTGAATGTTGCTTACGCCAACAACAGGGTACTCGTTATAAGCAGGATAGCGCAGGTAATATTCAACCATAGGCTCATTGTATGCAAGAGGATCAAGCCATACAAGGGTATCAGGGAGCGCCGCACGATAAACATCCGGCATTTCTATAAAGATTCTTGCCAGCCAGTACAGATATTCACGGTAATCGACATTTCGCACTTCGGTCTCATCCATATAAAAAGAAGTCAGAGTGACTTTTCTGGGTACATTGTTCCAGTCGTACATAACATCCTGCTCGGTACGTCCCATGGTAAAAGTACCTCCTTCAATAAAGACTAATCACGGTCCTGTCACCTGCTGGGATTCCGGTACAACTTCAAATCCGCCCCAGTCAGAATCATTATACTTCCATCCCGTGGTAGAGGAATCATTGCCCGTTTTCGTAACGTCGCGTCCCCCACATGAATAAAACAGCAAAAAAATGGTCAGCAGAAATGGAAGAAACTTACCTGTGTTTCTCATGGTGCTTAAGTTTTTATTCAATATAATCTTCAAATATAAATTTTTTTTTCTTATCAAAAGAACAGACTTTCTCAAAAATAACTAAAATATAGGGAATTTTATTGCTTTTCTTTTCATTCTTTGTGAACTATCATAGCCAAGTTTTAAAGCGAGGCTCAGTTCATGTGCCCCTGCTTTCATACCTTCCCTGTACGATTGTAACACGTTGAAATCATAACTGTAACCAATCCGGATTATTTCTCCTGAATATCCTGCAACTACTGATACTGAGCTGATTGTAAGGGGTAGATTCTGCCTTGCCCATATACCGGCAAACAGGTTCCCTGCCCACACATCCACACCATAATTGAACTGGCTGCATCCACCCTGGTAAATCAATACTATTCCTGGATTCAGTCTGAGTGCTTCCTTCCCTAACCTTCTCTCATACAGGGGAAGAATGGTGCCGCCATGAACCGTGAACTTCCATGGCAAAGCCATTTTCATGTTGCTCCGGAAGGACATGTTCGGCTTATTGAGATGATGTGCTGCAAAACCGATGTAGGTAAAACGGGTAATGCCCAGAAAACCAACAGAGACATCCGGATAACCCTTCTGATCATCAAGACTATTATCAGGTTGCTGTACATATGGCCTGCCGGTAGGATCTACACCGTCAGTAAAATGAAGTGCACCGGTCTGCATGAACCTGTGTCCATAGGACGCCTGTATCCCCGCACTGACAGTCAGTTCCGGGTTAATAATAAGATGGTAAGTATATATAGCATCCAGCGAAAGTTTCCTTAGCACACCATTTTCCTGTACATCATGCATGATATTGAACCCTAAACCTCCCTGCAGCAGTTCAACATACTGGTCATAGGAAGCAAAGTATGTGACATAGCTTGACCCCATTGCCGGATTCTGGTTCCGGTAACATAAGGATATCCTTTTAAATTGAGAAGTGCCGGCAAATGCAGGATTCAGAAACAGCGGACTTGAGTTATACTGCGAAAATAAAGGATCCTGAGCACCTGATTCACCAAGTGCCAGCACAATAATCACACCTATTGTCAGCATCCTTTTCATAACAAATCTGCTTTGGGCTTTCTGTTTCAATAAATCC
>Ga0233423_10001037_pt1 | contig 14022 bp, 12 predicted proteins | sample Watercolumn_Mata_FD_180713 | JGI IMG/M metagenome (GOLD analysis project Ga0233423, IMG submission 180713) | Freshwater microbial communities from Lake Matano, South Sulawesi, Indonesia - Watercolumn_Matano_2014_112_MG | ecosystem: Environmental > Aquatic > Freshwater > Lake | place: Indonesia...
CAGGCGTCGAATGGGGCGGTTGTACAGGCAGTGGCAAAAAACAGATATGCCATCGGTTATATCGGGTTGGGATACCTTAACAAGTCGGTGAAAGCTGTGACGGTAAATGGCATCACGGCTTCTGCAGAGACGGCCGTTAAAAAGGAGTATCCCATTGCGAGACCATTGTACATGTACACGAATGGTCAACCAGCCGGTGAAGTTGATAGTTACATCAAATTTGTACTGAGCCCCGCCGGTCAGAAACTTGTTGCCAAGGAAGGTTTTGTTCCCCTGACACTGGAGGCCAAGAAGAAACCAGCCAAGAAAAAGAAGGGCTGAAATAACACTATTATAAAGCATCCCCCTTCATTGTAAGGAGCGAAGTGATATGGTAATGTACTCCTACCTGGAAGCTTCGCTCCTGAATATTTTCGAGAAGGCGCTTTCGCGGGCTTCACCGAGCCTGTAGTTGCTCTTCAATTTACGTAAGTATGCCTGCGAGAAAGGATATCCGAGATGACGAGACAGCAGAAAGAAATCATTATAAAAGGTCTATTTGCCGTCGTCGCGTTTGTGTCCGTGATGATCCTCGCATTGATTGTTGTTTTTTTATTCCGGGAAGGAATTCCGATTTTTCAGGAAGTAAGTGTTTCTGATTTTCTTTTTGGCAGGGAGTGGTACCCCACGTATGATCCCCCTTCATACGGTATCTGGCCTTTAATAATTGGCTCTCTTATCGTGACGTCTTTTGCATGTCTCATTGCTGTTCCTTTAGGTGTCCTGTCGGCTGTGTACATTTCTGAAATTGCTCCGCCTGCTGTGAGGGAAATCCTCAAGTCAGTGATCGAGCTTCTTGCGGGACTCCCCTCCGTCGTCCTTGGGTTTTTCGGGATGGTGATTGTGGCCCCGTGGCTACAGGAGACGTTTGACCTGCCCACAGGCCTGAATATCGTGAACGCCTCAGTTATTCTTGCGTTCATGGCTGTTCCGACGATTTCAAGCATTTCAGAGGACGCTATCTATGCAGTGCCTCAGGAATTCAAGGAGGCATCGTATGCTTTGGGTGCAACGAAATTCGAGACCATCGCCAAAGTAATTGTACCGGCTGCACTATCCGGCATTTCTACGGCCGTAATTCTTGGTATGTCGAGGGCTATCGGGGAAACAATGGTGGTGCTTATGGTTGCCGGGGGTGCGGCAGCCATTCCGGAAAGCATCTTTGATTCCGTCAGGCCCATGCCGGCAAGCATTGCCGCCGAAATGGGGGAAGCCCCGTTCGGGGGCGGACATTACCATGCCTTATTTGCGACCGGCATTGTGTTATTCTTTTTAACCCTGATTTTTAATCTCATAGCCGATTATATTTCTCATAAGTTCAAGGAAGTAGGGTCAGCGACGTTATGAAGGGAACTGTCGGATTTCGTGCAACATCGAGAACAATACACCATTCATCTCCAGACGATATGAACTCGGAACACACGCGGGGGTCTCTCAGGTGGCGCTATATTAAACAACAGTTTTTTTTTACTGTCGTTCGTCTATCCGCATTGATCATAACCCTTGCCCTCGGTGGCCTCATTCTTTACATCGTTCTAAATGGACTTCAAGCTATCAGCTGGGAATTTCTTACCCTCCCGCCAACGGATTCCATGACGAAAGGGGGGATCATGCCTGCCATTCTGGGGACCTTATATCTGACTACCGGTGCGATTGCCGTTGCCCTTCCCCTGGGTGTGGCATCGGCGATCTATCTTTCGGAATATGCGAAACAGGGACGGTTTATCCGGTTGATCAGGATCGGGATTAACTGCCTGGCCGGTGTTCCTTCCGTTGTGTTCGGGTTGTTCGGCCTCGGGTTCTTTGTGGTGTTTCTTCAGTTCGGTTCCTGTATTCTGTCTGGGGCACTCACACTGGGAGTCCTTATTCTCCCGACTATTATCGGCGCATCCGAGGAAGCACTAAAGGCAGTACCACAGACATTCCGGGAGGCGTCTCTGGCACTGGGAGTGTCCAAGTGGCGGACTATTTATAAGATCGTCCTCCCCCTTGCATTGCCGGGTATCCTGACTGGATCGATATTAGGTGTCGGTCGGGCAGCGGGCGAGACGGCGCCAATTATGTTTACAGCGGCGGCTTTTTTCACGGCCACGCTTCCCAGTTCCATTTTCGATGAGGTCATGGCGCTTCCCTACCATATTTACGTCCTGGCCACAGCAGGTACCAATATCGAGCTGACCCGACCTCTTCAATTCGGAACGGTACTCGTCCTCGTAGGAGTTGTGCTGGGAATTGATTTGGTAGCAATTGTCATCAGAAGTTACATGAGAAGGAAAAAAAGGTGGTAATGGTGGAAAATAATCAGATTATAAAAGTGAGAAGAGTGAACTTCTTTTACGGTAACTTCAAAGCCTTGACCGATGTTACCATGGATGTTGAAAGGAACAAAGTGACGGCGCTGATAGGACCGTCCGGATGTGGAAAATCCACATTGCTGCGGCTTTTCAATCGCATGAACGATTTGATTGACGGGACGAGGGTTGAAGGAAATATACTTTTTGATGGTCAAGATATTTATGCCCCTGAGGTGGATCCTGTAGATGTCCGTAGAAGAATCGGCATGGTTTTTCAGAAGCCTAATCCTTTTCCCAAATCCATCTTCAACAATGTCACCTACGCGCCAAAACTTTCTGGAATTACGGGAAAGATTGATTTAGAGTACCTTGTCGAGAAAAGTCTGAAACAAGCTGTACTCTGGGATGAGGTGAAGGATATTTTGGACACGTCGGCAATGACGCTTTCCGGGGGACAGCAGCAACGTCTCTGCATAGCCCGGGCGCTTGCCATGAAGCCGGATGTGCTCCTCATGGACGAACCGACTTCGGCCCTCGATCCTATATCAACGGCAAAGATTGAAGAACTGATCGACGAGTTGAAAAATAGCTTCACCATTATCATAGTAACCCATAACATGCAGCAAGCTGCCCGCGTATCATCACAAACCGGTTTTTTCTATTTAGGGAAGTTGATTGAGTATAACGCCACTGATAAGATTTTCACCAATCCGGATATGAAGCAGACAGAGGATTATATTACCGGGAGATTTGGATGAAGGATATGTGTTTATAATTGAGACATTAAAATTAAAAAGAATGGAGATCACCGATGGCGGAAAAAAAACATACCAGTTCCCATTATGAAAGGGAACTCAGGGGCATAAAAGAGAATCTTATCTATTTAGGAGCGTTGGTGGAAAAGGCGATAGAACTTTCAATAAAAGCCCTTGTTAACCGGGATACGGACCTGGCACGCAAGGTGATCTGTGGTGACAGCGAAATTGACCAGTTGGATGTAGACATTGAGGAGAAATGCATCCGCATACTGGCCTTGCGGCAACCTGCTGCGCGGGATCTGAGGTTCATTACGACTGCGATAAAAATCAACGGACATCTGGAAAGGATCGGAGACATGGCGGCGAATATCGCCGAAAAGGCTATCATTTTGAGTGAGGAACCGCCGCTCAAACCCTACATTGATATTCCCAGGATGGCAGAAGTTGCCCGGGGAATGATAAAGGAAAGTCTCGACGCTCTGGTGCATGAGGATACAACCTTGGCGCAAAAGGTGAGGTCGGATGATGAGATCATTGATAACCTTAATGAACAGGTATTCAGGGAACTCCTCACCTTCATGATGGGAGATCCCAGGAAGATACACAGGTCTCTCATTATTATGCAGATTTCAAAGAGTCTCGAGCGTATCTCGGATCATGCGGTCGGCATTGCAGATATGATCGTGTACATGGTTACGGGGAAAATAGTGCGACACGCACCCATTTGTGAAAGTGTGGAGTAAGTAATTGAAGAGCCGCCTGTTCTACAGGATTTTTGTAAGTTTCGCCGCAGTATTACTATTTACCATTATTGCTTCAGGATTGCTTATCGCCCATTATGTCAAGAGTGAACTTACGGCGGATGTAAAAGTTGACCTGACGGCTCAGTCACGTATCATTGCGCTGTTATCGAAAGGACACATTGATAAGAACGTCTCTTCTCTTTCTGACATGTCGCAGTCGCGGGTTACCCTCATCGATGCATCAGGGTGGGTCACGGCGGATTCTGAGAGGAACGTATCAGAACTGGACAACCACCTGAACCGCCCGGAAATACAGGAAGCCAGAATCAAAGGAAAGGGGGAAGCATTACGATACAGTCGTACCCTCGGGGTGGATATGCTGTATATTTCCGTTCCCATCCGGGAAGGATCAAAATTGACGGGTTACGTTCGTTTGGCCCGTCCTCTCTACACTGTGAAAAGGTCTGTTGATCAACTCTATCGATTCATATACCAGAGTATACTCATTATATTCATTCCCTCTCTGATAATCGTCTTTCTGCTGACCAGGAGATTACTGTTGCCGGTTCAGAAGATCGAGTCATTTACCCGGAAAATATGCGATGGTGAAGTCCCCGGGAGCCTGATTATCGAGTCAAACGATGAAATCGGACAACTGGCGAAAAACATCAACCGCATGGTTCTGGAACACCAGGATAAGATAAAATTAGCCAATGAGGAGAAAGGAAAACTTGAATCTGCTTTTGCGAGCATGGTGGAAGGCGTTCTCATTCTCAACCGCAGTGATCGTATAGAGTTGATAAACAAGGGTTTGAAAGACATTCTTGGTAAATTGTACTCAGACCAGATTATCAACATTACACCTCTTGAGGCGTTCAGGAACGTGGAACTTCAAAATGCCATCGAGCGATTCAAGGAAACTAAAACGCCAATCTTTCAGCAGATTACCATAGGTGAGGAGAATCCCATTATCCTGGAGGTAAGCATCTCTGCCGTGAAGGGTCTTCCCGGTGGAGAAGAAAAGACCATGCTGGTTGTTCATGATGTAACGCGACTTAAGAAACTGGAGAAGATACGTGAGGATTTTGTGGCTAATGTGACCCATGAGATTAAAACGCCGCTCACGGCGATAATCGGATTCGTGGAAACCCTGCAGGGAGGAGCGATTGATGACAGGGGTGATGCGAAGAAGTTTCTTCAGACCATTTCTGAAAATGCCCGGCGTCTTGACCGTCTGGTTGATGATCTGCTGATACTTTCCAGTCTCGAACTGGGAGAAATGAAGATGCAATTCGAGGCGGTATCCGTAGCTGATATTCTCGGGAGCGTGTTGCCTGTGTTCGAGGTGAAAGCCGTGGAGAAATCCATCGCAATTGACACGGATATTCCCGAAGATCTTCCACTGATTCGGGCGGACAGGGATAAAATGATTCAGGTTCTCCTGAATATTCTCGATAATGCCATGAAATTCACGCCGGATGGAGGACAGATATCAGTCACGGCTTTCCAGGAAACTGGCGCATTTGTCACTGTGAAGATTATTGATACCGGTGTTGGGATACCGAAAAGCGAGATTTCCAGATTGGGGGAGCGTTTTTACCGGGTAGACAAAACGCGTTCGCGGGAAGAGGGAGGTACCGGTCTGGGATTGTCAATTGTGAAACATCTCATGAAGGCACATGAAGGCCGTATCATATTCGATAGCCAGGTTGGTAAAGGTACTTCTGTTTCTCTCTATTTCCCTGTAAGTCAAGGCAAGACGGTATAAGAAACTTACAGCAAAGGGACAGGCTTGAGGTTTGAGGAAAGAAACCGGTCTGTCCTCTTTTTTTAAATATTCTCAATGAATGACTTGACATGAGCAAATTTATGTATATTTTATTGCCTGATCAATAAGCACATCAATTATCTTTTGAAATCTAAAAAATAGAAATATGAAAGGAGAGGTAAAAACTATGAAAATCAGACCTTTACAGGATCGAGTAATTATCAGGAGGCTCGAGGAGGAACAAAAGACAAAAGGTGGCATTATCATTCCCGATACGGCGAAGGAAAAACCTATCGAGGGAGAGGTCGTTGCGGTCGGTAAGGGTAAAACGGCGGATGACGGGAAATTGATAAAACCGGATGTCAAAGCGGGCGACAGGGTTCTCTTCAGCAAATATGCCGGTACGGAGGTCAAGATAGATGGTGTGGAACATCTGATCATGAGAGAAGACGATATTCTGGGAATCATTGAAAAGTAATAACCTGACTGTAAGGAGGATATAATAGATGGCAGCAAAAATACTTCAATATGATGAAGAAGCAAGGAAATCCATTCTCAAGGGAGTCAATACCCTTGCTGATGCGGTGAAAGTGACCCTCGGCCCGAAGGGAAGAAATGTCCTTCTGGATAAAACGTTCGGTTCACCCACGGTGACGAAAGACGGTGTTACTGTTGCCAAGGAAATCGAACTTGAGGACAAGTTCGAAAACATGGGTGCTCAGATGGTTAAGGAAGTGGCCAGCAAAACGAGTGATGTTGCCGGCGATGGCACCACAACGGCGACAATCCTTGCCCAGGCCATTTTCCGGGAAGGAGCCAAGAGTGTTGCCGCTGGGAGCAACCCCATGGATATTAAGAGGGGTGTCGATAAGGCGGTCGATGTCGTTGTGGAAGAATTGAAGAAGCTCAGCAAACCGACGAAGGACCAGAAGGAAATCGCTCAGGTAGGAACAATTTCTGCCAATAACGATGAGGCGATCGGAGCTATTATTGCCGAAGCCATGGGTAAAGTCGGGAAAGAGGGTGTTATTACTGTAGAGGAAGCGAAGGGTCTGGAAACGGAACTGGAGATCGTGGAAGGGATGCAGTTCGACAGAGGGTATGTATCCCCCTATTTCGTGACCAATGCGGAAAAGATGGAAGTAAACCTGGAGGATTGCTATATCCTTATCAATGAAAAGAAAGTCAACAACATGAAAGATCTTCTTCCCATTCTGGAGCAGATTGCCAAGATGGGCAAACCCCTCCTTATCATCGCAGAAGATATTGAAGGGGAAGCGTTAGCAACACTGGTTGTCAACAAGATTCGTGGCACCCTGAAGGTAGCTTCCGTTAAAGCACCCGGATTTGGAGACAGGAGAAAAGCGATGTTGGAAGACATAGCGATACTCACCGGCGGGAAGGTGATTTCGGAGGATATGGGTTCCAAACTGGAGAACACGAGGATAGACGATCTCGGCAGGGCGAAGAGAATAACGATTGATAAAGACAACACGACAATTATCGACGGCGCGGGAGAAAGGGCAGCTCTCGAAGGCAGGGTGAAGCAGATTCGGACACAGATCGAGGAAACAACATCCGACTATGACAGAGAAAAACTTCAGGAGAGACTGGCGAAGTTGGTCGGGGGTGTCGCGGTGATTAAAGTCGGTGCGGCAACGGAAACGGAGATGAAGGAAAAGAAAGCCCGTGTCGAGGATGCGCTCAATGCAACCCGGGCCGCTGTGGAGGAGGGAATCGTCCCCGGCGGTGGTGTCGCCTATATCCGGACACTGCCGGCACTGGAGAAGATGAAGTTGGAGGGAGATCAGCAGGTAGGTGTCAATATCGTGAAAAAGTCCCTGGAAGAGCCGTTGAAGATGATAGTTATTAATGCCGGTCATGAAGGCAGTATTGCTGTGGAAAAGATTAAGGCAAAGAAAGGTGCCTATGGGTTCAATGCCAGGACGGATGAATATGAAGACCTGATTGAAGCAGGTGTCATAGATCCTACAAAGGTGACCCGTTTTGCTCTCCAGAATGCGGCGAGTGTCGCCTCATTGATGCTTACCACCCAGTGCATGGTGGCGGAAAAACCCGAAGAGAAACCTGCCATGCCGGCCATGCCTCCCGGAGGCGGATACCCCGGCATGGGTATGTAAGGTTTGTAATGCTATATGAAAATAGAAAGCCCCCTGTTTCTCGGCAGGGGGCTTTCTTATTATAAGAAAAACCTGTTTCTCAAGATTGAAAAAAAAGGTGTGATAACATTATCAAATGTATAGCCCCAGTTAATCCAGCACATGGGCTTTGCGCATCGTCGGTAGAGTCATTTATGGCTAATATCTTTGAGAATTGACTCTATGCTCAGTTTTAATTTTGGTATCTTGCTATGTACAACGTCCCAGATGATGTCTTCATCTATTCTTGAGTAATCGTGAACAACAATGTCACGTAAACCGGTTATTTTTTTCCATTCTATGTTCTTGTATTTCCTTTTTATTTCTGCTGAGAGTTTTTTCGACGCTTCGCCAATGATTTGCAAATTTCTCATTACAGCGTCATAGGTCCTTGAATCCGAGAAAAAATCTTCCCGATTTAGCCCGTTTGTGTAGTTAAGAATCTTGCTTGCGCAATAATGTATATCCCTGATAAATATTGTCCAATCTCTGTCAGGCATAAGCGGCGGTGCTGAAAATGACAGGCTTTAATTCTTCCCTGATGGAATCTTTAATAACAAGGTCGATTTTTCGCCCAACAATCCTGCTCAGGAAAAACTTCAACTCCATGTAATTATCGAAATTTTTGTGAGTTTTCTTCAGGCTCACAAGGATGTCGATGTCGCTGCGTTTACGTTGTTCGTTTCTTACGCAGGAGCCAAAAATAGCAATTTCTGTAACACCAAATCGATTCACGAGGATATGCTTATTATCCTGCAGTGTCCTAAGCGCCTGTGTTTTGTCCCCTATTTTCTTCATTTTTAACCTACGTATAAGAAATCACTTTAGTAGTGCGTTGAGTATAGGGGAAAGATGTATATGTGTCAACGGAAAAGGAGCAATTTATTTTTCTTCTGCTTGAAAGAGGTTTATTTCTGTGGTAGCTTCACCAATCACTGAATCGAGCGAAATTATTTAATTACATGATGATTTATTGAAAGGGCAACATTTAAGGAGAATCAGATGGACTACAGGGATACGTTGAATCTGCCGAAGACCGATTTCCCCATGAAGGCAAATCTTTCCACAAAAGAACCCGAAATTCTCACGGTGTGGGAAGACATGAATATATATGAAAAGATACGACAGGCTTCGAAGGGGAAAGAAGTGTACATTCTCCATGATGGACCTCCTTATGCAAATGGTCACATCCACCTTGGTACGGCTCTGAATAAAGTGCTTAAGGATATCGTGATCAAGTCAAAAAATATGCTGGGGTATGACAGTATTTATGTGCCGGGCTGGGACTGTCACGGACTCCCTATCGAGCATCAGGTCGATAAAGAGCTGGGTGAACGGCAGCACACGATATCTCAATCGGAGAAGCGGCGATACTGCAGGGCCTACGCAGATAAGTATGTGATTGTTCAGCGGGATGAGTTCAAGCGGCTGGGCGTATTCGGTGAATGGGAGAATCCCTATCTGACAATGGCTTTTGATTATGAAGCATCCACTGTTGAGGAATTCGGGAAACTTTATTTCAATGGCGACGTATACCGGGGGAGAAAACCGGTTTACTGGTGTGCCTCATGTAAGACCGCCCTGGCGGAGGCGGAGGTGGAATACGGTGATCATTCGACACCTTCCATTTATGTCAGGTTTCCGATGATTTCAGACATATCCCCCATTCGGCCCAAACTCGCCGGGGAAAAGGTGAGTGTGGTGATATGGACCACGACACCCTGGACGATTCCCCCAAATCAGGCGATCGCACTGCACAATGATTTTGTCTACGTTGCGGTAAAGGTGGACGGCGAGGTCTTGATTTTAGCAAAGGAACTCCTGAACTACTGTATGGATGCCTTTGGATATAAGAAATACGAGATCATCGATGAATTCCCGGGATCGGTGTTGGAAGGGCTTAAGTGCAAACATCCGTTGCTTGATCGAGAGAGTCTCCTCATCTTAGCCCCGTTTGTTACTCTTGAAGCGGGGACGGGATGTGTCCATATCGCACCGGGTCACGGACAGGAGGACTATGAGATTGGGATGGAGTACGGTCTTGATAATTATGCCCCTGTTGACGATGACGGGAAATATACCCCCGATGTGAAATATTTTGCAGGTCAGTTCGTCTTTGATGCCAATGAGTCGGTAATCGGAAAACTTGACGAGTTTGGAGCCCTTCTCAGCCGTATCGACATAGAGCACTCCTATCCGCACTGCTGGCGGTGCAAGAATCCGATTATCTTCCGGTCGACCGAACAGTGGTTTATCTCCATGGAAAAAAAGGATTTGAGAAAGAAAGCCCTGGAGGCGATTGATACCGTGCAATGGATACCCACTTGGGGACGAGACAGGATATACGGGATGATCAAAAGTCGGCCCGACTGGTGCATCTCCCGACAGCGCGTATGGGGAGTTCCCATTACTATATTTTACTGCATCGGGTGCGGGGCTGATCTCATGACGAAGGAGATCATGGCACATGTGGTGACACTGGTGGCTGAACACGGTGCTGATGTATGGTTCGACAGGGAACCGAAAGACCTCATGCCCGAAGGAACCGTGTGTCCGCACTGCCGGGGCAGCCAGTTTATGAAGGAGACGAATATTCTTGATGTGTGGTTTGATTCCGGTGTTACCCACGCCGCGGTATTGGAGAAGTGGTCTCATCTTCGTTCACCGGCCGATATGTATTTAGAGGGAAGCGATCAGCACAGAGGCTGGTTTCATTCCTCCCTTCTGGAGTGCGTGGGAACGAGGGGACGGGCGCCCTACCGGACCGTCCTGACGCATGGTTTCGTCGTGGACGGGGAGGGGAAAAAGATGTCCAAATCCGTCGGCAATACCATTGAACCTCAGGAGATCATTGATAAGTACGGTGCAGAAATATTAAGACTCTGGGTAGCCGCGGAAGATTATACGCAGGACATAAGAATATCCGAAGAAATTCTTGAACGCCTGGTAGAGGCGTATAGGCGTATCCGTAATACAAGCCGCTATATCTTAGGTAACCTTTATGATTTTGAATATGGAGATATGGTTCCGTATCAGGACATGGAAGAAGTTGACCGGTGGGCTCTCCACAGGCTCCAGGAAATTATTCGCAAGGTAAGAGAAGCATATGATCAGTATCATTTTCATGTTGCCTTTTTTACATTATATAATTTCTGTACCGTTGATCTCAGCGCTCTCTATCTGGATGTTCTCAAGGACAGGCTTTACACCTCTAAGGCTCAATCGAAACAGCGCCGCTCTGCCCAAAGTGCCATGTGTATCATACTTGATACCATGACGAGGTTGCTCTCACCCATTCTCACATTCACCGCGGAAGAGATATGGCTTTTGTTGCCCGCCTACGAGGGAAAAGAGCGGAGTGTTCATCTTGCCCGGTTTCCTGAGGTGAATATTGAGTATGTAGATGCTGATCTTGCCCAGCGCTGGAAAACCATGATCTCGCTCAAGGGGGAGATTTCAAAAGCCGTTGAAGCAGCGCGAAAGAGTAAAATTGTGGGGCATTCTCTGGATGCTCGCGTGGATATTTCTCCGCCCCCGGATCTCGGTTCCTTCATGGACGAACATCTTGATGAATTAAGAACTCTGTTGATTATTTCCCAGCTCGCCATCACGAACAGAGATGAGCTCAAGAATCCATACGAAAGTACAGAGATTTCCGGTCTGTCAATAGGGGTGTCAAAAGCCCGGGGTCAGAAATGCTCCCGGTGCTGGATGTTCAGTGAATCGGTAGGCGTGAGCGTTGAGCACCCGGCCATCTGTGATCGATGTCTCGCAAATCTTGACTGACACGTGCGGAGCTGAGCAAGGAAGCGGGGCAGTGCTGTGAAAAAAAAGTATAGAGTCCTCGGGATAACGGTGGCAGTGGTGGTGCTGCTGGATTTTGTCACCAAGGCCTTTATCGGCTCGACAATGGCCCTCCATGAAACATTCCCGGTCATTGGAGGGTTTTTTAATATTACCTATGTCAGGAATCCGGGAGCCGCCTTTGGCTTTCTCTCCGATGCCTCTCCAGGTTTTCGCTCTATCTTTTTTGTGGCGGTAACCTGTCTGGCAATAATACTCGTCATCTATTATATCGTCAAAAGTACCGCTGAAGAGCCGCTTGTAATATTTTCACTCTCTCTCATTCTGTCGGGAGCTCTGGGGAATCTTGTAGACAGGGTGCGTTTCGGAGAGGTGATTGATTTTATCGATGTCTACATTGGAACACACCATTGGCCTGCATTCAATGTGGCAGATTCCGCAATTACAGTAGGAGCTATCCTTCTCTTTATTGAGATGTTCAGACGTCGAAAGGATCAGGATTATATTCCTCATCGCAACGTAAAAGTCTAACTGAAGGGATGAGTTTACTAAACCGGCTATGATAAAAAGATTCTTCTCGAGGTTGCTTACTCCACAAAGGATTTTCATACTCAGCTTCGCCGCGGTCATATTGACAGGCACAATCCTCCTCTGGTTTCCATTCGCGACCAGCCGTGGTCATATCACGTTTGTCGATGCCCTCTTTACATCAACCTCTGCTGTGTGCGTCACCGGTCTCACCGTCCTTGATATCGGCAAGGATCTGTCTATCGCAGGGCAGGTTGTTACCCTGTTTCTCTTTCAGATCGGCGGGCTGGGCATTATCACCTTTTCTGTGGTTCTATTCGGTCTTATGGGACGGGGCATTTCATTCAAAGGAAGGGATATCGTCCAGACGACATTTCTCCACACCCCGCGAAGGGATTTTTTCGTGATTATGAAGTGGGTTCTCATGCTGACGCTCATTATTGAAGCGACGGGAACCCTGTTCTTATTTATCCGGTTCTCCCGGGATTTTTCTCCGGGCTGGGCCTTCTATCATGCACTGTATAACGCCGTTTCCGCCTTCAATAACTGCGGGTATTCGCTTTTTTCCGATAACTTAATGGGTTATCAAAGTGATGTAATGGTTAATCTCACTATCATGGGTCTAATTGTTCTTGGGGGGATCGGGTTTATTGTCCAGTATGAAATTATTGCGCGCATGAGGGGTTTCCAGAAGAAACTCTCCATCCACACAAAGATTGTCCTTTTCACCACAACGGGCCTGATCATTGCTGGTGCCGCATTCTTTTATCTGTTCGAAATGAATCATATCCTCAAGGATACCCCTTTCAAAACGCAGATTCTTACCTCTTTTTTTCAGTCCATCACACCCAGAACATGTGGTTTTAATACTGTTGACATCGGGCATTTGACGAACGGAACAATTCTCATGCTCATTCTTCTCATGTTCATTGGTGCATCCCCGGGATCGACAGGGGGGGGCATTAAAACGACGAGCTTTGCTCTCCTCATGCTGATGATCATGAACAGACTGAGAGGCAGTGAAGAAGTGAACGTCTTTAACAGAACCATTCCTGGGGAAATTCTAACCCGGACAATCGCCATCATCTTTGCGTCCGCCTTTTCGGTTATGATCATCACGTCGGTTCTCCTGCTGCTCGGGGGCGGGGGAAATTTACCTCCTCTTGAGAGCCGTCATTTTTTTGTGGAATATCTTTTTGAAACAGTATCCGCCTTTGGTACGGTGGGACTCTCCATGGGTATAACCCCGAACTTGAGTACGGGTCAGAAGTTGGCCATCACTCTCATGATGTTTGCAGGACGGGTGGGGCCGCTGACTCTTGCCTTTTCCTGGTATTCAACGAAAAAGGGGATAACTTATGCGGAAGAGTCCGTTATGGTCGGTTAAGGAGGTTCAATTATGAAGCGGGTGGTTGTGATTGGATTGGGTATCTTCGGTTCCAATATCGTCAAGGAACTGTATGAAAATGGTTTTGACGTTGTTGCCATCGACAAGAACAAAGACGCAGTTCATCGCATAAAGGATTATGCGACAAAGGCAATCGTTGCCGACGGTACCGAGAATGAAGTCATGGAACATATCGCACTCCATGAAGATGATGTGGTCATCATTTCCTTCGGGGAGGATCTGGCGGCGAGTACGCTCATCACCCTTCACCTGAAGAAGATGAAAGTCAAGAACATCATTGTGAAGGCACCGAATGAGGAACACAAGCTCATCCTGGAAAAGGTAGGTGCCACGGATGTAATCATTCCGGAGAAAGAAGTTGCCAGCAAGGTTGCGAGAAGCCTCATCTTTCCAGGAGTGCTGGATTGCCTTCCCCTCTCAGAAGGCTATATGATTTTTGAGATCGCGCCTCCCAGCAGTTTTTTTGGGAAAAGCATCGCTGAACTCCAGTTGAGGAGTAAGTATCATGTGGAAGTAATCGC
>Ga0233423_10001038_pt1 | contig 14018 bp, 11 predicted proteins | sample Watercolumn_Mata_FD_180713 | JGI IMG/M metagenome (GOLD analysis project Ga0233423, IMG submission 180713) | Freshwater microbial communities from Lake Matano, South Sulawesi, Indonesia - Watercolumn_Matano_2014_112_MG | ecosystem: Environmental > Aquatic > Freshwater > Lake | place: Indonesia...
CCATCATCACTCTCACGCGGGCGCGATTGACAAAACTCACCGACTGATTGCCGCATTGGATTGCTTTGCTAAACTCATCGAGCGCATTTTGCCATTTCTTTTGTTTTACATAGATCATACCGAGGTTGTTATGCGCATCCGGCAAATTGGGGGCAAGCTCGGAAGCCCGCTGCAAATCCTTGATACCATCATCTAGCTGACCGAGATCGCCACGAGTCATGCCGCGGTTGCTATAGGCCATGGCAAAATCAGGATCGGCTTTGATCGAGCGGTCGTAATCTTTGAGCGCATTGGGCAGATCATTGAGGGCAGTGTATACACGTCCGCGATTAAAGAGGAGTTTGGGGTTTTCGGGATAGAGCTCGATGAGCTTATCGAGCGAGGCCAGTGCGCCCTTTAAGTCGCCGGATGCTTGCATAAAGCCAGCCTGCGCATTGAGCGCGTTAAGATTGGCGGGATCGACCGTCAAAATCTGGTTGAGCAGAGCAAAGGCACCATCCTTGTCCCCTCCCTGAAACTTTTGCACAGCCTGCATGATCTGCGCCTTGAGATGCTTATCGACCTCGTCCTGGCCGACTGCTTGGCCCTGGGCAGGTGAGGTGATGAAAGTGCAGCCTGCAACACATAGTCCCAGGAGAGAAAAAGTGAGTTTTTGCATGTTTTGCATGTATTGCATATAGTATTGATTGTCCGAAAGTGCGCATATCTTAGCGCCTTCGAAAAGATTTTTGATTAAGCGGGGCATCTTAAGGGTTTCTACAGATTTTCGAGACAATAACCCATGCCATGGACAGTCTTGATGATCTTGTCGTAGCCTGCGTTTTCGAGCTTTTTGCGTAGTGTCGTGATGCAAGTGCGGACAGTGTCAGGCGAGGCGTTACCGCGCCACAGTCGATCGATGAGCACTTCGGCAGCAAATATACGATTAGGATGTCGCGCCAAAAACTCCAACAGTGCGTATTCTTGTGGCTGCAAAGCAATCTCTGAGCCCTGTATAGAGACTTTGGCAGCATCCAGGTCAATCTGTACCGGGCCGACTTTAAGTAGCCGTGCAGAAAGGCTCAGTGACCTTCTCATGAGGGCTCTGAGCCTTGCGGCCATCTCTTTAGGCTCCGCCGGTTTGATTAGATAGTCATCTGCACCAATATCCAGACACATTTCTTTATCTGCGGCAGAGTCTCGGCCGGTGAGTATCAAAATGCGAGCAGTCCCGCCCATCTTCCTATACTCGGCACACACCTGACTGCCATCTATATCGCCGAGGTGTAAATCTAGAACGATCAAATCATATACGGCTCTGCTGAGGCGCTCCAAAGCCTGCCGGCCGCTCAGCGCCCAGTCGACCGCGTAGTCGTTGAGCTCGAGCCAATCGCGTGTTTGTTCTCCGAGCTCGGGCTGGTCTTCGACTAGGAGGAGCTTGTGCTTGGACATGCGTCGATTATAAATGATCGTTGTCTCGATCATGAGACCAAAGCAAAATCCGGGAACCTCCAAAGCTACTGACCATCACAGAGCGCACAAATCAAAAGACATCAAAGCTGCGATGTCATCATGCATACTCTACCTATAACCACCGACAGCTCGCAGACATCCGGAGATCGCCAACAGAAATCGGTGCTTGCCTTTCGCATGATGCAGCCGTTATTTGCCGCGATACCAATCCTCTTTGGGATCGACAAATTTTTCAATATAATCACTGACTGGCCGCATTATGTGTCACCTTTCGCCAATGCTATCCTGCCATTTACGGCTCAGCAGATTATGTGGGCATCAGGCCCGGTGGAAATACTCGTAGGCATTTTGATAGCTCTAAAGCCACGGATTGGCATGAGAATTTTTGCAGCAATGCTTGCAGGTATCGCCATTAATGTCCTGACTATCCCGAAAGAGCTGCATATTGCATTTCTAGATATCAGCCTGGCGATTTGCGCTCTAGCCTCGAGTACATTATCCTCAAAGACAAGAACTGGTTACAGATGAGGCATTGGAGCCAAGTTTAACCATTTGGAAAAATATGTTTAGCCAGGAACTTTCTTTCGTACCCCAAGGTCCAAAATCACACGGAAGTTTTTTGTACAAACCTAAGGAGGTCGCACATGTGGCAGACACTAGCAAAAGTTTTTACTAATCTCGGACTCAATATCGACGACGAAGACGAATCTAAAGAAGAAGAATTGGAAGCTATTCGCGCAAAATTTCATCGTCGCGATCAAGTTAGATATTTGTTTTCTTCGCAAGGATATCCAGGCGTTATCGCCGAGTCAGATGGCGAAAACTTTGCTCCAGAAGATAAAGAACAGCCTCGAATCACTCATACCAATCTCCAGGCAATTGAGCACTGGAATGTAAAAAATCTGCCCGTACAAGCCGATCACGGCAGTCCATCTGCAGCCGAATTGCTGGAGCAGACCGCAATAGATCTGCTCTCCAAACCGGGTGTAGCCGAGCACTTTCCAATAATGCGCAAGCATCCGCTAGATGAACTGATCGAAAAACAGTCTCAGACTGGCAATCTCATCGTGCCAACAGAATACTTGCGCAAAAAATCTCCAACGCACCATAATATAAATGCGTCTAGAACGGCTTAAATGCGACGTCAATGACGCTGGCGCGTTCATTGATCTCAATCACCTAAGATTTGGGCTTGTCGTTGTAAAATCTGCTCGGGCAGACGCCCTTGCCTGCTCTTATTTCGATGGTCCATTTCATCGACAATCCGCTCTCGTATGAGCTCGCTGAGATTGCCCGCCTGACCGGCGGTGTATACAGTGTTGCCAATTGCGGCCAAGCGATTATCCGATGTCGCATTATGCAACTTCCGGAAGCCGATATTAAGTCCCAGTATTGATTGAGCAAGTTTGGTAGGCCCATATACAGACTCTCTGTATCGACGCACTGCAGCACGATCGTCGGCTTGACGCTCCGCATCGCTCAACTCAGATTGTTCTTGCAAAAATGCTAGATACAGCTGGTAATTCTCGATATCCGTACTTGTATTTTTCAGATCTTTCAAATCGGCCAACGCTTTCTCCGCCTCATCTAATGGGTCTTGATCCGATTTATAGATAGCAAAATGCTTTCTGATCTTTTGAGTGCTGACATGCTGGCACAAAATCGAAGCACTATTTGTTGCAAGAGGACGTAGAGAAATCATCGATGCAGCAATTGCATTTAAAATATTGCCATTAGCATTCATATGCTTGTCATAATTGACATTGCCTGCCGCATTGAGAGCATTGCCCACGATACCAACAGTATTGCGTGTAAGGCTGACTCCGTCTTCGATATAATTTGCAGTAGCAATGCGCCCCGCACGTCCCTCAAGCCGGACAAACTCTTGCAATGCTGCATCACGCAGAGCACACAAAAGTCTTCTTTCTGGATCACTTAGATCATCACTGTCTGCCAATGTACTATCAAATTCATGATTGAGTGCCACCATTTTTTTGATTGCGGATTTTCCATTTAGACCATTTTTGCGTAGATAGAGGGATCTTTGAGAGTCGCGTATAAGCTCATAAAATGCTCCTGCTAAACCCACACCTTGGCCTGCTATCTGTGGATAGATGGTGCCCGCGATGGCATTGCCATCGATGCGATTGTGGACATATCTCAGTCTCGCATCAGGCAAATGCTGTATGACGAGTTTGTCCTGATTGTGATTCCAAAAGAGACATGTCGCGGCGATCAAGCCACCTTCTGTTGCTGAGCCATTGCCAAAATCCCATAGCCAAGTGCGGCGCTGCTTCTTAAAGCCAACCAGAGCAGCTTGCAAATGCAACTGCGTGTTTAATTTTTGCATTTTCACCTGGATTGCAAACGCATCACGCGCAGCCGATGCATTGCTTTCGGCAGCGTGAGCGGCACTAAGCCAGCCTGATTGCAAAATTGCCGACAAAGCGAGGAGAAAAAGCGAATGAACCCTATGCCTATTCTTTTTTTTGTAGCGAAGACATGACAGCATCCTCGTAAGCAACTCCATCGGCACTCGGAGCTATTTTGAGATGTACGCGGCCGATCATCAAATTGCCGTCCAGAATGGCATCGTTGATCCACCAGTCTTTCATCACGGCATCGCGGTAGGGCTTGCTATACATCTCAAACCATTTTTTTGCATATTGCGCTTGATACTTGTAGGGGATAAAAGACTTTTCCATAGCACCAGTTGCAGCATTTTGCTCGGCAAATAGAGTGACATCGGATGGCAACTCATTTTTGCTTTCAGCGATTTGTTTAAACCCACGCCAACCCCCAGCATGCTCCTTTTGAAAAGTGAAGAGCGCCTGATACCATTCTATAAGCTCCTTTTGAGTGAGTTTTTCGTAGCCGGATCTATATTGAGTTTGACCGACTAGATACTGCCCAACGGGCTTTTTACTATTGCCACCGCCTCTGACACCTTCTATCGATTTGTAATCAGCAAACAATTTGTCGAGATGTAGTCTCAATACGGGCTGATTTGTAGATTGGATGACAATTTGGGGCTCGGTTTTGGTTTCTGCCTGCACAGCTGGTGTCCAGCATATATTGACCAGCAAGCCTGGCAAAATCGCTATTAAAATAGTGGATCGAATGTAGGTTTTCATATTTTGCTCATTTATGGGCTGTCTATCGCTCCAAACTTCCGATACCCAATTCTACAATAGTTTTTGTTGGAACCTCGACCAGGCCGGTCTGTCTCTGAGCATCATCAGATTACGGAGAGGATAGATTTATGAAAACGACAATAGCAGAAGACACCGATGCGAAAAAACTAGTCGTGTTCTTAGCCATCTTGGCTGTCACAACTTTTGCCATATTGAGCGGCAATCATCCCACGCAAAACAATGGGGGAGCGTCTATCAATAGCAAATAATTCTTGCACAGCGCAAGAAATTTTATCTCTTTCTTTTTAGAAGAGGACCGACCGCAAATAGCGAGGAGGTGTGTATGAAAGCACTCACATGGCATGGCACCAATGACGTCAGAGTCGAATCAGTGCCGGATCCTGAGATATTGGCGCCCACGGATGCAATTATAGAGATCACTGCAAGTGCCATCTGCGGGTCGGATCTGCACATCTACCATGGCCTGATCCCAATGATGGAAAAAGGTGACATCCTTGGTCACGAGTTTGCCGGCAAGGTCATAGAGCTAGGCTCCGAAGTCAAAAGGGTAAAAAAAGGTGATCGCGTTGTCGTCCCTTTCACCATCTCATGCGGTGGCTGTTTCTTTTGCAAGCAGGGCCTATACTCGCTTTGCAGCGAGTCAAATCCTAAAGGATCAAACCAATTACCACTCATGGGATATCCAACAGCCGGTTTATTTGGATATTCGCACATGTATGGAGGTTTTGCAGGAGGCCAGGCTCAATATGTCCGTGTCCCTTTTGTAGACACCGGCGCTTTGATCTTGCCCGAAGGTATCTCAGAAGAACACGCACTTTTCATCTCCGATATCTTTCCCACCGGATATATGGCTGCAGAAAATTGTGATATCAGACCAGGTCAAACAATAGCCGTATGGGGTTGCGGTCCCGTGGGACAATTTGCCATAAGATCAGCATTTTTGCTCGGCGCACAAACGGTGATCGCGATCGATGATGATCCACTTCGCCTCACTCTTGCCGAAGATGCCGGAGCGATCCCTTTAAATTTTGGCAAAGAAGACGTCTATGAAAAGACCAGACTGCTAACCTCAGGTCGCGGCCCTGATGCTTGCATCGATGCCGTGGGCATGGAAGCGCACAGTCATGGCGCCGAAGGCGTCATGGATAATGTCCTTCAGGCAGTCAAACTGGAGACTGATAAACCTCATGTATTGAGAGAAATTTTTAAATGTTGTCGAAATGGCGGCAATATTTCTATCCCAGGCGTATACATCGGAATGGTGCAAAATTTGCCATTTGGTGTGGCGTTTGGCAAGGGGCTCAATTTTAAAATGGGTCAGACCCACGTCCAAAAATACACAAAGCACTTGCTCGACTTGATAGTACAAAGCAAAATTGATCCGCGCTTTCTCATTTCGCACCGCATTACGATGGACCAAATACCAGAAGCTTACAAGATGTTTGCCAAACACCAGCATGGGTGCACCAAAGTAGTTATTAATCCGCAAAAGTCTGTGTCGGACAAAATAGGACAATAAAAATCAAAGCAGCGCCTCGTTAAAAATCTGAGCGATTGCACGCACGCCGCTCGCATCTACGTGTACTCCAGTAGGCAAACAGATTATGCGGGAGGAAATATCGATTGTCCTGCTTAGATCATGAGATCTGCAGATGTTATTTCTGATATACGGCACCGTGCTATGCACCCCAGGACTAAAATAAATCTTGGCTGCAATGCCTTTAGCGATCAATTTTGCAAACACTTTATCGCGCAAATCTGATGTCGCTACAATTACCGGCACGTATTGATAGTTTGACGACTCACCCTCTTGAGGCTCTATCAACGCGCACAGCTCGCTCAACTCAGACTGGTAAACACAAAAATTTGCAGCATTATGCTCGATAATCCAATCGATTTTTTCGAGATTGGTGAGAGCCATAGCTGCGTGCACCTCAGACATCTTGGCATTGGTACCGAGAGCGACTATCACGCCTTTTTTATCAAAACCAAAATTGCGCGCCTCTCGCAATACTCTTGCCAACTCGCCATCGCTTGTGGTGACAAACCCACCTTCAAATCCACTTACGACTTTTGTGGCATGCAAAGAAAACACCTCTGCCCAGCCAAAGCCACCAACATTTTTACCATTCGATCTCACGCCGAGCGCGTGCGCCGAATCATAGATCAATCTCGCATGCGCACTACTGGCGATATCACTAAGGCGCTCCACATCACATACAAGACCAAAGAGATTGACGGGCAAGATAGCTACCGTCTCTGGCCCCACCGCAGCAGCCACAGCTTGAGGATCAATCAGTCCACGCGAGTCAACGTCGACAAAGACGGGAGTATGACCAGTACGCACAATGGCATGCGCTGAGGCGATAAATGTAAAGGATGGCACAATCACTTGGCCCTTGCGCGGCAATGCATTTAAAACTAACTCCAGCCCCAGAGTAGCATTGGCCACAGCTACGCAGTGGGGCACGCCAAGGTAATTAGCCAGCGCTCCTTCGAGCTCTCTCACAAATGGTCCATCATTTGTGTGCACTTCGTTATCGATAATTTCTAGCAATCTCGCTATGAAACGATCCTTGTCTAGGACGTTTGGCTTACCGACTACAAATTTGAGCGAGGATAACAAGGCTTTAAGACTACTATCGATTGGGTAGCATATAATATGCCCATTTCGTCCGCCAGCACAAGGTTTGCAAAACATTTCCTCCTCAAATTGTGACAATTTATCTGTGCTACCAGTCAGCGTAATCCTGCCTTCTTACAATCAAGAAGGCCGAATTGCGGCGGCTTTAGAAAGTATCATCGCGCAAACCATCTTTTTAGATTGCGAAGTCATTGTCTCTGACGATGCTTCAAATGACAGCACCACTAAAGTGGTCGAGCAATATGCAAGCAAACATTCCAATATTTCCCTACTAACCAATAAGAAAAATCTAGGAGTAATGGGAAATTATAGAAATTTAGTAGATAAATGCAATGGCCGATATATTGCACCTTTAGAAGGTGACGATCTCTGGCTTTCAACTGATAGACTCGAGACGATGGTCGCATACATGGATGACCATCCAGACATCAATGGATGTTTTGGCGATTTTTATGTCTTTGATCAATCTGATGGCAAATTACGGCTGGCGCCCACTGGATGGACAGGCAAATATAAGATTTTTCAGGCTCAGGATCTGATCCTCGCCAATCACTCGGCGTCATTTTCCAATTGTTTTTATCGCGCCAATCGATTTCGCACTGTCATCACCAGCCTCCAAAATAGCCCCAGCTATGATTGGGCAACCAATATCATTGTTGCAGCAAACGGAGGTTTTGCTCATATTCCTGGGGCCAAATCAGTTTATACGTTGCATTCGACAGGCACATGGACAAGATTGTCCAAAGCCCAACAACACATGCAAATAGTATCCACGCTGCAAAACCTTGCAAATCACCTGCCCGAAAATCTCAAATCATTTGCCCTAGAGAGAGCATGCTATTTGAAAGAGCAATCTCAGACCCCGACCCAGATTAATGATTGCAAGGCGGTCACTCCGTGATCAAGGAAACCGCTAGCCGCAAATCAAGACCCGCCCGAGAAATTGGCGAGATAATCAGCGTCATCGTGCCCTCCTATAACCACGCTAGATTTATCGAACAAACTATCGATGGGATAATTTGCCAAACACTCACTCCAAAGCGCATTATTGTAGTCGACGATGGATCGACAGACGGATCGGCAGAGCTCTTGCGCTCTTTGCAAAACAATTTGGCCGCTAGTCTCGCCAATTTAGATATAGAGCTCATCTTAGAATGTTTACCAGTAAACCTGGGCGGAGCAGCCTCCTTTAGACGAGCGTTCGAATCGATCCATCCAGACACTACGCTTATAGCCCTGTGTAATTCGGATGACGTCTGGATGCCCGAAAAACTCGAAATCCAGACTAGATTTTTACAAAAAAATCCTCAGTATATTGCGGTCTTTACAAATGTCGAGTGGATCGACGAAACAGGACGCAAGATATTGCCTGACGAGAGTCCGATTTTTGATGCCTTTAAACAATCCAATAGGGCCCGATCAGCATGGCTGAAGCATCTTGTCGAAAATGGCAACTGCCTTTGCCATCCATCAATGCTGGCGAGACGACAAATGTACGCCTCATGTGGCTTTTATGACCTGCGTCTGCGGCAGATTCCCGATTATGATATGTGGCTGAGGGTCATCCAGCATTTTGATATCTACATCTTGCCAGATCGATTGACTCAGTTTAGAAGACTTGCTCATAAACGCAACACCAGCAGCGATCTACCCTCAAATGCTGTCCGTACCATTAACGAGACGGAGATTGTATTCTCAAATCTTTTCAACCGGTTAGACACTGACAATTTTATCGAGGCTTTTGGCAGCATTAAAGAAAAAAATGATCCCGATTTTTGTCTTGAGCTTGAAAAAGCAATCTATCTAATAACCGGTCATAACGGCTATTTTCATCCACTCTTCAAACATATTGCCCACGACATCTTATATGCTTTCATGGCCGATTCAAATTGTTATAGGGCTCTCCAACAATACGGCTTACCCCACTATTTTTACGAAACATTCGCGGGGCTATTTAGTCTATGGCAAAACCGCCCCGGCCGCCGAGCTTCTAAACGCGAATTGCAAATCCTGACTATTTTGTCTCAATGGGGCCCTGGTCTGCATGATTATTTGGAGCAGAGTTACATCAATCAAACGAAAACAAGATCTATGGCAAGCAGCCACGAGAAACATAAAAGCCCACAAGAAATGGATTTGGCTCACAATTATTCGCATGCAGATCTTTTGCGCCACGAACTTTCGCTTTTGCTCTCATCTCGCTCTTGGCGCGTTACCCGTCCGCTGCGAGAAATCAAATCGACACTCACCAAACAACCGATCGAAAAGGGTTATTTCCCTTTAAATCGCATCGAAGATAGATTACTGGAGATGCAAATAAGCAAAATCAAGCGCTCCGCCTCATGGTCCCTGACGCGCCCCCTCAGAATTATCGAAAATATCAAAGTCAAAGGCATCTCCGACAATCTGGAAAGATCTCGCATAGCCATCTACGATTGTGATTTTTTGCTGCGAGACCTTGATAATGATGCAATTGCAAGAGAAGTATGCGGCTATCTGCACACATGGCCAAACGCTATATTGGTAGTCGGCAATGTCGACGAGCAAGGCAATCCCACACAATATGACCGCTTCACTTCTGTGTGCGCTCTTTATCCTCCTCTCGCCGAAAGACTGCATCTCTACAACGCGCAGCTCGAGCCAAAATCAAGTTTACGGATTTATATGGACGTAAGGTCCGCAGCAGCAGATCAGAAAATTGATAATTGTCCGTTTACGATCTGCTACACAGAGCAAGACGAACCATATGCGAACAATTTTGAGGCATACTCCTCATACGCCGGCAAAATCGACCTTACACAGCCACAATTGATAGATCGCATTTTTGACGACGTCGATTGGAATAGCAGACCTGAAAGCAAGGCTATGATTGACATTTTGCTTGATTTTGCTGGTGAATCAGACCATTTTACAAGGCATTATCTCCCATCGTTTTTAAAATATTTGCGAACAATAAGCCCTTCTGTAAGGCTTCATATTGTGGGCGACAGGACATTTGACATTAGAGACGACATGCTCGTTCAACATCCCGGCACAATAGATGCCGAACATCTAGCCGAGACCTTGATGCAAATAGACTTTTGCATTACTCCTAAACCAGCCTCGACCAAGGATCTCAAAAGGCTGACAATCCTAGCTGGTATCTGTGGGGCATGCCTGGTTGCACCCAGCATAGACGGATTGCAAGCGGACCAGGAATACATCCAGGCGGAAATGTCCTTTCCTTTCATACTTGATTTAGAACACTCAAAAGTCATCGCTCATCGTGCTTACCTAAAGCTGCGCCAACTCACATACACACAGATCATAAATACCCGCACCCAAAAGCATCTTGATCTATGGCGCCGACATAGCACCGAAAGATTGAACAAAATGGGAGTCAAATAATGCGACTCGCCATATTTGGGACTGGGTCTCAAGCTCGAGTAGTCCTAAACATAATTCAAGATCTAAACGAAGGGGCAAGAGCCGGAGAAAAAATAGACATCGCCGGTTTTGTTTACGATCGAGCTACACAAGATCAAGCTCACGGCCATAGACTCGTACAGAAGCTAGAAGAATTGGACGCTGATCATTTTATTGTGGCAATTGGAGATAACAAGACACGCAAAGAAATATTTTTACGGCACTGCCAGCAGTGCAAACCAGCGACCCTGATCCATCCAACAGCTTACATAGCACGCGGAGTCACTATAGGTGCAGGTACCGTCATCCATCCGCACGCAACAGTGCATATAGCTGTAAAGATCGGCCAAAATGTCATTTTAAATACGCAGTCATTGATAGATCACGATTCAATTATTCAAGACCACGCTCATGTCAGTGCCAGAGCTGCAGTAACCAGTAACAATCATGTTGGCGAAGGCTCCTTAATCAGCGTAGGTGCACTAATGCGACCAGGCGCTAGAGTCGGTATGTGGTCCGTGATTGGCGCAGGAGCGGTCGTGATAAAAGACATTCCCGACTACTCCACCGCCTATGGAGTACCCGCGCGGGTGCACAACAAAAAAAGCCATCCAGGCACTGCACCAGCAGCAATAGCGATATTTGTCATACTATTTTATTGCCTTAGTAATTTGGTCACCAATCGGCCGCATGTAGACGTGCTAGTCCGCAAGATTACTTCAGATAGATGGATTCGACGGCTGGAACAATTTATGTACCAGAGAGCGAATCCACAAATACTCATACTCGGTTCATCAACGAGTTTTGTGCCTTTCGAACCCCATGATCTGGGACAAGGCAATTTTGCTACACCATCCGATTTTGTGTCATTGCAGAAATGGAGTGAATCTTACATAGACCCCAAAGCATTTTTGCGCGCACTCGCATCTCGAGGCATCAAGGGGATATCAGCCAAAATACTAGCGACGCCTGCGGCAAGCATATCCGACCAGTTGGTCATCTTGCGCAAAGCGCTAATCATGGGTAAGAGTCCCAAACTGATTATTGCTTGCATCAATGATCGCGAGTTTGCAATTACACCAGCTCCAGACGCCTTAGACAAGGGCGGTATAATCGAGCGCGAAATACGTGATATTGGCATTCCGTCACCCCTGGTGAAGTTTGCCCCCCTTGCCCCATTGATGCGTGTTTGTGCGATTAACTTACGACCCGCTAGGACTGCTCGGGTCTGGGAAGATGAAAGATTTTATTTTGTATATAAATTGCGCGTATTGACGCGGCAGATACAGCCTATTAGAGACATTTTGGATTTGAGTTCCCCTCTGAAAAATCTGATGGCCAACGCCAAAGCAGTGGCCAATCCTCCTTTTAATGTTAGTACGCTCTACGGACCAAATATCCCGCTGCCGCCAACCCTGTTACCATCCGCTAATGCCACACTTTCGGTAGATGATAAACCCTATCAAGAGCAACAAATCAAAGCTCTGTATAAATTGATAAATCTAACAAGTCAAAATCACATAAAAGTGTTGATTGTAAAAATGCCCATGTTTCCTGGAGTGCACGTATCGCCTCACGTATCCGACAAGATCAACTCAGCCCTGACAGCAGTCAAACAATATCCAAACGTATCATTTTTTGATCCAGCAAGTCGATGCAATTTTGAGGCTGGTGATTTTGTTGATGGCCTGCACATGTGCGGATATGGAGGTGCTAAATTGGTGACAGCTATCGCCGACTATATCGCAGGCAATAAATGTTCTCTGCTGCCTGGATCACCCTGAGGAAAAGGTCGCAAGATTGACTTCATGGCATCTATGCGTACTCTTGCGATTGCATCCGCGAACATACGCAATCTATCGGGATTTTTGCTGTGACTCGCCGACTCGTCCAATTGCCTATACACAGCCAGAGACTCGGCAATATATCCAATCTGTCCTATCCTGGCCACGTTGAGTATGCCTGGGTAATCAGCCATCATATAATTACGCTGAGCAAATAAATCAAACTGATACGATCGCAAAAAAGCCTCACGCCTCACAAGTGTAGTAGGGGTATTGATGTAATTGCACTGCAGCAAATCCTCAAATATCCATCCATGTGGCATTGTGACCCGATCACTAAAGGTATTGGCGTTAAATTTGGCCTGATAAGTAAAATCTTGTCGCAAACGACCCGAATCCGAATAAACCATAGCGAAATCTGGATTGAGCTCAAAAAACTCTATATTGCGCTCGATTTTGCGCGGCAAATAGTAATCATCTGCCTCTAAAAAAGTCAAAAACTCACCATCCGTTTGGGCAAACGCCTTTGCAAGATTGGGCAACATACCCAAATTGCGCTCGTTGCGCTCGATACGCACACTAGCAAATTTTTCTCTCAACCTATCCTCATAGCTTCGAGCAATAGCAAAAGTATCGTCATCACTACAATCATCTAAAAAGATGTACTGAATATTGCTATAAGTCTGCGCCAGCAGAGATTCGCAGAGAGTAGCCACAAAACGCCCTTGTCGATAAGCAGGCGTAACAATAGTCACGAGAGGATAATGTTTGAGAAAGGCCATAGCTTGTCGGGTATGCTCGAAACTACTAAAATCATGGATGATTTTACAATATGCCCGTAGGCTCGAGGAGTCCGTTCAATGCCGCAATTTTCGATCTGCATAGCTGCAATGAGCGCAGACTGCATTGCGATAGATCAACTAAAATCGACTCTCGAGAGCATATCGCTACAAGTAGGCCAGGATTGCGAGATCGTGGCTTCTTTATCCGATGATTATGCAGCATATTGTTGCCAGACCAATCCTGCTATAAAGATCTGCTCCTCGGCGACCAGTCGGACTGAGGCGCGAGATGCTTGTTTGAGAGCAGCCACAGGTGATCTCATTATGATTTTGGAGCCTGGTGCAAGGCTGCTGCCTGAAAGTCTCAAGCGTTTTGCTCGTGCATTTGCGCTGTACGACGGCCTGAGCATGGCAATAGGACGCGCAAAAAACATCACCGCCGACGGCCTCAGCATCGACGAAGAACCCGAGTATTTTGAGCATGGCGATCAAAACACCGTGCTGCCAGGCAGGACAATTGCCGAGAGGGCTATGCGCAGTATGCAAGACATAAGCCCACTGAGTGCTGTCTGCTTTAGGAGGGAGGTCGCCGCCGATGGATTTGCCAGGGACTTGAGGTTGTATGCTGATTTTGACTTTTTGATCAGATTAGCGCTTGCTGGATATTGCCTATACCTCCCCCACTCTGTGGTCCAAGTCGTGAGCTTAGGCAGAGTAGACTCAGACAATCTCGATTACGAATCTCTGAGCTGGTTGATAGAGCTGATCCAATTGCATGATAAATACAAGGATGTTG
>Ga0233423_10001039_pt1 | contig 14018 bp, 11 predicted proteins | sample Watercolumn_Mata_FD_180713 | JGI IMG/M metagenome (GOLD analysis project Ga0233423, IMG submission 180713) | Freshwater microbial communities from Lake Matano, South Sulawesi, Indonesia - Watercolumn_Matano_2014_112_MG | ecosystem: Environmental > Aquatic > Freshwater > Lake | place: Indonesia...
CAGAAATGTTTAAAAAGCCATTTTTATAACAATTGTTATCGCTTTATAATAAATATTCCCTTTTAGGGAGAGCTATTCAATCCAGAATGCACACCTTACAACCGAAACACACAAAACTGAAACAAGAAGAAGTAAAAAAATTACTTGAAAAGTATAATATTTCTGTTTCTCAATTAGCTAAAATAAAGAGTGATGACCCTGCAATTGCCCCAATGAACTGCGTAAGGGGGGATGTATTGAAAATTGAAAGAAAAGAAGACAAAATAAATACTTATTTTAGGGTGGTTGTATAATTAAAATGGCAAGTTTAACGAATAATTCCGAGTCAAAGCATCTTCTTGTAAAGAAATATCTTGAACAGCACTCTATTGTTGAATCAAACATCCTTTCGTTCAACGATTTTGTCAAAAACAAGATGCAGCAGATTGTAAATGAAATAAGCAATGGATTGGAAAATGATGAAGTTGAAATAAAGTTAGGGAAGATAAGAATAGAAAAACCAAACATAGTTGAATCAGATGGAAGCACAACAGTTATTACTCCTGCGATAGCAAGATTGAGAAATTTAACATACTCTGCCCCAGTATTTTTGGAATTAAGCATAAAATATGGTGACCAAACAGACAGTTCTGAAGTTGAAATAGGAAGAATCCCTGTAATAGTAAAAAGTACTGCTTGCAATACATATGGGATGAGCAAGGATGACTTAAGAAAGAACTACATGGATCCATTGGACGTTGGAGGATATTTCATAATCAACGGAAATGAAAAAGTTATCGTAATGTCAGAAGACCTTGCAGCGAACACTTCGTTCATTGAGGAAGGGAGATTAGGATTAACGTTGAAATTATTCTCACAAAGAGGTTCATATAGAATCCCAACCACAATTTTAGAGGCAGGAGACGGAATACTTGAGCTTAGTTTCTCAAGATTGAAAAACATCCCTGCAATTATCTTATTGAAATGCCTTGGAATGACAAAAGAAGCAGATATTGCAAAAAAAATAGGCCATGAAAACGATTGCTTGATTGTTAATTTGTATGAATTTGCCAAATTGCAGGATGCAGAAGATGCAATGATGTATCTTGCTGAGAAAGCGGGAATACAAGGAACAAAGAAAGAAATTGTAGACAGAGTAAAGCAAAGAATAGATTCATTCTTTTTACCCCATATAGGATTGGACAAAGCATCAAGACAAGAAAAGGCAGCAACATTATGCAGACTTTTAAGATTATACTTAATGGCTAAAGAAAATAAAGATATAAGAAGCGACAAAGATCATTATGCAAATAAGAGGGTAAAACTTTCTGGAGATTTAATATCTGATTTGTTCAGAGTTAACATAAATATTCTTGTAAGAGATATTCAATATTCATTGCAAAAAATTGCTAAGAGGAAGAAATTCTACTCATTAAAGACTATAGCTAAATCAACTTTGTTCACCCACAGAATTGAATCTGCAATAGCAACTGGAAGCTGGATTGGAGAAAGATCTGGAGTTACACAGAACATGGACAAAACAAATTATCTTGCGATGCTTTCACAATTGATGAGAGTCTCATCGATGCTTCCTGGAGAGCAGGAAAATTTCATGGCGAGAACTCTTCATCCAACACACTATGGGAGATTCTGTCCAACTGAATCCCCAGAGGGAGGGGAACTTGGATTAAGAAAGAACCTTGCAATTTTATCAAAAATATCCACTCATATAGATTTTGACGAATCATCAGTTCTAAGAAAGTTCGGAGAACTTGGATTGAATAAAGAAGCAGGAAATGACGTTTTCTTCAATGGGAGATTTATAGGGTATGTTGGAAATGCGAAAGAATTCGCTTCCAAAGTAAGAAATGCTAGAAGAAATTCCGAACTACCAAAAGAATTAAGTTTAAGATTAGATGATGAAACGGATATAATTTTAATGTCGACGGAAGTTGGGAGAGTTCTTAGGCCATTAATTGTTGCTGAAAATGGAGTAAGCCGATTGAAAGATGAGCATCTTGAATTATTGGAAGAAGGAAAGATAATGTGGAGCGATCTTATAAGTCAAGGAATCATAGAATATATTGATGCTGCTGAAGAAGACAATGCATTGACTGCACTTACGGTAGACAAATTAACATCAGAGCACACCCATCTGGAAATAGACCTTATTGACTTATTTGGATTAATCACAAGCTTAGTACCATTTGCAAACCATGACCAGTCATCAAGACTTAACAGAGGAAGCAAGACATTGAAGCAGAGCTTGGGAATCTATGCTGCAAACTATTTAGTAAGATTAGATACTGATGTTTCCGTGCTTCACTATCCGCAAAAACCTATCGTTAGAAGTTTTGTTTATGATACATTAGACGTTTATCCTTCTGGGCAGAATATTGTTGTTGCGATAATGCCTTTCGAAGGATACAACATGGAAGACGCAGTTGTTCTAAACAGAGCAAGCATTGACAGGGGAATGGGCCGTTCTACATACTTTAGACCTTATTCAACAACAGAATTGCAGTATGCAGGGGGGTTAAGCGATGAAATAGTTATACCTGAAAAAGATGTCTCTGGATACAGAACTGAAGCATCATACAAATTCTTAGAGGATGATGGAATAGCATTCCCTGAAGCAGCAATGAACGAGGGAGAAGTATTGATAGGAAAGGTAACTCCCCCTAAATTCTTGTCAGAAGCAAAGGACTTGAGCATACAAGCCAAGAAAGAAGCATCTGTTGCAGTAAGACAAGAAGAAAAAGGAACAGTTGATGCAGTATTCATAACAGTTGACCAAGAAGGAAACAGAATTGCGCAAGTAAGAACAAGAGATTTGAGATTGCCTGAAATAGGAGACAAGTTTTCAACACCCCATGGACAGAAGGGAGTAGTCGGACTTATTGCACACCCTGATGACATCCCATTCACATCAAGAGGAATAAAGCCGGATTTGATGTTCAACCCCCATGGTATTCCATCAAGAATGACTGTAGGATATTTGATAGAATTACTAGCAGGAAAAGTAGCATCCACAAACGGAAAAATAATAGACTCGACTGCATTTTCAGGACAATCAGTTGAAGAACTTGAAGGGCAACTGCAAAATATGGGGTTCTCATTCGACGGAAAAGAAACAATGTACAATGGAATTACTGGAAAGAAAATGGATGTAAAAATATATATTGGAAATATGTATTATTTGAAGTTAAGGCACATGGTTGGAAACAAGATGCACGCAAGAGCATCTGGAAAGGTTGCATTGCTTACAAGACAGCCTATTGAGGGAAGGGCAAGAGGGGGAGGCCTTAGATTAGGGGAAATGGAGCAGCAAGCATTAGCAGGGCACGGAGCATCATTGTTATTAAAAGAAAGATATGACTCGGACAAAACAACAATACATATATGCAAAGAATGCGGAAACATGACTTATGAGGATACTTTAAGAAGCAGAATTGTTTGTGATTTATGCGGAAGCAACGAATCAGAACCTATAGAAGTATCATATGCATTTAAATTGCTCGTTGATGAACTTCTTGGATTGGGAGTTCATACATCATTTGAACTGAAGGATAAATTTGCAAGATGACAGAACATTATAGAAAACAAGTAAGCGCATTGAAATTTAATTTGTTTAGTCCAGAGATGATTAAAAAAGTAGCCGTTGCTAAAATAATCACACCTGAACTTTACGACATAGATGGATTCCCAGTCGATGGGGGGCTTATGGATCTAAGATTAGGTGCAATTGACCCAGGAGTAAGATGCAGAACATGCGGTAAGAGAGTTAAGGAATGCCCCGGACATCCTGGAAGCATTGAGCTCGCAAGACCGGTGTTCCATATTAAATATATGCCTTTGGTTGAAACTTGTTTAAGAAGTTTCTGCCTTAAATGTGGAAAGCTCCTTCTTAATGATGAAAAGCAAAAAGACCTTACCCCTGGAATGAGAGCAAAGAAAGCAAAAGACGCTAAAAAGTGCCCTCATTGCAATGAAATATTAGAAAAAGTTAAGTTGGAAAAACCAAGCACTTTCCACATCGGTAAAAAGAGATTAAGCGCTATTGAAGTAAGAGAAAGATTGATAAATATTCCTGATGAAGAATTAAAGAAAATAGGGGTTAACACAAAAGCATGCAGACCTGAATGGGCAGTCATGTCTTTGCTTCTTGTTCCATCAGTTACCGTAAGACCAAGCATCACATTAGATAGTGGAGAAAGAGCTGAAGACGACGTAACTCACAAGCTTTCTGATATTATAAGAGCAAATCAAAGACTATGGGAAAACCTTAATGCTGGAGCACCTGAAGTTATTATAGAAGACCTTTGGGATTTATTACAATATCACATTACAACATTCTTTGATAATAATGTAACAAGAATACCTCCAGCAAGACACAGATCAGGACAACCATTGAAAACAATCACAGAAAGAATAAAGGGGAAGGAGGGAAGAATCAGACATAACTTAGCAGGTAAAAGAGTCAACTATTCTGCTAGAACAGTAGTTTCTCCCGATCCAAGTTTGAACCTTAATGAAGTAGGAGTTCCATATGAAGTTGCAAGAGTAATTACAGTTGCAGAGATTGTTACAACATTAAATATGGAATCTATGAAAGAATTAATCAAGCAAGGAGACAAATATCCTGGGGCAAATTATGTTATAAGGCCTGACGGAAGGAGAAAAAAAATAACTGAAGAATTAAAAGAAGAATTAATTGCCGAAATAAAGCCGGGATATAAGGTTGAAAGACATTTGAGAGACGGGGATGTAGTATTATTCAACAGACACCCAACTCTGCACAAACAGGGATTAATGGCTCATTTTGTTAAAGTTCTTCCTTATAGAACATTTAGATTACATCCAGCAGCAGCATTTCCATACAACGCAGACTTTGACGGGGATGAAATGAATATCCATAGCCCTCAGAATGAGGAAGCGTTAGCAGAATCTAGGGTGCTATTAAATATAAACAACAACATTATCTCATCAAAGAACAACTCTAATCTTTGTGGTACAATTGGAGATGCCATAACTGGAGCATTTATACTTGGAAAAGAATCATTAAACAAGGCAGATGCAGATCAGTTACTTTATTCAGCAGGGATAATTAATTCAGCCAAATCTAAGAGCATTCAAGGAAAAGATGTATTTGCACAAGTTATTCCAAAAGGGTCGAGCATAAAGGTTCCCGACGAAATAAACGGAAGCAACTCATTTGGTGTAGAAGAAGGAAAAATGGTAAAAACTATAGACGAAGAATTCGGAAGAGAAGCTGCAGTTGACTCGATTATCAAAGCATTCACATTAGGAACAACACATTTGTCAAGAAAAGGTTACACTTTGGCATTGCAAGACTTGAATGTTTCTGAAAAAGTAAGAAAAATCACTGCAGACATAGTTTCAGAAGCTGAAAGAAAAACACAAGAAATAATTAGAAAAACAGATTCAGGTGAGCTAGAAATTATCCCCGGGAAGACAATAGAGGAAACGAGGGAAACAAGAATCCTTCAATTATTGAATGACGTTCGATCAGAAATAGCTAAAGTGGTATCTGAGAATTTCCCTGCTGATGCAAACTTGAGCAAGATGATTACATCAAAAGCGGGAGGAAGCATGCTTAACGTAACTCAGATAGGATGTTGCGTAGGTCAGCAGTCTCTTTGGAATAAAAGAATTTCTCTTGGATACACTGATAGAACATTATCTTTCTTCAAGAAAGGAGATCTTGGACCCGATGCACGTGGATTTATCAAGTCATCATTCTTCAAGGGTCTTACACCTACAGAATTCTTTTTCGGAGCGATAACAGGAAGAGACGCACTTATGGACTTAGCGTTAAGGACCCCTAAGTCTGGATATCTTTATAGAAGACTAGTTTCTGCTCTTCAAGACCTTAAAGTGGAATATGATGGAACAGTAAGAGACGCTTCTGAGAATATAATTGAATTCGCGTATGGTGATGATGGTAAAGATGTAGCTAAGCTTCATTTGAAAGAAGATAAAGTCTCTCCTGCAGAAGCGGTTGGGGTTACAACAGCGCAATCATTTGGAGAAGCTTCGACTCAGATGGTTCTTAACGTATTCCACTATGCAGGAGTCGCGCAAATGCAGATTACTCTTGGTTTGCCTAGATTAATAGAAATCCTTGATGCAAGAAAGCAACCGTCTACTCCATTAATGGAATTATATCTTAATAGAGAGTTCAATAATGAGAAAGAAGCTAGAATTTTAGCCGAAAAAATAAAAGAAGTCAAGTTGAAAGAAATTATAAGCGAGATAAAGATAGATTTTGCAGGAAGAAAGGTCGAAATTGAATTAGATGTAAGAGCATTAAAGACAGTCCACGTTGGATCTGCAAAAATAGTTGAGAGATTGCAGGAAAAGGGATTCTCTGTAAAAGGAAACGATATGAAAATTACATTGAATTTGCAGGACAAAGACTTCAAAGAGATATATAAGTTGAAGGAAAAGTTGAAGGACACAACTATATCTGGAGTGAAGGGAGTTTCACAAGTAGTTGTAATGCAAAAAGGAAGAGATTATGTAATCATGGCTGCTGGATCTAATTTATCAGAAATAGTAAAGGTTAAAGGGATAGATGTTGATAAGGTATTCTCCAACGATATTCATGACGTTTCATCCGTATTTGGAATCGAAGCTGCAAGAGAAACAATTGTAAGAGAAATAAAAGCCGTTCTAGAGTCTCAAGGACTTGATGTAAACGACAGACACTTAAAATTAGTTGCTGACGCAATGACTTCTTCTGGGGTTGTTAAAGGGGTAACAAGAATGGGAATCATCTCAGACAAAGTATCAATCTTGGCGAGAGCAACATTCGAAACACCGGACAAGCAATTTGTTGATGCTACAATTAAAGGTGGTAGAGATGAACTTAGATCCGTAATAGAAAATATTCTTTTGAACCAGCCTATACCGGTTGGTACTGGACTTCCAGGATTGCTCGTCAAAGTTACTGGAAGTCTCGTGAAGTCAGCAAAAGGAAAAGGTGAGTAATAATGGCTACTTATGAAGATTTTCAAAAGTTAGATATAAGAGTTGGTAAAATAATTGAGATAACAGATTTCCCTGAAGCTAAAAAACCAGCATATAAACTAAAAATTGATTTTGGAAAAGAAATAGGAATAAAACAATCATCCGTTCAAATAGTTAAAAATTACGATAAAGAAAAATTGAACGGCAAATTAGTGTTAGGTGTTGTTAACTTCCCAGCCAGAAAAATTGGACCCTTTATTTCAGAAGTGCTAACTCTAGGAATACCAGATAATAAAAACGAATGTATATTGATTACACCAGATAAAGAAGCTCCAATTGGAGGTAAGTTATACTAATATGCAATTAGATATGCAGTTTATGAGATATATTAATCTGCTCGATAGAATTACAAGGGTCAAGACAACAAGATGCTTCCTTTATAACAATGCAATAGTTTTTGCTGTTCCAAAAAGATTTGTTTCCCAAGCAATAGGACAAAACGCAAATAGTATTCATCAGTTGCAAGAGAAAATGAACAAAAAAGTGAGAATTATTGCAGAAACAGACGGAAAAGACATAGAGAGATACATAAGCAATATTGTTGATCCTGCACAGTTCAAAGAAATGAAAGTTGAAGGAAGGGAACTTATAATTACTGCTGGAAGTATGCAGAATAAAGCGAATTTATTTGGAAGAAATAAAGCAAGACTTGAAGAACTTAAAGAAATAGTCAAAGACGATTTTAACCTCGATTTGAAGGTTATTTAACTAAAAACATTTAAAAAGCAAAAAGTCAAGGAAAGAACATGGGATTAATGAGCGCAAGAAAATTAATGAAAGATAGGAAAAAGCATAGATGGAGTCAGAAAGCCCATAAAAAAAGAACACTCGGGATGCAGAAGAAAGTAGATCCATTGGAGGGAGCTTTCCAGGCTAAGGGGATAGTTATTTCTAAGTTTCAAAAAGAAGCAAGACAGCCTAACTCTGCAATGAGGAAGTGTTGCAAAGTTCAGTTAATTAAAAATGGGATTTCAGTAGGAGCATTTATCCCCGGAAATCTCGCTCAGAAGTTCATTGATGAGCACGATGAAGTTATAATCGCAAGAATTGGGGGAAGATCTGGAAGACAGAAGGGAGATATTCCTGGGATAAGATTTATGGTAACTAAAGTAAATGATCAACCCTTGCACTTATTGTGGAAGGGCAAGATAGAAAAGGGTAGAAGATAATGGAACAAGAAAAACAAATCTCATTCAAATTGTTTGACATATATGATGTTTCTAATATAGAAGTAAGAGACCCAGCTTTGAAACCTTATGTTAATTTAACTCCTAAATTATTGTTAAAGAGCCATGGAAGAATTGGAAAGTTTTCTAAAACAAAAGTTAACATTGTTGAAAGATTAGCTGGAAGATTGCAAGTTCCTGGACACCAAGGAAAGAAGCATAAAATAATTACATCATGGAGTTCTGGAAAATATAACAGAAATATGGCAACAGTATTAGAAGTATTGAAGATAATTGAGAATAAGACAAAGAAAAATCCAGTTCAGGTTTTTGTTACAGCTATTGAAAATGGGTCCCCAAGAGACGAGATTACAGTTATTGAGCATGCAGGAGCAAGATATCCTCAGGCAGTAGATTGTTCCCCAATAAGAAGAATTGATTTGGCAATAAGATGGATGGTTCAAGGAAGTTATAACAAGTCATTCGGTAAAAAGAAGAAAATGGCAGAATCATTAGCAGATGAAATAATCAAAGCTTCCGAGGGATCAATGGAAAGTTATGCAAGAAGCAAGTCCAATGAAGCAGAGAAACAGGCAGATTCAGCTCGTTAATCTAGCATAATCGCTTGTTTATTTTAATTGTAAAAATTGATTAGGTTCTTATACAATAATCCTTAAAAAGGGATTTTAGGTGAGATTTTTATGGAAAAGCTTATTGGGGATGAAAAAGCAGAAGTATTGACCAATGGTCTCTTGAATGTGTATTCTTCTGGGATTGAAAGGAAATTTGTTCTAGCACATAAAGAAATTATAAGTGATAGGTTATCTGGGGAGAAATATCCAGGACAAAAACCTACCATTTTAGATAGTAGAGAATATGTTTATCCAGGAGGAATACAATACAGTATGTATAGGAGAGCTGCCACTCCCGGAGTTGTTTGGACAATGAACCTAAGAAGAATATTCCCAAGTAACCTTAGGTTTTCGATGAGGGAACCGGGTATTTTAGACAGATTAATGACTTTTTCTTCGGACCAAATATTATGGGATTTAATACATGGGTCGGGAATTGCAGAAAGAGCCAATGGGGATGGATTTGACTTAGGTATGTTGGTCCACATGGAAGAATGGGTTCCTTCTCCTATGTCAGATTATCCAAACCAATATCTGATTAGATCTTTTCCAATAATAGTTCTTCCCCGTTCAAACATTAGTCGGACAGAAATTAACGGGTTTGAAAAACAACATGAAAAATTATGGACGAGAAAATATGGAAGAAAGGCAACTAGAAAACCATTACTAAACCCTGATGTTTTTTATGAGGCTGTGAGGATAAAAGAAAAAGTTTCGCAATAGGTTTAAAAAGCCTCTTTGATAAGGGGATTTATCAAGCAAGACGTTAGCTGATGTTCGAGAATATCGTCATTAGATAACTAATTATATTAAACTTGTAAAAACAAAAATGGTAGAAAAATACGATTTAGAAAATCTTAAGAAAGCAAGGATTTCTTGCAGGAGCAAGAAATGGTAGAAAAATACGATTTAGAAAATCTTAAGAAAGCAAGGATTTCTTGCAGGAGCAAGAAATGGTAGAAAAAGAAACATCATTGCAGAAAATCCAAAGACTTACATCTAAACAAGAAAATATTAGAAATGTAGCTACAAGTGCGCACATTCACCATGGAAAGACTACTTTCACAGACAATCTTTTAGCGGCAGCAGGAATGATGGCTGCTAAAAACGCTGGAGACTTAGAAGAAGGAATGGCAACATGGCAGCACCTTGATGAGCAGGAAAGATTGATGACAGTAGACGCAGCAAATGTAAGTATGGCCCACGAATATCAGAATCAAGAATATTTAATTAATTTAATTGACACTCCTGGACACGTTGACTTTGGAGGAAACGTTACAAGAGCGATGAGGGCAATTGATGGCACTTTCGTTCTTGTATGTGCAGTAGAAGGAATGATGCCTCAAACTGAAACAGTATTGAAACAGGCGTTGAGAGAAAGAGTTAAACCCGTATTATTCATTAACAAAGTTGACAGACTCATAAAAGAATTGAAGTTAACTCCAGAGCAGATGCAAGAGAGGTTCATGAAATTAATTGCCGAATTCAACAATAAAATAATGCAGATTGCTGAACCAGAATATAAAGAAAAATGGAAAGTTAATGTTATGGATGGTTCTGTTGCATTCGGGAGTGCAAGAGAAAACTGGGCAATGTCTTTGCCATTTATGAAGAAAAAGAATATTTCGTTTAAAGATATTTATAGAATATATGAAATGCCTGAAGAGCAGAGAAAGAAATGGGTATGGGAAAATGCTGCATTGAATGAAGTTGTATTAGATATGGCTATAAAGCACTTGCCAAACCCAATTGAAGCGCAAAAGTATAGGATTCCAAAGATATGGAGGGGTGATACAGAATCACAATTTGGAAAAGACCTTTTGGCCGCAAATAGAAATGGGGAAGTAGCATTTGTTATAACAAGAATAGTTATTGATCCTAAATCAGGAAAAGAAGTTTCAGCAGGAAGATTATATTCAGGAACAATACAGAATGGGATGGAAGTTTATTCTAATATGGCTAAGAAGAAATATAGGGTACAACAGGTTCTTGTTTACAACGGAATAAAGCCAGAACAATTAGATTCGGTTCCAGCAGGAAATGTTCTTGCAATTTCTGGACTTAATTGCGAGGTTGGAGATACAATTACATTGAAAGAAGAAACTCCATTTGAAGAAATTAAACATATATTCCAACCAGTTATTACCAAATCTATTGAGGTAGTCAAATCACAAGATCTTCCAAAACTTATTGAAGTTCTTAGAAAAGTAGGGAAAGAAGATCCTTCTGTTAAGATTGAAATTAATGAAGAGACTGGGGAGAACTTATTATCTGGGATGGGAGAATTGCACTTAGAAATTATTGAAGGAAGAATAAAGAATGAAAAAGGATTAGATGTTAAAATGGGTCATCCTATTGTTGTATATAGAGAATCGTTAACAAAAGATTCTGGAGAAGTTGAAGTTAGAACTCCAAATGGGCACAACATATTATTCTTATCTATGGAACCATTAGAAACAGAAGTTTATAATGCGATAGAAAGAACAGAAATCCCAGAAGGAAGATTGAAGAAGAAAGCTGAAGATATATGGAAGAAGCTTAATGCATGTGGTATTTCAAATGAAGAAGCAAGGCAATATCAAGAAATATACAAAGGGAATGTATTCGAAGATAGAACTAGGGGTCTCGTGCTATTACCTGAAGTAATTGAATCGATTATAGATGGATGGAAACTTGTAATTGACGGTGGTCCATTGGCTAAAGAACCAATGATGAAAACAAAGATAGTGTTGCATGATGCTAAACTTCACGTAGACCATATGCACAGAGGTCCTGCACAGATATATCCTGCAATGAGAGAAGGAATGCATTCATGTATGAAGAAAGGTGGAGCAGCAATATTAGAACCTATACAAACACAACTTGTAGAAGCACCTGTTGACTTTATGGGGGCAGTTACTGGGCTTATAGGGTCAAAGAGGGGAGTTCTTATCGATGTAAACCAGGAAGGAGTTGATACATTTATCAAAGCAAAGATACCTGTAGCTGAAATGATTGGATGGTCTTCTGATCTTAGGTCTGCAACAGAAGGACGTGGTGTTAGCTCGTTAATAGACCAGGAATTCCAGAAATTGCCAAATGAACTTCAGATTAATGTTATTAGAGAAATAAGAACAAGAAAGGGATTGGCGGAAAATCAGTAAACCTGTTATCCCGATTAATTTACTACTTTCGTTCTTAAATATCTCACACTGTGTAGGTTCATGAGATTTGATACCACCTAATTTTGATTAGCATTGGATAATAATTTAATTTAAATAGTTGGAATATATAGATAAATTATGGAAAAATATGTTAAAAATGCAGATGGAAATGCCGAATTAGAAGATAGTGAAGAATTTGAAGAAGATGAAGCACAGATTGACCCTAATTCTGTAACTGGAAAAAAAGAAAGGATACAATTGATTAATGTCGATATAAAAAAATTGCTTGAAGAAAGGGATGAACTGGAAAGACAGGTTCTTGATTTAGAGGACGATTTAGAAGATAGGAAGATATAAGCACATAATCCCTATTATTTTTAAAGCAGTTAAATTTGCAGCTAATATGGTAAGAATTAATCTAATCAATCCAAAAAAACTCTCTGATCAGCATTTAATTGCAGAATACAACGAGATATTGATGCTGTTGGGCTATGTTAGGAAATTCCCAAATTTAGATAACGACATTCCCAAGAGATACAAACTTGGAAAAGGGCATATTAAATTTTTCAAAAACAAGCTTATCTACCTAAAAAAGAGACACGAAATAATAAAAAAAGAGATGAGCAACAGAGGGTTTGAGACAAATATATCCATAGACCTAAGAGGTTTTTCTAAAGAGCTTATTAAAGATTGGCATCCTAAAGACGAAGATTTTGAGGTAATAAAAAAGAGATTGATTGAAAAAATAAATCTTAAACCAAGATACTATAGATATTATGGAGGGGATAAAAGAAAGAGATTTTTTATTAATTTGCTCAATTATTAGAACGAATATCGAAATGTTTAAATACCCACCAAAATAGATAGAATTGCTAAAATAAAATTTAGTGATATAATAAAATGGCAAAAGCAAAACCAATATTGAACGTTGTTTTCGTTGGACACGTTGACCATGGAAAGTCAACTACAATCGGTAGACTTATGTTCGATTCTGGGAAAGTAGCACCTGAAGAATTAGAGAAATTGAAAGCTGAAGCTCAGAAGCACGGAAAAGCTGGATTCGAATTTGCTTTCGTTATGGACAAATTCAAAGAAGAAAGAGAAAGAGGAGTTACAATTGACCTTTCTTATCAGAAGCTAGTTACAAATAAGTATGAAGTTACAATCATTGACGCGCCTGGACACAAGGATTTTATCAAAAACATGATTACTGGAACATCACAAGCAGATTGTGCATTCCTTACTTTGTCTGCTAAGGATGGAGTTCAACCACAAACAAAGGAGCACGTATGGCTTTTGAGAACAATGGGGGTTGGGCAAATTGCAGTAAACATCAACAAGATGGATGCTGTTGATTACAAAGAAGATGCGTATAACAAAGTTAAGGCGGATGTTTCTGTTGTATTGAAGCAAGCAGGATACAAGCCTGAGACCATAACATTCCTTGCGATTTCTGGATTTAAAGGGGATAATGTTGCAAAGAAATCAACAAATATGCCATGGTATAAGGGACCAACTGTATTGGAGCAATTAGACTTATTCAGTCTTCCCGAGAAACCAACAAACTTGCCATTAAGGATGCCATTACAGGACGTTTATGAAATTACGGGTATAGGTACTGTTCCAGTTGGAAAGATTGAAACTGGAGTAATGAAAGTTGGACAGAAAGTTATAATTCTTCCAGGGAGATCTGGAAAGGGGGTTGAAGGAGAAGTTAGGTCAATTGAAATGCATCATGAACAATTACCTCAGGGAGAAGCGGGAGATAATGTAGGGATAAACATAAGGGGAGTTGGAAAGAAAGATATTGCAAGAGGAGACGTAGTTTGCGATGCTGCTAAACCAGCAACAATTGCAGAAGAATTCGTAGCTCAAGTTGCAGTTATTTCACACCCAACAGTTATTGCTAAGGGATATACGCCTGTATTTCACGTTCACACGGCACAGGTTCCATGCCAGTTCATTGAGCTTATTGAAAAGACAAGCCCAGATGGACAGACAGCAAAGAATCCTGACTTTTTGAAGAATGGGGATGTTGCAAAAGT
>Ga0233423_10001041_pt1 | contig 14014 bp, 13 predicted proteins | sample Watercolumn_Mata_FD_180713 | JGI IMG/M metagenome (GOLD analysis project Ga0233423, IMG submission 180713) | Freshwater microbial communities from Lake Matano, South Sulawesi, Indonesia - Watercolumn_Matano_2014_112_MG | ecosystem: Environmental > Aquatic > Freshwater > Lake | place: Indonesia...
GCCGGCGTCATAAGTGTTAGGTGAGGATCATTAGCGAGAATCGGTTTCCCAGTTTTTGATTTTTGACTAGAAATTGCCCAGGCATTACTACCTGATGCAAGTGCGGGAATACAGAACATTGAACGATAGGTACCTTCAATATCAAAAAGCTGATGAAGATCGTCTGCGATTTTTTCTTTTTTTAAACCTTTGGCAACAATTAGAGGTGCATTCTCAGGCCAGTAGGGAAATATTTCTTTTGCTCTCTCTTCGCCAAATTTCTGAACAAGCTCTGCCAGCAGCAAATCCACCCATCGTGAATAGTTCAACTCCCAAGCCATCAGACGGCTGACAAGTAGGGAATGCTCAATTTTCCAGGGTTCGGGTTCAAAATTAAGCATATCAAATTCGACTGGATATTTTCCTTTATGTAAAATGATATATTGATTCACTCCATCTGCATAAGCTGTTAATGCCTTCCGTGTATCATCTTCCAAACCTAGTGATAATTTTTGCACATGTCTCATAAAGCCGAGAGTCCGAAACATTTTATCTATTGGCAGTGTTGGTGAACCAAGAACTTCAGATAACCGCCCCATACCAACACGTCGTATTAGTTCCATCTGCCATAATCGATCCTGTGCGTGAGTAAATCCGACGGTGAAAAAAGCATCATATTCTGAACTCGCTGAAATGTGCGGGACATCATAATTATCCCTATAGACTGTTACTTTTTGAGTAATTCCTTCAACGTTTACTGTTCCAGAAGTTTTAGGAAAAGAACGTGTCACAAGATAATAACCTATCCCGATACCAATGATACAGATAAGAAGAAATGTTGCTAGTATTCCAATCAAACCTTTTTTAGTGACACGCATTATAGATCCTTTCGTCGTACATAAAAATTCCGTCTCAATATATCGGGACGGAATAATTTAACTAAACTTGAAAAGTGGTGCAACTAAGTTAGAAACGATGGGAAAAAGTTACATTGATAGTATTCGTTGTCACCAATTCACTCGTTTCAAAGGATGGCACCTTTATCCAGTAAAGATTATTACGGTCTGTCTTCCAGACTCCAAGTGCATAGGAAGCATTGATGCTGCTATTTTCACCGATTATGAATCCAAATCCACAGGTATATTTTATTTGATCATAACTCGATGGTTTATTTTTCCAAGGAGAAGGTTTATACTCTAAACCCGCTCTCAATTTTAATCCAATATCCCAGATAGAAACTTCTGCACCACATCGTAAATTCCATGTCTCACGTAACATTTTTTTGAAATCCCGATGTTCCTTTTTCAATTCTTGGTCATCGGTTTCAAATTCTATTTGAGTCCAGTCTGTATATTCCGCATCACCCGCAATCATTATCCAATCTAGAGGTTGAGCAGACAAACCACCACTAACGACCAATGGAGTAACAATTTGATATTTACTTTCATGGATAAGTGCTGGTGACAATTTCTCGAAGAAACCATCATCAAAATAACTGGTGCCATCCTCAGTAAATGTTTGAGAAATCTCATATGTCGTTGGTACTCGCACTGTGGCACCGATTCTATATTTTCCAGGTTGACGATACATAATTCCAAATAGTGCATTAAATCCGCTCAAATCACTTGTAATTGTGTTAGCATAAATCCAATGGTCGAAATTATAAGGAAACCTATAAGTAGACTTATAAATATTCCTTGTATCACTCTCAGTGAATTCATTATCAAAAGTATAAGTACCAGATACAAAATTTAGAGTAACTCCAATAGATAAATTTTTCGCTATATCGATACCACCACCAAAAGACCAATGATTGATTCCACCACCTTCAAGAATTCTGGTTGACTGTTGAACACTATCGGTAAGAACTGGAAAAAGATAATCATCCAAAGTATCCGCAAGGAATATTCTAAATGCTAGTTGATTATTTATCAGGTTATCTGCCTCATCCAAGCTTAAAGTAAGAAGATCAAAATCACCAAATTGTGTTCCTCCATATGGTTTGAAGGTTTTGACAATGGATGTTGATGGATTAAATCCTTCAAATGAAGCAACAGATGTAAAGTTAGCGACTCTCCCAAAACCAAAAGCAAATGTCAATCCACCTTGCCTTGTTGGTATAGGATAAACAATTCCGAGATTATCTAATCGAATTGCATTATTATTGTCTTTGATATTATTTCCAAAAAACGTCACGTCATTATCATATCCTATGCTAGAAAGTCCAACCGAGAATTCAAAGCTTTTCTGCTGCGATAAGCCTGCTGGATTTCCAAAAAGAGCCGAATAGTCATCTGCTATTCCAACAACAGAGTTACCCATCGCTTGCGAACGTGCACCAACGCTAGAACTAATTTGTGATAATCGTAAACCATCCGCTGGATACTGCGCCTGGGCAGAATAAAATCCCATCGTAAAAAGAATAATTGAGCAATATATTCGTGTTGTTTTCATTGTCTGGTACTCCGTAATTACTTCTTTCATTTATCTGCGCCTACCAGAATCACCACTACCTCGTCGATCACCGCCGCTACTTCTTGGTGCTGGTGCGCTCGGAGGTGGACTTGACCGCTGTGCGGGTGGAGAATAACTTGGTGCCGACCTTTTTGATTCAGACGATCTGCTTTGTGATTCACCCCTGCTCCGCGTTGCTGATTCCCTTCTGGATGGGCTAACATTGCGTGTTGAACTTTCATTTCGATATCGTGGTTGCTGAACACTCGCACCATATTCTCTGCGTGTTGACCTGTTGGGTGTGATTCCTCGAGCCGAGTTTGCCGCAGATCGGCGAGATCTTGGTGTGCTTATACTACTTTCAGATCTACTTGACCTGCTTGAACGCGATGCTCCAATTTCACTTCGTCTCGTGCTTGTTCGGGTTAAATCGGTGTTTCTAGGTGATCTTGATTCTGTTGACCTAACAATACTCGAAGGTCGTCTTCCACCAGCTGTCCGTTGAAAACGTGTTGGTCGAGTGTCGTATGAATAATAGGTATTTGAGTGCCACCTCGACGGTGAATAATATCCATACCCATACCAATGATGCGGATAATAGTAATTACCATAAAATGGATAATGCACATATGCTGGATAAATCCAAGGTGTCCACCAATACCAATAACTCGGGTAATAGCAATAGTCCCATTCCCAGCACGAATGCCATCGTGGATAATAATATGTAAATCCGATATATGAATGAGGATATCGGTCATATTCATTGTCATAGTCATCATCATATGCTGCATTCCCGCTGTCGGAGGATTGTTCAGATGTTTCATATACTGGTTCATTTTCGCGAATTGTTGCAACCTGAGTATAACAACCCTGTAACAGGAAAATGGATATCAGGAAGAGCATGAAGGATATAAATTTTATAGTTTTCATATAAACCTCACTTATTTGATGCAAAATAAGAAGTCAATATTCTTGCCAAAGATTAGAATAAAGAAAGCCTGATTTTGGCTCAATTCTGCCTCTCTCAGGCTTTGGAAACAAGCATTTCTTATTATTTATGTATAGCGAACTAATCAGAACCGTCCACAAAGATAAACGGATGATTATTTATGCCTTTAGATCATAATTCGCTTAGAAGGTTCCAATATAATCGATTTGAAGCGTACGATTACCAACGTAAATATTTTCCTGATTTTTGGTAATATTTTTCAAATCAAATCCAACAATGAGCCCTTTACCCCATGTCCATCGAAAACCAAAGTTTAGATAGCCATTTCCTTTTCCTAAAGCATGACCGTGATTATCATTAATTGCAAGATCGTATTCAAACATAATTGAAATATCTCTTCCAATAGATTTTTCAACACCACAATACATGTTTAAATCTGAATCACCATCATCTGATTCCATTGACTTATTGATTCCACCGTGAATACTTAAATTTCCAAGAAATATATAATTCTTGCTTGCTGCGATATACGCACCAGGTGATTTAATGGTATAACGATTCAACGTATCAGGAGTGAGATAAGGTTCTTTACCCTGAGAATCAAAGCCTATTGCAAACGCTGGCAATAGAGATCCTTCGCTTATGAGTCGCAATTTTGCGTTAACTCCAGGCATAGGATTCATCGTGATTTTGTTCGGTCCAATGATATCTGTGCCACCATAAGAAATTCCAAACGTAAATTGTTCAAATATTCCAACCATCATGCCTACCAAAACACCCCCACGTTGGAAAAAATTTGAAGAGATTGCGTATGAACCTTGTTTTAGAAGTCCGGCAGTTGGTTTATCTACTATTATCGTCGGTTCAATACTGGCTCCATCACCTACGTAGCTTTGTGCATACGTAATATTAATAGTCGAGTAAGTTAAAAGACACACTAATAAAAGCCCTAAGATCGTTTTCACATGCTTCTCCTTATTGAACAAAATTAAAGATCATCTTCACCAAAGATTTTACGAACATTCTCAGATAATTCATTTCGAATTTCTTTTCCCTGCTCTATTTTTTCTCGTGGTGTTTGAGGAATAGTTCCTTTTCGTAAAATTTTAAATCCCTCCTCAAATGACTCTTCTCCTTCAGAATACTTTTTTTCTTCATTTTGTTGAGGATTAAGTTGAAAAATATTAGTTGTAGGTATTGCGGCTGTTGGTTTAGATCCACCCAATGATTGAAGCTTCGAAAGTATATCTTTTGCCTCACGTGAAAGATCATCTTCGGAATATGTTAGAAGATGTCCTTCCCTGAGATAGAATTCTCCATGAATCATCACTTCACTTACATGATGCGAAGCCCCCTCGTGCAGGATACAATCAAGGACATTCTGCATAGATTCATCGACAAGAATTGCATTCATGCGGAAATCAGCTAAATTGAGAAATGCGATATCAGCCTTCTTCCCGACTTCAATCGATCCAACATCATTTTCAATTCCCAATGCCTGGGCTCCCAACTTAGTGTGCATTGCGAGAAGATCAAACGGCTTTTTTCTTGTTAAACCAATCATTTTGAGAATCGAACAATAAGTTTGGATATTTTCTAATGGTTGAGTGATACCCCAATCTGTGCCGAGAGCAATTGGGATTCCATGTCTGTTAAATTCCTCAAAAGGAGGTAAATCTGTTTCCTTTTGAAGAATAGCTGAGGGAGACAGTACTATTGGCACTCCTGATTTTTCAACAAGCTCAAGATCATCTTCTTCATAGTATGCTAAGTGTAGGAGTTGGATTGGAGTATCAAATATGTGAAATTCATTATACAGCTTTGCGATCGACTTGTTAAAATTCTTTTTAACAATCTCACATGCTCTTTTAGATTGCCCTAAATGTAAAATAATTGGCCATTGAAGTTCGCGTGCAAGCCGAAGACTGGATTGGAGATTGTATGTTGTTAAATTTTCCTCATCAGCGATTACCAGTGCATATCGAATGGATTTATCTTTTAATATTCGAGCGGTTTCTATCTGATCTCCATTCTGTAATCCGATGAAACCTTTAATATTTGTCTGTTGCATTGCATCAAACGCTGCTCTAAAAGAATGCTCAGGATTATCTATTCCGAATTCAGATAAAGTTGTTACACCCGACTTTATTGCACTATAAAACGACAGGCGATATAAACTATTCAATTCTTCGTAAGACGCATCTTTTTTCAGATACTCTATCGCCTTTTGAAAGGATGGATCTTTGCTCCACTTCGACATTGATAGATCCATTGTGAGGTAACGAAGGAGGAATGATTCGCCTGTATGGTGTGCATCGATGAAACCAGGCATTAAAATTTTTCCAGTAGCATCTATCACTTCAGCAGATGGATACATAGCTCTCAGGACTTGTGCTGGTTTCCCAATATCGATAATCCGCTCATTCTGAATTAGTATTGTAAATTGACCGGCACGATTCTGCCTATCCCCGGTAAATACAATTCCATTCTCAATAATTTTTACAGATTCATTCATACTTTGCGCCAGCTTGTACTTCCATCCTTTTTATCTTCCAATTGAATCCCGAGAGTATCGAGTTCCTTACGAATAAGATCTGCCGCCCACCATGATTTCTCCTGTTTCGCCCGTTGACGAGTACTAATAAGTATTTCTATCAGTTTAGTGTCAATACCTTGCACTTCTGGCGTAGATATTCCCGTACTTGGAATAATGCCTAAAATATTCTTTCCAGCTTCGTTTAGGAATCCATTGATTTCACTTAATGAAATTACAGATAGTTTTTTCTCGGAATTAATATTTTGATTTATTTCTCTGATAAGCTCAAAAAGCGACCCAATGGCAAGCGGTGCATTGAAATCATCATCCATCGCATCAAAGAATTGCTTCTTTATTAGCGTAAGATCTAAGCTCAAGCCGGAAATCCTTTTTTCCTTTTCAGCTCGTTGAATTTCATCTTGAAGATTACGAATTGTGTTTGCGAGCTTTTCATATCCCGCTTTCGCTCCCTGAAGAGCTTCATCACTGAAATCCAAAGTACTTCGATAATGACTCTGCAGTATGAAGAATCTGACTACTAGAGGATCATATTTCTTGAACGCCTCTTTTAGCGTAATGAAATTGTCAAACGACTTGGACATCTTTTTACCATCTACTGTAACCAGATTATTGTGGATCCAATATTTCACAAATGGTTTTCCCGTTGCAGCTTCACTTTGAGCAATTTCGCATTCGTGATGTGGAAATTGATTATCCATTCCACCACCGTGAATATCGAATGTGTTCCCAAGATATTTCATTGACATTGCAGAACATTCAAGGTGCCATCCAGGGAAACCTTCTCCCCAAGGACTAACCCATCGCATAATATGTCCCTGTTCTGCGCGTTTCCATAGCGCAAAATCTGCAGGATGACGTTTTTCCGTCCGTGTTTCAACGCGCGTTCCCTCCAAGGAATCTTCAATTATTCTCCCTGATAGTTTCCCATATTCCTTAAACTTCTGAACATCGAAATAGACCGAGCCATTTATCTCATAAGCAAAATTTTTAGCTAATAATTGTTTAACCAATTCAATTTGCTCGACAATATGACCTGAAGCACGTGGAGAAATATCGGGGCGGACAATACCAAGCTTGTCCATATCCTCGAAATAACTATGCGTAATCTTTTCCGCAATTTGCATCGGATGAATTTTTTCGATTCTCGATTGCTTTATCATCCTGTCTTCACCATCATCGAGCAGATGTCCAACATCCGTGATATTCTGGATGTAAAGAACTTTATAGCCAAGATGACGTAAGTATCGAACAATCAGATCAAACGAAACATAACTCTTCGCGTGACCAATATGCGAATCGCTATAGACAGTTGGCCCGCATACATACATACCAACACAACCTTCAAAGATAGGCTGAAAAAATTCCTTCTGACGTGTTAATGAATTATATATCGTTAAACTCATAGGATATTCGTCTGGTTTATTATTAGTTCAACCTTATAAGTTCTTTTGCACCTTTTAGACTGGTATCTGTTACTTCATCACCACTAAGCAGTCGAGCAACTTCTTGGATACGTTCATCATCATCCAGTTTGCGTATATTGGATTTCGTTCTTTGTTTCGTTTCTGTTTTCTCTACAACAAAATGGCAATCAGCGAATCCAGCAATTTGCGGAAGATGGGTAATGGATATAACCTGATGAAATTGTGAGAGATTCTTAAGACTACGACCAACCGATTGAGCTATCCGTCCACTGATGCCGACATCGATTTCATCGAATACCAATAATGGTAAACGGTCAGCTTTTGCAAGTATTGTCTTTAATGCCAACATTATGCGTGATATTTCGCCACCCGATGCCACTTTAATTAACGGCTTAGGATCTTCTCCAACATTCGTGGAAAGATAGAATTCTAAAAAGTCAATTCCATTCGGTGCAGCTTCGTAAAAATCACGTCCCATTTTGACATAGGCACTGTTAATTTCTCCATCCACCTTTGCGAATATCCGGTTTTCAATTTTAACATCAAACTGAGCATTAGCAATGCCTAATTTTTCTAACTCAGAACATACCGCTTTACTGATCCTCCCCACTAATTCTCTTCGCTTCGTAGAAAGGCGCTGTGCGGCAACAGAGCAAGTTGCTCGCTCTGAATTTATTTTTTCTAGTAGATGCTTCATCTCTTGATCATAATTCTCTGCAATACGAAATTCACTACCGATTTTCTCGAGATGAGCTATTACAGCATCCAACGAACCACCATACTTCTTTTTCAGAAGTACGATTTGCGACAGTCTTTCACGAATCTGTTCAAGCCGTTCCGGATTAAAATCTATCTTTGAATTGTAGTTCTGGATGAACTTCGTCAATTCGCTAATGACTGCTGTTGCCGTAGCACACTCATTTTTTGAAACCTCGAAGGTCTTATCGATTTCTGCAAGATCCTCAAGTTGATTACGCGCCTTCACTAAAAGGTCATATACCGATTGCTCACCTTCATACAACGACTGATACAATTGTGAAGTAACATCAAAGAGTTTCTCAGAGTTCTCTAAAATTCTTAATTCATTCTCCAAATCCGCTTCTTCTCCAGAACGTGGATTGACCGCGTCTATCTCTTTAATCTGGAATTCATAAACATCTCTTTTCTCTTTAAGATCTTTTTCCCTGCGCGCTAATGAACGCATCTCTGCAAAAAGCACTGTCAGTCTATTGTATGTTTCACGGTATTCATTCACCAATCCATCCAGACCACCAAACTCATCTAACAATTCTATATGTGTATCCGATCTTAACAAGGATTGATGTTCATGCTGCCCATGCAAATCAACAAGATGGTCACCAATTTCTTTCATCACAGCTAATGAAACAGGAGAATCGTTAATAAAACAACGTGATTGACCTTTTACCGATATTTCCCGTCTGAGGATGAGATCGTTCCACTGCTCTATCTCGTTCTTTTCTAAAATTTTAATAACCTTATGGCTTTTTGATAATCCAAAGATGCCTTCTACTATAGCTTTTTCACAACCTTTACGGATGATATCTGAATTCGCTCGATCACCAAGAATAAGACTCAGTGCGTCAATAATAATTGATTTGCCTGCACCTGTCTCTCCTGTTAAAATGTTCAGACCATTCTCGAAATCAATTTCGACTGATTCGATAAGAGCATAATTTCGAATAGAAAGGAATTTGAGCATATAAGATGCTCAAATGTAAGGAAAAAAGATGGAATTTCAATGAATAGAATGTATTCCAAAGACTAATTACCGACAAATAAAAACCATAACCAGATCACTTATTGTGACCACCACTCAAGGAGGATGTAATTCGTGGTGGTATTATTTTCCAACAAATAGCGGCTTGATGTGTCTTTGATATAAATTCTCAGTCACGTGCTGTTCAATAGGTGCACGAGCGCTAATAAGTCCTGCACGAAATTCTTCACCCATTTCTGCTGCAATTCTAAATGCTATATGAATTAATTGGCGGAAATTGCGATCAAGCGTAGGACTTTTATGTTCGTGTTTTAGAGATGCAACAAATTGTTGAGCTGACCAACGATCCACTTGAGATGGTAACGGAAGTTTATCGCGCTCGATCTCAACTACAGTTTCGTACGGTTTTCTGAGTTCTTCGAATCTATCGTAAGCTGATGAATATATCTTTTTGGCTATTGGCAAAGTATTATTATCCGATGCAAGTCCAATAACTTCTTCAAGCCACGTCGTACCAGCAGTTTTCAAGTGAACACCTTTCCCACTCTTTTTGAGTAAGGAATGTATATGTGGATAAATTGAAAACTTATCGCTACCGGAGTGGATACTTAATTTTAAGTTTTTAGGTAGCGGGAATCTTTCGATAGCTATTGAAATCACAGCTAAATCCTCTTTGAATTCCTTTGTGAACGCTTCGATATTGCCGACATAATCTATCCCTTTTAAAAATTTTCCTGAAAATTTTGGTGCTACAGTCTGAGCTGAAATACCAAATAACGACAATCCTGCGAGGAAGAGATATAACTCTGAGGGTGTTTGCGTATCATAGGCCTCATCAACAGATACTTCAGTAACAAAATTGCCATCTCCTTTTTTATTCTTGATGTAGTTGAATGTCTTGCTTGCTTCCTGAATTGCATACAAATATTTACCGGCAAACGATTTTAATTCGTCTCCACTGATCTTCAATTCTTTATCTAATAGAGCATGTTTCAAAGTTCCGGTGTGCGGTGTTAGATTCTTAACAAATCGGTCAATTTCGTCGGCAGGTGCAGGTTTGCCAATAAAATCTGCGACATCAAGTGTAAAAAAATCACAAGCATCGATGAAGCGATCGACAGTTTTAAGACCTATATGATCTGCATCTACAAAGAACTGCCCTTCCCATTTCTCTACGCTCACAGCTTTTTCGGCAGCCTGGCGTGTTGAAGCAGGTTCAGTACCGATAAGTGTATGTTCACGGTTAGATTTATTCCAAACTGGAGTTATATTTTTTCCATTCTCCAGCGCCATTTTAAGAGCACGCAATTGTGCTGGGCCTTCAAATCCAAATCTATCGCCAATTCCAATCGAAAAGTCGTTTAGTGTCAAATTTTCTTTTGTCATATATATTCTCGTTTTTTGTTAGAATGTATGATAAAATTTTAAGTTATCGGTTAAGTAGAAGCTCAAAAAAATAGTTCACATAAATTTAGAAAAAGAAAAAAATTCGAGAGACATAGAATATCTCTTTAGACTAACATTTTCACATATAAATCTACATCAAAATAAGAATGAACTCATTAAAATTCAACATCAATTCTTAAGAAAATTCTCATCACTGATATCAAAAAACCGGATATCAGGAATATCTCCAATGACTCCATAAAAAAATGCATAATGCATAAATTCAGATAGACTTTCCTCTTCTACAGAGCCCATTTCGAAAGTAAACAACGATAAATACCGTTCAAGCTCCGCTATTGATATATTCTTTTGTTGTGCAACAGAATGGATAATTTCCTTCCTGAGTGAAACACCCTGCTCTTTTGCGGTTATCAAAGCTTGTGCCTCAAGTTCTATTAATTCTTCTTCGCGACTTACCCAAAATCCATGGACATATGGTAAATCTGTGAGGTCATTCCATTCTTCAACCAAATCGAGAGAGAATATATCGGAATAGAATTTTGGAATGTCATTGACTATGAGCGCTGCATCAGCTTTGGCAAGCATAGCATCGAGGTCAGGCATCATTGGAATGAATTGAAGATCATGATGCGTTTTTTGATTGCGGTATTTTTCAGCTATAATAATCTTGGCTAAAATTATTTCAGAAGTATATCGAATGTCAATCGCAATACGTTCAATGTTGCGAACATCTGCGTTCAAAAATAGCTGTATCGTGTTAGATTTTAGAGATGAAGCAACACAAATTTTTGGAACTAAACAATATTCAGCTCCATGTCTTGCATAGTCGATAGGAGATAAAAAAGCGCTCCGAATACCTTCGGAACGCTCGCTTAATTTTAATGCATTTCTTGCTGGAATATCGAATACGAGTTCAAATGGTGATGAATCTTTCTCTAAACCGAATAACAACGGTTTAACAAACACCGCATCCGGAACAGCAAGCCGTGATTTCATCAGGCAGTTGTTTTTTGAGCAACCGCTTTAGTGGCAAGTTCACGGACATAGTAGATTTTTGAACGTCGCACTCTTCCCTCTTTTACTTTCTCAATCTTGGCAATGCGGGGAGAGTGTATAGGAAATATTCGTTCAACTCCGACACCATCAGAAATTTTCCGAACTGTGAATGTTGCGTTGATTCCTGACCCACGTTGACCTATTACAATTCCTTCAAATTCCTGAATGCGTTCTTTATCGCCTTCCTTAACCTTAACGTGCACATTAACAATGTCACCAGATTTAAATCGAGGAACATCCGTTTTCAGTTGAGTTGCTTCAACCAGCTTTATCTTGTCCATTGGCTTTTTACTCCGCTAAATCAATGTATTGTGTATTAAAATTTCTATTATATGTACGATCACTTTACCGCATTTGACGAGTGCGTAATTCGCGCTGCTCCTGACGCCAGCGCTCAATTTCCTGATGATTACCCGAGAGAAGCACTTCTGGCACTTTCATTCCCTGATATTCTGCTGGACGTGTATACTGAGGACATCCCAATAATCCATCTTGAAATGAATCAGTTAATGCAGATTCACCATCATTGAGTACTCCGGGAATCAACCGTATTACAGCATCCACGACTACAGCCGCAGCAATTTCACCACCTGTTAACACATAATCGCCGATTGAGATTTCTCTTGTTGCTAGCGCTTCGCGGACTCGTTGATCAACACCTTTATAGTGACCGCAAAGAAGCATTAGATTTTTCTTCAGCGAAAGTTCTATTGCAATTTTTTGTGTTAGCAATTCACCATCAGCCGCCAGAAAAACTACTTCGTCGTATTCACGCTGAGACTTGAGATTTGCTACACATTCAAAGAACGGTTCTGGTTTTAGCACCATTCCTGCTCCACCACCATATGGTGTATCATCAAGTGTATGATGCTTATCGTGCGTATATGCACGGAGATCATGAACACAGATCTCAACCACCTTTTTTTCTTGAGCCCGTTTAAGTATACTCTCCTGCAACGGACTTTCTAACAGCTTTGGTAATCCAGTTATGATATCAATACGCATCACTAAAGCAATCCTTCTATAGCATGGATGGTGATTTTCTTCGCCTTGATATCAACTTTTCGTATAATCTCTCGTACTGCCGGAATTAGAATCTCATTATTTTTGTTTTGAACTACCCAAATATCATCTGCCGGAGATTTAAGTAGATCAATTACCATTCCAACTCTAAATTGCTCTTCTGTAAAAACCTCACAACCAATAACATCATCAATAAAATAAGTTCCCTGTTTTAGCGCGATCCGCTCTTCTTCTGGAACAAATATAAAGTCACTCCTTAGACTTTCTGCTTCATTAATTGTTTTAATACCTTCAATTTGAATAACTATATAAGTCGCTTCAATACGATTTGAGAAAATAAAAAATTCTCTCGCTAAACCTTCATCCTTTCCAATCCAGACAGATTTAAGCTTCAGAAATCTTTGAAGATCATCGGTAAACGGTTCAATCTTCACTTCACCTCGGGTGCCTATCGGTTTTAAAATTCTCCCGATTGCAATCAATTCCATATCACTTATCGCATTCCCGCAACTTAGTGAAGCTAAAACATTTTATTTATATTCTTATCCTATTATATCCAAGACGGCACGTTTACCTTCTTTAGCCGCAACCGCCTTTAGAAGCACACGCAAGGACATTGCTGTCTGACCGCGTCTACCAATAATTTTTCCGATCTCTCCTTCCGCCACCTTAAGCTTAAAGAAGTGTTTACCGTCTTTTTCTTCAAGATCAATGACGACGCTCTCCGGGTGATCAACAAGCTGCTTAACAACGAACTCCAGAAATTCCTTCATTGTTCCACCTCTGCATTGTGCATCGAATGTTTTTGGATTTTCTTGGTCGTGAGAACCTTTTAAATCTCATAAACAATCATAATGTCTGTGGAAACTGCGTTAGCGCTGTGCTACTTCGCTAACAGTGGATTATTGAATACTTAATAAAACAATGCCCGTTCAAAATCCCTTAGATGGACGATCCATCTTTTGTTCGTTCTTAATAACAGACTTAAGATGCTGGAGCCGCTGCAGGAGCTTCTGCTGGCTGTGCTACTTTCTTCTTTTTCTCTGCGCGACGTGCTTTTCTATCTGCTTCGCGTTTCGGTTTTTCTGCTTGGAGCATTTGCCAGCGTTCCACCACGCTTCTTATCGTCGTTTCATCTTTGCCTTGACGTTTCAATGTCCAATTCAACCAAAAACCGTTCCGTCTTAGTAACGAACGTACGGTATCAGTTGGTTGTGCACCTTTAAGAAGCCAATACTCAATACGAGACTCTCTCAATTTTAGTGTGATTGGATTTGTATGAGGATCGTACTGTCCGAGGGCTTCAAGGTATCCACCGTTGCGAGGAGAGCGAATATCTGTTGCAACCAATTTATATATAGGGTGCTTCTTTTTCCCTTCTCTGCGCATTCGAATTTTGACCACTATTTGTACTCCTGTGTTTATCG
>Ga0233423_10001042_pt1 | contig 14012 bp, 11 predicted proteins | sample Watercolumn_Mata_FD_180713 | JGI IMG/M metagenome (GOLD analysis project Ga0233423, IMG submission 180713) | Freshwater microbial communities from Lake Matano, South Sulawesi, Indonesia - Watercolumn_Matano_2014_112_MG | ecosystem: Environmental > Aquatic > Freshwater > Lake | place: Indonesia...
GCGGAACTTGAAGAAAAAGAACTCTGCTGATTCGTCTTCAAGAGCCGGTCCCCCTCCTCCGGCATGCAGGGCGTGCGCATCTACAGCGAGAAGGGGATGCCGGTCAAAAAGGGCAGCGGGCTTTTTGCGGCCGCATTCATGAGGCGTTTCCCGCTGCTCCCCGTGGAGGACGAGGGGAGGTTGAACGATCCGGAACTGAGGGAAAATTTCATTGAGCGGATTTTCGTCTATTCCAGATGGCGCGGGCTTTTAGGAAAACCGCCGCGATTGAACGATTTCATGGAATTCCACGCCTCGCACAAGCTTCTGTTCATGTCCCATCACCCGAAGGCCGTGACGGCACTCGGACAGAGGGTCGCCCGCGCGGACAGGAAAAACCTGCTGCCCGTCATGGATCAATATCTAGCAATCATGATGACGGAATTGAAACGGATCGCGACAAAAAAGAAGAACGTCAATGTGCTGCATCACATCATGGGGTATTTCAAGAAGCAGTTATCCCCGGAGGAAAAGCAGGAGTTGCTGGAAATCATCGATTCCTATTACAATGGATTGATCCCGCTGATCGTGCCGGTCACCCTGTTCAACCACTACGTCCGTAAATTCGGCGAACCCTATCTCGCCCGCCAGGTTTTTCTCCATCCGCACCCGCTGGAGCTCATGCTGCGGAACCATGTCTGAATCACGGAGCACGGATGAAAAACCGACGCGCGCCGGGAGGGTGCGAACGGCCGTTCGCCCCTACTTAAGACCGGCCGGTTCGCGGTTGGAAATTTGAAGACGAATATCCATCCGGTCAAGGGTCGTCACCCGCCCTTCCCCCATTTGAGGATCTCAATCCGCACATTCATGACGCCCTCCGTGACTCCGTCAATGGCGCGCGCTGCGCCGTAGGAGAGGTCCAGGATGCGTCCCTCGATGAAGGGCCCCCTGTCGTTGATGCGGACGTCCACCTTTTTCCCGTTGGACAGGTTGGTGATCCGGCAGAGGGTCCCGAACGGCCAGGTGCGGTGGGCGGCCGTGTACTTGTACATGTCATAAACCTCGCCGCTCGCCGTCTTGCGGCCGTGAAAATCCTTGCCGTAATAGGACGCCTTGCCGGTGAAGAATCGCGGCCGGCCGTAGGAATCCGGATAACCGCCTGCCGGGTAATAACAGGAGACCTGCATCACAGTGACGGCAAGCATTGCCGAAAGCAGGGATGCCCGTGCCCATCCGGAACGGACCGAGACCGGCCCAATCATTCGACACCTCCCTGGCGCCGTTGTATTTGAGGAGAAGGAAACATTTTTCTTCAGGAAACGGACATGGCAGGGGCCTCTCGCCCCCCCGCCGCCCAGAGCGATCCCCACGCTTTTCATGCCGCCTCCTCCGCTGTGGCCCCACAGTTCTGCCAGAACCTTCCCTCCGGCCCCATCCTCCCCTCTTAGAGAATTTACTACAAATTGACAAGCCCCGCAAATGGATTCCGTACCGCGTCCGGGGCAGCAGGAAAGTCATCATCGATAGGACAGCACGGCAATCCTTCCCTCGCCCGCGTGTAGCATCAAATTTCTCAGTGACAGGAATGATGATGCGCCATCCCTGCAATAAAAATTCCAGGGTTGCCGTTTTAATGAAGCCATCCGTCCGCAGGCTGCCGGTTGTTTTGACTTGACATTTGATCCCGCTTTTCTTAATATGCGTTCATCACAAACCTTTTTCCCAAGTCCGATCATCCCGTCCGGCGGCCGTGGACGCATCCCGGTTCATCCCGGGAAGAGAGCACGGCCATTGCAAGGGAAGAAACCGGAGACCTGTCATGAGCGAAGAAAAAAGCGTCGTGAAGCCCATCCGGGACCTGAAACCCGGCGACCCGGTGAACTCGTTTTACGTGGTGCGCAAAAAAGAGCTGAAAACCAAGCATGACGGCACTCCCTACATGCTTCTGGAACTGGGAGACGCCTCGGGCCGGATCAGCGCCATATTCTGGGAAGACGCGCGTGCGGTTTACGAGATGCTTCCGGTCGGACAGATCGTCAGGGTCCTCGGCACCGTGGCCACCTTCAATGACGGCCAGCAGATCACGGTCGAAAAAATCCGGCCTGCCGAACCCAAGGACAAGATCCAGATCCAGGATTTCATCCCGAAATGCCCGCTGGACATGGAAGCGCTGGTCGGGCATCTCGAGGAAACCATCGATTCGGTCGCCAATCCCTATCTCCATCACCTGCTGAAGCAGGTCACCGGGAATGCGGAAATCTGGAAACGGTTCCGGGAGGCCCCTGCCGGAAAACTCTGGCATCACGCATACCTCGGAGGCCTTCTCGAACACACGGCAAGCCTGGTGACCATCTGCCAGTCCATGACTGAGCTGTATCCCATGCTGAACCGGGACCTGCTGATCACGGGAGCCATCCTGCACGATATCGGGAAGATTCAGGAGTACCGTTTCGACCGCGGGCTGATCGACATTTCGGAAAACGGAAGGCTGCTGGGGCACATTTCCATCGGCGCCCAGATGGTGGACCGCTTCATCGACCAGATGGACAAATCCGGGGGCGAATTCCCGGCCGATCTCAGGCAGCAGCTTCTGCACCTGATACTCAGCCATCAGGGCGAGCTGGTGCAGGGATCACCGGTCGTGCCCATGACGCCCGAAGCCATGGCCCTTTACTATGCGGATGAACTGGACTCCAAACTCAACGCCCTGAAACAGATTGTCCAGAAAGACCGGGAACCGGACCGGGAGTGGAGCCGGTACATGCCGTCGATCGAGCGCTTCGTTTATCTCGGATTGAAGGACCTGGAAGAGGATTGAAGCAGCCGGACTTCTCATCTCCAGCCTCGTCTGAACCAAAAAACTGCCACGCACTTTCAAAAGTGCGTGGCAGTTTTTTTATGCCCGGATGTTGCCGCTGGTCCGGCGGCCGGCTCATGCGCCTGCGGCCGGGTCCGCGGGCTTGTACAAACCCGCTTCGTTGGAATCCAGAAGACCCGCCTTCAGGGTGCGGGGATCGACCGGCGACAGCCTTGCCTCCATGGGCTGCGTGAGGATGCGGTAGCGCCTGAGAGTGTCCAGATGATCCGCGATGCGTTCCAGCGGCTCGTCGCGTATCATCCAGAACGAGGGATCGAATATCCTGAGATTCATCGGTGCCGTGTAGCCGGTCAGCGTCTTCTCCCCGGCCAGGTTGAAAAAAGACTCGAAATAGGAAATCACCAGCTCCCGCAAAGACCTGAAAATAGGCTCGCGGAAGCGCAATCCGGTGAAATTCGATTTCGCCACCGCGCCCCAGTGCCTCTCGATTTTGAAGACTGCCAGGAGGTGATCATCGTCGCGGTCGTTGGGGAGCATTTCCAGAATGAGGGGCGGGAAGCCGATGCGCCTGAGCATGGCGGCAGCGAAAAGGGCCCCGTCGAAACAGTGAGCCGTCCTCTCCCTCAGGACGCGCAGAGGGCAGCGGTAGAACGGATCAGGCGAATAGACAAAGGTGTCCATGAAGCTTTGGATCTTGAAGGGAGTCGAAAGTTCCGCGACCGCTTCCCTCTCGCCGTCCGATAGAAAGGCATCCCAGAATTTCATCTGTTTTTTGCCCCGCAGCCTCTTCGGCTGAAGGACTTTCCCTCCAGAACCGCCAGGATTTTGCACAACCCGTCACTCCGCCTTGGGTTTGGGTCTCCGGCTTCTGGACTTCCGGCGTCCCCTTTTCTGGAAAAACCGGTAGCCGTGATAGACCAGGGAAATCCAGAGGAAGAAGAGAACGGGTACAGCCAGCCTGTTTTTCATCAAAAACAGGATCAGGAATAGTCCGAACAACAGCATAGGCAGCATGCCGGAGCCCAGCATTTTCAAAACCGGATTCCGGATTCCGGAAATGATCCTGAAAAAGGCCTGCCATTTCGGCTTCACCTGCTGCCACCCCCTCGCAAGCCGGTTCCTGTGTTTATAGAGCATCCCTATCACGGCAATGAAAACCAGCCATCCGAAAACCTTCCGCCAGATCTGGCGGACGAAAATCACTTCCATGGTGAGCGGATCCCCGGTCTTTACCAGTGTCCTGGCGAAGCGGTACACCTGCCCGCCTGTGGGGATCTTGATCTGTATGGGAAGCACGCCCGTGGCGTATCCGCCCGGCGAGAGCGGGATTTCCTGCTTGGCCAGGTCCTCCAGCCTCCCGCTGAATCCCATCTCGTTGTCCACCTGCTGCTCGAGCTGGGCCTCTTCCAGCGGGACATTGCGGAACTGGCTCTGATAATCCTTCCCCTTGTAGGCCCTGTCCAACCTCTGCCGCCTGTCCTGAATGGACGCGGAAGGCATGGACTTGGCCTCCTTTTCGTCGAAAACACGCTTGCCCCCGGACAGCAGGGGGAATCCGCGGATGATCTCCTCTTTTTCCAGTGTGCTCCTGAAATGGAGATAGGCATAATCATTGGGCAGGTAAACGGACCAGACGATCTGGCTGATCAGGAGATCCGCAGCCGGCAGGAAACCGCTCCGGGATCCGAAGGAAGGAAATGCGCTTCCGGTCAGGCAGTATATCAGCTCCAGCGGGAAGGTGTCCAGGTTGTTGTTGACCGTTCTGGACCGGATCAGGGGGATGAGCAGCATACCGCGGTCATTGATCGAGGATTCCACGGGCTCGTTGCCCACAAAGACGCTCCAGACGTCCGCCTTCTCCGGGAGCTGGACTTCCAGGAACTGCTTGGAGCTGTTCCGGATCTGGTAGATCAGGCGGTGCACGACCTTGCCGTCTTCGGTGAACAGGGTGACGGCTGATGCGGAATGGACGGCTGCCATGGGCACCGCAATTTTCTCGTGTTTCTCGACATCCAGGACCAGGCTGTAGGGATGCCGGAGGTACTTGAATCCGAGTATCATCGGTTTTGCGGAACGTTCCACCAGCGTCGCCGGAAGCCTGGCCACCGGGATCTTTTCAAGACCGGTCTGTTCGGAGACCTTGATCTCTGCACTGGTGTTCAACTCCACGCCGATCGTGCCGGTCTCCCGCACCGTTCCGAATACGCGCAGGCCGGAAAATTCAACGGCCATGCCCTCGGTGAACGGTTTTTCCGCGGACACCTGGACGAGCGTGCTGCCCTTGATGCCGTAGGTGAAGGGGATGGTGATCTGCCTGGAGCCCGCCAGCACGCTTTCCTGCCATTCTCCGACTCCCTCGCCGGTGATGGTCAGGATGTTGATGCTCCCCGGCACTTCCAGCCTGATCCCGCTGATTTCGTTGTGCAGGATATTCAGGAAAATATCCGTTTTGACGCGCAGGGCGTCGTCATCGATGGAGACGAGGTGATTCGTCTCGCTGTAAATCCTGGCAGGCAGCTTCTCCGCGACCGGCATCTGCTTCCGCCACCTGACGCTGAGGCCAGTGCCGGTCTGGATGACTGCGGAAACACGGGTATCGGAGCCCTGGATCCGGGTTTCGATGCTGCGGGCCTGCGGTATTTCCACATCGACGGGTTTCATGGGGATGAGGAGGTCGAGGAGAGTCACGGGTGTCTGGATGATTTGAAAATCAAGCTTTTGAGGCCCCTTCTCCACCCATGGCGTGGAAAAACGGGCCGAAACCCGGTACTCGCCCGGCCTGCGGAAAAGCACCTGATGAAAGCCGTTTTCATTGATGACCAGCGCCTGTTCCTGGCCGATGCGGATGTCCTCGAGCGCAGCCTCCTGCGGCAATAAGGGGACCTTGACGAAGGCGTCTTTCTTGAGCACAAAAACCAACCAATCGGCGGTGAAGGAAGCGCTGGTCTTCCCCATGCGGCCGCTGTAGACGGCACGCGTGACCAGATGATCCACCGGAGGGATTTCCGCTGAGGCGGGAGGCTTCATCTGGCCCACCAGGTTTTCAAACTCCGCACGCGTCAGCGTCACAATGCCGCCCTGCAGGGTGTGCACGGGCGTTGTCCGGGTCCCCGTCTGCTCCACCAGTTTCTGAAAGGTCTCCAGGGTCAGGACGACCTGCTTGTCGTCCAGGTGGATCAGGTTCTTGAATTCCTCCCATGGGACCGACAGGCGGCTCTCCGGCTTTCCGGCTGCACCCTCCTGAGCGGATACGAAGGCCGGCCGGATAAAAACAGCAACCGCCAGCAACAGGACCACGCGGAAGTGCTTCATGGCTGCTCCCTCCCCGGGAAATCATCAACTCCCGATGATTCTCTCGATTTCCTTCAGAATATCGCTGGGTGAATTGGCTCCCTTGACCCTGTAGTAATCCGCACCCAGTTCCTTGGCCTTCTCGATGTTCTCCTCGGTCCCCATGACGGAAAAGACGATGACAGGTATGGTGCAGGTCAGATCATGCGCCTTGATCTTCTTGAGCACCTCGTACCCGCTGATGTCCGGCAGGATGAGATCCAGAAGAATCAGGTCCGGATGCTCGGTCTTGGCCAGTTCCAGCCCCGCCATCCCCGTGTCCGCCTCGAAGACCTTGTAGTTGTGGCTTTCGAGCACGCCGCGGTAGATCAGCCGGAACACGGCCTCGTCTTCCACGATTAAAATTTTCGGTTTTCTGTCCTCATCCATCTTCTCCTCCTTTTCCGCTCATCCTTCGGCCGCCTGCGCCAAGGGAATGCGAAAGGTAAATGCCGTGCCCTTTCCCACCCTGGATTGAACATCCACATCCCCTTTCTGAAGCTGCATGAACTGCTTGGAAATGAACAGGCCGAGCCCGCAGCCGCCCTTGTAGGTGGCGTTCCCGGAAAGGATCTGGTTGCGGGTGAACATGTATTTCATGCTCTCGGGCGGAATGCCCGGGCCCGTATCCGAAATCTTGATTTTCCCCTCCGAATCATCGCTGAAAACACGGACGGAAATTTTCCCGGCGTCCGTGAATTTGGAGGCGTTGTGGACCACGTTGCTGATCGCTTCGAAAAGCTTGTCCTTGTCGGCCAGGACGAGGATTTCCTCGTCCGGAAAATCGACGGCCAGCTTGACGCCCTTGCTTTCGATCGCCGCACTGTGCTCCTGCACCGCATTTCTCGCCACGTAACACAGATCGACCGGCCTGATGTCCATGGAGATGACGCCGCGTTCCAGGCGGGAGATGTTGAGCAGGTTCGCGATGATCCGGTACCCGCGCGAACTGATCTCCTTCATGACCTGGAGGTATTCCATCTGCTTGAAGGACAGCGTCCCGCTCAAGCCCCAGAGCATGTTGTCCACGCAGCCCATGATTCCGGCCAGCGGCGTGCGCAGCTGATGGGAGACCAGGGAGACGAAATCGCTTTTCATCTGATCGATTTTCTTCCGTTCCGTGATGTCCTTTCCGATGATGGTCAGGAAGACCTGCCGGTTCATCCTCCAGGTCGCCAGCGAGCATTCCATGGGGAAAAAAACGTCGCCTTTGCGGCGTCCGCTCACTTCGAGGCTCTTCCCGAGTATTGTGGAAACGCCTGTCTGGATGATCCGGTCCACTTCCGGTTCCAGAACCTTTGCATCCCCCTCCGAAAACAGCGCGACCAGGGGCAACCCGATGGCATCCTGCTCGGCATATCCGAAACAGGTTTGCGCAGCCCGGTTCCAGAATATGATCTGCTTCTCGTTGTTGATAGTGATGATGGCCTCATTGGCGGTGTTGACGACGGAACGGAGTTTCTCCTCGGACTCCCTGAGGCGGGACTCCATGTCCTTCCGGATCAAGGCCACATCGATGGCCGCCTTGAGTTCCGTATTCTGAAAAGGCTTGAGAACAAACCCGTAGGGTTCGACGTTCTTCACCCTTTCCAGAACCTGGTCCCCGCCGAAGGCGGTCATGAAAATGACGGGGATGTTCATTTCCTCCTTGATCCTGACCGAAGCCGAGATCCCGTCGAGCTTTTTGCCTGCCAGATAGATATCCATCAGGATCAGGTCGGGGTTCAATTCCCTGGCTTTTTCCACCGCGTCTTCCCCCGACACGGCGGTCCCCGCCACCTCATATCCCATGTCCCGGAGATATTCCTTGAGTTGTATCAAAATGACCGCTTCGTCGTCTACGATAAGCAGCCTAGCCATCGGATGACCCCGTCATGCATCTCAAAATGAAATCATTGCCCGGTCCGGATGATCCATATCCTTTCAATTTTTATGTACTTCCCGATTGATGACGAAATTGCAAAAACCGTTCCTTCCCCCAGAGGAATACGCCTGCACGGAATCCATGCGGGCCTGTTACGCGAAGGCCCCTCCCCTGCCGGGAGAAATCATTTGATATTGGCCGTGCGCATCCTGTAGGAATCGCCCACCCACTGGCCTGTCCAGGGCGGGCTTTTGGAGATGCCCAATCCTTCCCCCGTCAGGATGGTCAGTTTGAACACGCGGGCAATCTCCCTGTTGTCGTTCTTGTATCCGACCGCCCATATGGGCAGGCCCCATTGAATCGGTTCCCCGAAAATGTTCTGCTTGGCGACCACCCAGTTCCCCGCAATGCTGACCTTGACCGTTGTCTGTGCGGGATCCGACTCGTTGAAATACTTGACACAGGAGGCCGCAAGCTGTTCCACGCTGCCCGGGCCGGCGAAACCGGTCATGTGGCCGGGGAAGCGCGCCGCGTCGAGCGCTTTTTCAATGTCCGACTGCGATTTCTGCCTGAGCGTTTTGATCTTCAGCGCCCATTCCCTGAGCTCCGCGTCCTGGGGATTGAATTTGAGCCCCTTCTGTATAACGGCCTCCAGTTCCTGATATCTCCTGTCTCGCTCCGTGTCCGCAACGAAATTTTCAATCCGGTCCAGGCTCGAAAGGACGCCTGTCAGGATTTTTTTCGCCTCTATTTTCGGCGCCTCTTCCAGGTTCACCAATCCGTTCGACAGTTCGGTGAAGCATCTTCCGGCCGAGTCCGGAGGCCTCTGGTTCCCGGGGTTCAGATCCTCCATTTTCCTGTCTATTTCATCCGGGTCTGAACCGTACTTTTTGCGGAATGCCTCCAGTCTGGCTTTGACCCCGGGAGCCTGGGCCTGCAGGGAACGGATCTTGGCAACGACCTGGTCAATGTCGAGGTCGCTGTATATCACGTTTTTCACATAGGAGGGGATGACCGTTTCCACCTCCTTGAGAAAGCCCCTTCTCAATTGACTGATCTCCTGCCAGTCCTTCAATCCCTGGTCCCTGTCCGGCGAGGAGGCAGCCTGGCCTGCGGACGGCGCAGGCTTGGCAGCCGGAGCAGCCGCGCCTGCCGGCGCCCCGTAGATGTTGGTGAGCCGTTTGTACTTGGTCTCCAGGCCGCGGAGCTCGAAGTAAGCCGGATCCAGCTTCTGCATGGCGTCTATTTTTTTGCGGATTTCCGCAATTTTGGCCACGGCTGCATTCTTGTCCGTCATTTTCTCCACGGCGCGTATGTCCGCGTTCACTTCCTTGGACAGCGCCTTGATGTCCGCGGGCTGGCCGCCGTCTGCCGAGGCCAGGGAAATCAGCACGATACAGGATGCCGCGATGATCGGAATCGTCGAATCCATACATCCTCCAGTCTGGGGTGAGATGGGAAGATCGGAAACCGGACAGAATGATTTTGTATATAAGGATATATATAAAACCCATTTCTGAATGTCAAGGACATTTATCCATCAATGATATTTAACAGAACCGCCGTCTGGATTTCCGCTTGACAAATCCATGAAAACCTTTTATATTGCGTGAACCATAACGCAATCTGATTTTATTGGTCTTAACTTGATGACCATCAAAGACATTGCCAAAAAAGCCCGTGTTTCCATCGGGACGGTGGACCGGGTCATTCACAAACGCGGCCGTGTATCCAGGGCGACAGAGGAAAAGGTCCGGCTCATCCTCGAGGAAATGCAATACAAACCCAATGCATTCGCCCAGAATCTCAAAAGAACCCGCGTGTTCACATTCGGCATCCTGACGCCCGAGCCTCCCCAGGACGGCGGGTACTGGGAAATCCCCATGGCAGGCATTGAAAAAGCCGGCAGGGATTTCCAATCGTACAACATCCGCACGCAGGCCTATCATTTCGACCGGTATTCGGAGGCCTCTTTCGTGGAGGCCGGGGACCAGGCCCTGGCGGACAGGGTCGACGGCCTCGTCATCGCGCCCGTGCTCCCGAGGGCGACGGAACGTTTCATCACGAAATTCCCGCCCGGCCTCGCATTTGTGTTCATCGATTCATCCGTACCCACGGTCGAGCCCTTGAGTTTCATCGGACAGGATCCCTTCAAGGGGGGCGTCCTGGCCGCCTCGCTCATGAAAAATATCATCCGGGAATGAATGGATGTGGCGGTGCTGCGCGTTCTCCCGGAGGATTACCACATCGACCAGCGCGCGGCGGGATTCATCGCCCATTACCGGGCCTGCGGGATCGCGCCGGTTTTCACGATCAGCATGCAGGGCGAGGAGAGCCCCTCGCTTTTCACGAAGCGGTTCGCAGCCCAGATCGAATCCCTGCCGGACCTGGAAGGGATATTCGTGACCGACGCGTCCATGCACCGCATCGTCGGGGCTCTTCAGGAAATCCGTTCGGACCGGAAATTCCGGCTCATCGGATACGACCTGATCCCCCGGAACGTCCGGCTCCTCAGGGAGGGATTGATCGATTTCCTGATCAGCCAGAAACCGGACCATCAGGGATACCGCAGTATCGACTGCCTGTGCAGGCATTTCCTCTTCCGGGAGAAGGTGGAAAACCGCATCATGATGCCGCTCGACATCTTGACCCGGGAGAACATCGATTATTATCAATACTAAGAACGGGGAAGACATGAAAGATCCATTCGTCATCGGCATGGATTACGGCACGGATTCCGTGCGCGCAGTCGTGGTGAACGCCCGAAACGGCGGGGAGACCGCCAATGCCGTTTCCCATTACAGGCGCTGGGCGGAAGGCCGGTATTGCGATCCGAATGCCAACCAGTTCCGCCAGCATCCGGCGGACTTCATCGAATCCCTCGAAACCGCGGTGCGGGAAGCCCTTTCCAAATGCCCCAGGGACACTGCGGAAAGCGTGGCGGGCATCGCCGTGGATACGACCGGGTCCACCCCCGTGGCGGTGGATCAAAGCGGCACCCCCCTCGCGCTGCTGGAGGAATTCAGGGACAATCCGAATGCCATGTTCATCCTGTGGAAGGACCATACGGCCGTGCGGGAGGCGGAGGAGATCAACGCGCTGGCAGGGACCTGGCCGGAAGGGGATTTCACCCGGTACGAGGGCGGCGTGTACTCCTCGGAATGGTTCTGGGCGAAAATCCTGAACACGCTGAGAAAAGACAAAAAGGTGCGCCAGGCCGCCTTCTCCTGGGTGGAGCATTGCGACTGGATCCCCGCCCTTCTGACCGGGATCACCGATCCCCTGACCCTCAAGCGCAGCCGCTGCGCAGCAGGACACAAGGCCATGTGGCATCCCTCCTGGGGCGGGCTCCCGTCGGAAGCGTTTCTCTCACGGCTCGATCCGGCGCTTCAAGGACTGAGGCAGAGGCTGTTCAGGGAAACCTTTACATCGGACGCCGTTTTCGGCGGCCTGTCCAGGGAATGGGCGGGAAGGCTCGGGCTGCCGGAGGGCATCCCGGTCAGTGTGGGGGCCTTCGACGCGCACATGGGCGCAGTCGGGGGGGAAATCAAGCCCTACATCCTGTGCAAGGCGATGGGCACATCCACCTGCGACATGCTGGTCGCCCCCACGGCCGAAATCGGGGACAAGCTGATCAGGGGGATATGCGGGCAGGTGGACGGTTCCATTATACCGGGCATGCTCGGGATGGAAGCCGGACAGTCCGCCTTCGGCGACGTCTACGCCTGGTTCAAAAAACTGATCCTCTGGCCCATCGACAACCTGCTCATGCAGACCTCCCCGTTCAAGGACTCCGAAGAAATTTACAGGCAGATATCCTCGGCCGTCATCCCGGCCCTTTCGAGGGAGGCTGCGCAGATCCCGCTGGATGAATCCGGAATCGTGGCCCTGGACTGGCTCAACGGGAGGCGCACGCCTTACGCCAACCAGATGCTCAAAGGTGCGGTTGCATCCATGAATCTGGGATCGGATGCGCCGCGCGTCTTCAAAGCCCTGGTGGAATCCACGGCATTCGGGGCCAAAAAAATCGTGGACCGTTTCACGGAGGAAGGCATACCGATAAAGGGAGCCATCGCCATAGGCGGGATACCCAAAAAGGCACCCTATGTCATGCAGGTGGTGGCGGACGTGCTCAACATGCCGATCCAGATCGCAAAACTGGAGCAGGCCACCGCCCTGGGCGCAGCCATGTTCGCAGCAGTCGCAGCAGGCGTATACAAGGACATCCCTTCGGCCCAGAAGGCCATGGGAAACGGGTTCGAAAAGACCTACAAGCCGGATGCGTCCAGCCACAAAAAATACATGGCCCTTTACGACCGCTACTCCAGGTTCAGCGCATGGGTCGAGAAGGAATTCACCCCATGAACCGTTTCCGCGAATTGAGGCGCGAGGCCTGGGAGGCCAACATGGACCTCCCGAGGCAGGGCCTGGTCCGTTTCACATTCGGCAATGTCAGCGCAGCGGACCGGGACAGGGCCGTATTCGCCATCAAACCGAGCGGGGTGCAGTACGGCGCCCTCCGGGTTCAGGACATGGTGATCGTTGATTTTCAAAACAAAATCGTCGAGGGAAGGCTGAGGCCCTCGTCGGACACGAAAACCCATTCGGTGCTGTACAGGCATTTCCTGGAAATCGGCGGCGTCTGCCACACGCATTCGGCGTGCGCGACGGCGTGGGCCCAGGCCGGCCTCTTGATCCCCGTGCTCGGGACCACGCATGCGGACCATCTCGCATTCGACATCCCCTGCACGAGGCCTCTCGGAGACAAGGCCGTTAAAGGCGATTACGAGGAGGAGACGGGACTGGCGATCGTGAAGGCCCTGGCCGGGAGGTCCTGCAGCGAGATCGGAATGGTGCTGGTCTCGGGGCATGGCCCCTTCACCTGGGGCGACACGGCTGCAAAAGCGGTATACAACAGCGTCATGCTGGAGGAAATCGCCCGCATGGCCTGGATGACGCTCCAGATCCGGCCGGGCGCGCCGCGGCTGAACAGGTTCCTGATCGACAGGCATTATTTGCGCAAGCACGGCAGGGATGCAACTTACGGACAGGATCATAAAAAAATAAAATAGGAGAATACAGATGAACAATGTCCCTCAGGTCCGCATGGGGATCGTAGCCGTCAGCCGGGACTGTTTCCCCATCGAGCTTTCGCAGAAGCGGCGCTCCCTTGTCGCCGCAGCGTGCAAAGCGAGAAAAATCGCAGTCACGGAGCTCAAGACAACAGTGGAAAACGAAGCGGATGCGCTGAAGGCCCTGAAGGAAATCGAGAAGGAAGGCGTCAACGCACTGGTTGTTTATCTGGGGAATTTCGGGCCTGAAGGCCCCGAAACCCTGCTGGCGCAGAAATTCGGCGGACCGGTCATGTTTGCCGCAGCTGCGGAGGAAACGGGGAAAGACCTGGTCGGGGGCCGCGGGGATGCCTATTGCGGCATGCTGAACGCCTCGTACAACATCGGGCTCAGGAAACTGCGCCCCATCATCCCCGAGTATCCTGTCGGAACGCCGGAGGAAGTCGCGGGCATGATCGCGGATTTCATGCCCGTTGCGCGCGCCCTGCTGGGCCTGCGCAGGCTGAAGATATTCTCATTCGGCCCCAGGCCGCAGGATTTCCTCGCCTGCAACGCTCCGGTCAAACCCCTCTATGACCTGGGCGTGGAAATCATGGAGAACAGCGAACTGGACCTGTACGATGTATTCCAGTCCGCGAAGGATGGTGCGGAAATCGAGGCTGTCGCGAAGGACATGGCAAAAGAACTCGGGGTCGGGAACAAGCATCCCGACATCCTGAAAAAGCTGGCCCAGCACGAGGTGGCCCTGCTCCATTTCATGGAAAAGAACCTCGGCGCCTCAGAATACGGCGTTTTCGCCAATAAATGCTGGCCTTCGTTCGAGAAATACTTCGGATTCGTGCCCTGCTACGTGAATTCAAGGCTGGCGGGCCGCGGCATACCCGTATCCTGCGAAGTGGACATCTACGGGGTCCTGAGCGAATATGTCGCCACCTGCGACACGGGA
>Ga0233423_10001043_pt1 | contig 14008 bp, 13 predicted proteins | sample Watercolumn_Mata_FD_180713 | JGI IMG/M metagenome (GOLD analysis project Ga0233423, IMG submission 180713) | Freshwater microbial communities from Lake Matano, South Sulawesi, Indonesia - Watercolumn_Matano_2014_112_MG | ecosystem: Environmental > Aquatic > Freshwater > Lake | place: Indonesia...
TCCGGGAATCCTGAAAATCCACTATTGTTCCGAGCCCGGAGCGGGGCGACGAAACCATACGGATGGCTTACACCACATCCAGTTTTAGATTCGCGTAATAGACCTTTGGCCTGGTGCCTAAATTTTGTTTCAGCGGCACCGCGTTCTTGGACTTAATCAGTTTCGATATGCCACTTTCGGGATCTGCCAGGTCTCCGAACGCCATGACCCTTCCCGGACACACCTCCACGCAGAGCGGTTTCCGTTGCAAACCCACCCTTTCCGCACAGAAGTCGCACCCATCAATTACCTGTCTGTCGTCGTCAAAGTAGAGAGCGTCATAGGGACAGGCTGGAATGCACTCTTTTCCGCAGTTGTTACACCTCTTTTTGTCGATCACCACGATGCCGTCTTCCCGCTGAACGATTGCGCCGGCGGGACAGACTAATATGCAGGGTGCATTGTCGCAATGCATGCAGGAGACGGGATAGATCCATCTTGCCACCTTCGGGTATTCACCCCTAACGATGTCTTTAATCCGCCTTCTGCCGGTTTTTCCAGCCGCGATACGGTGCAGGCTCTTACAGGACACCACGCAACTGTAACAGCCGATACACCTGCTCACGTCGATGAGTAATCCGTAACGCATGGTTATACTCGCTCCTCAACAGGGATTACCGCGTCCGGTGGTAAAGCCCTGCGCATCTTTACCAGCGTGTTCTTCGTCAGGTTACCTGTGACCGGGTCCCTTTTCGTCCAGTTGAAAAGTACATTGGGATTTGTTCCCCCGTTGAGTACAGAGTACTCGGGCAATTTCAGTTCATCACACCCCTGCCACCAGCCATGTTGACCCATTACCGTGTCCGGACGAATTCCCGGGAATACCCACGCCAGGGCTTTCATTTTCCCATGAATGGACACCAATTCGACCCAGTCTCCGTCCCCGATCCCGTAAGCAACAGCCGTTTTTGGATTTATCTTCACATAAGGATACCTTCGTATCTCCCGGAGCCAGGGAACGTTTCGCATCCAGCTATGGTGATTCACGTAATCCGAATGTTCGTCGGTAAAAATCAGGGGGAACTCCCTCAGGAGCAGTGGGGTGTTAAAGGGGTCTTCAGGCTCGCCCTTGTATGCGGGCAGAGGATTGAAACCCTCTTTTTCCAACTCCGTATTATAGAGTTGAACTTTTTTATCCGGGAGACTCTGAAACTCTTTTTCGTATCTCTCACGCTCATCCATCTGTTCAGTGCGGGGCATATAGATTCCCTTGAGACTGTTCTTCTTCAACTCCTCGAAGGTGACTCCCACAGGCTTCAAATAGTCGTTGATCATGGCCGTATAGTCACCGTTCCAGAAGTCCTTTGCCATACCGAGTCTGCAAGCCAAATCCAGCGTCACTTCCAGTTCATTACGGGCCTCCCACAGAGGTTCCACAATCCTGTTGTTGATTGTAAGGTGGTTTTCCCATATCGCGGGTTCGCCATCACACTCATACCGTGTTGCCGCCGGCATGACGACGTCGGCAAATCTCACTGTCGGTGTGGGAACTACATCCACGGCCAGAATGAATTCTAATTTTTTCAGTGCTTCCGATATCAGCACCGGATTGCGAGCGGTGCTCATCGGATTTGCACCGAATATCATCAGGGCTTTAGGCCGGTAGGGCTCCCCGGTAATCAGAGCATCCACCACACTGATGAAGTCGGCAGTCATCCTCCCTCGCCTCTTTATGTAAAACTTTTCTCCCCCCAGTGTTTTTCTTCTCGCTTCTTCAGGCACTCTGCCAATCAGCGTATCGAACCCGAGGTGTTTTGCAGGATAAAACCACACATTGCCGCCGGGTCTGTCCAGGTGTCCCGTGATGGCAATCAGTATGGGAATTGCCATGCCGAAGGACTGGAGGTCATATTTTTCCGGGGATTCCGAGATACGGATGCAGGCACGTTTTGTCGTGGCGTATTCCCGTGCCACACTCCTGATCTCCCGGGCCGGTATATCCGTTACCCTCTCCGCCCACTCGGGAGTATACCCCCTGATATGCGCCTTGAGCCTGTCAAACCCGGAGCACCACTTTTCCACAAAATCCTTATCGAACAACCCCTCCTGTATTATCACGTGAATCATTGCGAGCGCCAGGGCGGGATCCGTTCCCGGCCTTATGGGCAGCCATTTGTGCGCCCTTCCGTTCGCGGCAATCGGGATCATCTGTGGATTGATTACAATCAGTCTTGCCCCTTTGTGTATGCGTTCAAGAATTTTACTCGGTACGCTTCTCAGATTCGTGTCCATGGTCTCCACACCACCACGGGCCGCACCTCCCTTGCCGCCGCTCGTAAACCACTCGATGATCAGGTCTGCGTTACTGTAGTCGGGTCTCGCGTATGTCCGCCCCCCAACCGTGAGCCTGTGATAAAGGAGCTGCGGGCCGTAACACACATAAGGGCCCCACCAGGTAAAATTCGTCGAACCAAGAGCATACATGAACCTCGCCCACAAAAACTGGTGGAGACCTCCCCAGCTGGAAGACTGACCTTTCGCAAAGAGTATATACTCGGGGCCGTATTTTTCCCTGATCGTTTTGATCCTTTCGGCAGTGACGGCAAGCGCCTCATCCCAGCTTATTCTCCTGAATCTGTTCTCTCCCCTCTCCCCCACCCTCATCATCGGATACTTCAGGCGCTGGGGGTTATACACCCATTGAACCGCCGAAAGCGCTTTCGCACAGAGTCTTCCCTCGTTGAGAGGATTATAAATATTACCCTCGATACGGGTGAAGATCCCATTCTTTACATGGGCGAGAACTCCGCAGTGATACCCGCCATACGCACATCCATGACAGATTGTGGGAATGATCCTTTCATCACCGGTCACGGGATTTTTTCCGGCCTTTTCCTGCGATGAGGCAGTGTGCAATTCCATACCAAAGGTAGCTCCGGAATACACAGTCCCGTCGAGAATGCGGTCCACTTAAGAAAATCTCTCCTCGAAATGCCTTTCTCTCCCCCCACAGTTATCCCTTCCCTACAATAAAACACTCGTGACATGAGAGTTAATGTCACGGATTATCTATCATAATTCACATGAAAAAGCTTCCTCAACGAGAAAAAGCAGACACATGGAACTTACATGCGATAAACTGCACAAGACCTTTTGCACAGAAAAAAAGGGCCAGGATATTTACCCTGACCCTTGAATATTTCCCATCGCATGAAATATCAACCCTTCGCCATTACATGCTCATGAATCGCCTTGGCTGCCTGCCTTCCCGCTCCCATGGCAAGGATGACCGTTGCCGATCCGGTGACGATATCCCCTCCCGCATACACACCCTCACGGGTGGTCTCACCGGTTTCGCCCTTCGTCACGATATATCCCCGCTTATTCACTTCCAGACCCGGAGTTGTTGCCTGTATGACGGGATTGGCCATCGTCCCGATGGCAACCACCACGGTATCCACGTCAATGATAAATTCCGATCCCTTGATGGGAATAGGACTCCGTCTTCCCGACGCATCCGGTTCGCCAAGCTCCATACGAATACATCTCATCTGCCTTACCCAGCCGTTTTCATCGCCGATATACTCAACAGGAGCATGGAGGAGCTTGAACTGCACGCCCTCCTCCTTTGCGTGATGGACTTCCTCAATCCTTGCGGGCATTTCCACCTCTGTACGGCGGTAGATGATATAGGCATTGTCCGCTCCGAGACGGAGTGCCGTTCTCACGGAATCCATGGCCACATTCCCGCCGCCGATGACGGCCACATTTTTACCTCTCACAATAGGCGTATCAAATTCGGGGAACAGATAGGCCTTCATCAGATTTGACCTCGTGAGGTACTCATTCGCGGAATAGATACCGCTCAAGTTTTCACCGGGAATATTCATAAACACGGGGGCACCGGCACCCACGCCCAGAAACACCGCGTGGAACCCTTCTGCAAAGAGGTCGTCCACCGTCTTCAATCTTCCGATGGCGGCATTCCTTACTATCTTAACACCCAGCTTTTCCAGGTAATTCACTTCCGCATCGACGATTGCCTTGGGAAGACGAAACTCGGGAATGCCGTAAATCAACACGCCCCCCGCTTTATGGAGGGCTTCGAAAATCGTCACTTCATGTCCTAACTTGATCAGATCACCGGCAATCGTGAGTCCCGCCGGACCGGCCCCCACCACAGCGATTTTTTTGCCCGTCGGGGGCTCTTTCTCGGGTATCACTATATTGCCGGAGTCCCGCTCAAAATCAGCCGCAAAGCGTTCAAGCCTGCCAACCGCTACCGGATCATCCTTCTTTCCCAGGATACACACTTTTTCACACTGATCCTCCTGCGGGCAAACCCTCCCGCACACAGCGGGAAGCGCATTGGTTTCTTTGAGCTTCCAGGCAGCCTCAATGAACTTTCCTTCGGCAATCAGCTTGATGAATTCGGGAATCTTCACATCCACAGGACAACCTGCCACGCAACTCGGTTTCTTGCACTGAATACAGCGTTTCGCTTCCGTCATGGCGAGTTCCGCGTCATACCCATAGGGAACCTCATTGAAGTTATGAATCCGTTCCTTGGGGTCCTGTTCAGGCATCCCCTGTCGGGGAATCTTTTCCTTCTTCTCTTTTTTTTCAGTCTTTTCCTTATTTTCCATGGCTCTCACACCTGTAATTTTCCATCGCCTGTTTTTCCTGATCAGCATACGTCCTGAGGCGGCTCATCAATAACCCAAAATCAACTTCATGACCGTCAAACTCCGGTCCATCCACACATCCGAATTTCGTTTTTCCACCCACTGCAACACGGCAGGCTCCGCACATTCCGGTCGCGTCCACCATAATCGGGTTAAGACTCACGATCGTCTTTAAACCGTACGGTTTCGTCAGGTTGGCAATAACCCGCATCATCGGCACAGGTCCTATGGCGAAAACGATATCAATTTTCTCTCCGGAATCGATGAGGCTCTGGAGAACAGCACTCACAAAACCATGAAAACCGTAACTCCCATCGTCTGTCGCCACAAGCAGCCGGTCACTCACATTCTTCATTTCGTCCTCGAGGATCAAAATATCCTTTGTCCTCGCACCGATGATTGAAATGACCTTATTCCCCGCCTTTTTGAGTGCCGCCGCAATAGGATACGCCACGCCGATGCCGACGCCGCCCCCCACAACCACGGCCGTGCCGAAATTCCTTATTTCAGTCGCATGACCCAGGGGGCCAAGCACGTGCAAGATGTGATCCCCCACTTTCATATCGGCAAGTTTTGCCGTCGTCTTGCCCACAATCTGAAAGATGATTGTGAGAGTTCCCTTTTCGCTGTCAGAATCGACTATGGTCAACGGGATTCTCTCCCCCTGCTCATCGATCATCAGAACAATGAACTGACCGGGTTTTCTCTTGCGGGCGACTTCAGGTGCCTCAATGACCATTCTGACAACAATGTCCTGTAAAAATGACTTCTCTACTATCTTGAACAATGCTCCATCTCCTATCGTTTATGAATGGTTACGAAAGATTATGCATCTTTCTTCATTTTTATAAAAAAGCTCTCCCGCAGCTACTTCTCATACATCTTAAGGCGGCCACTCTGATACCACATTTCTTTTGAAAGTCAAGAGGTAAAGCGACAAAAAAACTCATAGAGTACCCTTCGTGACTGATAACATGAGCGTATTGTCAGGATGTGAAAATAATTGACAGATTAATTAATGAATAAACTCTTATATATACAACGCAGTTTTTTACCAGTTGAGCCGCACGGGAGGCATTTTTCGCTTGACTTAAAACACCACTTAAAGTAAAAGAGCTCACGAAATTTGCGGAACGCAATGTTCATTAAAATATTCGCTCTGTTATCACTCACCAGGGCAACATGATCACTATATGCATCCTTTATCTTGGTGTCCTTCCCATTTTGCCGGGGATATGCCTCTGAATCGAAAAGTGGAATTGATTTGATGAGCGGTACGAATCTGAAACCAGTAATAGGACTATACGAGGAAGGCACGATCAAGTATTCGAAAATAAATTGGATTCAACCCGTACATGCCACAATGCAGCGAGCAATCCCGTTTATCAGACCCAAAGGAAGGATTCACAGAGAGAATACTCATCGCAGGAAATTCAAATCGTGCAAAAACCAATCAGGGCAAAGCAGATCCTCCCAGTGGTCTCCATCCAATGTATCGGAAAGAAGAAGTACAGAGTCAAGGACGTCTCGAGTAATTTATTAAGGAGGTAGAACATTGATTGACGAAATGATGGCAATTGCCATCTTGCTACCGGTCGCGGCGGGACTTCTCATTCTGGCGATCCGCAATTACTATGCACGCAATGTCGTCGTGGTTGCCACATCGATTGCCCTTATTGTGAACAGCGTGCTGCTTTCAATAAACGGTCCTTTTACGTATACACCAGACGGTGTGAACTGGGGACTGTTCATCACAATCCTGGATTACGCCATCCTTTTATTTTACCTCTACATAGGTTTTACCTTGCGAAACTGGCTCGTGGTGATATTCGCTTTTACCCAGCTTATCCCACTTGCCTACTTTGAATTTATCATGAAGGCCCATTTAGAACTTTCACCGGCTTTCGTTGTGGACCATCTGTCCCTTGTGATGACTCTCATTATTTCAATCATAGGTTCTCTTATCTGCATTTTCGCCCTGCGGTATATGTACGACCACGAGCATCACGCTCATCTCACAAAATCAAGGCAATCGAGGTTCCTCTTCTGGCTTGTCCTGTTCCTGGGAGCCATGAACGGCCTCGTGTTCGCCAATAATCTGTTCTGGCTTTACTTCTTCTGGGAAGTCACCACGCTCTGTTGCTACCAGCTCATTTCCCACGACAGAACACAGGAAGCCATCAATAACGCCGCCCGGGCTCTCTGGATGAACGCCACGGGCGGAACGGCATTCATATTTGCCATTATTTATCTGTACGCTACTCAGGGCGGATCGTCCGCGCTTTCGGTTCAGACTCTGATAGGAGGCGGAATGCAGGCTTCGGTAGTTCTCTTGCCGGTTGCCCTCCTCTGCTACACCGGATTTACGAAAGCCGCCCAGATGCCCTTCCAGAGCTGGCTTTTGGGAGCCATGGTAGCACCTACGCCTGTTTCAGCACTGCTCCATTCCAGCACAATGGTCAAAGCGGGCGTGTACCTCGTTCTCAGACTCGCACCTGCCTTTGCGGGAACTTATCTGAGCATAGCAATCGCGGTGACCGGCGCATTCACCTTCTTCGCGACATCAGCGCTCGCCGTCAGCCAGACAACAGGGAAGAGGGTTCTCGCCTATTCAACGATAGCCAACCTGGGGCTCATCATTGCCTGTGCCGGTATCAATACGCCTCTCTCCGTGGCCGCAGCGATTTTGCTCATCATCTTTCATGCCATATCAAAAGGTCTCCTCTTTCTCTGTGCGGGTACAATCGAACATCAAATCTGGAGCCGCGAAATTGAAGATATGGAGGGACTCGCCGCAAAAGCACCTCTCACGACTCTCATCACCGCAGTGGGCATTCTCTCCATGTTTCTCCCGCCTTTCGGCATGCTTTTGGGAAAGTGGATTGCCCTTGAAGCGGCATACATGGTACCTCTGGCGGCCATTTTCTTCGTGTTGGCGAGTACGCTTACGATTGTCTTCTGGACGAAGTGGCTGGGTAGGCTGCTTCAGGTTCTCCCCAAACTGGGATGGCCCATGGAGAAACTGTCCCTGAGTTACTCAGCCCCGCTGTGGACATTACTGGTCGGAATCTTTGCCGTGGGTATCGGGGTCGGTCCGATTTACCAAAACTTTCTCCTTGATGCGACGCACAATGTTGTGTCAGGGAATCAAATCTTCGTAATAGGGTGGAACAACCTGGTACTGACAAGCGCCTCATTCATACAAAGGGACATTCTGGGCATCTTTCCCATTTGGCCTCTCTATCTGATCCTGGTTGTTGCCCTGCTTCTGCCTCTCCTGTTAATTGGATTGAAACCCACGGAATTGAGGCCGGTATACCTGTGCGGCGAACAGGTCGGCGGTACCGATACCGACGAGTGGTCCGCTGAAGCAGATCAGAAAACCAAATTCCTTTTAGGCGGTTACTATTTCCAGAGTTCACTCGGTGAGAAGAAAGTGAATCCCTGGGCAAATACGATAGCCATTGTACTCTTGGTCATTATGATCGGATGTGGGGTGATCGTCATATGTTAGAGCAGTTCATTCTTGTCATCGCAACGTTAGTCGGTGCTCCTCTCGCCGGTGGTTTGCTGTTCGGTATCGACCGTAAAATCACCGCGCGACTGCAGGGTCGTTACGGCCCTCCCGTCATCCAGCCTTTTTACGATTTTTTTAAACTCCTGGGTAAGGAACATATCGCCGTAAGCAGGCTTCAATTCATCTGGATATACGGGTACCTGGTGTTCATGGTCGTAAGTTTGATATTCCTTGTGTTGAAATCAGATATCCTGCTCCTGGTTTTCCTTTTAGGCTTTGCCGGTGTGTCACTGGTTCTGGGAGGCTTCAGTACAAAATCTCCCTACGCACACTTTGGAGCCAACAGAGAATTACTGCAAATCATGGCATATGAACCCGTTCTCCTGTTGTTTGCGATAGGAATTTACGCGCAGAATGGAAGTTTTCTCATCAGTGAAATCTTTAAACAGGATAAACCGCTGCTCTTTTCACTATGGCCATTATTCCTTGCAGTCCTTTACGTGTTGACTATCAAGATGCGTAAATCCCCCTTCGACATTGCCACCTCGCATCACGGACATCAGGAAATCGTAAAGGGGGTAACCACCGAATATTCCGGACCATATTTTGCACTCTTTCATCTGGCAGAATGGTATGAGATTGTTCTGTTGTTGGGAATCATCTCTCTCTTCTGGGCCAATCCTCTCTGGGTAGGTATTCTCATCGCGCTGGTAGCATTTCTTCTGGAACTCCTCGTCGATAACATCGCTGCGAGAATGACTGCCCGCTGGATGGTCCGTTTAAGCTGGTCAATAGGGCTGCTCCTGGGAGTTATTAACATCGCGTATATCTATCTCACCAAGGGGGTGTCATAATACCTATGGGTTTGATGCAAACGTCACGAGTGAAATCACCCTGGATTCTTCATTTTGACAACAGTTCCTGCAATGGGTGTGATATTGAGGTCCTGGCCTGCCTGACCCCGCTGTATGACGTAGAGCGCTTCGGCATGGTCAACATGGGTAACCCCAAGCACGCCGATATTCTGCTCATCACAGGGCCCGTAAACAGGCGCACCGCCCGGGTGCTTAAAAATCTCTACAATCAGGTCCCAGATCCGAAGGTAGTCGTGGCCGTCGGAACATGTGCCTCCACGGCCGGTGTCTTTCACAACTGCTACAACGTTTTAGGCGGTGTGGATAAAATCATTCCCGTCGACGTGTACGTACCCGGCTGTTCCGTCCGTCCGGAAGCCATCATTGACGGTGTCGTAATGGCCTTACAGAAATTAGCCAGCCTATGAGGTAATGCAACAGAGATGGAAAACATAAGAGAAATAAACAAGAACGAAATACTGATCGAAGGCAAGAAATTACTGGATGACGGCGCGAAATTTGTCACGGCTGTGTGCAACGACCTGGATGATAAGCTGGAAGTATCTTATTTCTTCAGCAAAGACAGCGGTACCGAGCTCATCTGTCTTCGTTATAAAGTCGCAAAGGACGAAGAGGTGGTGAGTCTTTCGGGTACCACTCTTGCCACTGTGTTAATTGATAACGAGATGAAAGAATTATTCGGCCTGAAGATAAAAGGACTGGCAATAGATTACGGCGGGCACCTGCTTTTAGCGCAGGATAGTCCCGTGACACCTCTTTTGAAAACGAAAAAGGATGCGTCGAAAGGAGAGAGTTAATGGCGGCACGCACAACGGTTCCCTTCGGACCCCAGCATCCGGTACTGCCTGAACCGGTGCAACTGAGAGTCACCTATGAGGACGAAAAAGTTGTAGAGGTGGTTCCGGTCATTGGGTACGCCCATCGTGGAATAGAAAAGGCATGCGAGCTCAACGAATACGGCAAGAACATCTACCTCTGTGAGCGTGTCTGAGGGATCTGCAGTTACATCCACAGCGTGTCTGTGGTAGAAGCGATGGAAAGATTGTGGCCCGTCGAAATATCACCCCGGGCAAAGTATTTGCGGACATTCTGGGCGGAACTGGCACGTACCCATAGTCATCTCCTGTGGTTAGGACTGCTGGCCGACGCCTTCGGTTTCGAAAGCATGTTCCTCCAGTTCTGGCGCATCCGCGAACGGGTTCTCGACCTCCTCGAAATGACTGCCGGACACAGGGTAATACCCTCCGTGAACATCATCGGCGGTGTACGGCGGGACATTACCCCGGAGCAGAAAAAAGTTATTATCGACACACTGGACATAATCCGCAAAGAGAGTGATGAGTTAGTGAAAGTCGTCACCAGAGACTATACAGTGAGAAAGAGAACCGTGGGTATCGGCGTGGTGACAAAAGAGCAGGCCATACATTTGGGGTGCGTCGGTCCCGTACTCCGGGCGAGCGGAGTCCGGGAAGATGTTCGCCTGACGAAATACGATGCCTACGGCGATCTCAATTATGAACCGGTAGTGGAAACCGCCGGGGACTGTTATGCCCGCACACTGGTGAGGGCAAGGGAACTCTTCCAGTCTATTGATCTCCAGCTTGAGGCGTTAAGCAAACTACCGGAAGGTGAAATAGCTGCGAAGGTCAAGGGCAATCCTCCAGCGAATGAGGCCATCATGCGTGTGGAGGCGCCGCGGGGAGAGCTCTTCTATTACGCAAAAGGAAACGGCACACGTAATCTGGAACGAATGAAAATCAGAACACCAACTTTTGCCAACCTTCCCTCACTGTTGGTAATGCTACCAGGCTGCGAACTGGCAGACGTACCGGTCATCGTTCTCTCGATTGATCCGTGCATCTGCTGCATGGAAAGATAAAAGGCGAAAGGAGCACGCGAACGAATGCCATTGATGTTACCAACCATCCTGAAAAACCTTTTCACCGGGTATGCCACCAGGCTCTATCCCGCTCAGGTACGGGAACCTTTCGAGAATGCCCGTGGGCATATACGCTTTAATGAGGATAAGTGCATCATGTGCGGCGTGTGTGCCTTGCGGTGCCCATCAGCCTCAATCACCGTTGAGAAGAAAAAGAACGAGCTCACCTTCTACCCTGCCCGCTGCATTGTTTGTGAGGTTTGCATACATGCCTGTCCCAGTGATGCTATCGATCTAATATTCAAATGGCGGGCACCATTTTACGAAAAACCTGTGGAGATACACAAATCCACACGCATTACCCAATTAAGAGAGACTACGGAAGCCGCCAAGGAAGGGGAACCCTCAAAAGAAGACAAGTAAAATAATCCGCACCGAAAGAAATGAAAAAGCAGGGAACGCATATGAGAGCATTCCCTGCTTTTTTTCACAGAAAGAATATCGTTTCAGCAAATCCGGGGTACCAATTCCCCGGTGGGAAGATCGACTTCCCGTGACCCGCCGATTGAAGTATTCATCACGAGACGACCCTGACCCTTCTCAAACACATTTCCTATTATGGTCGTATCTCTTCCGAGATCATGAGACCTCATTGCGTCAACTACCCGCCCCGCATCCCCGGACGGGCAGAACACCACGATTTTCCCCTCGCTGGCAAGGAACAGGTGGTCGAGCCCCAGGATTTCGCAAATCCCCCTCACGCCGTCATGAACCGGGATGTCCTTTTCTTCGATCACAACACGGCACTGCGACTGAGACGCGATCTCGCACAGGACGGCACCCAATCCTCCCCTTGTCACATCCCGCATACAGTGAATCGCAGGGCTTACCTTCAAAATACTTTCTACGAGCAGGTTTAACGGCGCCGAATCAGACAGAATGCTGGAGCGTAAGCCGAACTCCTGTCTTGCGCTCAATATGGCTGCCCCGTGATCACCGATGGTTCCACTGACAATCACCACATCGCCCGGTTCAATGCTCCGGGGAGATATCGTCCCTCCATAGTGAATAACACCGATGCCGGAAACATTAATAAAGATGCGATCCGCCGCTCCCTTGGCCACCACTTTGGTGTCTCCCGTAACGACCTTGACACCTGCTCCCGCTGCCGCCCTTGCCATGGAATCTACTATCTTCTCCAGATCATCCGTATCAAAACCTTCCTCCAGGATGAATCCGGCACTCAAAAAAAGGGGCGTTCCTCCGCAGACGGCGATATCATTGACGGTACCATGTACGGAGAGGGAACCAATATCTCCCCCGGGAAAAAAGAGAGGATCCACCACATACGAATCCGTTGAAAAACAAAGCCTCATGCCGCCCAGCTGAAAGACCGCGCTGTCCTCCAAACGTTCCAGATACACGTTGTCGAACCTGGGCAGGAACATGCCGGCAATCAACTCGCTCATCAGCAATCCGCCTGCCCCATGCTCCAGCAGAATTTTATCATATCGCATCTTCAGACACCTTCCTCCATCGTTCAATAATCTTCACTGATTTTATCACTTCAAGGATTGATCATTCCACAGACATTGAAAAAGGTTCTTCACGTGCCTCTCTTTACCCGAGCTCCCGCACAAACCGCCTGTCCCAATGAAATACCCCCGTCGTTTGTCGGTACGAGTGAGTGAGAATACACCTCGAAACCGGCATCTTCCAGATCCATGACACACCCCTCCAGGAGTATTCGGTTCTGAAAACATCCTCCGCTCAACACAACACGATGCAATCCTGTTTTCTCGCGAAGGGTCTTTACCGCGCCGGTGAATGCCCTTCGCAGGGTTTGATGAAAGGCATATGCAACCTCTTCTGCAGGGACACGTCTCAGGAATGCTTCCGTAAGTTCACGGATCGACGGAATGAGATCAAGGAGCAACAATCCCTCTTTTTCAAATAAATCAAAGGGCAGATCCACATCGGTGTCCTTCACCGCGATTGCTTCCAACTCCATGGCGGCCTGTCCCTCAAAACTCACATGCCGGCGCAGTCCTATGATCGCGGCGACGGCGTCAAATATTCTGCCGAGACTGGACGCATAAGGGCTGTTGATCTTCAGCTTCATAACCCGGTCGAATATCTCATAGTGCCTCTTTTCGGGAATCAGGTCCAGTCTCTCAGCCACTTCTTTCCAGGCACCCCCGTATGCCTCCTGTAAAAGACTCACCGCAATGCGCCACGGTTCCCGTATCGCCACCTCTCCTCCGGGAAGGAGATAGTAACGGATATGTCCAGCCCTCTCACATTCCCGCTCGTCGGCTACAAGAAATTCACCTCCCCAGACCTGACCATCGGTCCCGTATCCCGTGCCGTCCATGGCGAGACCTATCACTTTCCCTGAGAGAGCATTTTCCGCCATACAGCTCACCACATGAGCATGATGATGCTGAACCGGTATAATTATATGGTTACTCATGCTGCGGGAAACACGCGACGAGTAGTAACCGGGGTGGAGATCACAGGCAATCACTTTCGGCGCGCACTCGGAAATCGTCTGCAGGACTGATACACTCTCATGGAAAAAATCCCTGGCCTGCGGTGTTTCCATATCTCCTATGTGAGGACTGAGGAAGGCACAATCCCCTTTCAGTATGCACACTGTCGATTTTATCTGAGGTCCCAGCGCGAGAATTTCAGGATACGATTCGCTGAGTACGACAGGTTTAGGTGAAAGGCCTCTTGAACGCCTCAATACCCGTGATTTCCCCGCCGCAATCATCGCTATGGAATCATCACACCTGACCAGGATGTCCCGGTTGTGTACCAGAAAGAAATCTGCAATTCCCCTCAGCCTTGAGATTGCTTCCCGGTTCGCGATGCAAATGGGTTCGTCCTTGTGATTGGCGCTGGTCATCACCAGCGCGAAGAATCTCTCGTCCATAAGCATATGATGAAGGGGAGTATAAGGGAGCATGATGCCGAAATGAGCCATCCCGGGGGCTACGTGAGGAGCGATTTTCGTATTTTCCTTTTTCTTTGCCAGCACGATGGGCCGCTCACGGGAAAGCAGAAGATC
>Ga0233423_10001044_pt1 | contig 13998 bp, 16 predicted proteins | sample Watercolumn_Mata_FD_180713 | JGI IMG/M metagenome (GOLD analysis project Ga0233423, IMG submission 180713) | Freshwater microbial communities from Lake Matano, South Sulawesi, Indonesia - Watercolumn_Matano_2014_112_MG | ecosystem: Environmental > Aquatic > Freshwater > Lake | place: Indonesia...
TGGGCTTACTCGACTACTCCGCACTGTCCGTAGCCGGAGCAACCTGGGATGATCTGGACCCACTGGAATTTCACCGGCTGCGTCAGACCATTGGGGACCAGTATGGCGACCAAACCCTCCTGGGCCTGAGCGATCTGGAGATGGCCAAGGCGCTGGGATTGGTAGAAGCAGATGGGCAGGCACGGCATCCTACCGTAGCCGGTCTGCTCGTACTGGGTAGAGAGAAAGCCCTGCGAGAACACCTACCCACCCATGAAGTTGCGTTTCAGGTTCTACGGCGCGGGCGTGTAGAGGTGAACGAGTTCTTCCGTGGCCCCCTGGTACGGGTTTCTGATTTGATCTACCAGCGGTTCCGGGCTCGCCTGCGAGAAGAAGAGTTGATGGTTGGCATGCAACGGATCGGCGTTCCCGAGTACACGCCGACGGCCTTTCGTGAAGCAGTGCACAATGCGCTGCTTCACCGCGACTACGCCCACCTGGGAACGGTCTACGTACGCGCCCACGGAAAGATCACACGTGCCGAGGCCGCCGAGCTATGTGCGCTAAGCAAGCCGCAGGCCTATCGGCTTCTCAAGCGGCTGGCTGACAGGGGATTACTCAGGCAAGCAGGCAGTGGCCGGGGGGCGTATTACGAAGAAATGCACGGGACGGGTGAATAAACGCACGCGTGCGTTTCACAAATGTTATGGCGCGCGTTTCCCGTGCGTTTCAGGCGTGAAGCGCTTCAACCTGCTCTTTCAGGCCAGCGAGACCCCGCCGCTGGGCAACCTGTCTGCATTTGACTCCCTCCAGTTTTGGGATAAAATACTCGTATCTGGAGGCCCTGCTATGACCCGCGACATAGCTGCCTCCATTCGGCAGCGCTTGTTGAACCATGCCAGAGCCAGTGGAGGTCCATTCTTGAATGTGTCGGCGTTTGTAGCCCGGCAGAAAGTGACAGGCTATGTGCTGGACCACGTGAGCGATCACCTGGCTGGCGACGAGCCCAGCCTGGTGGTAGATGGGGAACGCTTCCTGTGGCGCGTGCCGGTCTACCTAGCCGTGCTGCCGCAGGGACGGTTAGGCCAGGTGGGGACGATTGACGTAGATGCCCAAAATGGTCAACTCTTGGTGACCGAAACACTCGTAGAGGAGATACGCCGCAATGCCTGGACACTTGTTGAACGTCCCTCTGCATAAGATGTCGCAAAGGGCAGATTGTCTGGCAGCTTGCGCTTCGATGATCCTCGCCTACATTGGGCATCCAGTGGCCTATGACGATTTACTCCGCCTGCTCGAAATCGGGCCGTTTGGCACACCGGCCCATCGGATCGCCCAATTGGCGCGCTGGGGCGTGGATGTCGAATATGGCGAGGGAACACTGGAAAAACTGCAAGCGTTCGTGGACAACGATCAGCCTGCCATAGTTCTGGTACGCACCCGAGAGTTGCCTTACTGGCAGGGAACTGGACACTTATCACTCGGTCGTAGTCGTTGGCTATGACGAAGCGCATGTCTACGTCAACGATCCGTATTTTGACGATGCCCCAAAGGTGGTAGCGATAGGCGATTTCGTGCTTGCCTGGCTGGAGATGAGCTATCGCTATGCCGTTCTTTACCCCCAACCAGTTGAACGCTAACTGGAGTCGTTGGATTGACTTTCGCAGGCGGATTGTGCTATGAAATGTATCATCTGCCACAACACTGACATCTCGAGGCGCCGTGTGAATGAGCGGTTGTCTCGCGGCGAAGACAAGATTTTCGTTCCGGTGGAGGCATTGGTCTGCAACAATTGCGGCGAGCGCTATTATGACCGGCTCACCATGCAAAGGTTAGAGGAGATCGAAGACGCAGTCAATGCCGGCCATCTCTCTTTGGAGAGGGTGGGCGAAGTGCTGCGAGTGAGACAGGAGTTGGTGCCGGCTAATTGTTTGGCCAGTGGCCTTAGGTTCAGTGGTGACGACGATAATTAGAGCTGGCTCTCAGCTATCTGGCCGGGGGCATGACCGTGGAGGGTATACACGACGAGTGTTGGGAGATGAATCTTTAGGAAAGCTGCGATGAGTCCGAAGAAAATCTATCCAGAGGCCATCTCTAGCTGGCCAGAAGAAGACCGCCCCCGTGAAAGGCTGCTCAAATACGGCGCGCACACCTTGAGCAATGCCCAGTTACTAGCTATCCTGATCCGCACCGGCATTGAGGGCTCCAGCGCCGTGGATCTAGGCCGCGAACTGCTGCGCAAGTTTAAGACCCTGCGGGCCATCAGCGCCTGCGATCCCGCTGAATTGATGGAGATCAAAGGACTAAGTACGGCCAAAGTCGCGCAGATCAAAGCGGCTGTCGAATTGGGACGACGGATGATGAGCGAAGAGCGGGCACTGGAAGGCCCCATCCGTTCCTCATCCGACGTGGCCGGCTACCTGATGCCTTTGCTACGTGACTTGAAGTACGAAACGTTCAAGGTGGTGCTGCTGGACCGTCGCAATGCAGTGTTGGACGTGGTAGATGTTGACGAAGGTGACGTGGCTAAGACCCAGCCGTCCATCCGCAAGATCATGGTGCACGCGGCCCAGGCGTACGCGGCGGGGCTGATTGCCGTCCATAATCACCCGTCCGGCGACCCAACGCCCAGTGAGCAGGACAGATTCCTCACCCGTGACCTGGTGATCACCGGACGAACAATGGATATCCGGGTATTTGACCACCTGATCATTGGCGATGGGCGTTATTTTAGCTTTGCCGATGAGGGGTTGATTGAAGAATATGAGATGCAGGCTGTTATGGTGAGTAATCAGCGGTAGGAGTACTGAAGTGATCATGGGGCTTCAACAACTTACGATGTTTGGCGTGCCCGCTAATCCTGAGTTTGCTTTTAACGTCTATCACGACGAAAGTGGTACGTACGTTCCTGGAGCCGGAGACCGATGGTTGCTTCACGGGGTACTGTTTGTACCCGAGGCGAAGCAAGTTCAGCTCTTATCTGCGTTACAGGCTGCCCGTGATGAAGTAGGGTATTACCAGGAAGTCCACTATGCTGGAATTCGCAAATCACTCATGGGGCCGAAGGCTCAATGTTGTATCAAGTGGCTCCATCTCTATGTCGGCCAGTTTTCTGAATTCTGCTTCTATCGTTGCTTGGCCGTTGATACGCATTCGTCAGGCTTTCAGCACGATCGCTTTGACAAACCGCACCATGCCTACAACCGCTTCGCTCGAATGGCCATTGAAGGAGCCATTACCTGGAGCCTGAAGCCATTTCAGTGTGTGGCCCTGAAGTTCCACTCTCATGACAGGTTCCGTCAAGAAGGTGACAATTTTGCTACCTACATCCCCCGTGAGGTTTACAAGAGCATTCATGAAAAGCGTACCAAGAAGCCCACCGATTATCCTGAGATACGTCTCTTGCACCCCGAGGTTATCCCTGTTGTCTCCGACCCGGCCCAGGCCAGTCCTGAAATGCAGCCAGAATGCGAGTTGACCCAATTGGTGGACTTGATGACCTCAAACACTGCGCAAGCGCTGACGGCTAGCTCTGGCCAAAGGGCTAAGATTGCTTTGGCTGAGATGATTGCCAACTGGATCGAAGACACCCGAAAGCCTCCTTGGCTGCAAACGGAAGAATTGCACCGGCGTTTCTCCGTATCTTGCTTCCCGGACGAGAAGGGACGATTCTATAACCCGACACTTGCTGTGACTACGAGACACCAGTTGCCCTTGTTTGAGGATTTGTAGGAGGAGACGAAATGGCTAAGCTGACCGAACACCAAATCCAGCACATCATCGCACTTCTTGAGGCTGGCGAAGACCTGCCCCTGGATTACAAACACTTGCTCTTCCCGCCAGAGCGACAGGAGTACGAACTGGTCTATGCCGGCAAGGAGCGCGAAGAGGACATCCTGGCTGAGACGATGGCCGTGCCACTCCAGCCCGTCAAGACCTTCGGCGATTGGCAAGAAGGTGAGTGGCATAATATGCTCATCTTTGGCGACAACCTACAGGCGATGAAGACGCTGCTGCGGATGAAGGATGAGGGCAAACTGGTCAACGCTGACGGCTCCCGCGGCGTGAAGCTGGTCTACATTGACCCGCCATTTGCAACAAAGCAGGAGTTTCGGGGCAAACAGGATGAAAGGGCGTATCAGGATAAGGTTGCAGGTGCTCGTTTTGTGGAACATCTCAGAAAAAGGCTGGTTCTTATTAGAGAATTGCTTTCCGATGATGGCAACATAGTTGTCCACCTGGACACCAGGAAAGTTCACTATGTAAAAGTTGTTATGGATGAGGTCTTCGGAGAACACAATTTCGTCAATGAAGTAATCTGGCATAAAGGGAGAGAAGGAGGGAGTTCAAGGGTTCACGGTGTTGGTGCAGCGATACCGACTGAGTACCAGAATCTGCTCATTTACGCAAACAAACGGGACCGACGATTTTGGAGACAAATACTTGGTCCCTACAAACGTTCTACGGTAAGCAATATACAGCTCGACGAAGAGGGGTGGTATTACACCAGAGGCAGGATGGGTAGAAAACCTGCTGAATGGGAGATTGAGGCAGGCGTGTCGCTCAAGACCTACGTTTCCCCTAACATCTCTAAAACCAAAGAAGAGGTGATTAAGGAAATCACCGGCCCTGGTGCTGAATTTGTGGCATGTGGAGACGTTTGGGGCACAGATCTAGTGAAGATGATTCAATTCACAGGATATCCGACGGAAAAACCAGAGTCCCTCCTGGCGCTGCTCGTTAAGGCTGGTACCGAACAGGACGACGTTATCCTTGACGCTTTCGCTGGCTCCGGCACTACGCTGGCCGTAGCTGAAAAATTGGGCCGGCGATGGATTGGCATTGACTGCGGCAAGCTGGCCATCTACACCATGCAGAAACGGATGCTCAACCTGCGGGAGAAGATCGGCAACAAAGGCAAACGACTCCATCCAAAGCCGTTCACCCTGTACAATGCCGGTCTGTATGATTTCTCCAAACTCAAGCGACTGCCCTGGGAAGATTGGCGCTTCTTCGCGCTCCACCTCTTCCAGTGCCGCGACGAACCCCACACTGTCGGCGGTGTGCAACTGGACGGTTACCGAGGTGCTGACGACGTGCTGGTCTTTAACCACTTGCAATACGGCGGCGTGGTGCTGGACTATGGCTTCATTGACGACCTGCATAACCAGATCGGTGGGAAGATCGGCTCCCGCTTCTTTATCATCGCGCCAGCAGCCAGTGTGACCTTCCTGGAAGATTACATTGACAAGGGCCGTACCCGCTACTACGTGCTGCGCATCCCCTATTCCATCATCAACGAACTGCACACCCGCGACTTTGAGGCCATTACTCAACCGATAGACGAAAGCCAGGTCAACGAGACAGTGGAAGCTGTCGGCTTCGACTTCATCCGACTGCCCGAAGTGGCCTGCGAGTACCTGATCAAGCCACGAGAAGGAGAGCTGATCAACGAGGCGGTTATCCAGATCAAGACTTTCAAGAGCAAAGCGATGGTCAAGGGTGCCACCCAGAAAGGTAACCTGGAAACCCTCTCGATGGTGATGGTGGATTACGACTACGACGGTGAGGTCTTTGCTCTGGACGCTGTCTTCTATGCCGGTGACATCGAGAAGAACGGTTGGGAAGTGCGGATGCCGCTGGAGTCTCTGGGCGAGCAGGTGATGATCATCTACATTGACATCTACGGCAACGAGTACAAAGAAATCAAGACGCCGGCAGATTTCCAGACTCCGAGGTCTCGGAGACCTCGGAAGTCTTGGGGGGAGGTGGCTAATGCGTGACCAACAAACCTTTCTCAATCAAGACCTCGTACTGCGAGTCAGTCCCAGCGTTGACCTTACTCACTTCGATATCTCGCGGTATGAACCGTTCCCAGATGCCCTCTGCGGCTCTCGCGAGTACCAGAAAGACGCCATACGGGTCACACTGCGGTATCTGCTGAGTCGCCGTTACGACAACCTGCGGGCTCTGGCCGAGGAGAACTTCAACTCCAATGAGAAGTTGCGTGAGCGGTACGGTTCGTTCAGGGAAATGGAGCGCCACCTGCAATTGCCCGATCAGCTCTCGTGCTCCATTGACTTGGCCACCGCCACAGGCAAGAGTTACGTTATGTACGGCATCGCCCGGATTATGCTGGCTGAGGGGGCGGTGGATCGGGTATTGGTGCTCTGTCCCTCCCGCACCATCGAAGACGGCCTGATGCAGAAGTTTCGTGCCCTGTCCGCCGATGCCACGCTCAAGGACCTGTTACCGCAGGATGCTCGCGTGCGCATTCCGCACATCATCAACGGCACCGAGTCCATCGTAGATGGCACCATCTGCATTGAGAATTTTCACGCCACTCTGGAACACGTCAAATCATCCATCCGTGACAGTCTGGCCGGTAAGGGTGGGCGCACACTGGTCTTAAACGACGAGGTCCACCATGTCTACAACAAACCATTTGGCCGGGATGCGACCAGCCGCAACCTCAAGCGCTGGAAAGAATTCCTGCTCGATCCCCAATTCGGTTTTCGCTACCTGGTTGGCTTCTCAGGCACTTGCTACGTGGACAACGACTACTTTGCTGATGTGATCTATCGTTACTCGCTGCGTGAGGCGATTGAACAAGGCTTCGCCAAGACCATTGATTACGTAGCCGAAGACACGTCGCAGTCCCAGTACGAGAAGCTCCAGAAAATCTATGACAACCACCGGGAAAACAAAACTGCCCGTTACCGAAAAGTCAAACCACTGACTATTCTGGTGACGCGGGACATCGCCGCCTGCAAGCGTCTGACCGAAGATCTGATTGACTTCTTGGCCGAACACGAAGGAGTCCCTCGTGAGGATGCAGAGAAGAAAGTGCTCATCGTTACCTCGGCCCAAGAGCACCAGGCCAACGTGCGAGCGCTCGATGATGTGGACCGCCCCGATAACCCAGTAGAGTGGATCACTTCAGTCAGTATGCTCACTGAGGGCTGGGACGTGCAGAATGTCTTCCAGGTGGTGCCTCACGAAGAGCGAGCCTTCAACAGTAAACTCCTCATCGCCCAGGTATTGGGCCGTGGCCTGCGCGTACCTGAAACCTATAAAGGCGAGCGGCCTGTGTCACCGTCTTCAACCACGATGCCTGGTCCAGCCGTATCAAGCACTTGGTGGACGAGGTGATGGAGGTTGAAAAGCGGCTCTACTCTCACCCGGTTGCCAAGTCACCTAGCTACCATTTCATCCTGCACCATATTGACTACAGCAAGACGCAAACGATAGAGGAATTCGAGCAGATAGGAGAATACGATTTCAGTAAAGGATTTGTCAGGCTAGTATCGCAAGTACCCGCAATGGAGCGCGAAACTACCTACGAGCGTGCCGTAAGCGGCGACCGTCGCACAAAAAAGACTTTGGTACGGTACAAGATGCATACTGTGGATGAGATAGCTGAAGCCATACACTTCCGCCTGGGCTCGATTGACATGGAAACAGAAGGCGAGACCAACTATGCAGAGCGGTACAGTCTGGAATGGCTGAAGGCGCTCATCCGCGAATCACTGCGACGTGTAGGCGAAACAGAAGACTGGGTCAGCGAGGAAAACAGACAAAAACTCTATGCCGCTTTTGGAACCTTAAGACGTGGAGCAGCTAAGCGAGTGCGCTATCAGATGACGCCCGCGGCGGTCAAGACCCTGGACATAGCCGATAGACCACATGACAGCGTTGGGCTGGCAGCATTGCATAGAGGCGAAGCGACGGTATTTGCCGATGAGTATGCCTTCCAATTGAGTGACGAGGAGACGAAGCTATTGCTGGAAACAGTGCGCTACGATGAGACCTTGCCCCGCCTAGCTTGGGAATATGTGAGCAACGTATTCTTGTTTAAGACACCGTTGAACATCGTGCTGGCTGATCACAAGCCAGAGCGCGACTTCATCAGGCAGTTGATCAAACCGGAGAACACCCAGGTTTTGGATGCCTGGGTCAAGTCCACCGATCGGGATTTCTATCCGATTGAGTATGCCTGGCGCAAGGGCGAGCACCCCAAGCGCGGCTTCTTCAACCCAGACTTCTTCATAAAGAAAGACAATCATGTTCTGGTCATAGAGATCAAGGGCGACGAGGAAATCAACGAACCCTCAGAGGAGAACAAAGGCAAATATCAGTATGCCCGTCAGCATTTCGAGAGACTGAATCAACAGCAGGATGAATGCCGCTACTTCTTCCACTTTCTGACGCCACGGGACTACGATACCTTTTTCAAGTTCTTGCGCGATGGCAACTATCAGACATTCGTATCTAGTCTGGACGCGGCAATGGAGGGGAATGGAGAGTTGATCTAGGGGGAAAAGAGAAGGTCTGGTCACTGGCGGAATAGCGCGGATAGGAGACATACATCAATGGCTACCAGCGACATTCCCAGCGGCCTGTGGCCGCACTTCCAAGAGTATGACGTTCGAACCCTGGACCTTGACTACGATGCTAACCTGATCATCCAGCGCACGCTGGAATGTTGAAGTCATGGATAACTTGACTGCTCGCAGCAAGAAGAAACAGTTTGGTGCGTTCTACACGCCTCAGCCGATGGCTCGCTTCATCGTGAACTGGGCTGTGCGCAGCCCTAGTGAGACCATCATGGATCCCGGCTGCGGCGAGGCGGTCTTTCTGTTGGAAGCTTACAAGCACTTTGTAGAGCTGGGAGTCTCTGCCGCGCAAGCCGTAAGCCAGATTAAGGGTGTTGAGGTGGACGAGGTCGCCTATGACCGGGCCTGTCGGCTGCTGAGTGATGCCTCGGGGGTTGGTGCACCAGGCGTCCTATGTGCTGATTTCTTTCAAGTACAACCCGACCTGTTCGGCCCGTCAGCAGTGGATGTCATTGTTGGTAATCCGCCCTACGTCCGCTACCACCAGTTCCAAGGAGCCACGCGCCAGCAGGCCTTGCAGTCCGCTCGCCGGGCTGGCGTGGAACTGACACGCCTGACCAGTTCGTGGGCCCCCTATCTTGTCCATGCCATCTCCTTCCTCAAGCCCGGCGGCCGCCTGGCCATGGTAGTCCCGGCCGAACTGCTCCAGGTTGATTACGCTGAACCTGTCCGCCGTTTCCTGCTGGAGCGTTTTGCGACTGTGACCGTCGTGACCTTCGATGAGCGCGTTTTTCCTGGCGTGCTTGAGGACACCGTCATCTTGCTCGCTGAATCCGATGGTTCTGCGCCAGGCCTGCGGGTGATCCGACTGGAAAATCTGGAAGATCTGGCCGAGTTAGGCCAAAGTCTCAGAGATACGCCGATTGCTCGTGGGGCAAAAGACGCCCAGAGATGGACGCGCTATCTCCTCCCGCTCGACAGCCTATCGGCCTACCAGACCATCATTGAAACCGGAGAAACCACGACCCTGGGCGAGTTGGGCAGCGTGGACATCGGCGTAGTCACCGGCAATAACGCCTATTTTCTCCTGACCGAAGCTAAAGCACACTGGTATGAGATCGAGCCGGACTTCCTGACGCTGGCTGCCCCCAAGCCCGCCCTGATGCCAGGAGCGCGCTTTTTGCTCCAAGAGTGGGAACAGTTGCGAGATCGGAGTGTGCCCTGTTACCTCTTAAACTGCCAGTTGCCTCCTTCAGCAGCGGTTGAGCACCGGGTCTGGAATTACATCGAGAGGGGAGTCGAGAAAGGGGTGCACAAAGGATACAAGTGTCGCAACAGGGAGCCCTGGTATGCCGTTCCGGGCGTGCGCGTGCCACCCGTCTTTTTGACCTACATGGCACATGAGATACCGCGCTTGATCGTAAATGAGGCCCAGGTCGTCAACCACAATCTGATCCATGGCTTGTACTTCCACGATGCGAGCGAGATATCGTCCGAAGAGAGTGCTATCCGCGTGGCCTCATTTTACACCACCTTCACCATGCTGAGCGTGGAGTTGGTTGGTCGAAGCTACGGAGGGGGTGTGCTCAAGCTGGAAACGAAGGAGAGCGAGCGTATCCGCCTGATCGAGCCATCTGGGCCAGCCCGTCGCAGGCTAATCGAGGCTTTCCCCCTCATTGATGAGCATCTCCGCCGCCGGGCCTTCGATGATGCTCTAGCAATCGGCGATCATTTGTGTCAACTTAAGCTCTGAGCCCCGTCCCCGGGGCGGCCCGGGGACGGGCCTTCGAGCCTTAAGTTGACACTGATGAATCGGCGATAAGATTCTGTTGCTAGGGCAACTCGCTATTGACCAGATAGTGTATAAGCAATTGTGTAGCGCCTATGAGTCTATCCGAGGACGACGGTTGAGCCGGGCCAAAAGCTAAGTGCGGTGAAGATGGCGGGGACGCGGGCACATGCGACGCCTTCCGGCGTCAGGCGGCCGGAACGGGATGGCGGCGTTGACCTGGAAAAGCGCCTGAAAGAGGTCAAATACACCTCGGTAGACCTCAAGCTGCGCTATGGAGGCACTCAGATCGGTGGATGGTAGGAGTGGATTCGTTCATCATTGCCTCACTTCTACTCGTTCTGGACATTTTTGATCGTCGGCCGTGATCGGCCGGAGTGGATCCTTGGCCGGATGCGGTCTCTGCGCGAGTACTATCACGATGCCATCGGCGTGTGCATGTTCCGCTTTGAAGATGGCCAGTACGTTGCGTATGATGGTCCTGAGTTCGACGAGTTTGATGTGGACGTGGCGATTGATGAGATCACCACTCTTATCTGAGTTCAAGAATGACTCTCAGCGATATTCCCAGCGGCCTGTGGCCGCACTTCCAAGAGTATGATATTAGAACGAGCTGACCGACTTCGTCATCCCCAACACTGAGTTGATCCCCGAGGAGGTGCGCCAGAACGTCAGAAAGTTGTTTGAGGTGAAAGTAACGTAGGCTTCCAAAGCCTGATAGAGTGAAGACGACAAGGAGACAAAGGAAATGGCTGAAATTGTGACGCTTGAGCTTCCCGAGGAGGTGGCACGCAGAGCCAGAGAGGTCGCTGTACGCACGCATCGTCGCCCTGAGAGCGTGTTGCTGGAGTGGATCGGTCGCGCCGTGGCTGAACCGCCTGTGGAATCCCTGCCCAACGATCAGGTCCTTGCCCTGTGTGACATGCAGATGGATGTTGGGCAGCAGGAGGAACTCGGTGATCTCCTGGCTCGCCACCGGGAGGGACTGCTCAGCGGCGCGGAACGTGCTCGCCTTGATGAACTCATGCAGACCTACCGTCGTGGCCTGGTGCGCAAGGCACAGGCCCTGAAGGTCGCTGTGGAGCGTGGTCTAAGGCCACCTCTTAACTGACAGCCATGGCTCGTATTCACATACCCACTGACGTGGGAGGCATACATCAATGACTATCAGCGACATTCCCAGCGGCCTGTGGCCGCACTTTCAAGAGTATGATGTTCAAAGCCTGGACCTTGACCGCGACGCCAATCTGATCATTCAGCGCACGCTGGAATATGGCACCTGGGACGAGGTGCGCTGGCTGTTTCGTACTTACGGCGGCCCGCGCATTTGCACCTTCGTGCAAGAGCGGGGCGAACGCCTGCTATCTCGTGTCACGTTCAACTATTGGCGCAAGCTGTTGGGGGTACACGAATGGCGACGTTGGCCATTTCCCACGGCAAAGGGGGAAGTATGGGACAGATGATGATTGATCATGATACCAAAGCAGGAGGACGTCATGTCAGAAGAACAGGCCACCAAGGCGGCTAGGGCCGCTGCTCGCCGCTTCGGCAAATGGCTGCGGCAAGTCAAAGACGACCAGGTTGCCCAGGTCGAGGCCCTGCCTCTGCGCCGCGATATGGTGACGTTGCTCACTTACCTGCACGAGAATCGAGTCAGGGGCACACGAAGCACTGGCAACTTTCCTCTCAAGGCCGTGCGTGAGGTGACGGCCCGCTTTGTGAACCCGCCACAACTGGACAGAACCATCAGGGACCGCACCTTCTGGCTGCGAAGCGAATACAACGTCTGGCCCCTCTACTTCTTGCATGCCCTGGCAGATGTTGGTGGGTTGCTGGAGGGAGGTCCGGCCCGGCCTTGGGTGCTCACGCTAGGAGGCGCAAGATTCCTGACCGCCAGCCCCTTAGCTCAGGTATGGATGCTGTTTGCCACCTGGTGGGAACGAGTCAACTGGCTCATCGCCTACCCTTTCTCTGGCATGGGCGAGAGCTTGCCGCCCCGCTTTCAGCAGATCACCCTGGCCCACCTGCTGGCCTTGCCGGCTGACACACGCATCCCCTTTGAACCTTTCGCCGACAGGCGGATACAGGAGACCGGGCTGAAGTGGACAGCGCCGGACATGACCTATGCCCGAGACTTCCTGCATGGTGCTGTCGAGCGCATGGTGATCGGCATCCTGGCCGATTTCGACATGGTGAAACGGGAATACCGGGACAAGCCGCTGGGCAAGGGCACGATACCGGAACTGGTTGCGTTCGAGATCACTTTTTTCGGCAAGGGTCTGTTGGAGTCGCTGCAGGGATAGCCCACACATTTGGCCAAGAAGACCATCACACTACACGGGCAAAAGGAGAGCAAGATGAAAAACCCATACGAGGTCATTGACCACCTTTCAGGCAGTGACGCCCTGTCCATCTTGAGGATCCTGGTGGGTGGCGACGAAGAGCTTGCTGCCCGCATCGCCGAGATTGCGACTACCTACCTGAGCGGCGTGGACCCGGAGGAGGTTGCCACCCTCCTGTACGACGATCTGAACTTTCTTGAGGTCGAGGAGGTCTGGGACCGGGCTGGGGAAACCCGCTACGGCTACGTCGAGCCAGGTGAAGCCGCCGACCAGATGATCGAAGAAGTGCTGGAACCTTTTCTTGAAGAACTCGCCAAGTACCAAAAGCTTGGTATGAACACCGAGGCGAACAGGATGTGTATGGGATTGCTGCTGGGACTCTACCGCTTCGAGTGCGACTCCGTGTCTGAGTTCAAGGATTGGGCGCCCGACGCCCCGATCATTTTTGCCGAGACGGTAGTGGATGCGTGGAAGGACGGGGCACCCAGCCAGGCGGACGTTGCGGCGGCAAAAGCGTTTATCGAGGAAGAGTTGGGCAGATGGGGAAGGCGCCTGGTTTAGCCACGATTGAAGTAGGGAACATCGGACTCAAGGGATTGAACGGACTGTTTCCCCCTCGTCCAGAACTGTCCGCTAAATCCAAGCCTGTTGTACCTCTCTAGGAGAAACACCATGACCAAACTCATTTACGCTGACCTGACTTACATCCTGCGCGGGACCTTCTTCGAGGTTTACCACGAGTTGAAGGGCACAGGCATCAGTGAGGCCAGTTGGGAGGAAGCGCTGTGCACCGTGTGGCAGGCTCAGAGCATTCCATTCAAGAGACAACCGGCATATGAGATTGGATACAAGGACCATCACTTGGCATTGTTTTACCCAGACCTCATCGCTTATGATAAGATTCTGGTCGAACTGAAAGCAATTTCAGCTTTGTGCCCTCTCAACAGAGCGCAGGTCCTTTCGCACTTGAAGGTGACCGACCTGAAGTTGGGTCTGCTGGTAAACTTCGGCGGCGAAGACATTGAGATCGAGCGAGTGCCTAACTTCCTTGCGCAGAGGTCCACTACTGAGCGGCCAATGCCGATGTCTGTGAGAAACGACCTGCTACATCCTGAACTCACCTATGCGATCCGGGGGGCCTTACTCGAAGTGCACAGCACTCTTGGCCCTGGCTTTATTCACTATGTGTACCGTCGAGCGTCAGAAATCGAGTTCCGACTGCGCAATATTCCCGTCCAACGCAAGCAGGAGATCACCATTAGCTTCCGTGATCGAGTGTTGGAGACTGTTCCCTGTCGGTTGCTAATCGTGGACGACAAGGTTGCCGTCGCTGCGGTTGCCTTTCAGGAAATCACCGCAGTGCATCGCCAGCGCATGCGCCGGTACCTCAAGCTGCTTAACTTGCGCCTGGGCCTGCTGGCCAACTTCTACCCGGCCAGCCTGGAGATTACACCCATACGAGTGTAACAACGGACTCCAGGGATTGAACGGACTACCCTGTGTTCGCTGAGAGATGTCCGTTGAATCCCCAAGTCCGTTGTTCCACGATGGA
>Ga0233423_10001046_pt1 | contig 13985 bp, 10 predicted proteins | sample Watercolumn_Mata_FD_180713 | JGI IMG/M metagenome (GOLD analysis project Ga0233423, IMG submission 180713) | Freshwater microbial communities from Lake Matano, South Sulawesi, Indonesia - Watercolumn_Matano_2014_112_MG | ecosystem: Environmental > Aquatic > Freshwater > Lake | place: Indonesia...
GTTCTTGCCCCGACAGATGCAGGACTTGGTCAGGTGATTGTCAACAGTCCGAAAGTCCCGCCAAGGATACGGCAGGCGCTGAATGTGGAGAGCGGACTCAATGACGGCGGAGCAATCCCGTTCTTTGCCCTGTTTCTGGTTCTTGCAGAGGCGGAGGAGCTCAGCCTCTCAGCAGGCCAGTGGGTCATATTCGCGATTGAACAGATAGGCATTGGCGTTCTTGTTGGCACCATCGTTGGCCTTGCGGGCGGGTATCTCGTTCACACGGCGATAGAAAAAGGTTCCATGAGAGGAGGATTCCGGTGGATCGGTTTTCTGGCACTTGCTGTCATTTCCTATGTTGCGGCAACCGCTGCAGGCGGGAGCGGGTTTATCGCCGCATTCACAGGCGGATTAGCCATCACCCTGACCGGCAGGAGGGTCGGGGAATCTGTCATCGAATTCACATCAACCGAGGGAGAGATTTTCAGTCTCGGAGTATTTTTTATATTCGGGATCATCGCAGCACAACTTCTGCCCGGCATCACGTGGGCTGTCCTCCTCTATGCGGTACTGAGTCTCACGCTAATCCGCATGCTTCCTGTCGTGGTATCGTTGACCCGGACCGGCCTCCGGCCGGATTCATTCCTGTTCATCGGGTGGTTTGGTCCCCGGGGACTTGCATCGATTGTCCTGCTGCTCATCACGGTCAACGATGCGCCGGGCATACCCGGGCTTCAGACAATTGCCGTTGTCATCAGCACAACAGTACTCATCAGTGTTTTCGCACACGGCATCACAGCAAACCCCGCCATCACCTGGTATGCCAGAAAAATGGCGTCATTGCCGACAGGTGCGCCGGAACTCAACGAAGTCGGGGAATCCAGCACGCGGACGACTGCCGTAGCGAGAGATTAAGTAAAAGGTTCGTAAAAACACATTGTGTGAAAGACTCAGATACCTGCACCGTGTCAGTTTCTCTTCTTTTTCTTTCTCATTAAAAAAACTGCCATATTCCCGAAAGCTGCAGATATCTTTAATTGAACAATAGTTACCTGTATTAGTATGAAGAAAATTTTTGCAGTTTTTGCCGGCATACTGCTGCTCACGGTCTGTTTTGCAGGCTGTACGAATACTTACGTCACACAGACTCCGACAACTTTTCCCACCGGTGTTGAATGGCGGCTGACCTCCTACCTCAACAGAGCCAACGTTCTCACATCCGTGACAGGGGTAAAACCTGTTACAGCCCTCTTTGATACATCAGGAAAGCTGTCCGGTTCCGGTGGCTGTAACCAGTACTCTGCCACCTACACGGTAGCAGGAACGGGTATCACGATCTCCCCGCCCATCACAACCCTGATGGCATGCGAGAATGATATCATGCAGCAGGAAAGCCAGTACCTCTCCCTGCTCCCGAAAGCAAGCACCTACGAGACTTCCGGTGATCAGCTCACTATTTTCGATTCGACCGGGACAAAGATCCTGATCTATCACAAACAGGTGAGCAGGCCGGCCACCATCGTCGGGCTCTGGAACCTGTTCTCTTACAACAACGGCATGGGAGGCATCCAGACAGTAATTACAGGAAGTAAAACCACCGCGAATTTCAGTGCTGACGGGAAACTCTCCGGTTCCGGCGGCTGCAACCAGTATTCTGCGACATACACGACCAGCGGGGCGAAGGGTATCACAATCTCCCAGCCTGTTTCCACGATGATGGCATGTGAAAGCAACCTGATGCAGCAGGAGAGCCAGTACCTCTCCCTGCTGCCATCGGCAAACACGTACGAAATATCCGGCGATCAACTTACCCTGTTCAATGCAACCGGGACCAAGATCCTGGTCTATACCCCAGCATAAAACCCATACCGCCCCGCCCAGTTGAAGCGGGGAATTTTCTTTTTTGGCTTTATCCCGGTTCTTTTCCTGTGCAGTAGGCCGTACCAAAGATTATTATCCAGATCCTGAAAGTGTAGGGAAGCGAATTTTGACGGCCAATGAGGGACAGGGCATATTGATATTCGGATCGTTCCGTGGCAGGCAGACATGGTAAGCAGACGGCTTTTACGTAAATCTTCCAGATATACCGATATCCGTACCGATTCTTATATAATCCATTAAAAAAAAGGCTGTATCCAGAGGTGAATCGCATGAAAAAAAATATTCTTGTCCTGATCATCATCGCTATTGCGATGATTGGTATTGTTTCAGCTGAAGACAATGCTTCTGTTTGCTCTTCTCTCTTCATAATCCAATCGGGTCATATGATTGGTATTGTTTCAGCTGAAGACAATGCTTCTGTCATGAACCCCATAGGCGGAGCTGTGGGCTATTATGACATCTCGTCGACTCCCAGCGGCGCAGCCGCATCTGTTGACGGTACCTCCGTCGGAACAACACCGACAACAGCGACGCTCTATGTGACAGGCTCTCCGGGCCATACGGTCACCGTCAACAAAGCGGGGTATGAGCTCTGGAGCCAGTATTACGCCGGGAACCCGGCAGAAGGACAACACATAGCAGTCAATGCAGTCCTCGTTCCAATCCCGACCCCCACCCCCACACCCCCGTCTCCCGGTAGCGAGAAGGGCTATTACTCTGTCACTTCCAGCCCGAGCGGGGGGAGTGTCACATTCGATGGGACAAACTACGGGCTGACACCTGTCACCATCTCGGTGAGCGCGACCGGGACACCCGGCCATACGATTACGGTCTCCATGCCCGGATACCAGACCTGGAGCCAGTACTATTCCGGAAATCCGGCTGCAGGTCAAACGATCAATGTCATAGCTAATCTCAACCCGATCACCGTACCCGGGACCATCACGGTGAGTTCCAATCCATCAGGGGCATCGGCCGTCCTTGACTCCGGGTACGACCAGCTCACAACTCCCGGGACATTCTATTCAGTAAGCCCCGGGTGGCACACGGTCCAGGTGTCAAAGTCAGGGTACCAGCCGTACTCGACCAGCGTACAGGTTACATCGGGCGGGACAAGCAATGTCTATGCAACCCTGACCCCGACGCAGCAGACCGGGTCCATTTCGATCTCCTCGAATCCGGTGGGAGCGAGCATTTATGTCGATACCATTTACCAGGGCGAGACCAACCAGATTGTCGGAAGCCTCGCTGTCGGTCCCCATGCAGTGCTGCTCAAGAAATCCGGGTACAAGGACTATTCCCAGTCAGTCCAGGTAAACAGCGCGCAGATCACCTACATGACCGTTACATTAACACAGCTTGTAAATCCGACAACCGGCGATCTCGATGTCTCGTCGACACCTCCGGGTGCTTCAGTCTACCTCAATGGAGCGTACCAGGGTGAGACACCCGTGTCCGTCCCTCTCTATATCACAGCACTGGCACCGGGCAGCTATTCGGTTGTCCTGAAAAAGTCGGGATACCAGGATTACTCGACAACCGCGAGGATAGTGGCAGGAGCAACGGCGCAGGTGTCAGCAGTCCTCCAGCCTTCCGGGACAACGCCTACAACCGCAAGCGCGGAGATCTACTCCCAGCCGAGCGGGGCGGATGTCTACATCAACAACGCCTATAAGGGCATTACGCCGTTATCGTTCGACAATGTCCCGATCGACGTAACAAAGACATATACCATCGAGATCCGGATGGCGGGCTACAAACCATACACCAATTCGGGATCGATAAGCCCGGGACAGAATATCGTGATCAATGCGGCACTCACACCGCTGGGTCAACCCACCCCGACAACAGGTACAAGCCTCACCTGGTTGATCATCGATGGAATAGCCGTTATCGGAGCGCTCCTGATCATGACCCCGGCAATGGCGCTGAAAAGGAAAAAATAAGATCAAAAGACCTAGAAAATTTCACTTTTTTTTGTAAAAAATGCAATTCTGAATCCGACGGGTTGGCCGGAAGACACCTGTGCCTGCCATATAATTTAAATTGTCTGACGATTTAGTGTTTGGTGGAATACTGGTGCCGGTGAGCAGGCACGTTTCCGGAGGAATCGTATGAATGCTCTGCGATTGTGCAGTTACGGTAAAAAACCATTCCGGATGATCAGATTTCTGAATCCTGTATCGGAGAGGGATGTATGAATCCGGCGAACAACCTTCTGGTAGCGATAGTCGATGACGCCATCCATGCGGATACTCCGCACGGGCGTACGATGAGACGGATAATTAACGAGCTTTCCAATTATGACATCGAGGCCGTCTCCGTCGCCTCGGCCGAGGATGCACGCTCAGCCTATGCAAACCTCCCCGAGGTCGACTGCATCCTGATCAACTGGAATCTTGGGTCTGCACCAACGAAAAACAATACCGACGCGATCCACCTTATCCATGAGATCCGGCAGCTGAACGAGGATATCCCCATCTTCCTCATGGCAGAGCCTACAGGGGAGCCTCCCATCACACTCACGGTCGATACGATCCGGGAGGTCAATGAGTACATCTACATCATGGATGACACACCGGAGTTTATCGCGGGCCGGATTACAGCAGCAGCAAACCGGTACAAGGGTAGTCTCTATCCCCCGTTCTTCGGTGCGCTGGTGAAGTTCTCGAAGGATTTTGAATATTCATGGCATACGCCGGGACACGCGGGGGGCACGGCATTCCGCAAATCCCCTGCAGGACGGCTGTTCCACAAATTCTTCGGGGAGCAGCTCTTCAGGTCCGACCTTTCCATCTCTGTCGGGGAGCTCGGATCCCTGCTCGACCATTCGGGACCCCTTGGCGAGGCTGAACGCTATGCGGCGAAGGTCTTTGGCGCGGATATGACCTACTTCGTGACAAACGGGACCTCGACTGCAAACAAGATTGTCTTTTTCGGCCGCGTGACGAGGGATGATGTCGTTCTTGTAGACCGTAACTGCCACAAATCCGCCGAGCATGCCCTCACAATGACGCAATCCGTCGCAGTCTTCATGATCCCCACAAGGAACCGGTATGGGATCATCGGCCCGATCCCCCCGGACGAGATGACATCGAAAAAGATTGCATCAAAGATTGATGCCTGCCCGTTGACAAAGGGCATCGCGAGCAAAAAACCCGTCCATGCAATCATCACGAACTCAACTTATGACGGGCTCTGTTACCATGCTGCCCGGGTCGAGGATGTCCTCGGGAAATCTGCGGACAGTATCCATTTCGATGAGGCCTGGTACGGGTATGCAAGGTTCAATCCTCTCTACCGCGACCGGTTTGCGATGCGGGACGGTGCAAAAGACGCAAAGGGACCAACCGTCTTTGCGACACATTCCACCCATAAACTGCTTGCGGCTCTCTCCCAGGCATCGATGATCCATGTCAGGAACGGGCGGGTTTTAATCGAACACTCACGGTTCAATGAGGGATTCATGATGCACAGCTCCACCTCCCCGCTCTACACGATCATGGCATCGCTCGACGTTTCCTCGAAGATGATGGACGGTGCAGCCGGGCGTGTCCTGACGACCGAATCGATTGACGAAGCGATCCGGTTCCGGAGGACGATGGCGCGGATTCACCGCGAGGTTGTTGGTTCCAAAAAGCCGAAAGACTGGTGGTTCGGGATGTGGCAGCCTGATACTATCACCGATCCGAAGACAAAGAAGAAGGTTCCCTTCGCCGATGCAGATCTCAAAACGCTGCGGGAGAACCCGTCCTGCTGGGTGCTGCACCCGGGTGAGAAATGGCATGGCTTTACCGGATTGCCGGATGATTACTGCATGCTTGACCCTATCAAGGTCACGGTGACGATGCCCGGTGTGCGGGAGGACGGATCGCTGGATGAGTGGGGGATCCCGGCCGCAGTTGTGGTCAGGTTCCTCGGCACCCGTGGTATCGTGAACGAAAAATCAGGCGACTACATTATCCTGTTCCTCTTCTCGATGGGGATCACCAAGGGGAAATGGGGAACCCTTGTTACCGAGCTCTTCGAATTCAAGCGCCACTATGACGAAAAAACGCCGCTCGAGGAGATCTTCCCTGACCTGACTGAGGCCTATCCCGACCGTTACGGGGGCATGACACTCACCGGCCTCACAGATGAGATGCACAAATTCAAGAGAGATAATAAAATGTGTGAGATCCTGCAGGAGGCGTTCTCGATACTCCCGGAACCCGCAGTAAATTATGCGGACGCCTACAAGGCACTGGTACGGGGAGAGGTCGAACATGTCCCGATCTCAAAGGCGGGGAACCGGATCGTGGCGACAGGAATTGTCCCGTATCCTCCGGGAATACCGCTCTTTGCCCCGGGCGAGAGGACCGGGGGACTGAACGAACCCCTGCTCCAGTACCTGAGATCCCTGCAGGATTTCGACAAAGCTTTCCCGGGCTTCGAGCATGAAACCCATGGTGTTGAAAATGTCAAAGGTGAATATATGATGTACTGTATCAAGGAGGGATGGAAGTGAGCGAAGAAACCACTGCGCCCAAACCATCCGGTCTGACGCCGCCAAAGGTCCTCGGTATCTTTGCGCTTGCAATGATCAACGTCGCCGCGGTGCTCAGCATCAGGAATTTCCCGTCCATGGCAGTCTATGGATGGTCATGTATCGGCTGGTATCTCATCGGGACGATCCTGTTCCTTATCCCAATCTCGCTTGCCGGCGCAGAGCTTGCAACGATGATGACGGACAGGGGCGGTGGCGTCTATGCATGGTGCCGCGAGGCATTTGGCACGAAAGGCGGTTTTGTCGCCATCTTCTGCGAGTGGTCGAATAACCTTGTATGGTTCCCGACTGTGCTGGCTTTCATCGCATCGACACTTGCATTTGCCATCTCACCGGAGCTCGGCGCCAATCCGGTCTACCTGTTCACGGTCATGATGATAGCGTTCTGGGGCACCACCGCGATCGCGTATTTCGGAGAGGACATTTCATCAAAGTTCCAGAATTACGGAGTGATCCTGGGAAGTATCATCCCGTCGGTCCTGATCATCGGGCTTGGCCTCTGGTGGCTCTTTTCAGGAGGCGCGATCGTTCTCCCGCCGTTCTCTCCTGCCGCGATTGTCCCGCAGATCGACCTGTCCACCCTGCCGTTCTTTGCAACGGTCATCCTGCTCTTTGCAGGAATGGAGATGGCCGGGTTCCATGCACTGGAGACCCGGAACCCGGAGTCGGATTTCCCGAAAGCCATGGCAATTTCTGCTATTATCATCTTTTTCTGCACCGTGTTTGCGACGCTGGCGATTGCCTTTGTCATTCCTGTTGAACAGCTCAACCTTGCAGCCGGCGTCATGCAGGCGATAGAGTACTTCTTCACCGCCGCAAATATCCCGCAGGCCATCGCGCCGATGGCAGTACTGATCACGATTGGCGGGGTTGTCTCGCTTGCCGCATGGCTGATCGGCCCGGCAAAAGGTCTCGGTGTTGTTGCCGAAGAGGGAAACCTGCCGCCCCTGTTCAACCGTACCAACAAGTACGGTTCTCCAATGGCAGTGTTGATCATCCAGGCACTCATCGGGACTTTCATCTCCCTTCTCTACGTATTCCTGCCCTCGGTCAACCAGGCATACTGGATCCTTTCGGCGATGACGGTCGAATTACTGTGCATCGTATATTTCCTGATCTTTGCATCACTCATCAGGCTCAGGTACAGTAAGCCCGATGCACCACGGCCGTTCAAGATCCCGGGAGGAATCCCCGGCATCTGGCTGGTTGGCGGCATGGGTGCGTTTGCTGTGATTTTCGCATTTACAGTAGGACTCATGCCCACCGGAGATTTCTCATCAAGCCAGGCGGTTTCATATGTGATTGGCGTGCTGCTCGGTACATTCCTTCTTGCAGTTCCCCCGCTGATCTTCCTGAAGATGAAGAAGCCCGAGTGGATTGAGACCGCACCAAAGGAGGGATGACAGAGATGATCGCACTTCAATCCGTTACTCAAAAAGGTCTGAAAGGGAAGAATAAAAGCGGTAGTGCAAACTGGGCGGCCATCATCTTTCTCATATTGATTTTCCTCATCCCGTTCTGGGCGATAATGATCATCACCACTGCTGAACCTTACTATCCGGTGACCGGAGAACCCCTGCGTGAAGCAGCAAAGGGCGCCGGGATTACGGTAGTCAAAGTTGTTGATTCGACATGGCCTGTAGGCGGTGCGATGGGGGGGAAGACCTACACGCTGTCTGATGCGGAGGGGAGTACCTACACCATCATGACGCAGAAGTTTGACAGTGCCAAATCCCGTGATGCCGCCGTAATCACGTTTAGTGCACAGACGGTCGGGCGCGGCAAGCCGGTCGGGAAGCTCATCATTATCGGGAACTACCTTGTGTATGTACAGCCATTCACCAGCAAGATTCTGAATCAGATTGCACCTGAACTTGAAAAAGCAAAAGCCGTGTAGATCATAAGGAATTTTTTTTATATTTTTTTGATGCCCTCCCCTGAAAGATAAGGTAAATAAATCCTGTTTTCTGCGCCGATCCTATGCATTCATCGTCGATCTCCCCGATGCGATTTGGAAATCCTTATTGAGATCCAGTTGCAACGTTTCCATACAGGTTGAACCGCTATGGACTCGTTACTTTACAATCTGGGCACTTTTGCCGTCTATGTATTCATCCTCTCGAGCATGTTCCTGACCGGTCTTATGGTTACCTTTGCGGATCTTGTCGCCCCGGTGCATAACAGGAAGCTCCTTACTCTCTCGCTCTTTGCGAATTTTATCCTCGTGCCTCTGATCGCCATCACCCTCATCATACTCATCCCCATGAACCCCGAGCTGGCAGCCGGCCTGCTGCTCGTGAGCATTGCTGCCGGTGCTCCTTCGACCGGGAAGGTGGCCCAGTTCACCGGGGGCAATGTTGCCCAGGCGGTCTCGATGACCATCATCATGACGATAGCCACCGTCATCATCATGCCCTTTCTGGTACCCTACATCATTGAAGGGGGGCAGGCAGATCCCCTCTACGTTATGGCATACCTAGTGGTGCTGATCCTGATCCCAATCGCCGCCGGTATTGCCATCAGGAGCCGGTCAGAGCCACTCGCTGACCGCATCAGGCCAATTACAGACTGGATCTCCAATATCTCGATTGCGGTAATATTCCTGACCTTTGGCGTCATCTTCCTCTCACGGATCCGGGATATCGTGAGCACCAGTTCGGGTGCCCTTGCGGTCTTTGTCGCTATCGTCTTCACGCTTGCAGCCCTTGGCCTCACCTACCTGATCGGGTGGTTCGACAAGGATGCAAGAAAAGATCTTGCGTTCGGGGCAGGTTTCCGGAACGCCACCGCTGCACTTGTCGTTGTCTTCGCGGCATTCACAAATATCAAGAACGATGTCCTCCTCATGGTGCTGATGGTCACTATCTTCTCCATCATCATCGTGTCCATCCTCGTCGGTATCATCCTCAAGAAACGTATGGATGCCGAGAAGAAGACAAAAGGCTCCGGTGCCTGAAAACCGGTAATGTGGCGATACTGATAAGTCACTGATGACGGAGACACCATGGAAACAGAAGGTGGTTCCAGAATAGCGGTCTTTGCGGCCATAATCGGCAACCTGATCATTGCAATTATCAAGTTCATAGCGGCAGGAATATCCGGCTCATCTGCAATGATAGCTGAGGGCATCCATTCGATTGTAGATACGGGAAACGGCTGCCTCGTGCTGCTGGGGATGCACAGCGCTAAGCAACCTGCCGATGAGACCCACCCTTTCGGCTATGGCAAGTCGCTCTATTTCTGGACTGTCATCGTGGCGGTCTCCATCTTCGGCATCGGTGGCGGCATGTCGCTTTACGAGGGTATCTCGTACATCCGCCAGATCACCCCGGAGACCGAAATGGGGGATCCCACGGCGGCCTACATCGTGCTCGCCATCTCCCTCCTTGTCGAGGGAATGACATTCCTCATCGCCATAAGGCAGTTTCTGAAAGCAAAGGGCGATATGGGCGCGTGGCAGTTTATTAAGCAGTCAAAGGATCCGAGTCTCTACACGATAGTGTTCGAGGACAGCGCAGCTATGCTCGGTCTCCTCTTTGCGTTCCTTGGGATCTTCTTAGGCCACATGTTTCACAACCCATACCTTGACGGCGCAGCTTCTATCGCAATCGGCCTGCTCCTTATGAGCGTGGCGTGGATCCTCGCGTCGCGTACCAAGGGCCTGCTGCTGGGCGAGGGTGTTACCCCGGATGAACTCACAGACATGCGGCGGCGGGTGGAATCGGATCCGGCAGTAGAGCGCGTCGGCGACATCCTCACGATGTACATAGGCCCGCACGACCTGCTCGTCAACATGGGAGTGGGCTTTGTTAAAGGGACTACGGCAGAGCAGATGCACGAAGCGATCCGCCGCATCGAGGCCGACCTGCGCAGTACGTACCCTGCAACCAACCGCGTCTACATCGAGGCCGAGTCGCTGCCTGCCGCTGGCCAGCCTGCGACCGGGTCTCCCGTCTCCATGCATTAATTTTCTTCATTTTTTTAACCGTATCCTTTCCCGGAACAGGGGTAATCTGAAAACGGGCCGGATTACCTTTACGAATGTGAGGGGATCCTCCTCACATTCTTGCAGGTATTATCGGTCTCAACTGACATGGATCTGAGCACATTTATGGTGTAAGGTACTCCACTATGAATGGTTGAGACTGAATAACGTAGTGATGTCCCTATGGCCTTTGAAATCATCATGCAGATATGGGAATTCTTAAAGGATATCTATGAATTCCTTTTGCCTTTCATGCTGATCGCGAACATTTTTTTTGCTGCTACCATCATTTTCGTCGAGCGAAAAAACCCGTCACGTGCGGTATCCTGGCTCCTTGTCATGCTTCTGCTGCCGTTTCTGGGCTTTTTCCTGTATCTGATCTTTGGCCAGAATTACCGGAAGCAGAAATTGTTCTCCTTCAAGAGTGAGACCGACCGGGAACTGACTGATGTGATGGCTTCCCAGATACAGGAGGTAAAATCAAGGGAGGATAAGCTTGCCGACCGGTGGTCGGGCGCATTCCACAGGATGGCACTCCTTTTCCTGCAAAACAACCGTGCCCTGATCACGGACAACAACCGTATCACGCCCTATACCGACGGGAAGGCCAAATTTGGCGCGCTGATTGATGCGATACGTTCAGCCCGGGATCACGTGCATATGGAATATTTCATCCTCAAGGACGACGGGCTCGGGCGGGACATCATGAAAGCGCTCACGGAACGGGCCCGGGCAGGCGTTGAGGTGCGGCTCCTCGTTGACGGGGTCGGGAGCGGCGGGCTGCCGAAACATTTCTATGACGAATTTACCGCAGCCGGGGGAAAACATGCCATCTTCTTCCCCTCCCTCTTCTCCTATTTCAACTACCGGATCAATTTCCGGAACCACCGGAAGATTGCAGTCATCGATGGCGAGACCGCATTTATCGGCGGGTTCAACATCGGGGATGATTACCTCGGGCTCGATGAAAGGTGGGGGTACTGGCGGGACACAGCCGTCAAAATCGAGGGGACGGGGGCTCTCGTTGCCCAGATACGGTTTTACCTTGACTGGAATTTCGCCTCAGAAGATAAGCTCGGGGTCAACGAGCGGTATTTCCATGAGAGCTCCCTGCCGAAAGCATCGGTGATCCAGATCGTCTCCGGGGGGCCTGATACCGGCTGGAACCCGATAAAAGAATCATACCTGAAGATGATCAGTACCGCAATCGAAACGGTCTATATCCAGACCCCGTACTTCATCCCTGACGAGAGCGTGATGGACGCACTCCTTATTGCAGCCCTCTCCGGGATCGACGTGCGGATCATGATCCCGAGCAAACCGGATCACATATTTGTATACTGGGCAGGGCACACCTATATCGAAGAGCTCCTTGATTCGGGTGTCCGGGCCTACACGTATGACAACGGGTTTTTACATGCCAAGACCATCGTGATCGACGGGGCAGCGGCATCTGTCGGGAGCGCCAACTGGGATATCAGGAGTTTCCGGCTGAACTTCGAGACAAATGCGGTCATTTATGACGAGAAGATAGCCGGGGAACTACAACAGGCGTACCTCAATGATCTTGCGTCCTGTACCGAGCTCACTCCCGAATGGTACGCCAGCCGCTCATGGTTTTTCAGGGTACGGGCTTCCTTCTCCCGGCTCTTCTCCCCGATCCTGTAGGCCGCCATTATCCTCTTTTTCGCCGGAAACCGTTCATCGTATCAGATCGTTAAGATAACGTTTTATCCGGGGGATGTTCTGCTCGTAGTGGACCTGCAGGGATGAGACCGTGTACGGGATATAGTTCCAGGCAATAACCCCGGCAGCCATCCCCTTATGGAGGGGGTGTGCTGTCGTTCCAACAACAATGCTCTCCATCGCGAGGATGCCATCTAAAAAGCTCCCGACAGTAACTGCCCTGACTCCGGTGACCACTCCTCCCACCGCAGCGAGCACATGGGCATCGGAACCGCCCGTAATCGGGAGATCGTGTTCTCCGGCATAACTGGCAGCCTTCTCATTGAGATCCTGGTTCATCGCCCCGCATATCACTTCGATGCCATGGATCTTTTCGATCGTTGTTGCAGGGAGCGTCTTGTTATCGATACATTTCAGCACTCCGCGATTGATCCCGAAATACCCAAACGGGTGGGCAGCGATGGCAACACAATGGTAATCACCAGCAGATTCGAGGATCCTAGCAACCGGAAGCTGGAGGGCCATATACTGGCTTTTTCTTAAATTTCCCTTGATATGGGCAGTGAAATAATCGGCAAGTTCACCGGCAGAATAAAAATACAGGAGGATATGCGGGCCCTCCGATGAACTGAGTTCAATACCCGGGATGACAAGCACGTCTTGTGCCCGGTGACACGCATCAAGAGCCCCCTCAATCTCGTTGTGATCCGTGATCGCCACGCCGATTCCCAGACGATGTGCACGGGCAAGAAGCGATGGAATCCTGATTGCAGCGTCGGAGTAATGCGTATGGATGTGCATGTCCACCGGCATATACCCCTTATCCCTGATCTTGTGGATGAGCGGGGATGAAAACCGTATCTGATCGCGGCGGGAAATACTCATGACGGGCTCTTTTGATATACTATCTATCTGCAGGCCGGAACAAAAACTGATATGACGATTATGCGGAGATTACCGCAATTCAGAAGTTCAAGGCCGGTAGGAGTGGCACGGTCCCCTGCCCGATCGATCCCCTTTTCTCCGGTGTTTTAGTATGATCTGATGTTTTCAGCCGGTTATACGCAGAATCCTGCGGGAGATGACGAATAAGAAAAAAAAAGATTGTGCCCTGCAGTCGTTGCGTGCTTACGCTTTTTTCGCGTACCGGATCGCCACACCGACAATGACGCTGATAATTCCCCAGACTACGAAGTATACGCCTATGAGGATGACGGCTATAGCAATACCGATGATCGGGCCGGCAATGATAAGGAGACCCAGGATAATTGAGAGGACTGCCTGGAGTGCGAATAATCCCCGGTGCATCATTTCTTTTTCGGAAATTGCGAGAACGATACCGATAATCCCTCCAATGAAGAGGGCAATACCTGCGAGCTGGAAGATGACCTTCCCCATCACGAAAGGTGAGAGGATCGTAGCAATACCGAAGAAGAACCCGATGATTCCCAGAATCGCCAGCAGTATCGATCCCTTCAGGCCTCCCGGAGCAGCTGCGGACAGGACGATGACGCCGAATGAGAGGATTATGATGAAGATACCGATAAGTTCAATCAGCACTGCTGTTGTAATCTCCGGGAACATTGCAATGACCAGCCCGAATACCATCGCTAGTAATCCGAGAAGGACGAACGAACCCCACTTGAGGTCACTTACATTTTCTGCCATAATATTACCGGTTTAATCGTCTGAAACAGGACTATTTAAAAGTTTTGTCAAATGCGGATAAAAAAACGGTTTTTTGGCAATCAGGAAAACAATAGACGAAAATGAATTTATTGGGTAATATGCTATTTTAACACCTGAATCAAAGAAAGATTTACGGAGTTAAAAATGGCAAAAATTGCATGCCCAAAATGCAATTCAAAAAAGTTATGGAAATTCCAGAGTGGGATAAGACGCTGC
>Ga0233423_10001047_pt1 | contig 13983 bp, 18 predicted proteins | sample Watercolumn_Mata_FD_180713 | JGI IMG/M metagenome (GOLD analysis project Ga0233423, IMG submission 180713) | Freshwater microbial communities from Lake Matano, South Sulawesi, Indonesia - Watercolumn_Matano_2014_112_MG | ecosystem: Environmental > Aquatic > Freshwater > Lake | place: Indonesia...
GTATTGGAGGCTATAACGCAGCAGCAGGTGGCTGCATGAACAACCGGCGGGTTACCAGCTTAAATTCAGCCTGTTTTTGTCTACTGCCTGGGGTCCACTTCATACTCATACCCCCAAAGTAATCTTATTTTCCTCATACAAATCGGTAATTGTCTGAACAATTTTTTTCCCATCATGTCGCCCCGGCAATGTACGCGATTCAAAATCCCCTATTAGCCGCCGTACCGGAAGATCTGCAAATCCGGCTTCATCGAATACCACATAGGTTTCATCTGCTTTTAAACGGCTCGTGTTTATCAGAATAACATCAAACAGCTCCTGCATGGAGTAATTACGGCTATCAGATTGATTGAGGTAGCGATAAGCACCCTGAATATAATCAGATGCCTGATAGCTCGGCGTTTCGTAATCAGCACCGATGTTGGTAATAAATGCCTTGAACGCAGTTCTGTTGTCGGCAATAGAGCGCGCCAGCCCGGCTGAGAGATAGGTGGGATACAGAGATGAGTGCTGGGTACCCGCAGAGTATATGATTATGTCGGCTTGCCGCAAAGCAAGCTTTACGCCAGACGATACCCCGACGTAGCAGTGGTGCTGCTCCAGATAGGCGCGTTTCTCTGCTGTACTCAGAAGATCGAAACGCTTACGGTCAAGCAGGCGGTCAAGCAGATAGACTCGTTCGATGCGCACATTCGAGCGCAGTTCAACAATTTCCGCTTCGCTGTACAACATTTCTCCATTTTCCCGCAATGCTATCAGTTTTTTATCCTCGATGCTTGTTGGCAACACAGTGCCACGAAGTTTAAATAAACGGTCAATGGCTTGGGTAGCCTGTTCGATGTTGCGGTTAAAAACAAGAAATGCACCGGCGTAAATGCAATTCATCACCGAACAATCAGCAAAGTCAAAAACTTCGTCGTTCACCTGCTCGATAAGCTGCAACCCACGGACAAACTCTTTGACAAAACGGCGAACACCTGCCCTAACACTATCGCTCTCTAATCGAACGCCAACCAGCGTATCTGTGTCACCATCTGCATAACGGCTTAATTCTTCTAATATCTGTGCACGGCTACACTCCTGCGGATACCGGAAGCGGAATATATTCCGATGAGCTGCGTAATCCGTATCGTCCTGAGGCAACATCAACTCCTGGACTTTGCGAATATCAGAAGGTCCCAGCATTCCAAAAAAACGGCGAATCTCACCGGTTGATTTACCATCATCATAAGCGTTGACGACCGAAGTCACATGTAAACCCTGCCGGTCCAACAAAGCCGGAATCAACGAGGCCGCTCCGCGCCCGCCATTCAATACGACGACATTCAGCATACCGCATCTAGTTTTCTGTAAACGTTATTATAATGAAACGCAGCCACTTCCAGGCCCAATTTCTTTCGAGCTAAGTTCCTCAAACGATAGCCCCCTTTTAAAGCTAATGAAGGCAAAGTATTGGCGACCTCAAACAATGCATCATCCGAGTCGGCATCGATAACCACACCCGCATCCAGTTCCGACACCAACACAGTTACATCACCTACGCCATAATTGCAAATCACAGGAATACCTGCAGCAAATGATTCAGCAAGTTTGGTAGGAGACGTGGACATCCGCGCATAACTTGGCTTTATAAAGCTTACAAGCAAGTCTATTGATGGCAATAGTTTTGCAACTTCATTACGTGTTGCCGACTGCACATGAACAAATCGATGCTGTCGAGCTGGGAGATACGTTTGCATCTCAGATTTGAAACGCTCCTCATCCGGAGTTAAGGCGAAAATATGAAGGTCTGGAATCACCATTGAGGCAAATGTAACCAATCGAAAAAAGCGATCCGTCATATACATCCCACCAACTGAGCCTAGATAGCCAAGAACAAAAGTATCTTTTCCAATTCCAAGTTTTGTTCGTGCAGCCAGACGTTCGTCTTGATCGGTAAGTGCAAAATGGTCAAAATCTGCGCAACAAGGGATAACAGTTATCTTGCTTTTCGATTGTGTTCCTAATCGAATAGCCTCATCAATGACCGCTTCTGTCAACACGACAATCTGATCTGCCTGTTGCAACAGATCATGCTCAACGCGTTTATAATAGCGATACTGCCATCGATGAAACGGTTTATTTAAATTCCACCCCCCCTTGTCTACCCGCTCATCAACCCATAAGCCTCTAAAGTCAAAAATCAATTTCAAGCCCAACCATCGCTTAAGAAACAAACCAACCTGAGCTGATGCATGACCACGAGCGTGAACAATTTTTAGTTTTTCAGTTATTGCAACCCAAAATCCGACGTAATACATGCGAAACAAATCGTATAACTTACCCGAGAAACCAAAATTGCGGGTAAAAGTAAGAGGCGTCCATGCAATATTTTTGTTCTTTAGCTTTGCTTTCAATGTATTTACACCAGCCTGCATACGTTCAGGTTTCTCAAAACTCAGAATATGAATTGAACGTGGATGAGCTGCAATACCATCCAAGTATGGTAATATCTGACTGCTACCTAAAGGATCAAGAAGACCGTCGTAGGTGATATAGAGAACAGAGGACTGCTTTTTTTTCAATGTAGCAAGTGCTTATCGGGGGTAAAAGAAAATATTTATATCATCATTTAGCGCCTAAATCATAGGGAAGTTTAAACAAATCTAAATACTTGCATGCGGCAATCTCGGGTAAGAAATCAGCAGCTCGACGTTTCAAAGCATTACCATCGGCCGGGACAGATAGAGACTCATCCATCGCTTTTGCTAATGCGTTTACATTGCCGACTGGAACAAGCCTCCCCCAGCGACCATTTTCAAGGATTTCAGCAGGCCCAAATGGACAGTCGGTAGAAACCACTGGCAAGCCAAATGAGAGGGCTTCAACAAGAACATTTGGTAACCCTTCATAATCAGAAGACAGAACAAACAAATCCGATGTTGCATAAAATGGCGAAGGGTCAGTATGAAATCCTGCGAAGATAACTCTATCGTTAATACCGAGTTCTATAGCCAGCGTTCGAAGCTCCGCTTCTTTTCCGCCTTGTCCAAGGAGCATCAGTCGTGCATGTGGTCGTGGTAATCGCGCAAATGCTCGAAGAAGAGCTGGATGATTTTTCTGTTCCTTCAAACTTCCCACAGTCAAAATCCTCTCACCTTGCGGACAATTCCAAAAAGCTTTTGCCATTGAACATGCATCGGTAGTAGGCATTGATCGGCAAGGAATCGGGTTATGCAGTACTGCCACGCGGTGTTCTGGTAATCCGGATAATTTCGCATTATCTTTTGCCGCACCTTCTGAAACCGCTGCAAGACAATCAGCAAAGCGATAGGTTGTTGCCATACTTAGCCTCATTATATGCTTATGCAGAGTACCCCACCCCATATATTGCTGTGACAATGTGCAATGTTCAACCAACAATAGCGTACATTTTTTGCCAGATAAGCAACGACCAATAACGGCTGCTGATGTCAATGGCCACATATTTGCAATGATTGCTGTTGGATGTCGGGAACGCAGATACCGGGCAAAAGACCAGGGAACATCTCTTATTTTATAGACACCTAAATCGACCACTGTATAATCACGTCGCACATCAGGAAGAAAATCCCCAATAGCCTGCATAAGAACAAACTCGACTTTATACCCCAGAAAATTAAAAGCTCTTGCAAGATCAACGCTCACTTTCTCTGCCCCACCTCCATTTAGATTAGGCAATAAAATCGATATTTTATTCATATATTTATTCCAATAAGCCGTTTAAATCTCCTATAAGCACCTTTTGAATAACCACGCACTTGTCCTGCAATACTCCAACCCAAGGCATCCTTTATTTCATCAATATGCATAAGACGCTTCACTCCAATAGCTTCTTCTGCAAAAGAAGAATCTTTTATACCATTGCGTGGATTATCAACATAAAATCTTCCAAATCGCTTGCGCAAATAAGGTTCACTTTGGATGTCTAACAGCAGACGGGCATAATCAGACGAGTGCCCGAGCGGATTGTTAACTCCAAGAATAACAGACTCATCATAACTATATAAAGGACCACAAAATGAAAAACAGCAACCCGAAAAGAGAGAATAAAGCATATGACTACCCATAACATTAGATGTAACATACTCAAAAGCATCAAAAATCGCTCTCATTCGTAACAGACTATTAGCATCATCAGGCCTCGCACCTTGAATAACATGCAAACCACGGCCCAGCGCTGCTTCATGCATAGCCCCACCTACATCTAAATAAAATATACTGACATAGACCCTCTCAAAATCATTTTTTAAAGACTCAAGATAGTTCAAATAATCCTGTTGGTCGGCTGTCATTTTTTTTGATTCTGCAGAATGAGCTGGAATTGCAAGCAACATATCATCAAATCGTAAGTCATGTTGATGATTAACATATGCAAAAGGCAGGCCGCCAATACGAACATCTTTGAAACCATCATTATGTAATGCTTTTTCTTCAATTTCATTTCTAACGACGATCACTAAGTCTCTTGGAAGTTTAGAACACGCCAGAAGTTCCGGATTAGGTTCTTCATGCCAAACCCATCCATGTACCCAGTTAGCAAAAGATCTAGGTATCATATGCAAACAACAACTACTTGCCAATATATTAGAAAAACCGTAACGATCAACCCCGCTTGATATTTTCATAGGGGAAACAGGGGGCAATAGATTTTCAAGGCAGTCATTAAAATTCATAACCTAAATTGAGCGATTCGTTATAGTAACGTCGTTAAAAAACCTTTATTTTCCGGAGGCATCAAGAACCATCACGTCTACCACTCAAAAAATTGCTTTCTCGGTTGATTTCCAGCCTTCATTCGCCCTCTGCTTTTTCCCGAACCGTCGAATTAACAGTATTTTTACGGCACCATTTTACGACAGGGCGCACTGATCCCTTTCAGAGTCATTGTTTTTCAAGCACCGATCAGCTTTTTAGCATAACTGCGGCAACCCGACCTGAAGACGAACGAACAACAGGTCAAGTTGCAGCCGTACAAAGTCAACCATTGGAACTTTCATGACCAGCTTGCCCGAATGGAACACTATTTTGCCGGACGTATCGATGAACTTGCGACGGAAGGTGTCAGCATAGACCGAGACCGGAATAATCGCTTCGGTGACATCTTCCTTGAAGGCTTCGAACAGATTGTTGCCAAGCAGCATCAGATAATACCAGGCGGCATTAGCATCAAAGCGCTTGAACGGTAACTGCTCATGGCCAAACGTTTTAATCGCCCGGTTGGTCAGCTCGTCAGTGCCTCGATCATGGTAAAGACTCAGAATGTTTTCCGCCTCTAACCGGTACTCCGCTTTGATGACTCTGAGCTGTTCATCGATCTTTCCTCCCATACCCAGATTGGTAATGATAACCGAATCCCTGCACAGTCCATCAAGCACATATTGCCCATTTTCCTCAGTCAGCGTACTGAAGATCGTCCGCCATGCTCCAGTCCAACGCTTTTGTTTGCACATCATATCCGTGTACATCCAGATGTTCTTCTTGTCGTCCGCTTTCCTGAACGCATGCCATTCGGCGGCATCGGTTGCTTCATCGATCACATGGCTGTACAACTTGCTGCCACAGGTAAAGCCGATCTTCAGCTTGTTACAGTGTTTGAACAGCTCTTCATCGTAAAATCCTGCACCCCGACTTGTCGGGGCGATGATCGGCACATCCTGCCAATACTCAGCCCGTATTCTGGCGACCATATGCTCCAGCATGTTATCGACCGTATCACCATGATTCGAATGCTTGCTGCCTCCACGGAACACCGCATCAACCACATAACGACCCCACGTTAACTGCAATGGCTGAAACCCGTTGACCTTCTTGTAGGTCGGTTGTACCCCATGCCGCTTTTTGGCATCATCATTATCGAATACCGTTGTATCCAGCCCCAGCACGATCAACAATGGCTTCTTGTGCTTCAGACGCCAGATGAACACCTCCTGCAACAGCTTTCGGAACAGGAAGACCCGACAAAACGAGAATGCTTTGAAAAAGCGCTTGATGGCGTGTGACGAAGCCAGTCGTCCGGTGCCAAGGAGCTTGCTATACGCCTGATCCTCCGCCAGTTGATCAAACCAGGTGAGATGACGGCTGGTACCGTCCATAAAGAAACACAGAATCTGAACGAACAGCTCAGTTATTGGCAAGCCCTTACCGTTTTTGCGAATCGCACCGACAGACGTTCGATGATCGGGAAGATCGCAATGTTGCGCAGGTAGACAGCAAACACGCTCAGACCTGCTCTGCCAGTCAACTGGTCATTGGTCGGTTCTATGGCGCTGATTTGCTGTTCTCTTTTATGCCCTTTCTTCTTATCTTTCCGCATAAAGCTCTCGATCTGTCGGGTTGTGTTTATTGTAACGGTAATTTCGAGGTTACTCATTACAATAGAACACTTTATCCGCTCAGTTGAGAGCTTTTTTTATGCCAAATCGCTCAACTTAGGTTTATTATAAGGTATTGAAGGTATTGACAGCAGCAGTGAGTTAAGCCTGACTTCAGAGACAGTCCGCTGTTTTGTTCCTTTTGTATTACTCCTTTTTTCCTGACGTTAAAGCTTCGGCTGAATGAGAAAACCGATCTTTTTCGTGAATTTTTTGAACCATGCATGTTATAGAAAACTCTTCAGAATATCTGAGTGTGATATTCTCAGGGTCTGTTGATCAGGATCATCTTTTCCAGGCCTTGAGGGAAATATTCATTCATCCCGAGTACCCTGTGAAGAATTCTGTCTGGGTATTTGAAGGGTGCGAGTGTGATTTTTCGAATATCAGTATGTTCGAACTGCTCCGGATGGTCAAAGCATACTATCCACGAGAGGCTACAAGAAAAAAGACCGCTATAGTGACCTCGACAAGTCTGCACCACGCTATGGCGCAGATGTTTTGCAAGGAGGCTGAACATTCGGCCCTGGAGTTCACCTTGCAGGCCTTCAATAACCGTCCGGAAGCTGAAGCCTGGTATAAAGAGACCGGAAGTTTGGGAAATGGGGGGTGGATTGAGAAATTCTTGTAAGGTATTGAGAATAATAAAGATAGAGAGAGAGAAGAGGGGGTGGGGGTTTCACCGACCTTCCGGTTTTTTGCCGGTTTTTGCCGGATTTTGCAGATGGTTTGAGAAAGATTTCCGGGTATTGCCGGTTACTGCTGCAGAATGATTCGTTCCCGGACGACTTTCAATACGACGCCGACAAATGCTTCTTGGGGGTCTTCTGGCCGGTATTTCTGTATTTTTGGGCCGGAATCGGTTTTAACCATGATGAAATCGCCTTCTACTGGCTGCTCGGTGGGGTCGATGAAGAGTACATCTCCTTCTTTTATCTTTTCGGGGGTCATGAGTGGCCCGATCGCCGGGGTCTTGTACGGGCCTCCCTGGCGGTAAACTCCTCGTTCGTCTTCCACTACACTTCGCTTCAACCGATCGATCACGTTTTCCGGCTGTTCACCAGGTGTTTCAGCTGCGTTTAACGGCCGTTTACCGATCATCATCTCGCCTTCTCCGGTCAACAGCCACCCAGTGTTTATGCCCTCGCACTTTTGAGCTATTAAAAGCATATCAATCACACCTCGCTTCTTCCACGTCGGGATACGGCTCGACCCGACGCCAAGTAATCGCGCTAATTCAGCGTCATTACGCGACTTGGTTATTATTTTTAGTCGTTCAATAATGTCGCCCACATTTTCGAGCTTTTTATTTTGTATCCTCGCATTTTCGAGCTTTTTATTTTGCATCCTCACATAATTGAGTTATCTTAACAGGAAGTTAATGGAAAGATAATTAAATGCAAGTGGTATGAAACGGCTTGATCTTCGACGGCACCCGTATCGCGGTATCCTAAAGGACATTGCCGAGGAGATGGGGGTTACGCCTCCACGGGTACATAATGCATTGTTCGGGGGGGAAACACCATCACCACGGTATGCTGAGGTTTTCCAGCGGCACCTCGAGGCAAGGCTCACCGCCAACAAGGAACTGACTAAGAAGCTTTGCAACACTCTCCGTAAAGCGGTCTAAAAATGAGTAGGGTGTCAAAATTGCCACCAGAAAAGGTGCGCAAAGGTGGGAACCAAGGTGGGAACAAAGGTAGGAACCTTGTTTTCTCTGTTCCCACCTTTGTTAACTCATCAAATAACGATGACTTGCACGGATCATCGGTATGGATTTCTGTCCACGAAGCTGGGAACTTACTTGGGGTGACCTCAAGAGCAGTTAAGAAGGCTTGCAAGGCCGGGAAATACGTCACTCGCCTTGTGCCTGGTAATGGAGGAATGCAGTATCAGATTGCGCTTTCTTCGTTGCCGGAAACGGCTCAGTTGAGGTATCGGAAGGAGCGGCTGGAGGTGATGGATCGGGACCTTGGGCGGCCGGCTGAGGGGTTGGTTCGGCGGGATGCTGGGGCGGAGCTGGATCTGGGTGAGTTGCAGCGGTTGTATTGCGAGAGCCCGGATTATAACCGGAAGAAGTTCGAGAAGTATTACCCGTTTTTCCATTCGGTCGGGTATTTCATGCACCGGTCGTTGCCTCCGTATTCGAGGCTGCTGCAGTTGATCGAGGAGTGGAATGGGTATCCGGAACACCAGGTGTTGACGTACAAGAGTGTGAAGCGTGTTGAGGGTGAGCTTCGTGAGCATGGGTATGCGGCGTTTTTCGGGAATTATGGTCAGTCGGTGGGGGAGCATCGGTCGTTTGCGTCCATTCCTGGGGAGGGGGTTGCGGATCATCTGTACAAGACGTTCCGGGTGAATTATCTGAAGGCGTCGGCTCCGACGATCCAGATGTGTTACCGGCTGGTGAAGCTGGAGGCGAAGCGGCTGGGGGTGGATGTGGCGTTGTTGCCGTCGGCGGTGACGTTCGACCGGGCGGTGAAGAGTGAGTTGCAGCGGCAGTATGGGGTTTCTGCGGCGTCTGCGCTGTATTGGGCTCGGTTTGGGGCTGATGCGTGGGCTCGGAAGTTCGGGAATTATTGTGATCGGAATGATGATGAGCTGGCGGCGAACAATACGTGGATTTTCGACCATATGCAGGTAGATCTGATGGTGAAGAGCCCGGATGGTGTGTTGCGTCGGTTCTGGTTGACGGGGATTCTGGATATGCGGAGCTGGAAGTTCCTGTATTACAGTTTGAGCACTGTTCCGCCGTGTACGGATGATATCAAGCTGGCTTATATCGGGGCGGTGACGAAGTATGGTGCTCCGGATCGGGTGTATCTGGACAATGGCAAGGATTTCAGGAGCCGGGATTTTTCGGGGCAGACGAAGAAGGTTCGGGTACAGTATTCGGAGTTGTTCCTGCAGTCGGTGCTGGGGATGACGGGGGTGGAGCATATCACGTTTGCGATTCCCCGGAATGCGAAGGCGAAGCGGATCGAGCGGTGGTTCAAGAAGCTGCATAACCATCTGGAGCGGGTAATCGGGGATGGGTATACGGGGAGTAATTCGACTGAGCGGACGGCGGAGCTTTCGGCGATGATCAAGGCGGGGAAGGTGATGGGGTATGAGGAGTTTGTGGCGGTGGTGGATACGGTGGTTGGGATGATGAATGAGGAGCCGATGAGCCGGAAGGATGATCGGGATGATGGGTTGAGCCCGAATGCGGTGTTTGAGCGGTTTGGGGAGGAGCGGCCGATGGTTGAGCCTGATATTGTGTACCGGATTACGGGGCGGATGAGTACGTCGCGGCAGGTTGGACGGAATGGGTTTGAGGATTCGGAGGTGTCGAAGCGGATCGGGCATAAGGCGTTGTATTGGGGTGATTAGATGCTGGCGTGGCAGGGTAACGGTGACCGGGTGTATGCCCGGCGTGATCTGGAGGCTCCTGAGGTGGCGTTTTTCTATTCGGAGCGTGATAGCCGGTATCTGGGTGCTGGGTATCTGGATTATTTCCGGACGGCGGCGATTGCGAGGCCTGGGGCGGAGTCGGCAAGGGTTTCTGAGGTGATGGAGTCGATCGCGGGGCATACCAAGATGGTGGCGCGGGCGGTAAAGACGGATGGCGGGGCTACGGGACGGGATATTCTGACGGCTGCGGCTGGTGCGTCGTTGCAGTTGATGCAGGGTGAGGCGCGGGTACCGAAGCAGGTGGAGGCGAAGACGGGGACGGATGGGGAGCGGATGATCCAGGGGGATGCGGTGCCGGATTTCAGGCGTGCTTTGTATGCGGAGTGTTTTACGGATGAGGACCGGGAGGAGTTGTTCCGGACGTTTGGTGGGGTGTAGGGAGATGAAAGCCTGAGCTGCAACCCAGGCTTTCGGTAGGCGGTAAAGAACAAGTCAATCAACAAGGGAGGATACAACAATGGATGAACATGTACAAGTGATGGCGTTGCCGGGTGCGGAGGCGGTTGCGTCGATGTCGATCGATGAGCTGAAGCAGTTGGTGGAGGGGGTGAGTGCTCAGGGGGTGACGAGGAAGGCGATTGCGGAGGCTGCGGGGTATTCGGGGTCTGCGTTGTCGAGCTGGATGAAGGGTGTGTATGGGCGCGGTGGTGATGATCGGGGGTTTGAACTGGCGCTTCGTGGGGCGCTGGAACGGATTCTGGTGCGGCATTTTATGGCTGGGAACCGGGCGACACAGCGGTTCCGACGGGTGCCGACGACGGTGACGGAGACGGTGTTCGGGATTGCGCGGTCGTGCCAGAAGAAGGGATGGATGGGGATTCTTACGGGGGCTCCGGGGCGTGGGAAGACGACGTCGGCGGAGATGTACCGGGCGATGACGGATAGTGTGCTGTATGTACGGACGTCGAAGTTTATGACGCCTCGAAAGCTGATGACAGCGATTGCGGATCAGGTGAATGTGGTGGAGAAGAGTACGTATGATATGCAGGTGCGGGTGTGCGAGGAGCTGCAGAAGACGAAGAGTCTGGTGATCATCGATGAGGCGGAGAATCTTGGGCTGGATATGCTGGATTCTCTGCGTCAGTTGAATGATTGGGCTTCGTGCAGGCTGTTGTTTATCGGGCAGGATGTTTTCTATACGATGATTGCGAAGGCTCGGAAGAGTCATGAGTATCTGGCGGACCGGTTTAAGGCGCGTGACCGGGTGAAGGATATTCAGTTGGCGGATGTGGAGCGGTTGCTTGCTACGGAGATTCCTGGACATAAGGGGATTGCTCCGGTGCTGTTGCAGGCGTGCGAGGGGTCTACTCGCGTGCTGGAGACGTTGATTTTCAATTTGTTGCCGATGCTGGATGGGGGCGGGGATCTGGATGAGCAGATGATCCGTGATGCGGCTGGTCAAATCAGAATTTTCTGAGGAGGGCCGGATGATGACTACTCAGGAGAAAGTTCAGGGACGTCCGGCGCCGGTGGTTTTGCTGGGGCTGGGGCCGGGGCCGCATGCGTTTTGCCCGGCGTGCGGGAAGCAGATTCATTTTATCCGGACGGTGGCCGGGAAGCAGATGCCATGCGAGATGGAGGGGCGCGTCGGAGACGGGAGGATGACGCTGGTTACACGGGAGGGGAAGACGGTGCGGAAGGCGCCGGCTGAGGTGTATGGGTGGGAGCCGCATTGGGGGTATTGCACGGCTCCACGGAGTTTTGGTCAACTGGTTTGCAAAGGAGGTGCGGTATGAGCGGACGGTTGCAGGAGCGGTTGACCAGAACAGTGAAAGACCTGGTGGATGAGGTGCAGTTCCGGTTCCCGGTGGATCGGAAGGCGGCTCAGGAGTATGTGGCGGATGCGCTGGCTCGGCAGACGATGGTTGAGCTGGTGGTGCGGATCGTTGACCGGCGGTTGCTGGAGGATGGAGATGATGGAAACGGGGGTGCGTCATGACTACGGAGGAATGAAGGCTGGTTATGGCGGCGAATTGTGCGCTGACGGCGCTGTCGCAGCTGCTGCCGGAGTATGACCGGAGATTGAGCGGGCCGTTGAGCCGGGCTACGGATGCGCTGGGGCTGCTGACGTAGATGATTCTGCAGGAGGAGTGCAGGGAGGAGTTTAACCGGGATAAATCGAAAGGGGGTGTGTCGTGAATATGTGGGTCTATTACGGGTTTCTGGCCGCGATCGTGGCCGGGTTTTTGGTGGTGCTGGTGCTGATCGGGCCGCTGGTGGCGGAGTTTGGGCGGCTGATTGTGGCGCCGGTGGGGGTTTTGCTCCAGGGAATCGCCTGCATGGTGCAGGAGATTGCCCGGCGGGTGTATGATGCCGGGCGGAGGCTGGAGCAGAAGGGTCAACTGGGGGGGGGATGCGTGATGGGTACGATTGTGCGTGTGATTACTCTGGATTGTCCGGCTGATCCGATTTCGAACCAGCTCCGTGGACTGGCGGCACATCTTGGGGCGGTGGAGCTGGAGCTGGAGGAGGCGCGGGAGCTGCTGGCGGCGTATGCGGTCGATGAGTTTGGGGCGTTCCCGGCGGAGGTGGATCTGTATTTTCAACGGCATCCGAGGGAGGTGTGTGATGGGACGAGGTAAGGGTGACGGGTTGCTGCGGGAGCTGTCGCCGGTCAGGCTGACGACGGAGCAGAAGGTGGTCGCTGATCTGACGGACTCGGATGATGTGATGGGTGTGGCGTGGAGCCCGAAGTATCGGGCGTGGAGGGCGTACCTGCATATTGGCCGGAAGCAGGTGCATCACAGCCTGCACCAGACGAAGGCGTCTGCGGTATCGGCTCGTCGGCAGGCTGAGGTTGAGTATTGCAGGTCGACGGTGACTCGGGAGCAGGTGTCGGAATGGTATCCGCAGGCGTCGTTCAAGCGGTTCCATCGGGCGCCGAAGGTGGCGGTACGCAAGAAGGCGCTGCTACGTGCTGGCCGGGTGCTGCGTGATGTTGCTCGCCTGGTGAGTCGGGCGGCGTCGGTATGGCAGGAGGATGAGACGGGCCGGGCGCGGTCGCCGTTGTCGCGGGTGGATGAGCGTGAGCTGGGGCGCCGGATCGGCCAGGTGCTGGCGTTGGCGGAGTATCTGCGGATGACGGGGGATGTGCGCCTGGAGGAGATCGAGGAGGGGGTGCGTGAGGAGGTTGGGCGGATTTTGCGGTATGAGGTGTGAGAATGGTTGCCCTCGGTGCAGCTGCGGCGGGCACGGCTCGGGGTCGAGTTCCGAGGGGGGCGCAAGTTGAAGAGGTGGAGTGGTGATGATTACGAAAGAGCAGATTGTGCGGGTGCATACGTTGAAGGCTAAGCTGGGGATGCGTGATGAGGAGTACCGGGCTTTGCTGTCGGGGTATGAGGTGGAGTCCTGCAAGGAGATGACGGTGCTACAGGCTGATACGATGTGCCGGTTTTTACAGGATATGCTGGATAAGCGGGATGGGAAAACGGTTGTCCGGACAGGACGGGGGTCGAGGCGGTATGCGGAGCTGGAGGGGCGGGGGTCGGATTGGGCTACGCCGGCTCAGTTGCGGATGCTGGAGGCGATGTGGATGGATGTGACGGTGCAGCGGTCGCGGGACGATGCGCTTGTGGCGTACCGGTCGTTTTTGATGAAGCGGTGGTCGGTGGCGGGGCCGGAGATGATCAGGCGTGACCAGGTGGGGCCGATCAGGATGGCGTTGCAGGCGATGGTGAGGCAGAAGAAGAAGAAGGGTAGTTGATAGTTGATTGAATGAATGATAAAGCCCCGGTGAACGGGGCTTTTTTGTTGGTCAGTCGAGCTTTGACTGGCAGTAGCGGCAGAGGATGGCGTCGGAACGGATGGGCTCTTTGCAGTGGGGGCAGGGCTTCATTTCTCCGGTGGCGAGTTTGCCTTTATTGGTGACCGGGACGGCATAGACAACAAGCAGTCCGATGATGTTAAAAAGCACTCCTGCCAGAATAGCAAGGGTTGTTTGTGCTGCTGTGTAGTTGAGCTTTTCTGCTCGGTCATACGCGGCCATTCCACAGGCAGCTGAGATGATAAGCATAATTAATACGGAAAGAGAAAAGCCGTTGTCCATCATGGTCTCCGGTTAGGGGGTTAGGTGAAAAGGGTGGTCTGGATATTTTCTATTGGGCGCTGGCGCCCGCTGTGGGGTTTGTTGAGGCGGCGC
>Ga0233423_10001049_pt1 | contig 13982 bp, 11 predicted proteins | sample Watercolumn_Mata_FD_180713 | JGI IMG/M metagenome (GOLD analysis project Ga0233423, IMG submission 180713) | Freshwater microbial communities from Lake Matano, South Sulawesi, Indonesia - Watercolumn_Matano_2014_112_MG | ecosystem: Environmental > Aquatic > Freshwater > Lake | place: Indonesia...
AGGAGAATCAGCGAAGGGAGGTACAGGAAAAACGATGAGGTTATTTATGACCATAAAAATCGTAAAGCCACAAGCATACTGTCCGGGGTCCATGATATACCCGCGAACATTATGGATATGACAGCGGTCTTCTATTATATAAGGAACATTGATTTTGACACCATGTCACCCGGACAGGTGATAAAAATAAACACCTTTTTTGATGACGAACTGTTTCCTTTTGATATCAGGTATTTTGGTAAAGACCGTGTAAAAGTCAGAGACGTTACCTATCCCTGCATTAAGCTTGTACCTTACGTGGAACCAGGAAGGATATTCGAATCAGAGGATGATATGACTATCTGGTTGTCTGATGATGCAAATCATATCCCGGTAAGTGTCAGGTTTGATCTTATTATAGGCGCTTTTAAATGTGATCTTTTATTTTGTTCAGGATTAAAGTATTAATTCTATATTTGCACGATTATTTTAAATTCATTAAATAAAATAAGACCAGCAGAATAGAAATTAATGTGTATTTTATGGCTACTACTGCAGATTTTAAGAATGGATTATGCCTGGAGTTTAATGGGGATCTTTATACAATTGTCCAGTTTCAGCATGTTAAACCCGGAAAAGGACCTGCATTTGTAAGGACAAAACTTAAAAGCCTTACAACAGGAAAGGTAATAGACAATACTTTTAATGCCGGTGTCAGGATTGAAACTGCAAGAGTAGAAAGAAGACCTTACCAGTTTCTCTATAGCGACGATCTGGGTTATGTTTTTATGCATCTGGAAACATATGAGCAGTTAGTTCTTGAAAAGAAAATCATAGACAATGCTGACCTGCTTATGGAAGGACAGTCAGTAGAAATTGTTTACCATGCAGATACCGAAACACCCCTTGCCTGTTATCTGCCTCCGTTCATTGAAATGGAAGTCACCTATACAGAACCAGGAATCAGGGGAGATACCTCATCAACGACCGCAATGAAACCTGCAACCCTTGAGACAGGATCTACTATTAATGTCCCTCTGTTTGTTAATACGGGTGACAGGATAAAAATTGATACACGGAATTTGCAATATGTTGAGAGGGTTAAATAGTTACAGGCAGTACTATTATATTTATTAAGTTACTAATCATGAGATTTATACACTCCTTGCCGGGACCCCGGCGAGGAGTGTATAAACTTGGATGCCAATAATACCGTCCATAATTGCACAATGTTTTAAATAGTAATACTACTGCCCTGCTAACCTTTAATTTTTATTACCTTTACGGATAATTTGAGTTACCGGTTGTTATGTCAGGTAAAGCATCCTTTAAAAGGCTTACACTATTCTCCTTTAAGCTTAACGCTCTTCTTGAGATTACTCAGGTTATTAATGCAAATCCCTCTGTCGGGGAACTTCTCGAAAAATACAAGAAGATCCTTCAGGATGATCTTAATATTGGACGAATAGTTATATACAAATATAACAGCAATGAGTGGGAGCAAATTCTCGTATCAGGATTCCCTGAAGATGAAATCATCGACATTAATGTCCAGAAGGAACTGATGCCCTGTAAAGAGATCACCCATCTTACCTCAAATGAACATTCACATCTGGACAAATTCGATATCATCATCCCGGTTATTACCCAGGAATCTCCCCTGGCTTTTGTCCTGATAGGAGATATTGATGAGGAAGCAGAAGGAGTAAGTCCAACCATCAAACACCTTCACTTCATCCAGACCATTTCCAACGTGATAATGGTTGCTATTGAAAATATCAGGCTTTTCAATGAAAGTCTGCGGCAGGAAGCAATCAAGAAAGAGCTTGAACTGGCCAAAAGAATGCAGTTTATGCTCATTCCGGATAAAGACAAACTACCTAAGAATGAGCACGTTGCCATCACTGCTTTTTATCATCCCCACTATGATGTAGGTGGTGATTATTATGATTGCCTGAACCTCAGTAAAAAGGAAATAGGTTTTTGTATTGCTGATGTTTCCGGGAAAGGAATATCAGCTGCTATTCTAATGTCAAATTTCCAGGCAAACCTGAGGGCTTTATTCACCCATGAGATCCCCCTTGATAAGCTGGTGGAAAAATTAAATGAAAGGGTTATGAGCAGTGCAAACGGTGAAAAGTTCATTACCCTGTTCGTTGCTAAATATAATTTTCTGAGCCAGCAGCTCGAATATATTAATGCCGGCCATAATCCTCCGATTCTTTATGAAAAGGTATCCAAACGACTGTCCCATCTTGACAGCGGGTGTGTGGGAATGGGTATGCTGGATGAAATACCTGCAATAAGGAAAGGTGTTTTCCAGATAAATGAACCTACGAAGCTGCTTACCTATACCGATGGACTGGTAGAGCTTATTGATGAAAATGGAGTTGAGTTTGGTATGAAAAAAATCGAAATACACATGACTAACGGGAGATCAATTGCCCAGAATATAGCTGAAATTATAACCAGCGAAAAGATCCTTGCAGGCAGCAAGGCTATTTTTGACGATATTTCAATTATGGGGTTTGAATTTACTCCTGTATAGCACTGATCTTGCTTACCCTTTCCTTCCTGTTCTGAATATCAAAAACGACAAGTATCGAAAGAAATCCCCAGAATAATACTGATGCCTTATCTGTATCCAGAAAGTTATTCATCACCCCATGAATCATATATGTCAGAAGTCCCACTAAAATTGTCACTCCCAGCACCCGTTTATTATAATCCCTGGTCTCCCGGTATACCCGGAATCCCGTAATAATTACCGTAATGACAATTGCCAGGAAGGACAGGGAGCCAAAAATCCCTGATTCAGCCAATGGACCAATGTATTCACTATGGGCATTCCCCAGATCGGCAAAATCAGTGCTGATTATTGTCCTTTCCCTGGCAATCTGGAAGGGTGAATATTTGAACATATAGGTACCGGGACCCCAACCGAAAACAGGTCTTTCCTTGAACATTCTCAACGCACAGCTCCACCTGTTCAGTCTCTCCAGGTTGGAAGCATCCGTGGCTACATTGGAAATTGATTTGACGTGTTCAGACAATTGTCTGGACGAATCCTGGCGGTTTTGTTGTAACTTAAGTATTATTTCTGACCGGTATGAATATAAGGTGAATGCAAGCAGAAGCCCGATGGCCACCATTACTGAGAACCTTATCCTAAAAAGTATTATGACCAAAATCACCGTCGCTCCGGCAATGCTTACCCAGGCTGCACGGCAATAGGAGAAAACAACCGCAACAATGAAAATTCCCAGGATCGCAGCAAGAATCAATCTCAGCCAGCCACGTAATCCGCTTTGGGTAATCAGTAAACCGGCAGTAACAGGTAAAATAAATGCAAGAATAGCACCATAGGAAGTGTGGTCATTAAAAAATGGCCGAACGACAAAATGAGCAGCTTTCTGGTTGAAAAAACCATAGCCTGACAGTTTATACAGAATTATACCTATGACAAGTATCAGAGGTATTATATATATCCAGAGGAATCTGCGCACATTGGTCAGTGAACTGAAAAATCCACTTATGATAAAATAAAAAGCAACAAGGAACCAGATACGGGCAAGCAGGAATTTGAAGGATACAATGGGCATGGTGCTCGTAACCGAAGTGATCAGTAACCATGCCAGGTTTATATAAATGGCTATACTCACAGGATGCCTGAGAAAAGATTTGTCGACGCTCTGCCCATGAAAATATTTCAACAGCGCTATTACCAGTAGAGCCAGCATTAATGGTTCAGTCGGGAGATGGGCATCAATATCCAGGGTAGGTGCCAGGTAGGATAATTTTATTGACAAGGGGGTGCAAAAAACTATCAGCAACAGCAATTTGTCAATAGAATATACAGCAATCATGATTACCAGCAGAACCAGGGGAATAAGATTGAGATAATAAAACTCCCTCGAAATAAGTAATCCATCCATGATGATGAAAAACAGGGAGAAGAATAAAACCCAGACCAGATCTTTATGATATTTCAACCATGTGATCATCAGCAAATAAATGCTATTATACAAACCTTACGGTAACTTATCACGAAGATCTCAACCTCTTCAGAAAGTTCTCAAAAAAGATGAACAGGATCAGGGAAAGCAGAAATGCTGAAAATGTAGAGACTATTACAATGACTGATTTTTTCGGATAGGCTTTCTTATCTGCCGCCTGTGCCCTGTCCAGAATGAAAACGTTCGGAAGCTTGCTGTCCAGCTCGGCTTTTGCCTGCAGGTACTGGAACCGCAACTTATTTATCCTGTTCAGCTCGTCATTATATAATCCCCAGTAATATACAAACTCGCTGGAATTTTCACCCAGTTCCTGTATCTGCCTCTCTATCTCCCGTGCACCAGCAGAATTATTATTCAGTAAAGCTTGACCGTAATATTCGGTGAACCGTTCAATCTGACGTTCAAAACTGATCACTCCTTTGCGGTTGTAAGTCTTCAAGGTGTCTCTTAATTCTCGTACCATCCTGTCAACAGATTGTATCTCATGATCCAGGTATTCCATTGCAATACGGGCGCGTTTGGCTTTCATCTCCCAGATGATAGGATCTGCAAGGTCAGCGATATCATTTGCAATACTTGCCGCAACTGCTGGATCAGCATCCAGTACAGTAATTACGATCGAATTATATTCCGTACGCTTAATCTGTACATTGGATGCATAGTATTTGAACAGTCTGAAATGCGGATAAGGTGTAGTGGTATCGATGCCATAATGTTGCATCAGATTATATTTCTTTATGATCTGATCTCTGATTTTATCCGACTTCAAAACCTGAAGTACCGGTTCAACCTGTTCCTCATCGCCGATGTCCTGCATATTTTTCTGATAATTCTCCTGTATCATCACCTTGCCTGCCGATGCTTCAGCAGTGGCAAATAGCACTACGGTGGATTTAAACTTGGGGGTGATCATCAGGGAACCGATGATAGAAACTATTCCTGCAGCAATAGTTATTAAGAGCAAGGGAATTTTTCTTTTCCATATATATATCATGATATCCATAGTATCAAACCGGAACTCGTTTTTTTCAGCTGACATTTTTTAAATTAATTAAGTTTATTCCTGAACCCTGAACTAAGAATTATCTTCTTCATTAACTCATCTGATTAGTTGTTTATGATAATCAGATAATGATTTTTTTTGCCTTTCTGTATCAGCAGGTATTTATTTCTTATCAGATCATTGGCTGATAGCACTTTACCTGTATCGGTGATCTTATTCTTGTTGATAAAAAGCCCACCACCTTCCACCATGCGCCTGAATTCACCCTTGGAGGAGAAAATGTTGGTATGTACTGCAAGCAGATCTGCAACAGGTGTATCCATAACACCAGCATGGACCTGGTAGCTGGGTACTCCTTCAAAAACAGCCAGCAGGATTTCCTCGCTTAGTAGCGTCATTGCTTCAAAGGTTGTGGAACCAAATAAAATTCCTGATGCTTCCACTGCTGCATTATAATCCTCTTCTGAATGGATCATGCTGCAAACTTCCCTGGCAAGTCTTTTCTGAAGAATGCGATGCTCAGGTGTTTTCCTGTGTTCCAAAATAAGCTCTTCTATCTCTTTTCTTCCAAGTAAGGTGAAAATCCTGATATATTTTTCCGCATCCTCATCAGATACATTAAGCCAGAACTGATACATTTTGAATGGTGAGGTCAGTTGTGGATCAAGCCAAACATTACCTTCTTCTGTCTTGCCAAATTTGCTTCCGTCACTCTTGGTGATCAGTGGACAGGTCAGCGCAAAAGCTTCTCCACCGGTTTTTCGACGAATCAGTTCTGTTCCTGTAACAATATTTCCCAACTGATCTGATCCTCCCATCTGCAGCTTACAGGAATGATTCTGATACAGGAACAGAAAATCATACCCCTGAACAAGCTGGTATGAGAACTCTGTGAATGACATGCCGGTACCATTTTCCGGATCCAGTCTTTTTTTTACCGAATCCTTCGCCATCATGTAGTTAACAGTAATATGCTTCCCGATATCACGGATGAAATCCAGGAATGAGTAAGTTTTCATCCAGTCATAATTATTGACCATAATGGCTGCATGAGGGAGCTTTGTATCAAAATCAAGGAATTTCCTTATCTGTTTTTTGATACATTCCTGGTTTTGCCGCAGGGTGCTTTCATCAAGCAGGTTTCTTTCCTGTGACTTACCAGAAGGGTCGCCTATCATTCCTGTAGCTCCTCCAACAAGGACAATCGGCCTGTGCCCGGCCAGCTGGAAGTGTTTTAACAGCATGATCGATACCAGATGTCCAATATGCAGCGAGTTCGCTGTAGGATCGATACCAACATAAGCCGAAGTCATTTCTCTTTTCAGCTGCTCCTTTGTTCCAGGCATGATATCATGTATCATTCCCCTCCAGCTAAGCTCACCAATAAAGTCCATCAGGATTTTTTTTCCAAATATAATAAAGATACTTTACTAACCCGATCGGATCGGCCGATCCGATCGGGTTATTTAAAGACTATACTCTTTATCCCCGCTTTCTTCACTCTTGTTTCTTATTGATTCAAAATCCAGATTGGGAAAGACGGTTGGTGCCAGTTTTGACAATGGTTCATAAAAGAAGGAGCCTTGTCGGTGCTCCTCAGGTATGAAGGGAACATTCTTGTCTATTTCATTGAGGACAGTCAGAAGGATGCTAACAATAAATGCTGTCTTGATTAATGAGAAAATCAATCCGGCAATCCGGTTAACCAGTCCAAGTGCTACAGCCTCCACCAGCTTGTCAAATAAACGTCCCAGGAGTTGGACACAGATGACAATAACTATGAAGGTAAGTGCAAAGCTTATCACGGACAGATACCTTGTTTCGAAATGGAATTTTTCAATTAAAAGTGATGAGGTGAAGTCAGAGAACCTGATAGCTCCCCATATACCTAAAATTAGTGCAAGCAGTGAAGCAGCCATAATGATAAATCCCTTGGTTATACCCCTGTATGCAGCCCAGGCAAATGCAATCAGTATGATAATATCGATATAATTCATTTCAGCCGGATTATATGTGTAACAAATTGATCATTCTGCCGGATTTTACCTTTATTCAAAAACTACGCCCTCCCTGTAAAGGATGCCGGGACCTTTTAATTGAATAATATAGAATCCCGGCGGAATACCTGTTCTCTGAAAGACAAAGCTGTGTCCATATATTTCTTTGAATGAACGAATCACCTTCCCTGACAGGTCAACCACGGTAACGGTATATCCTTTGTTACCTGAACCGGGAAATTCAATAGTCACAGAAGAAGTTACAGGATTTGGATATACCGAAACAGGTTCATCTGATCTGGTCCAGTCGCTTATTATTTCTGAAAAAGAAACAACATTCGAGCAGCTGGTATCCTGGGGATTACTAAAATCTGATCCCTCCTTCTGCAATAATGCTTTGACTTTGTAATTAACCATGCCGTTTGGCGGATTCAGATCTGAATAACTGGTTACCATTCCTGGTACAAAATCAAGTTCCGTAAAGAAATCCCCCAGGGTGCTCCTGAGAATCACATATGTCTGAACTTCTGCCCCCGTATATTGATTCCAGATCAGGTTCCTGGTATTATTACCACCTGTAAACGCTTCCAGGAAAATTGTCCCGTGCAGGGTACTGGCCAGGGAGGTGTCCTGACATTCATTTATAACACGGATAATGTATTTATAGGAGCGTACATCAGGAAGGGCAGTTGAATCGTATATGATGCCTGATTCATTATTTTCTTTCCTGTTTACAAGTAAAAAGCTTCCTGGAAGAGCCGATTCCTTATACAGAAGTATTTTCGCATTTCCCGGAACCGGTTCGTAACTGATCATTACTTTTTCTGCCCTGTAGTCAGTGCTTACAGAACGAATCTGCGGGGAGAAAAACCGACTGTGATCCAGTCTGCATACCACCCTTCCCATTTTATCAGTTTTAATCATATAAGAGTGATCCTGGCCGTAACTTTCAGTAGCACCTGCAACAATATATCCTGAATCGGCGGTTTGCCTGATCTCATATCCACAGTCATCGTACTCCCCGCCAAATGTAACAATCCATTGTGTCTGGCCAAGAATATCTGTTTTAAGGATCATCACGTCTTTCCGGCCGTTTCCAAGAGATTCTGTGCAACCTGAAATGGCAAACCCATTATCTGAGGTCTGGATAATAGAATATGCCTGGCTCATTTCACCAGTAAAAGTTTTGAATAAGACTTTATTGCCATCCTTATCCAGCCATAATATAAATATCCTGTCCTGAAAACTGACTTCAGAACGGTAAGTGCCGGTGACAATGAATTGTTTGTTTTTCAATTGGCAGGAAGAGGAGTTCCTCAGGTTTGTTATTTCAGTGAACTCTTTTGCCCATATTGTGTCCCCTTCCTGATCTGTTCTTGCCACAAACAGGTTACTTCCTTCAGGATAAATAAAACCGGTGTGCCCGGTAATAAGGAAGGTCCCATCAATAGCTTTTACCATTGAGTGAAGGGTAAGGTGCCTGTCACTGCTGATAGTTTTCTCATTGCTGATATTTCCGCTGGTATCAACCATTCTTAGCGAAATTATCCTCCGGAAATTTTCCTCTTCACCCAGTTCCCTGGTGCCGCAGAGAAGGAATCCTGTTGAATCAGTGGTTAGAAGGAAGGGGCCATTATCTTCATACTTGCCATAATTAATGCTTTTTGTCCATAACCTCCTGCCCGTCCTGTCAGTCTGTATGATACGGGTCAGATGTGAACCTGAGGCAATAACAACAAAGCCATTATTTGCAGAAGCTTCGACACTTATCCGAAAATCCAGATATTCACCTGTTTCATAATTATTTGCCCACAGCCTGGTTCCGTCTTTATAAAACATGCTCAGGGCAAGAGAACTCAATCCGTTGATTGCCAGACTTTTACCTGCTAAAACATAAGCTCCATCTTCTGTAATCAAAATATTTCTCCCGGGGAAATCCTGATTATAATAATATCCGCTGAAGGACTGTTCAAATGTTTGTCCATAGTTATTACACAAACAAAAAAGACCTGTTGCTATAAGAAGATTGATTTTCATCCATGATGAAGATACAGGTTAAAAATACAAAAAACGAACTACTTTAATGCATGGAGTATTGTAATGGAATAAATAAAAATAACAGCATGCTCACTCCTGAAACTCCTGAAAGGAAACTGGTAAATAAATGATAATTATAGCAGTCAATTTTGCCGGATATGCTAAAAAGTGACATAGCTGAAGTAATATTTTTTCATTTATTTGGATTGTTTTAATAATAAACTGTACTTTTGCACCAGAAAACTATTATATTTGTGCCAGCCGCTTAAATACTTACGTAAAGGAAAACATATTAAATAATCCTAAAGTTTTATTATTCTGATTCACTAATCCAGTTTTTATAGTCAAATTTTAAATTTTCTTTATTCAATTATTATTTATTAATTAAATTTTTTGTTATGAACATTTATGTTGGAAATCTGAATTTCGATCTCACTGAAGATGAATTGAAGGAACTCTTTGAAGTTTATGGACATGTAACCTCCGTGAAAATCATTTCTGATAAATATACCGGAAGAAGCAAGGGATTTGGTTTCGTTGAGATGGAATCTGACAGTGAAGCCAAAGAGGCTATTGAAAACCTTAACGGCAAAGACGTTAGCGGAAGGGCTATCAAAGTTAACCAGGCCAGGGAAAGGGAAAACGATAACCGCAGAGGCGGGGGTGGCAGAAGGGATCAATAACCTGTCTTCCGGGCAGATCATTACCCGAATTTTTTAAACTGATCTGCCTGTTTCATTATTAAAAAGGGCAGGTATAATACAAAATACTTGTATTATACTGTCCTTTTTTTTATCTGCAGATTAATGAATTACCCCGCCATAACGGCGAGGTATCATGGGTGAATACAATGGAGCTGTCTTAAAAGCTCACAATAACCTATAGGATGTTATTGTTATTATGAGGGTATATTTAAGCCTGTACGCCCCCTAGCACTCGGGGGCGTACAGGCTTATACATGATTTTAGGCCCAAAACATCATGAAGTATGTTTTACACTTTTGAGACAGCCCCAATCCAGTAAAAGAATTAAACAAAGCAACAGGATAATGCATCTCACACGCTTAGGAAATCGCGGGGTATGCATTGTATCCTGGCAATATCCAGTATTTTTCTTCTGACATCAAAACCTGATTTGCACACAACACTGCAGCTCTGGCAACCTGTACAAGGATTTTCCGGCAGTCCTGCCACCGACAATGTCTGCCAGGCATGTAAAAGGTTCCTATGTCCGTATGCATACATATATGCCCTCATTGCGGAAGGGATATCCATCCCGGCAACACATTGAGGAATGCATTCATGGCACTGGCTGCAGAAAAGTCCGGCAGGATATTTTATACTTGCCAGTTTCAGGTCGCTTTTTTCCTGTTCTGACATCTGAAGGTTTTCCATTACTGACAGATCAGCCTGCAACTGGTCAAATGTGGTGAATCCGGGCACTGTTGTATGGATATTTTCATTCTGTAGAATCCATTTCAGCGCAGCAACAGGGTTAATAGCTTCCTTCTTTTCCTGGTCCCAGAAAGTTCCAGCCATTGTTTTCATGGCTATTATACCAACTCCCTTTTCTGTTGCATAATCAATAGATTCATTGATTGCTGAAAGATTCTGACTCCTGAAATTATAAGCAGTCATAACCACATCGTAAATCCCTGTATCGGCAGCTGCCCTGATGGCTTCATGCTCATAGCTGTGTGTTGCTATACCAATAAACCTGGCTTTGCCATCTTTCTTAATTTTTTCCATAGCCTTCAGCAGGGGTTCAAAATAAACAGATTCCCTCCTGGCGACAAATGGTAACAGGAATATATCCACCGGGTCCATATCCAGCCGTTTAAGGCTGTTTTCAAACTGTTTCATAAACCTTACCGGGTCAGATTCGGAAGTAAATAATCCTGCCTGATGGTCAATACCGGCAGGATTGACACTCGTCATAACAAGAACGGACCCATCCTTGCGTTCTTTAACTATTTTACCGATCATTTCCTCATTTTTGCCATTCCCGTAATATTCCGAGGTGGCATACAATACAATTCCTTCATCCATAGCTGCCCTGACCAGGTTTGGATTGTCGGTATCTCCCGCACCCATACTTATTACCGGAAGACTTATACCTGTCCTGCCCAATGTCCGGAAGACAAGTTTCCGTTCCATCTGATGTGCTGCAGCACCTTGTTCCTGATCCTTAAATGATCTTGGAATAACAGTAGCTCCCGTTATCCCAAGCAGACTGTTTTTAATGAATTTTCGCCTGTCCTGTTTTTTCATGGCTCTGCCTTTTAATTTTATTTTTGATTAATCCCTTACTCCTCAGGTGATCCTGGAAAAGTGGGATGATTCATTTGTTTCCTTCATATAAATATACTGGATAACCGGTACATATTCCAAAAAAAGTTATATGCGGACTGTTTTAAAAATCTGAATGTCATCGATAATCCCTATTTTTATCCTGTAAAACTTATAAACCGAATATAAATGAAATCTATCTTCCTGATACTGGCAGTATTGTTAATTTCCTTTAATTCCTACACACAGGATAAAGGAGAAATGAATAAACCACCCAAAGATTTTGTCAGCCTGTTTAGCGGGAAAGATCTGACAAACTGGAAAATTCCTGAAGGAGATAACGGACACTGGAAAGTTCTTGAAGGGGTAATTGATTACGATGCTGAAAGCGAAGCCAGGGGTGATAAGAGCCTTTGGACTGAAAAATCTTATAAGGATTTCATTCTTTATGTTGACTGGCGCATTAAGGAAACACCCTGGAAAAATACGCATGTGCCTGTCATCCTGCCAAGCGGACTGCATAAACTGGATGAGAATGGTAAAGAAATCCAGATGGTTGTTCCGGATTCTGATTCGGGCATCCTTTTGCGTGGGAAAAGCAAATCACAGGTTAATATCTGGTGCTGGCCTACCGGTTCAGGAGAAGTTTATGGTTACAGGATGGATGAATCGATGCCTCCCGAGGTACGGAGCGGGGTGACCCCGAAAATTAATGCCGATCATAATATTGGCGAATGGAACACGTTTATAATCACGGTCATAAAAGATCGTCTGACGGTAGTACTTAACGGGCTGACTGTTATCGAAAATGCCCAGTTACCTGGTATTCCTTTTGAAGGACCCATAGGATTCCAGCACCATGGAAACAAGAATGCCAGTGGTGAATGGGAAAGCCCGCCTGCACTGGTTCAGTTCAGGAATATTTATATTAAAGAGCTTTAACACCAGAGAGAATATATAGACTATTTCAATGAGATCGGTTTTATTATGGTTTAGTTTGTTTTTCCTTTTAGCCTGTTCCGGAACAGTTGACAAAACAGATGCACAAATGGATGTAGTAAAAAATGTAGATATAAACAGGTACACAGGTACCTGGTATGAGATAGCCCGGTTCCCTCATTCATTTGAGAAAAACCTGCAGGGAGTGACTGCAACCTATACCCTGCGTGATGACGGACGTATCAATGTCCTGAACCAGGGATACAAAAATTCTTTAACAGGGAAACTGAAAAAAGCTAAAGCAGCTGCTAAAATCCCTGACAAAAGCCAGCCCGCCAGGCTCAAGGTGTATTTCTTTCCGCTTTTTGGAGCAGCCTATAATATTCTTGAACTCGATCAGGAACATTACAGGTATGCACTTGTGGGTAGCTCTTCGCCGGATTATCTTTGGATCCTCTATCGCGATCCTGTTATGCCTGAAGATACTTACAGGATGCTTGTGGAAAAGGCTGCTCTCAGAGGTTATGATATTAATAAGCTTACCAGGGTGCTTCAGAAAAGTCCTGATTAAAATGAAGTGAAGGATTATTTTGAGATATTAAAAATAAGCCGGGATGCCACTGTTGACGAAATTAAAAGCGCATACCGTCAGCTTGCCAAGAAATACCACCCTGATCTGAATAAATCTCCTGATGCCCAGGAGATGTTTATTGAAATCACTGAAGCATATGAAGTTCTGACCAATCCTGATCTTCATCCCCGCTATCGTCATGAAAGGACAGTGATGGATGAAGAAACGCTTAAAGCTGCCTGGGAAAAAGCCAGGAGGGATGCTTATGAAAGCGCTCAGCGTTTTGCCAGGATGAAATATGAGAAGTTCGTTCAGGAACAGGAAGCATTTAAAAAAAGTGGCTGGTATGATATCGGCCTCTTCCTGCATTACCTTTTCAGGATCATTGTTTTGCCTCTTATCATCCTGTTCATCTTATTACCACTGGTAAGCAAGGAGGTATCAAGTGATCCGAGCGGTTATGTGGCTTTCTGGATACTGGCTTTGATCCTGTTGTTTTATTTTCTGAACAACCGCAAAGGCTATTTCAAACTTGGCAGGTTTTATTATACCTTCCGGCACCTCAGGTCTCTGTTCACTGAAGTTCGGGAAGATGCAACCGAGGAATGTTATTATTGCAGGGGAAGGAAAGCCAATTCCATGCCATATAAAATCATGCTATTCAAAATCAAAAGTCTGGAGTTGAAAACCTATGGTGCAATGTATGGCAGGAAAGCCGGGATGAACCGAAAGATACAGACCATCAGTATCCCCCGTTCCAGGAAAGCACTGATCGTTCATTCTGTATTACCCTTTATTAAAATTTCCGTTGCCATTATAAGTGTTTTTTTTCTCAGGATAAACTTCTTGAAGGACTACGCACTGTTCCTGGGTTTTCTTGCGGGAGGACTGGTATCTTTATTGGTACTTCTCTTCACCCGTACCCGGTCAAAAGTGTCCTACCTGCTGAGCTTCGGTATGCTGATCAAGATATCCATATGGGCAGTTGCCATATTCTTTTTCAAATCCTATGCACTTCTTATGTTGTTTTTTGATCCTTTTATCGAGGCAACCCTGAGATATATTTCTGATAAGCTGTTCAAGCCTCTTATTAAACAGTATTATCCCCTGGAAATATTATTCAACAATGACAACCAGTTATATATTGAACTG
>Ga0233423_10001050_pt1 | contig 13979 bp, 15 predicted proteins | sample Watercolumn_Mata_FD_180713 | JGI IMG/M metagenome (GOLD analysis project Ga0233423, IMG submission 180713) | Freshwater microbial communities from Lake Matano, South Sulawesi, Indonesia - Watercolumn_Matano_2014_112_MG | ecosystem: Environmental > Aquatic > Freshwater > Lake | place: Indonesia...
ATACAGCGCTTCGGAGAATGATGTACAATCACGAAAGACCGCATGAAAGTCTTAGAGGATTAACTCCTGCCGATGTTTACTTTCAATTTAAAAGACATAAGAAACATTATGAGTTATAAGTAATAACTTTTGCTGGTATCAAATGTCATGAACCTGCACACACTTTATTTTATCTTTACATTTTTATTAGCAGTATTCATCTTCTTAACATTTACATCTGCTTTCAATCCTTTCAGCATTTTTAAGAAACAAAGCCCGACGATAACAGGCGACGTTATTGCTGTTAAAGATAATACTCAGATTCAGAATAGCGCCAAATGCATTGACTCTGATGGCGGGGTTTTTTCAGAAATTGCTGGAAATGTCAGCATTAGAAAAGCAATGCAATGGGGCTTAGGTGATAGAAGATATAATGTTTATTATGATTATTGCATCAGAAACACCACGCTGATAGAATATTATTGTGATAAAAATATTGTGAAAAGCGCGAGGTTTGTGTGCAAGGAGGGGTGTGAGAGAGGGGAATGCAAATTTTCCAGTTGCATTATTGGAAAAGGTATGAAAATACTTAATGGCAATTATTCTAAAAAAATTACATTTGTTTTTGTCCCTGATAATTATACTGACCAATCTTTATGGGAAAAGGATGTAAATAATTTTACTAATTATCTTCTCTCTCTTGAGCCATTTAAATCTTATAAAAACAGGTTTGATATTTGGAGAATAGATGAGCTTAATCGCGCCTATTTAAGTGGGGGATATAGATCAGGAACTGACCTCTACGATAATGAAAGAGATATTATAGTTAATATCTCTAGAAAATGCATTGGAAAACCTGAAGATTTATTAATTATAATTAAAGATAATTCGCTTGATCCAACAAATACTTTTGGATTTGCAGACACAAATGGATTTAGTGACAAAAGTAAACCTCTTTTCGTAGCAGTAAGCAGATTACAGGGATCGATACCTTACCTGGGAGAAAATGAATTAGCTCATGAAGTTGGGCATGGTTTTGGAGATCTGAGTGAGGAATATGACGGATCGGCAGTAGGATCCTATTCTTATCAGCCAAATATAGATGATGAGGGCTGTAAGAAATGGTGTGCCGGCTATTTGAATTCTTCATCTCCTTGCTACAATCAATATGTTTCTTACATGAAATGTGCGAGTAACATCACTAAAAACTTTACAATTTCCATATCATATCCTGATGTTTTACAATGCAACAATCTTTATCTCTATCATCCATACGAACTTGAATATTGTGATATGGGTGTTAAATGTAAGAATAATACTGGCTGTTATTGGCACACAGCTAGTATTCAAGCATTTAGGTCTAGTCTTAATAGTGTCATGAGATATGGAACTCAGTTTGATGGGATTAATTTCGAGATAATCAAAAAACGTATTGAAAATTTAACCGCCTAATCATGGGCATCAAAAACAATTAAAAACTTTCACTAAAGATAAACAAAAGGCAGGGAAGAACAAGGCAAGCTAAATGGCTCAATCAAGAATTTTTTCTATTTCTTTTAAATCTATCAGTATTGCTTCGTCTGTTCTTTTTGAGAAAGATTTAGCAATTATTACATAAACCTCTTCTCTTTCTTTGTTTTTCCATTTAACTTTATTTGATTTCTCTTTCAATGCTTCTAAGATTTCTTCAGCATTTACACCGCCTTTCCACTTGCATTCAGCAAAATAGCAAATCTTATCTTTTTCATTCATTGCAACAATATCAATTTCACAATCTTTATACCACCATCTTCCTAATTTTGTTATACCTTTTTGTTTTTCAAGTATAATTTCTTTGCATATTTCTTCAAAAACTCTGCCGTAATGATCGTTTAATTGCGGCAAAATTGAATCTATAACCTGTTTTTTTAAGCCTTGTTCTATTAAAGCTTTGTTTTTCATCACAAAACTCAACCAAAAATTATAAAAATTATCTCTTATAAAATATCTTGTTATTTTTGTTTTTAGCTTATTTTCTGTTATTGGGATTTCCTTCTTTATTAATTCAATTCTTTCTAAAATCGCCATGTACTTGGACAACTTGTTAGTTAAAATATGGGAATAATCAGCAATTTCGTTAAATTTTGTTTTTCCCCCGCTTATTGCAAGGAGTATTGAAAGATAAGATGAAAAATCTCTGAATTCTTCAGTTAGTAAGTTTATTGGTTCATTGTAAAGAAAACTTGTTTTTTCAAATAATTTTTCCTTAAAATTTTCTTCAATTGTTTTATTTTTATCAAATTCTTCTAAATATCTTGGAACACCACCTAAAATACAATATGCTTTTATTAATTCTTCTGTGGTATAGCTAGGAAGCATTCCGCGGATACATTTAAATCTCAAAGGAGTTATATTTATCTCTCTTGTTTTTCTCCCATATAAAGCAGATCCGTATCCCCTTGCAATACGATAAATAGTTGATATTAGTGAACCGCAAAGTATTATTTTCTTATTAGTCTCTTTCAATTTCTCCCACCATCTCTGAAGAATAGTTGGCCAAGCTTTATTAACCTGATAAAGGTATTGAAATTCATCTATGACAAATATTTCATACTTGCTTTTTAAGATAAAATCAAAAAAATCATCCCAGTTTGAGAACTTCACGAATTTTTCATTTGTTTGTTTAGCCATAATGTCTAGTATGTTGTCAGAAGCATCTGCTAAAAAGTAAAGGGCATTCATTTTTTTTATAGCTTCTATTAAAAGCCTACTTTTTCCAACTCTTCTTCTTCCGTAAACTAATACAAGCTCTGCTTTTTTTGAATTAAATATTTCATTCAAAATTTTCTTTTCTTCTTCCCTGTTAATAAACATACTCATAATAATGATTATCATGAGCATGTATTTAAATCTTACTATTTTTGTTATTTTAACTGTGTTGTTCCTTAAAATTTTGCAAGAATTATGAAGATGGCTCTATAAAAGTGAAGAATGGAAATGATTGGTGCAAGTGGAGAAAGAATTGTTAGAAGAGTTTGAAGTCAAAGTGGCAGAGCAGACTAAACAAAAAAGACAGCAGCAATCAAAAACAATTAAAAACTCCTTTGTTTTCTAATTAAGATGGAATTTGAAAAGTATAAGAAATATAGATGGTTTTTTACATCTGCGGGAAAGCTTGTTATTGGGGGCAAGAGCGCTGAGCAAAATGATGAATTGCTTTTGGGAATAAAGAATTTTGAAGAAGAGCTGATTGTTATGCATACTGCAGAGCCAGGAAGCCCGTTTTCTGTGATTATGTCTGAAATCAAAAAAATATCAAAAAAAGATTTGGAAGAATGTGCAATTTTCACAGGATGCTTCAGCAGAGTTTGGCGCTCTGGAAAGAAGAATGCGGAAATTCATATTTTCAAGAAATCGCAAATTTACAAAGACAAAAAAATGAAAACAGGCACTTGGGGTGTTTTGGGGGAGGTTGAAAAAAAGAAAGTTGAATTGAAACTGACATTGATAAGGCAAGAGGGGGTTTTGCGGGCTGTGCCTGAAACTGCTGCAAAGAAAAAAGAAATCTTAGCGAAACTTGCACCAGGAAAAATCGAGAAAACTAATTTGGCAGATATGTTAAAAAAGGAAAAAAAAATATCTTTAAATGAAGAAGAACTTGCTTCAGCAACCCCCTCTGGAGGATTTAAACTAATATGAACATTGCAAAGTTTCAGATAGGCAAGGCAGGTGTAACCCCGGGAGTTATTGAATCACTGACTCTTACTTTTAAGAACCATAAACAGGTTCGGATTTCTGTTCTGAAAGCGTCTGGCAGGAACAAGGAAAATATTAAAGAGATGGCTGAAAATATACGCAGAGAACTTTCTGCGCTGACAAAATTCATGTATGAATATAGGATTATAGGATTTACAATTATTCTGATAAAATGCGGAGCGAAGAAGTAAGAAATATTTTTTAGAAAGGATAGTAAACTCCTAATATGGATATGTAATATCTCCTTAATTTCCATATCCATTATGTTCCCAGCGAGTAGTAACAATCTTAGTTTAAGCTTCACTTACAGACGATAAAGTGACCTCAAAAATAAAAATACTTCGCTTAACTGCTCAAAACATAAAGCGAAATAATCTGCTTCGCAGACATTTATAACATTAGTTAAGCGGTTCGCTATCGCTCACCCAAATATTTTTTATAATGGGGGGCTGACACGACGGAGAAAGGGGGCTGACTTACAAGAACAGATAAACATTAGCAATACATTTTATAAATGTATTGTATAGAATAGAAATATTTATAAATACATATACTATTAGTATTTTAAGATGTTTGGCAAAACCAATAAAATAGACAAGAAACTTCTCAAAGAAGAGAGATTTAAAAAAGTCGCAAGTAGACGTGTTCAAGAGATTTTAAACAAAATGCGACTTTTAAAAAATTGTTCTAATAAAGGCAATTATTCTTATACTGAAGAGCAAGTAAATAAGATTATTTCCACAATAGATAATGAATGGAAAAAAGTAAAATCCGAATTTAATAATTCAAAACCAAAAAAGGAGTTTAGTTTGTAAAATGGCAAATTCTGAATCAAATATGAGTAATAAGATTCTATTAGCAATCAGTGAATTAGAAAAGACAAGAAAACTAGGAGAAAAGATAACTAAAGAAGAAATGGTAGTTAAAGTTTGGAAGATGTTTCCAAATGAATTTTGTCTTAGAGGATACCCACAATATCCAAATGCTGACATTTCGAAATACGTAACAAAACTATTTAAAGAGAATCTTTTGAGGGGAAGTTTTTATAATTATATCATTACCGAGAAAGGAAAAGAATATGTTAGAAGTATTTTATCCAAGGGTTCTGTTAAAAGCAGTAAGTCTATAAGTATTCCAAGACAAATAGAGTCGGAAATTTCAAGAATAAGAAACTCTAAAACTTTTCAATTATATCTAAAAGGCGAAAGTGAATTTATTGAATCTGATTTATTTGATTTTCTTGGAACAAGTTCTCGTTCTTTTGGAGATTCGAATAGAACAGCATTCATCTCAAGATATAACTTAATTTCTAAAGAAGTGATTCCCTTTTGTGAAAAAAATAAGAATAAACAAATAGATGCCGAAAAAATTATTCTATTATGGAATCTTTTGATAACAAAATTTAAGGATTTATTAAACAAAAAATAAAGGTTCAATTATGAAGAAAGAAAAATCCAGGTTATTACCTCAAAGAGTACATAGACAATACTTAATTAGGGAAGCAGAACATTTTAGAGACCACAAAAAAGGAATTCCTGAATGGTTAAAAAATTCTGATGATTCTTATACTAGACATGAGGAATTTAATAAGGTTAATTTTTCAAATTTACCCATTTTACTTAATTTTAATAAGAAAGAAGTAATTTGTTTAGATTTTGGTGGAGCAATAGCTAAAGATATGATAGAACATATCCCTTATTATGGTAGCCCCGATGCTTCTACACAAGGCAAAAAAATGATTAATAAAATGGTAAGTGGCGGTCATGGCAATGGTGGAAAGTATTATGCTCTTTCTCAATTTAAAGAGTGTCAGATTATTAGTTACTTTAATGGCAAAGTAACTATTTTACGGCTAAATAAAGAGGGGGATTATGTCGATAAAGAAGAAGAACCTGCTTCATCTTGGGAAATTATAAAACTTATAGGGCTTGATAAGTGGGATTATTTTGATAGGGATGAATTGGGTAAGAAGATATTTCACGATTTAAATAGAGGAAAGTTAAATTTATTCTGCTGGAGGGGGATTGAACCGACGGATAAAAGCCAAGTAGCCAATAAAAGGATTCTTGCTCGAGTTTTGGGTTCTGTTGCTAATCATCCACAATCTCGTTCAGAATTAAGATTTAGAATAGTTAGTGCTTTATTTGATGGAAGAGTTTTATGGCCTCAAATGAAACCAGAGGAAGTAAAGACTGATGAAAGTTTTGGTTTTAGGGAGTTTTCTTTGCCAAATGAATTAGAAAAATATAAGTTTAATAAACATCTTAATTCTGTTTTGAAAGTAGCTTTATCTAGAGAACCCCTTACTGGAGAAAAATCTTCACTTAACATCTTAGAAATTGATTCTTTTGGTAGAAACATTGCTTATTATGAGATTCCTATTTTAATGGTAGATAAGGGGTTATCAAAAAATCTCTATGCTCATATAGACTGCCCAGAATTAAAAGAATATAATTGTGTTACCAATGATAGAGTTCGTCTTATTGATAATTCGGAAGTCGCTAATCTTTTTTTAGATTGGTGTAAATCCAAGATAAAAGAGGTTTTAGAAGAATTGACTAATAAAGAAAAGAAGAAAGAAGAAAGAAAACATTTAGAAGAACTAGGAACTTTTTTGAGAGAGATTACAGATGAAATATCTGAATTATTAGAAGAAGAAAATATTTTAAAACCACATTTTAAGAAGGAAGGAGAAAAAAGAGAAGTTGTAGAAGCCCCCACTGAAAAACCTGGCTTTGGAGGAGATGGAAAAATTGAACGCCCCGGAGAAGGCCAAAGAAAAGGAGGAAAAGAAGTAAAAGAAGAACAAAGTGCAAACAAAAAAGGAAAATCAAAATTACAAATATTATTATCCAATCATGACCCAGACCCAATTAATCCTGGAAAAACTTATGATATGATAGAAAGACAACCTGTACTCTTTCAGAGAGTTGAGGATGTAGATTATGGTGTCTGGTGGATAAACAGCCAAAAGGGATATATTAAGAAAATAAAGATAAAAGACCCCGGAGCAATGCCATTTTACTTCTTTTTAGTAAAAGAGATAGTTCTCTCATCTAGAACGAGAAGAAGATTTAAAGAACAGGAGAGATACGACCCCGATGGATTAGAGGAGATGAATTTTCAATTAATAGACGAAATATTTAGCAAGATAGTAGAAAGGCTCAGTGTTGAGTTATCTGTTGATGCCAATATGAACGATAAAATTAGAGAGAAGATTAAATCAAAGAATAAATTTACTATCTCTGAATTATCCGAAGATTTAATGATAGACCCTGTTTATATACATGTTTTTATAAATAATCCTTCAAATGGGGTTTTAGAGAATTTTAAAGTTATTAAACGAAAAGTGAACGGAAAAGGAAATAAACAGAATGTTTATATAAAAAAATGAGCGAAGAAGAAAAAAATGAAAATAATGCCAACTCACTAAAAGAAGTTTCAGAGAGGATAAGTAAAACCCTTCAAAATTTAATCCCAAAAATACCCACTTTGAATATTCCTATTATAAAAATCCCAAAATTGAAAAATATTCAATCTCCTGAGGTTATCAAGGAAAGGAATAATTGGGAGAGACATACAGAATTAATGAATATCCAAGATTCTGTCTTAAAAGTCCAAGAAAAAATTTTAGATGAACAAAAATCCACTTCTAAGATGACTTTTGTCATTCTAATTCTTGCAATTTTAACTTTATTTGCTACTATTCTAACTATAATCCTAAAGTAAGACTCAAACTTCCCACCCAACCCACCTTTTCTTTTTTTATAAAAAAGAACCAAAAAACCGAAGTCAGCCCCAAAAAATCTTCTTTTAGAAAAAGAAGCAAAACTTAGAGAGTCAGCCCCTACGAAACGAAAACGAGTGCCTTCTCTTATACGATGCCCGCGCCCCAACAGAAAATTTTAAACTCACGAGGAAACTTTGTGTTTCAGCTCGTGCCTCAACTCTGACGAGTTTCGGTCTGGGAACAGGCATTAACAGGCAAAATTCTTTTTTTCTTTCAGCAAAATTTTTCTTGTGAAAACCAGAATTTTGACCCAAATGTTAATCCAGCTCTCAAAACGCTCAAAAACCTTTTGTTTTTGGATTCTGCTAAATTAAAAGGTGATGGCTGATTTTGCCCCTGGTATTTTATGATAATATCTTAAACGAACTTTGGTAGTTTATCGTCGTAATTTAGGTATTTATCACCCGCGGGCTTAACATTATCACAAAGAAGCAAGGTTTATAAATGCAAATTTGTAGCTAATTTTAGCTTGGTGGTTATAAACCATTCTAGTGCTGCAAAGCACGGCTCAGGGAATTAAAATGGCAGACATAAGGAGCATTGAAGCAGGGAAATATAACAAATTATTAGCTGAAAAAATTAAGAAATCTGGAGATTTTGAAAAGCCTGAATGGGTTGATTTTGTAAAAACCGGGCCAAACAGACAGAGACCAACTTCTGAAGAAGATTTCTGGTTTAAGAGGGCGGCTAGCATCTTAAGGCAGACGTATATTAGAGGGATTATTGGGGTTCAGAGATTGAGAACAAGATACGGGGGAAGAAAGGACAGAGGTGTCAGACCGCCTCATTTTGTAAAATCTGGGGGGAAGATAATTAGAAAAATATTACAACAAGCTGAAAAAGCAGGACTTATTGAAAAAATTAAAGGAAAAAAGTCGGGCAGAAAACTAACTATAAAAGGCAAGGAATTTTTGGAGGGATTAGTGAGATGAATAGGAATCTTGTTTATTCGTCTCGATGGGTAAGAAAATTTAATATTGGGGGTGCTCATGTTGCTGGAACAAGATATTTCCCACAGGAGAGGACTGCACAGCTGCCATCAGAGGGCGGGCGTTTAGCTCGCGGCAATGCAGAAGAGGGATATGAATTAGCACGAATTCCATTAGACGAGTCAGTCTTAAATCGAAGGGGGCCATAATAAAATGAAACACAGATGTCAAAAAAAGGTTAAACTTTCTGTTTATGAAAGACAGGCAAAATGGGCGCCATTTTGGGCTGTTCTGCGAAAGTTTGGCAAAGGAAAAAAAGTGCATCCTTCGCAGATGACTAAAAACAGAAGGCATTGGCGCAGAACTAAATTAAAAATTAAACCTAGAAGGACTCCAAAGAGCCACTCGGGATAAAATGGCAGAAACACAAACAAAAACATTAACGAGAGAATATATAATTCCACTCAGAAAAGCTTGGATAAGGGTGCCTGAATACGAACGAGCTGGAAAATCAATTAAAGCGATAAAGCAGTTTATTGCTAAACACATGAAAGTTGCTGAAAGAGACACTGAAAAAGTAAAACTCGATGTTTATTTTAATAACGAAGTTTGGTTTAGGGGAAGAGCGAATCCGCCTGCGAAAGTTAAAGTTCGAGCTACAAAAGAAGGAGAGATTGTTAAAGTGGATTTTGTAGAAACTCCCGAGCATGTTAAATTTTTAAAGAAAAAACACGAGAAGTTTCGCAAAAAAGCTGAAGAGAAAGCTGCAGAAGTTAAAAAGCCAGAAGAGAAGAAAGAAGAAAAAACAGAAGAGCAAAAAAAAGATGAAGAAGAAAAAGAAAAAGCTGTGGAGCAACAGAATATCAAACAGGCTGAGACTGCTGCAAAGGCGGAGAAACATATAACTCCTGTAAGCAGCCCTAAAATTCAAAGAATGGCTTTGAAAAAATAGTTTTTATTATCTTGTTCTTCGATAAAATTCTTCCAACCCTAACATCGTGGCCGTGCATAGAGCGCAAGTAATATATTTCTTGGCCTTTAAACCCATAGTTCTTGGGAAGATGCTTCTGGAATTTTCTTTTCTCTCGATGCCAAGCCCGTCTCTATAAGTATCTAATGCAATTCCCATTAAATCGCCTGCGAACATTTTGTATAAAGAAGCAAAAAATGTTGCTTTTAAATCTGAAAAATTCAGTTCTTGGCTGTTTAACATTCTGACTAAATAATATTTTGTGAAATTTGTTGCTAATTCAGTTATCCCGACTGCTATGCCTAGGCCGATATCTAGAGACTCTCTTCTTTTCTTGTCAATGTTTGGGAAAAATCTTGATGCTTTGTCTTGTACGATTTCCCTTACTCCTCCAAAAAGAGGATTTGTAGCTGAAACTGCCAGCCTTACGTTTGCAGAATCATGTAAACTCATGCCTGCGAACAGAGTTTCTACAGCTACCATCGGAAGAGTATTCAGGCTTGTGAGGGCTATTGCATCCGAACCTGCTTTCTTTAGTATTCTAACTAAACCTTTTTCTGCGCTTTCTTTTAATTCTCTGCTTTGGCCCATTAGAGGGCGCGCCGAGATGGTTTTAAAAATATTTGGATTTGTTAAACGCGCGTGTTATCCGAAAAATAGTTCACAACGACAAAATAAACACCGAAAAAGCAGAAAGTTTATATAGAACATTATAATGTATTATAATATGGAGACTTTGATAAAACAAACGCGAGAGCTTGGAACTTCGGCAGGAGTTTTGCTGCCCCGCAAATGGCTTAACAAGCAGGTAGTTGTAACTTTGCATTTTCCATCCAAAGAAGATATTGCCCTAGACATTTTCAAAATTCTTCTTGAAAGAGGGCTGAATGAAGAAGCCAAGGGAATTTATCTGTATGGCAGTTATGCTAGACAAGAGCAGGATTTTGGCAGCGACATAGATATTTTAGTTATAACTCATAATGTTGATAAGCTAATAAAGCAGGAGAACTATGAAATTCTTTTAGTTTCTGAAAAAAGCTTTCTGAAAAATCTGCCTAAAAGCCTGAATTATTTGAGCTTTTTAGCTGAAGCGAAAGTTATTTTGAATAAAGTACTGATTAAAAAATACTCTGCAGAAAAAATTAAGTTAAATACCAAAGATAATTTAAAAGAGATTGAGAGAGTTATTAAAATAAATAGAGAGGGTTTGCTGGCTTGTAAAGAAAGCAAGCAGAAAATTCCTGAGGGCATTATTTATTCTATTGTTTTGAGGTTGAGAGAGCTTTATTTGATAAAATGTCTTTTTTCTGGAAGAGAGTATCACAAAAATGATTTTATAAAAAATGTTGGCGGAAAAGTATATTCTGCTTATGCCAGAGTTAAAAATAATGAAAAAGAAAAGAATAACATAGAATATGAAGAAATTGCTGGCTTGACTGAATTATCATTAAAATGGTTAAAAGAATTAAAAGGTTAGGAAAGGGAATTGAAAGTTTGAAAGAACAAATAGAGGAGCAAAAAAAAGATGAAGAAGAAAAAGCTGTGGAGCAACAGAATATCAAACAGGCGGAGACTGCTGCAAAGGCGGAGAAACATATAACTCCTGTAAGCAGCCCTAAAATTCAAAGAATGGCGCTGAAGAAATAATTAAATAATTTACAAAATTTCTTTTTATTTTTAAGTACGCGCCACAACTTTTTCTTTAACCTTATTATAAAAATTGTTATGATCAAAATAAAAATTAATATTCCGACCTCTAAAATAAACCAAAGATTGTTCCCATCTGTTCTGTCGTCTTTTTGTAATGCTTTACTTTTCGTATTTGTTCCTTTGTTTATCTTCTGTTCTTCAGAATAAGACATTTGGGAGGGCTCTTTCTCATCTGCTGATGTTACCCCCCTGTTAGATTGGATGTTTTTTTCTGATGAAGAATCATGCTGCTCGTTTTGGCTATCGCTCCCTCCCCCGGCTCCTCCGCCGCTGTTTCCATGGCTGCTCATTTGAGAAGAATCCTGATTTGTTTGATATTTCCCGCAACCTACAGAACAAGATATGCCGTCTTCTTCGCTGCTATTATCACATCTCCTGTCATCGCAAGAAATATAATCTTCTATAATGCCCGAATGATTTAACCCTTTAATAATAAAAGTATTGTTTTCAACTTCACAAGAATAAACTCCATTAGTCGAAGGGCACCTGATTTTCAAGCATTCATTCTGAATATCTTGGATATTGTTTAATCCTTCAGAATCTTTTATACAGAGTGCATTTGAACTGCTGTTCTTCTTTTCTAAATAAAGTGTTTTTGTCTCCCCTTCTCTTAATGTTAAATTATTGATAATAAGATATCCCCTGCTTTCATTTTGATCGCCTCTTTTTATTTTTATTTTTTCTAAAATCGATTCATTGACATATTTGTCAAATAGAATAAGCTTGTTTCCGCTTTCTTTGTCCTCGAGTATCCATCCTTTAGAAGTATACGTCAAGTTTAGCTTTTCTTTATTCAGAGTGTTATTATAGAGAGGGTTATATTCACATGATACTTCTTCTATCGCTGGATGGCTTGTTCCATTGCTGCATTGTCTTATTTTAACCCAAGTTTTTTCCCGTGTCCCATTTTCAGAACAAGTTAAAGATGAAAAGTTTGATATCCAATCTTTTTCAGTACAGATTAGTTGAACAACGTCTCTAACCGAAAGTAAAGAGCCTACGTGGGGATCAAATTGAATGCTGCTAAAAATAGAGGAATTAGAATAAATCAAACTGCCAGAAGAAAAATCTATGCCCGGGTCTGAATAAATTGAGTGGTTATCAAAACCAGTATTTTCTTTCCATTGGTCTAAAGTTAAAAAACTAAAAACATCCCATTCTGGATGAAAGAGAAATTGGCCGACCTTGAAAAAAGGAGTATTTTTTAGATCTTCCTGAGTGTGCGATTTATAAAATAGGTATGTATTTGCGGTTAATTTAACATTTGAATCTTGATTTGTTCTATTATTAACTTTATAACTTGGGCAACCGCACCTTTCTTGATAATAAGTGCCAAAAAAACAACAAGGGTAACCTTCTGAGATATTTTGATCTTGAAAATCATCACTAAAATCGATTGTGCTTTTTATTAAACCTGGAAGCGTATCTAATGACGAACCAAAATATAAATTATTGTCAATAAATAAACTATCAATACTTTTAGGATAATAGTTGGTAACTAAACTGGGATTTGGATTATAAAAAGAGTCATTTGTTAAGATAATAGGTAAGCCAACAAAATTAAATATATTGCTGGAGATGTTTAAATGATCTTGTCTTCTTCTGATATTTGCCTCTGCCCAATAAATCTCTGACAACTCTCCTTTTTTGATATCCTCCCCCGTATACACCTCTGGCAAATATGCTATAATCCCGTAAGAAACATTATAAAAAAGATTATTGTATATATAAGTATACGGTACACCAAGAATAAGTATGCCTTGCGAATGTGCTCCGGTATCAAAGAAATAGTTAGAAATATTGTATGATTTAGTTGAAAATGACTCTTTAAAAAAAATATTGTTTTTTACGATATTTGGGTTTTTCTCACTTCCCGGAGAAGTTTCAATAACTAACCCCCCATTAATAAAAGTATTATTTTCGATAACGAGTCCTGCGCCAGTATAACTATCCCAGTCTTTTGTTCCATTTCTCAAACTCTGACCATCACCAGTATAATCAAACCATAATCCTATATTCTTGTTATTATAAAAAAGATTGTTTCTGAATGTGATATTGAATCCCCTGGGAATAAGTTTTGCTCCTCCCGCGCTCCAAGCTGGTGAAAAATGGCCTTCGCTATTATGCTCAAAAATATTGCTTTCGTAGATGAAGTTGTCTCCAACAAACTGCGCGCCAAATGCGTCATTATATCTAAATGCAGAATGAGCTACGAGATTATTACTACCTGAACCGAAGAGACCAACAAAGGGATTATAAGAAATATCAAGATTTGATAAGATATTATTGTTCCCTGTGAGTCCAAGACCGCCAGAAAAGGGATATCCCAAACCATTTGTATATCTAAATGAAAAATTAGCGAGATGCACAAAAGAATGAAAATTGCCAAACCAACCAAAATAAAAGCCTAGTTGCAATGGAATCTCGATTGATAAGTTGTTTGGATCTTGGTCTTTTAAAGAATCTGGCAGTTTTATATACAATCTTCCAAAGTCGGACTGCTTTGGGTCATTCTCATAAAAGACGTAGCCTGCTGGCATTGTGGAATATCCTGAAAAATAATATTTCTCATAATCCTGCACAGAAAGAGAGGAGGCATCCAAATATCTTGCAAGAGAGGGAGGAAGAATCTTAGATTTGTTTGCTTGCTGCAAAATAATTGGGCTTGAAACTAAAGGAGAGTTGTCATCGATATAAATCGCACCCGGGCAATGCGTATAATTTCTAATTGAATTGAAAGAACTAGAATCAAGATAGACTGGTGCAAGCCCATTATTCGCAAACCACGGCTTATTTTGCTGAAGATATTTATACCAATCAAAATACCATATTACTTGCCCATTATCTGACATTTTCTGCCAACCGC
>Ga0233423_10001051_pt1 | contig 13975 bp, 10 predicted proteins | sample Watercolumn_Mata_FD_180713 | JGI IMG/M metagenome (GOLD analysis project Ga0233423, IMG submission 180713) | Freshwater microbial communities from Lake Matano, South Sulawesi, Indonesia - Watercolumn_Matano_2014_112_MG | ecosystem: Environmental > Aquatic > Freshwater > Lake | place: Indonesia...
TGGCTCGTTGAGACCACGTTATAAAACGTGTCCTTTATGGACGTTTTCAAGGAAAAGGTAGCCCTCTTTTTCTTCTATTTCAAATCAATCTTCGGTTACTTTCATAACATAGTAACCGGAGGTGATTGGCTTGGAGAAGGATTTTCGGTCAGGTCTTCCTGAGGGCGCTATGCGCCCGAAGGATCCGGGGAAGGGATTTTTACAATAACGATATTATAAACAAACAGGGGTATATAGATGATCACCACTTTGCTTGCAACCGCATTCGTTCTCGGAGTACTGATCTTCATCCATGAACTCGGCCATTTTCTCGCAGCCAAGCTTTCCGGAATCCGGGTTGACCGGTTTTCCATGGGGTATCCGCCCAGGCTGTTCGGTAAAAAAATCGGGGATACGGATTACTGCATCTCAGCCATCCCTCTCGGGGGTTATGTCAAGATCTCCGGCATGGTGGACGAGAGCATGGACACCAAGCAGCTGGCAAAGGATCCGCAGCCCTGGGAATTCCGCTCCAAGCCGCTGCACAACCGCATGGCCACGATACTGGCCGGGCCTTTCATGAACATCCTTCTCGCTTTTGTCATTTTTGTTTCAGCCGTTTGGATTTACGGTGTGGGCGAGGTTTCGGAAGAGGCAGTCGTCGGATCCGCGCTGGAGGGCAAGCCTGCGGCTGCCGCAGGCCTCAAGGATGGAGACCGGATCCTGCGCATCAACGGGGAGGCTGTTGCGGACTGGAAGGACATGACCGTGAAAATTCAATCCTCCACCCAGGACCTTCTGACCGTTGAATTTCTGCGGAACGACACCCTTCGAACCGCCGAGGTCTCATCCGTGATGGAGGATGCCGAGAAACCGGGCGATGCCCCTGTCAGGCGCATCGGCATCATGGCCCAGATCGTTACGAGGAAATCAGGCTTTTTCGAGGCGTTCGCAAAGGGAGGGGAGAATATCTATCATTGGACAAAGCTGATCATCAGCTCCCTCGTCAAACTGGTCACAGGGAAAGAATCCCTGCGTTCCCTGGCAGGCCCTGTGGCCATTGCGCAGATTGCAGGGGAAAGCGCCAGAACGGGCCTGTCATCGCTGATCGGATTTCTTGCGATACTCAGCCTCAATCTCGGGCTGCTGAACCTGCTCCCCTTCCCGGTTCTTGATGGAGGCCATCTGGTTATCCTGGGGCTTGAAGGCCTTTTCAGGAGGGAGATACCGGTCAAGGCAAAATTGATCATTCAGCAAGTCGGAATGGTTCTTCTTTTAGGTCTCATGCTTTTTGTGGTTTACAGCGACATCCTGCGCGTGACGAAACATTAATGAGACCCCGGGGTCTGCAGCTGTCACATCCGGGAGGTCTTACCATTAATTGTGAAGATGCGCAGTGTTATTACGAGGTACGGCCTACCGGAGGTAATTTGCGATCATTCCCTCTCCTGCTTGCGGAAGAGGGCCAAGGTGAGGGTCTTTAAATTAATCCCATGCCTCGTTCCCTCTCCCGTTTTCGGGAGAGGGAGAGGGTGAGGGTTTTTTATAAAACAAAATTGACTTTCCCCTGATTTTTCAATAAATTAACAGGTTAGACAGATGTCTAGACCTGGAGCTGTGGTGAAAACACCGATTTATGACGAACATGTAAAACTCGGCGCAAAAATGACGGATTTTGCGGGCTGGATGATGCCGTTGTGGTATCCTTCAGGACAAACCGCTGAGCATCAGGCCACGCGCAACGCCTGCGGGCTTTTCGACATATGCCATATGGGTGAATTCCGGATCAGGGGCGCCGGATCCCTCGCATTTTTGAACGGAATGCTGACCAATCACGTGCAGGGCATGCAGGACGGCCAGGCCATGTACCATCTGATGCTGAACGAACAGGGCGGAGTGCTGGATGACTGCATCCTCTACCGTTTTTCAGAAGATGACTGGATGCTGGTGGTCAATGCCTCCAACATCGAATCCGATTTCAAATGGCTGAAGAAGCATGCACCGGGTGATGTGCCCCTCGAGGACATCAGCCCTCAAACGGTCAAGCTTGACCTGCAGGGGCCGGGATCTCCGGAAATACTCGCCAATTGGATGGACAGGCAAAAACTCTCCGCCCTCCGGTTTTTCCGTTTCATCACTTCCGCGGACCTGAATGGAATACCGGTGCTGGTTTCCCGCACCGGTTACACAGGGGAAATCGGGTTTGAACTGTACATGGATGTCAAATACGGCGTGAGGTTGTGGAACCTGCTGCTGGAAGCCGGGAAATCAAAGGGCCTGGCTGCCTGCGGCCTGGCTGCCAGGGATACGCTCAGGACTGAAGCGGGCCTGCCGCTTCACGGACATGAAATGCGGCCTGACCTGCCTGCTGCCGGCCATCCCTGGACATTCGCCATTCACTGGGACAAGGAATTCATCGGTAAAAAAGCCCTGGTTAAAAACAGGGATGAAAACAAAGGCCCCTGGATTCTGGGCTTTGCATTGGACGGCAGGAGGAAGGCAATGCCGGGCTGCAGGGTTCTTCATCAGAACCGGCCCATCGGGCATGTGACGAGCGGGGTTATTTCCCCGTCCCTGAACAACCGTCCCATCGGATTTTTTGAGAGCACGATTCAGCTTGAAACGGGCGCTTTCATCGAGTTTCAGCAGGAAGGGAAGGACGAGAAGCTAGCTGGCGCTGTTGCCGCGGTACCCTTCGTGCCGCTGACATCCAGGAAAAAGATGAGCGATTTTCTGCCCATGGCGGGATGAGCCATGCGCATGGATGTGGCCTGGCTGCCAGGCGAAAAGAATCCACATCCCGGTGAATGGGATGTCTTTGTTGTGGATGTACTCAGGGCTTCCACGACCGTCATTACCGCATTGTCGAACGGGGCCAGAGAAATCATGCCCGCCGCTTCCATAGCAGAAGCAAGACGGTCGGCGGGGAATAAGAAAAAAGATGCAGTCCTGCTCTGCGGGGAGCGGGCAGGATTTAGAATACGCGGATTCGACCTGGGGAACTCGCCTTCGGATTATTCGAAAGAGCGGGTCCTCGGAAAGAGCCTGGTTTTCGCCAGCACGAACGGATCCGTGATGCTGAAAAAGGCAGCCGGAAAAGGGGGGCGCGTTTTTGTTGCAGGATTCGTCAACATGGACGCGGTTGTCCAAGCAATCTCCAGCCGGGATAAAGATACACGCATCGCTTGTTCGGGCAGGGAGGGAGGATTTTCCCTCGAGGATGCGGTGTGCGCAGGCATGATTGTCGACAGGGTCCGGAATATGGGCGTAGATCCGGAATGCTGGGACGGGGCCCTAAGCGCCCTGTTGCTGTACAGGCATTTCGCATCCGACCTTGCCGGCATGGCGCGGAATTCTTTTCACGGAAAATATCTGGCATCCATAGGGATGGACAAGGATATACCGGATTGCACGGCAGTCAGCAGGTATAACATCGTGCCGGAGATGAGGAAGGGGAGGATAACCGCGAAACAGCCCTAAGGTGAGTCGTAGCGATGGTTCACATGCAGGGACGAACGGCCGTTCGCCCCTGCAAGGATAAAAATAAATGGCCTCATCCGAAAAAAAACAGAAGAACGATCAGAAGCAGGAGGTGCTGGGGATCCTGCTTATGGTCATGGCTTTTCTGCTTGCCCTGGCCCTGATCTCATACCGCGTTTCCGATTATCCGAACAGCGGGTCCAGGGAGACGGTGCAGAACTGGCTGGGCCTGGCAGGCGCGTACGTGAGCCACTTGCTTTTCGTGTTCACCATCGGATACGCCAGTTTCATCATTCCCTTCCTCATCTTTCTGCTGGGATGGGTTCTTTTCCTCGGCAAGGAAATGCGGCTCTTTTTCAAGGTTGCTGCATACACCGCTGTGCTGGGCCTGATTGTATCAACTGCGCTCGGCATACCGGAGGCCGCGTCCGCTGAGGGAAGCCCGATCGGATTCAGGCTGAGCGGCCTCCTGGGCGGATTCTTCGCGGAGAAACTCCATCAATATCTGGGGACGGCGGGGAGCATCGTGCTCCTGTTCACTGGCCTGGTCCTGATCATCGTTTCAATCACATCCTGGAGCATCCGGGACACTGTGCTCAACCTGAAAAACGAATTGTCTGAAATTTTCAAATCCTTCAGAAAAGGCGATGAACCGGAGAAAGACAAGCTGGCGGAAGAAGACAGGCCGCCTGCGGGTCCAAGGCCCAGGCCTCCCATCTATCAGGAGAATCAGGCTCCGCAGCGCCCTGTCATACACGCGGACATCCCTCCTGCACACCAAAAGCCTGCAGCACCCGTCTCCAGGCCGGAACAGGTTAAATCCGCAGCGTTGAAGCAACCCGCTACTCAGAAACCGGAAACTCCTGCATCACCCAAGCCTGAGGCTCCTGTTGCGCAGAAGCAGGGTGAATACGTGCTGCCCCCGATAGACCTTCTCGCCCTTCCTCCGGAAAAGGCCATTGCCATCGACAAGGAGGCGCTGGAGAGAAAGGCCCATTTCCTCGAGGAAAAACTCGCAGAATTCGACGTGCAGGGCACTGTCACGGGCATACAGCCCGGCCCAGTGATCACGCGTTTCGAAGTGACACCTGCAGCAGGAGTCAAGGTCAGCCGGTTCACAGGCATACAGGACGACCTCGCCCTTGTGATGCGGGCTTCCCGCGTGCGCGTGGTTGCGCCCATACCCGGCAAGGCGGCTGTGGGCATCGAGCTGCCGAACGAGGAGAGCGCCACCGTTTATCTGCGCTCGATACTGGGATCCGACGCATTCCAGTCCGCATCATCGAAACTGCTCATCGCGCTCGGAAAAACCATAGACGGCAAGACATACGTGACGGACCTGGCGGATCTCCCCCATCTGCTCGTTGCAGGATCCACGGGTTCCGGGAAATCGGTGTGCCTGAACACGATCATCACGAGCATGCTTTACAAGTCCACTCCAGCGCAGGTCAAGTTCGTGCTGATCGATCCGAAGAAACTCGAGCTGAGCCTTTACCAGAAGCTACGCGGCCATCACCTGACCACAGGCGAGAACCTAAGCGAAGAGGTCATTACAACAGTGGACAACGCTGTGGCAGTGCTGAAATGCGTCGAACGGGAAATGGAAAAGCGCTACCGCATCCTGGCCAGGCTGAGCGTCCGCAACGTAGACGATTTCAACAAGCTGGTCAAGAAGGGCGCGCCGCACGTGGAGGACATGGATATCCCGTCCGAGCCCATGCCCTATATTGTTGTCATTGTGGATGAGCTGGCTGATCTCATGGCTACAGGTGCGCGCGAAGTGGAGGAGCCCATCGCCCGGCTGGCCCAGATGTCGCGGGCAGTGGGCATACACCTGATTCTCGCCACGCAAAGGCCTTCCGTGGACGTCATCACAGGCGTGATCAAGGCCAATTTCCCGGCGCGCATCGCATTCCAGGTCATCGCCAAGACGGATTCCCGGACCATTCTGGACAGGAACGGCGCGGAGAAGCTGCTGGGCAAAGGGGACATGCTGTTCCTTCACCCGCGCGAACCGGAACCTATACGCATCCATGGAGCGTTTATCTCTACAGAAGAGGTTCAGCGCGTGGTCCGCTTCATCAGCCAGCAGCCCCCGGTTCATGAATGGCGGCTGCCGGGCATAGGCATCGGGCCTTCGGGAGAGGGAAACGGAGAAGGCGGAGAGCGCGACGAGCTTTTCTGGGAGGCCGCCAGGCTGGTGGTCAGGCATCAGCAGGGATCCGCCTCTTTGCTGCAGCGCAGGCTGCGCGTCGGCTACGCGCGCGCAGGCAGGCTGATCGACGAGCTGGAAGCAGCAGGCATCATCGGCCCGTTCGACGGCAGCAAGGCGCGCCAGGTGCTGATGGATGATGAAGATCTGGACAGGTTGGAAGAAATCGAGAGCTCGGGATTGGCCGAGGGGGGAAAGCGAGCGGAGGATGAGGAAAATTAAATTACGAATGACGAATTACGAATAAAATTTTACGAGCCCCTAACCCTTAATCCCGAACCCCGAAGCACGATGCCCGAAGCCCGGAGCACGAAAAACGGAGAAAGCAATGAGATTGATGAATATAATAAAATCCGGAATGATGATGATTTTTTCCCTGCCGCTCCTTCTTTCCGGCCAGGAACCCCAGGCCTCAAAAATCATTCAAAATATGGAAAAAGTCGTGCAAGACATGAAGACCCTGCACGTGGTTTTCGAGGAAACCTATGAGTGGAAGCTCACGGGCGAGACGAGCAGCATCAAGGGCGAGCTGTTCATGCAGGGGCAGAACCGCTTCAAGGTGACCACGGACGATCAGGTCATCGTGTCGGACGGGGACACGCTTTGGACGTACAGCATCCCTTCGAACCGGGTCCTGGTGGACCTGGTCACGCATTCGAAGGATGCGCTTCTCCCAAACCAGCTCCTGACCCAGTATACGAAGGACGCAACGGCTCGCCTTCTGGGCGAGGAAGAGATTTCAGGCACTTTATGCCATAAATTGCTTTTCACCGCGAACCAGGAATACGCGCCATTCCCGGAAACAATGGTCTGGATCGAGAAGCAGAGATCCCTGCCGAGGAGAATCGAGCAGAAAGACCTGCATGAAAACAGGACGATTTACAGCATTCTTCAGGTAGACAGGGATGCTCCGGTTTCGGCCGGGCTGTTCAAGTTCAAAATACCTGAAAATGCGGAAGTTATACGGATGCAATGACAATCGTGTCAGTAAGGAGAGGGTGGTATTTGGTTTGCAACACTATCTAGTTACGATTCGTCGTAACGAAGTAAAGTCATCACCCTCAAACTGATACCGGACGGCCCATTGGAAAACCAGGAACAGACAATCAGTTTCAATGAATACCTCCGCATCCTGAAGCGGGGCAAGTGGATCGTCATTGCCGCTTTTGTCGTCGTTTTTTTGTCCACGATTTTCTTCACCTACACGATTCGGCCTGTCTATCAGGCCACTGCCATGATCATGGTGAAGCAGGACGGGGGCGTTCAGCATCAGCTTTTCGATGCACCGAGCATGCCCAAGGGCGAAACCCTGATCAACAATCACGTTGAGATTCTAAAAAGCAGGAGCCTGGCCAAGAACGTTATCCATTCACTGCAGAATTCGCCTTATGCGGACACCCTATGGATACTCAGGAAGAGAAGCGCTCATGGCCGATTTTCAGTCATTGATCTGCTCAGCAGGTTCAAGCTTCTGCGGGCACAGAAAAACCCAGTAAATTTATCAGATGAAGAGGTTTATATACGACAATTTTCAGGCGTCATTTCGATACTCCCTAAAAGGGATACGGACATCATCGAACTGCGGGTGGAATCGCCGTCCGCATTTGAAGCTTCCCTGATCGCCAATGCCTGGATGGAGGCCTATCAGGACCTCGACATACAGGCCAGCCGGGGTGAAATGAGCGAGACCCGAAGATTCCTGGACGAGAAGGTCAAGGATATTCAGAAAACCCTGGGGACAGCAGAAGAAGCGCTTAAAGTTTACAAGGAAACACACGGCGTGACCGAACTGTCAGGCGAGACCCAGCAGATGATACGCCAGCTGGCGGAGTTCGAGGCCCAGTACCAGGGGGCCAAGACGCAGCTCGAGGCCAATCAGAAGCGCCTCGATCATCTCAAGTCCCAACTGGACGAGAGCCAGCGCATCATGCTCGACAAGGCCACGCAATTCTCAAGCCCAGTCGTTCAGGAGCTGCAGAGGCAGCTTGCACAGCTTGTAGGCGAACAGGCGGCGTACGAGCAGCAGCTCAGAGGGGCCGGCTATTCCACCGCTGGCGACTTCAAGCTGCAGAACATGGAGCAGCGCATTGTGGGCCTCAAGCAGAAAATCGCGGATGAGACGCGGAAGATTGCCGCGAGCGGAGCCCCTGCCCTCGACCCCATTCATTTTTCCGAGGGCATACTGAACAGCATCCTTGAAATCGAAACCGAGAACAAGAGCCTCATGGCCAAGGCCGACATCCTGCGCCGCATCCTCGACGAGCTCAATGCAGCCATGAACACCATGCCGGAGAAGAGCCTGCAGCTTGCGCGGCTCTCTCGCGAGGCGGAGGTCAATAACAACATTTTCCTCATGCTCAGGGAAAAATACGAGGAGAGCAGGATCGCGGAAGCGGGTCAGGTCGGATCGGTGCGCATTGTGGACTACGCGGATCCTCCGAAGCAGCCGATCAAGCCCAGGAAAAAGACCAACCTGATTCTCGGCATGCTGGTCGGGTTCGGCATCGTTCTTCTGAAGGAGTACCTGGACACCAAGATACACGCGTCCGAAGACGTTGAAAGACTTGGATATACGGTGCTGTCCGCCATACCGAAAATCCCCGCCCAGCGCGTGAAGAGGCCGGCGCCCGGCACTGACGGAAAATTGATGCAGATCGAATCCAGGCTCATCACCCATTTCGCGAGCAATTCATCCGTAGCTGAAGCGTACCGCACGCTGCGCACGCATGTGCAATTCGCGAATGTGGACAAGCCTGTGAAGACCATACTGATCACCAGCCCTGGCCCCGGGGACGGGAAATCCACATCAGCAACCAACCTGGCCATCACCTTCGCCCAGACAGGCGCAAAGACCCTGCTCGTCGATACGGATCTCAGGCGGCCGGTCCTGCATTCCATACTCGGGCATACGCACAACGAGGGCTTGACCAATGTGCTGGTAGGAAAAATCCCGCTGGATCAGACCATCAGACCAACCCGGATCAGAAACCTTTTCCTGCTGACATCCGGCACCCTACCGAGAAATCCGTCGGAATTCCTGGCTTCACGCGTCATGCAGAAGCTTATCCACCGGATTTCCAGCCTTTTCACTGTCATCCTGTTCGACAGCCCGCCCATCATTGCGGTCACGGACGCGGCTGTCCTGGCCACCAAGATGGACGGCACGGTCATTGTGGTTAAGGCGGACAGGACGGACCGGGACGCGCTGGTGCAGAGCCAGAATATTCTGAAAAAAGTCAATGCGCGCATCTTCGGGACGGTAGTCAACGGCCTTTCTGCGGACCGCAGATACGGCTATTATTACGATTATTACAGCAATACCTGATCCTCGTTAATAAAAAGGAGTCCGAATTGGAAGAGGTTCAAGAGCAACAGCTCACATTCAAGGATTACCTGAATATTCTCCGTCGCGGAACCTGGGTCATCATCGTCTGCTTCATCCTTGTTATGGCTGCGACTATCTATTACACTCTGACAATGCAGCCTGTGTACGAGGCATCCGGCCTGATCCTGATCAAGGAAGAAGGCGGCGTTCGCAGCCAGATCTTTGACGTGACGAATTTTATGAAAAAAGAAACCATGATCAACAACCACGTCGAGATTCTGAAAAGCTACACTTTAGCCGAAGATGTGATCAAGCGCCTTGAAGCCTCCCAGCATGCAGACTCGCTTTATGTGCTCGGCAGGGGGAAGAACGGCCAGAGATTCTCATTCTCGCCTGTGAAATGGATCTTGTCCTTTTTCCCTCAGAAGAAGTCTCCATCGGATGCATTACCAACAACCGAGGATTTTGCGGATGAATTCAGGGAAAACATGATATCCGTAGTCCCCAGGAGGGATACGGATCTCCTAGAAATGAAGGTTCAGGCGAACAGCGCATTCGAGGCCCAGTTCATTGCCAATACCTGGATGGAAGCATACCAGGCTATGGACATTTCCGAGAGCAGGGGGGAAGTGCAGGAGGTCAAGTCATTCCTGGAAGAACAACTCACAAACATCAAGGATGAACTTACCAATTCAGAGGAATCTCTGAAGAATTACCAGAAGGACAAGAAAGTCACCGAGCTGACTTCCGAAACAACGCAGATGATACAACAGTCCGCCCAGTTCGAGTCCCTATATCAGGAAGCGAGGACGGAGCTCGAGGCAAACATGAAAAGGCTAAATCATCTGCGCAGCCAGTTGACTGAGAGCCAGAAGGAAATGCTCAAGGAAACTTCTTTTTCAAGTCCCTTAATCGAAGAACTCTCTAAACAACTGGCCATCATGACTGCGGACAAGGCTTCCTACGAGCAGCAGCTGAAGGGTGCAGGTATCAATCCGAAAACGGATTCGAAATATATCACACTGGTGCAGAGAATCGAGGGAACGCAGAACAGCATACAAAGCGAGATGAAAAAGCTGGCTGCAGCAGGCGGAGAAGCGATCAATCCGCTCGGAATCTCGCAGGATCTTTTCGGAAAGATCATCGAAATTGAAGCGGAAAACAAGTCCCTGCAGGCCAAGACTGAAGAGCTCCGGAAAATTTCCAGGAAATTTGAAGAGAACCTCAACACCCTCCCTGAAAAGGGACTCATGCTTGCCCGCCTGCAGAGGGACACGGAAGTCAAACGCAATATCTTCATGATGCTGACGGAGAAATACGAGGAAAACCGCATTGCAGAGGCTGGGCAGATCGGTTCCGTGCGCATCGTGGACAGGGCCAAGACGCCCAAGTTCCCCATCAAACCGAAGAAAAAAATGAACATGCTTCTCGGCATGATGATAGGCCTGGGACTCGGGATCGGCATCACGTTTCTCAAGGAATATCTCGACACATCGCTGAAGACCATCGAGGATACGGAACGCCTTGGATTCACGGTTCTGGGATCCATCCCTTTCATTACAGCTCAGAAAACGGAAAAAACGAACGGCAGGAACGGGGAGCTCGTGCGCATCGAATCGCGGCTGGTGACTCATTTCGCGCCCAAGTCGCCGATATCCGAGGCTTACAGGACTATACGAACGAACATCCAATTCGCGCAGGCGGACAAATCCGTCAAGACCGTGCTGGTCACGAGTTCCGGACCGGGCGAGGGGAAATCGACATCGGTCGCGAACCTGGCCATCACGTTCGCGCAGATGGGCGCCAATACCCTCCTGATCGATGCGGATCTCAGGCGGCCAGTCCTGCACGGCATTTTCGGGCAATCGCGGAACGAGGGCCTGACCAATATCCTGGTCGGCAGGCTGACGCCTGAAGAAGGCATCAGGCCAACGCGCATCGAGAACCTCTCCCTGCTCACCAGCGGTACGCTGCCTCCCAATCCCTCGGAACTGCTCAATTCCCACATGATGCAGAGGTTCCTCGACGACGCGGCCAAGAAATACGACATTGTCCTCATCGATACGCCGCCGGTCATCGCGGTCACGGATGCGGCAGTCCTCTCCACGCTGGTGGACGGAGTCGTCGTGGTTGTTCTTTCAGGAAAAACGGAGAAAGATACGGTGCTCCGTTCCAGGGATCTGCTCGAAAAGGTGAACGCGCGCATGCTCGGCGTGCTGGTCAACGGCGTGAATGTATCCATGCTGTACGGCTCCTATTACCATTATTATCAGGATTACTACTCCCACGAAGCTAAGGAGACAAAGAGCGGAAGGAAAAAAGTCGAGCGTGTCTGAAATGCAACCATCAGGGGGCTGAATCTGGCAATTTTTCAAATGACGGCAGCGGTTGTTCAATCCTTGCGGCCCAGGCAGTGGATCAAAAACATTCTGGTTTTTGCCGGCATTCTTTTCTCCAAAAGCCTTTTTGATACGGCAGCATTGTCGCGGGCGCTCGGCGCCTTTTTTATTTTCTGCCTGATGAGCGGTACAGTTTACATGCTCAACGACCTGCGCGACCGCGAACAGGACAGACTGCATCCGGAGAAAAGAAAAAGGCCGATCGCCTCCGGTGCCCTGCCGAAGGGGATCGCAGTCGCCTGGATTGCCGTCATGACGCCCGTGCTCCTTGCGGGCGCATTCGGACTCAACGTGAAATTCGGATTCACGGCTCTCGCATACATGGTCCTCATGGCATCTTATGTTTTTTTGCTCAAGGGTGTGGTCATACTCGACGTGCTGATCATCGCATCCGGTTTCGTCATCAGGGCGGTTGCAGGCGCGGAAGTCATCGACGTATCCATCTCGTCCTGGCTGCTCATCTGCGCCTCCTGCCTGGCCTTGTTCCTTTCATTGGTCAAGCGGCGAAGCGAACTGATCCTGCTGGGGAAAGATGCCAGGCATCATCGGAAAATCCTGGAGGAGTACAGCCCCTACCTGCTGGACCAGATGATAGCCGTGATGACAGCCTCAACCCTGATGTCCTATACCCTCTACACCACGTCCGTGGAAACCGTGCAAAAATTCGGATCTCGCAATCTGGTCATGACTGTGCCGTTCGTCATATACGGCATTTTCCGGTATTTGTACTTGGTCCACCAGAAGGGCCTGGGCGGGAGCCCGGAGACCGCGTTCTTCAAGGACAGGTCTATGATCGTGAACGCCGCACTGTATGTATCGACGGTGGCCATACTGATCTATGTGAAGTAAAACAAAGAGGCCTGTTGAATGAAATCCGGATATCTAGGGCTTGCAGTTTCGATTCTGTTCAATTCTCTGGCCAATATCCTGATCAAGCTCGGGATGAAGAAAGTGAGCGGGCAGGGTGATGCATTATCCATGATGCGCAAGGCTGTCATTGAACCTGCCTTCATAGGCGGAATCGTTTGTTTCGGCCTGGCCCTGGCCGCTTACAGCATGGTCCTCTCCAAGCTGAACCTGAGCATTGCGTATCCCATTAATGTCAGCCTAGGATTGATACTGGTCGTTCTCGTATCCGCCCTGTTCCTGAAGGAATCAATCACCCTCCTTCAAATCAGCGGATTTTTCTTGATCATCGCAGGCGTGTGGCTTGTTGCAAGATAGCCGTTTATTGTCATCCTGAGGCCGCCTTGCGGCCGAAGGATCTGGTGCTGGGGGCAAGCGATTATAATATCCGTTCGTTAATACAAATTGATTTTTTTATAATTTATGGACCTAAAAGAAAATATTACTCCAAGCAAAGAAAAAGCAATCGATCATGCCAAACCCCGTTCCTGGTTCGCGATCTACACGCGTCCCAGACATGAAAAAAAAGTCCATGACCAGATAGCAGAGAAAGGGATCGAAACCTATCTCCCCTTGAGGAAAATCCGCAAGCAGTGGAGCGACAGGAAGAAGTGGACCGAGGAACCCCTGTTCAGAAGCTATGTGTTTTTTCACGCGGATGCGGAAGAGCGTTACAGGGCGGTTCAGAGCTACGGGGCAGTGCGTGTTGTGTCGTTCCAGGGCAAGCCGGCTATCGTCCGGGACGAAGAAATCGAGAGGATCAAACGCATCCTGGCGGAATTCCCGGACGCCGAATCCGGCCCGAAACTGGGACCGGGCGACCGTGTTGAAATCATGAGCGGCCCCCTTGCAGGCATGCAGGGTATTCTTCAGGATGTGCAGGGCGAGAAAAGACTCCTGGTTGCCATTGAATCCATCCGGCAGGGCATCAGGTTCAATGTAGATGCACGAAACGTCAAGAAGCTCTGAATCCTGTTTTGTCCCCCAGCTAAGGCGGACAGGGGGTATGGATTAGAGGATCAGGTAAAAAAAATTTTTAAATTACGAGTGGCGAATTACGAGGCAAACTCAAATATTTCAAGAAAATTATAATAATATTTTATCCGAATAAACGACAAATGACGCTATTTGATCAGAAAAAGACCTGAATTTGTTAAAACCCGACAACAAATTGCGATATAAAATTTTATTAATATTATAAATAATCCTTGAGTTTTTAAGTTAAATTTTCTTAATTATAAGATATTCCAGCCTGCCCGGTTTATTCAAATGTGACTGAGCGGGCGGAGCCGCGCCCCGGCCAAGGACAATTTTTTAAACCCATCCAAGATTTTCATTTATCCGGTCCAAGAGTGCAGAAAAGGAATCAGGAAGCCCAGTCTTGAAAAAACAGATTTCCAAGGCAAACGGATGCCTCAGGCTGGAAAACAATAGGGATACTGAAGCGAACAGCCCGGAAATCAGGGCATTTATACGTGCGCATGATTATCTTTTCTGGTGGATCCGGGATGAAGCGAAAGAAAACATCAGTTTGAATCTGCTGGTGGAATCTGTTCTTCATTACGGGGATATACGGGACATCCGCGGGCTTTTCGAGCTGATCGGTATCGGGCGTACGGCTGACATTTTCAGGGAACAGATCTCGCGTAAAAGAGTCCCTTATCCCGCGCGCAC